>ERZ772881.1203-NODE-1203-length-24240-cov-53.319454_pt1 | contig 24240 bp, 23 predicted proteins | sample MGYA00580581_ERZ772881 | MGnify/ENA primary metagenome ERZ772881 (study PRJEB29015, sample SAMEA2737668) | human gut metagenome | biome: human gut; feature: human-associated habitat; material: faeces | place: China | collected 2012 ...
GAGTTCATATCGACGGGGAGGTTTGGCACCTCGATGTCGGCTCATCACATCCTGGAGCTGGAGTAGGTTCCAAGGGTTGGGCTGTTCGCCCATTAAAGTGGTACGCGAGCTGGGTTCAAAACGTCGTGAGACAGTTTGGTTCATATCCATCGCGGGCGCAAGAAGTTTGAGGGAGGCTGCTCCTAGTACGAGAGGACCGGAGTGGACGGATCAACGGTGTACCAGTTGTCACGCCAGTGGCACGGCTGGAAAGCCGCATCCGGAAAGGATAAACGCTGAAAGCATCTAAGCGTGAAGCCCGTCCCGAGATGAGACTTCTCATCAGCAATGAGTAAGACCCCTTAAAGACGATGAGGTTGATAGGCTGTGAGTGGAAGTGCCGTAAGGCATGGAGCGACGCAGTACTAATAGGTCGAGGTCTTGACTTAGATTTCACGAAAGCGACCATGGCGAAAGCCTTCGGAGTTTCTTCTGTGCAGTTTTGAGAGAACAGACTCTCAGAGATTCAGTGGCGACAGCTGTGAGGATACACCCGTACCCATGCCGAACACGGTAGTTAAGCTCACAAACGCCGAAAGTACTTGGCTGGAAGCGGCCTGGGAGGATAGGAAGCTGCTGATTAACTAAAAGCTCTAACCAATTGGTTAGGGCTTTTTGCTTTGTCTGTAAAAAATGAGGAATGAGGAATCAGGAATGAGGAATGGATGTGGCGGCGCACATATTGGGAAGCGCCGCTTTTTTATGTTTTGGGGGCTCCGGCCAATCGTATGTATGGGGCATAAGGGTGGTGGGTTGGCATCACTGCGCTGGCCCGACCGGGTTGTGGGTGCTGCGCACCGGGGGCACAAGGTGGTTTAGCGGCTTCGCCGCAGGGTAGATTCCGCATAGCGGCGGATTCTCTGTAAGCTGTAAGCTGACAACTGTAAGCGGTGAAGTGGCATAGGGGAACACCCTGCGGGCGAACGGTGGCGGCGCACGAATGAGAAAGCGCCGCCTTTTATAGATTGTAAACCTCCCCTCTTTAGAGGGGAGGGGGCCCGCGTCAGCGGTGGTGGGGTGTTTGGATGGATGGGGTATAAGGGTGGTGAGTTGGCAACGCTTCGCTCGCCAACCGGGCTGCAGGTGCTGCGCACTGGAGGCATAAGGTGGAATAGCGGTTTCTCCGCGTAATTTGTTTCCCTTTGAAGAAATGCAATCGAAGCGAGAGGGGACAATACTACTGAATTCTTTGTTTAAATATCTCTAAGAAGTGCATTTGAATAGGAGGTTGTTAAAATTATTCTTTACATTTTATATTTTTTATGTTATGATAATTGAATCAGTGGCGATAGCTGTGAGGTTACACCCGTACCCATGCCGAACACGGTAGTTAAGCTCACAAACGCTGAAAGTACTTGGCTGGAAGCGGCCTGGGAGGATAAGAAGCTGCTGGTAAATAAAAGCGTCAACCATTGGGTTGGCGCTTTTTCTTTTATCCATTTATGGGTCTATGGTTTTTATTTTCCGGGTTTCCTATTAATGATAAAATAGGGGTAATAAATCTGTGATTTTTGATTTTGGGATGTATGAAATATGGAATTACAATATGTTGTAACCGAGAAACACGATGGTCAGCAGCTCAAAGGATTTGTAAAAGGACGACGGGAACTTTCTTCTTCCTTATGGAAAAGGATCAAGTGGACAGGAGAAACACTGGTGAATGGGGCCCCTGTTCATAATGCCCGCATGGTTCTTCATGCAGGAGATACAATTATTTTTCGATGGTCCGAGGATAATGACATTGTTCCCTCCAATATTCCTTTATCCATTATTTACGAGGATAAGGATATACTGATTGTTAATAAAGGACCGGGAATGATTATTCATCCCACGTCCCGTGAGGCCCATGATACCCTGGTCAATGCAGTGGCCGGTTATTTTCACCGCAGCGGTGAAGACGCAGGTATACATCCCGTTTATCGGCTTGATCGAAATACAACCGGGCTTGTGGTGGTAGCCAAATCTGCCCTGGGGCAGTACGGTCTTTCAAAAAGCCATGATTCCATATATCGGGAATATCTGGCCCTGGTGGAAGGAAAGGTTGAACCGTCTGAGGGATCTATTATACGCCCTATTGGCCGTAAGCCGGGAAGCATCGTGGAATGGATGGTCCGGGAAGATGGGAAATGGGCAGGTACGGAGTATAGAGTACTGGCTGTTTCCCCGGAAGTCAGCCTGTTAAGAATTCATCTGCTTTCCGGAAGGACACACCAGATTCGGGTCCATTTTTCTTCTCTCGGTCATCCTCTCTTAGGTGATGATCTTTATGGGGGATCTCTGGCGCTAATCAGCCGGCAGGCTCTTCACGCTTTTTCTTTGTCCTTTATTCACCCGCTGACAGGAGAATCCATGCATTTTACCGCACCGGTACCGGAAGATATGAGCAGTCTGATCCGAAGTATCTGGGGCACATTGGATATGATCAAGGAGGATAGGAAAAATGATTAAATCGAAAGAAGGCATTTCTTTTCTTACATTTTCTATTTTTCAGGGGCTGCCGCTGAAAGCTGCTGTTTCCTGCAGAATCGGCGGTATCAGCAGGGCTCCCTTTACCAGCCTTAATATGGGACTTCATGTGGGAGACCATGTGGAAGATGTGCTTGAAAACCGTAAACGTTATTTCCGTGCCCTGGGCATAGATGAGAGCCGTCTGATTAACTGCTGCCAGGTCCATGGTACTCATATAGAAAAAGTATCGGGAAAGGATTGCGGCCGCGGAGCATTGTCGTTAGATACGGCGATTCCGGATACCGATGGCCTGATTACTGGAGATCCAAACGTACCGCTTACCATGAATTATGCCGACTGCACGCCGCTTTTCTTCTACGATCCGGTAAAAAAGGCAGCAGCCCTGTCCCATGGAGGATGGCGGGGAACAGCGGGGAATATCGTAGGAAAAACCGTTGATTTCATGGTCTCTGAATTTAGCTGCAGCAGGAATACAATTTTGGGCGCCATTGGGCCGGCTATCGGTTTTCCAAATTTTGAGGTAGGCCAGGAAGTCATCGATGCCATGCGCCCACTTATGGAAGAAAATAAATTTTCTCGTCTTTACAGGAAAAAGGAAAACGGTAAATATCTCTTTGCCCTTGCAGAGATGAATCACTTTCTCATGAGAAAAGCCGGACTTTTGGAGGAGCACATTGAAGACTGCCATATGGATACCTGGGATCGGAACGATCTTTTTTATTCTTACCGCAGGGAAAAGGGAAGGACCGGGCGCCACATGGCGGTGCTCATGATGGAGCCATGAGGAAATCTGTAGCCATTGTTACAGGAGCTTCGTCAGGACTGGGAGCGGAGTTTGTGAAGGAACTTTCCATCCAAAGAAAGGTGGATGAAATATGGGGACTGGCCAGGCGAAAAGACAAACTGGAACTTTTAAAGGCCCAGGTATCTGTGCCTCTTCGCATTCTTGCACTTGACCTTCTTGACGATTCTACATTCAGGGTACTGGAGGAAATACTCCGAAAAGAAAGGCCGTCTATTTCATTCCTCGTGAATAATGCGGGCCGGGGAAAGTACATATCCTTTGAAAAAGAGGCAGAAAAAGATATGGCAGGAATGATGGAACTTAATATGAATGTTCCGGTGAGGATGGTAAAACTCTGCCTTCCTTACATGGAAAGAGGTGCCCATATTCTCAATGTCTGTTCTGCTGCTGCCTTTGTTCCTCTGCCGGGACTTTCTGTTTACAGTGCTTCCAAAAGTTTTCTGCTGTCTTTCAGCCGGTCTTTGGGAAAGGAGCTGTCCAGCAGGCATATCACTGTCACCGCGCTGTGTCCTTATTGGATCGAGGATACGGAATTCATGGAGAACGCGGATGTCCATGAACATCCGGCAGGCGTCTTGAGAGCCTCTGAAACGGCAAGGCAGGGATTAAAAGACTGCTGCCGCGGTAAAAGCCTTTCTATTCCCGGGCCCATGGGAAAACTGACATACCTTGGAGGTCGGTTTTTACCCCTTTCATTTCTCCTGTTTATGAAGAAGGTATTTCATGCCTGAGCAGTACAATAAAAAACCTGTTTCCAAAACTGGAAACAGGTTTTTTATTGCATAGTATTTTTTCCAAACAGGGGATGTACAGTCTGCCGGAGGCTTCTTTTTTCAATAATTTCAAGGGCCCTATCCATAGGAACATCTTCTCGATGTCCATCTTCTTCATAGATGAGGAAAGGGGTGTCTGAGTCCAGTTCGCTGCCTGGAAGATAGACGTATTCCTTTGTCCGGCTGTCGCCATAAATGAAGCCGGCAAGCAGGCGGCTTTCAGTGAGTTTATGCATGGGAATCCTCCAGGTCACAGATGAAATGGGGCTTAAAATCGAGGTAATCCGCCGAGGTCAGGTGGAGGTGAATGCCTTCCAGTTCTTCCGGCAGATTGACGAAATTGGGGGCTCCATGGATATGACCATAAATACAGTCCGTTACATGGTGGGCTTTCATGATTTCCAGCATATGGTTTGGCTTCTTCATCTCATCAAAAGGAGGATAATGAAGGACTGCCATGATACGGGGGACATTCATCTTTTCTGCCAGTTCCAGGGAACGCTCCATTCGGCCTTCTTCCCGAGCAATAATCGGCTTGTCTGCCTCTGTCAGTTTAGGTGAAGTTTCAGAAATCCATCCTCTTGTGCCCGCCAGGGCTACACCGCCTACATCAATGGCGGAATTAAAAAGAAATTCAAAAGCTCCATCAGTCATACGGGTCATTTTCGTTACTGTGTCCCACCAGTAATCATGATTTCCACGGCCAACAATTTTGCGGCCAGGCAGGGAGCCCAACATTTTCAGGTCTTGAATGGCATCGCTGATGTTCATGGCCCAGGACAGATCACCGGCCATGATGACCACATCGTCTTCATGAATTGTATCGAGCCAGGCGTTAATAATTTTTTCTCTATGGTTTTTCCAGTGATCCCCAAAAATATCCATAGGTTTCGTAGGGGGATCTCCGGACAGGTGAAAATCGCTGAATGCGTATAATTTCATCGAATTGCGGGTTCTCCAAAATATTTATCCGATGCCAGCATATCCATCATCCGTTTCTGGCTTTCCTTATCCATGACATGGGTAATGCGGTACCCCATGTACAGAGGACTTGCCGAATAACGGGGGAATATCTTGGCATTGATATGATGTTTGACGTGATAAAAGAAAATATTATAACTCGTGCAGGGCAGCGGAAAATCATTCAGGACGAACCGTGCCAGCTTCTGGATGGTATCTGCAAATTTTTCCGGAGAAGCATCTTTTTTCAGTGTCACATTCAGTTCCCCCATACAGCTCAGGGGGTAATCAGAAATCGTGGCATAGCAGTCTTCATCTTCATGAACGACAGGACCAAAAAAATTTTCACCCAAAAGATTGTCCCGGTAATCGTATTCTTCCAATCCAATAATCTGGGAATGGGGATGCCGCTGGGAACCACCGGACCCGGGACCATAGTTCTTGAAATAAATGACCGATTTGAAACGACGGTCATTTTCCAGCTCCAGCCAGTGGGAAAGCCCAAAGGAAATGACATCGTGCAGCTTTTGGGGCTCATAGGTGGTCAGCTCCGCATTATGGTCCGCGGTCTCAATAATAACCGTGGGCCAGGTCTTTTCAAAAACGGGGAACTTGTTCATGAGCCAGATGATATCCCCTTTTTGTTCCAGTATGCCCGTCAGTTTTTCCGGATGGCAGAAAGGGCATACCTTTTGGGTACCGGAATGGGGTTTCCTGCTTCCGATAGCCAGGTTGAATGTTATAGGTGTATTCATAATTTTACCCTCAGCTTTCCTTTCTATTATAGCACAGGGAAATGCAGGAAATAGAGTACTCTCAATGTAAAATATCCGTAATAATCCGGGGCATCCGGTCAGGATTTCACAGGGCGATGGATCATTTTTTATCGTGGAAATGGGGAAATCATCGGAATGAAAAATTTTAATTCTTATGTTCCCTTGACAACGAGCGCAAAATTGAGTAATATATTGTCATAGCAATTATTTAACGAAATAAAGCAATAAAGAGAGGGGTAAGGATTATGAATCTGAAGAAAATGGTTATTGCAGGAGTTCTGGCACTGGGTGCCGCTGGTTTGATTGCCGGATGCGGCGGTGGGGACCAGAAGGCAGCAAGTACTGCAAAGTCGGCTGCTGCCGGAGCAAAGCCGACAAAGATTATTGCCGGTATGGATGATACATTTGCTCCTATGGGATTCCGCGATGACAGCGGCAACATTGTGGGCTTTGATATCGATATGGCCAAGGCCATTTCTAAAGAAATCGGCGTAGAAATCGAATTCAAGCCGATTGACTGGGCATCCAAGGAAACAGAACTCAATTCCGGCCGTATTGACTGCATCTGGAATGGCTTCACCATGACCCCGGAGCGGCAGAAGAAACTGGCCTTTACAAAACCCTACATGGATAACATTCAGGAATTCGTTGTGCTGAAGGATTCTCCATACCAGTCCATGGCAGACCTGAAGGGAAAGAAAATCACTATTCAGGAAGCTTCTACAGCAGAAACTGCACTGAATCGGGATCCCCAGCTGAAGGCCTCCTTCGCAGAAGTGAAGGCTTACCCGGATCTTACTGCCGCATATATGGATCTGGAATCCGGCCGCTGCGATGCAGTACTGGCAGACACGGTACTGAATGAATACTACATGACAAAGAAACCGGATCAGTTCCGTGAACTGCCGGATCAGGTATCCAAGGATACATTTGCTATCGGTATCAAGAAAGACAACCAGGCACTGGTGGACCTCCTGAACCAGGGCATTGATAAAGTGATTGCCAATGGGGAAGCAGCAAAGATTTCTGAAAAATGGTTTGGCAAGGACGTTGTTCTTAAGAACTGAGAAATTGGATGATCCATTCCTGCCCCTTTGAGCGGGAATCTGAAAATCACCGGGGCAGGCTATGCTCCGGTGATTTTCAATTAAACGGACTATTGCGGTTTGTAGAGCTGTTGGTACGCGGTGCTTACGGATAGAGTCACCAGCATGGGACTTCTGGTGGTTGACTGCCAGGAAAGCTGATCCGCCTGCGGCGCTTTCTAATCGATATTTCCGTCAGTCATTCGTGCCGTAGGCTGTAGAGCTTTCCTGGCAGCTAGAAGCCCCGCACGAACGACTCTATCCATCAGCGCCGTGCACAACAGCTCGATAAATTGAAATTGGCATCCACCTTTTAGAAAATTCTGTTTCTCTATCTTGTTAAATGATTGAAGTCAGTGTATGATATTCATACGTGCATAAAGAAAGTGCACTTCCAGCACTTTCCGGATTTTTGTAAGGAGTCACTGATGGATTATATTCTTCACATTCTGCCGAATATGTTTTCCGGTCTTGGCGTATCGGCAAAGATTTTTATTCTGACGTTTGTACTGGCTTTGCCCATAGGCATCCTGCTGGCCATGGTCCGTATTTCCCATGTGGCTGTATTCCGTAAACTGGCAGCCATGTACATCTATGTCATGCGGGGAACACCGCTCATGCTGCAGATCATGTTTATTTACTATGGACTGCCTCTCATGCTTCATGTACAGGTCAGCGATTTCCCGGCAGCAATTATTGCCTTTGTTGCTAACTATGCAGCCTATTTTGCTGAAATTTTCAGGGGCGGCATCCAGTCCATCAGCAAAGGACAGTATGAAGGAGCCAAGGTTCTTGGATTTTCCTATCGTCAGACCATGTGGCATATCATTCTTCCCCAGGTGGTGAAACGGGTCATCCCGCCGCTGGGCAATGAAACCATTACCCTTCTGAAGGATACTTCCCTGGTATACATCCTCGCCATGAATGACCTCATGCGTGTTACCCGCGCTTTTGTGCAGAGGGATTTCGACACCACCCCATTTCTGGTAGCTGCTGTATTCTACCTCGTCTGCACGGCTATACTGACGAAGATTCTGGCATACGTGGAAAAACGGTATGCCGTTTATGAAGAATAATGAGGTGGCTGCATGAGTTTTATTGAAATGAAAGATATCCGTAAGGATTTTGGGAAATTGACCATTCTTCATGGTGTAAATATGAATCTGGAAAAGGGGGAGGTTCTTTCTATTATCGGCCCTTCCGGTGCCGGAAAAAGTACCCTCCTCCGCTGCCTGATTCACCTGGAAACCATCCAGGGCGGGTCTATCCGGGTAGATGGGGATACACTGGCGGAAGAGAAAAATGGAACCGTAGTCTATGCAGATGAAAAGAAACAGAAGGAAATCCTTGGAAAAATGGGCATGGTGTTCCAGTCATTCAATCTATTTCCCCATATGACCGTGATTGATAATGTCATGGCGGCGCCCATCTATGTGAAAGGCATGAAGAAAGAGGAAATCCTTCCGGTGGCAGAGGACCTTCTGAATAAAGTGGGACTTCTGAACAAGAAAGACGTTTATCCGGGCAGCCTTTCCGGCGGCCAAAAGCAGCGGGTGGCAATTGCCCGGGCTTTGGCTATGAATCCGGAGATCATGCTGTTCGATGAACCTACATCGGCACTGGATCCGGAACTCACCGGCGAAGTACTGAAGACCATCCAGCAGCTGGCCGATGAAAATATGACCATGGCTATCGTTACCCATGAAATGGCATTTGCTAAATCCGTTTCTGACCGGGTGCTCTTTATGGTAGATGGCAGGGTGGAAGAAGAAGGAACCAGCGAGGATGTCTTTGACCATCCGCAGAATGAACGAACAAAGGCATTTCTGAAGTCCATCCTCCGGGCATAAAAAAGAAAGCCATAAAAAATCTGCGCAGCTGCGCAGTTTTTTTATGGGCAATATCATCCGTTTCCGGAATCAGTACAAAGGGGTTACAGTCCCAATACCACCCCAGCTACGGCAGAGATGGCAATATAGATGACCGGGTGCCAGCGGAATTTCATGAGCCCCAGATAAATGATTACGGCAAGGATGAGAGAGGGCCAGCGGATGAGGCTCATGAAAGAACCGGTAGAAGAAAAGAGGGGAAGATTCAGGAGAGAAATTTTGGCGACTCCCAGGCCGGCGGCTGCAATGAGGGCCGTAGAGGCAGGGCGGAGACCGTAGAAGATGCGGGCCATGGTGTCGGATTCTTTAAACTTTTTAAGAACTGCATACACCATGCTGATGACGATGAGGGCGGGGGCTGTGAGGGAAAGGGTGGTATAAATACCGCCTGGAATTCCCAAAGCCTGGAAGCCGGCGTAAGTAGCCATGTTGACGCCTAAAGGGCCGGGGGTGGATTCAGAAATGGCAATCATATTAGCGATATCTTCAGCTGTAAACCAGCCGGTACGCTGGGAAATATCATATAAGAAGGGAAGGGTGGCCAGACCGCCGCCTACGGCGAAAAGACCGGCTTTGAAGAATTCCCAGAACATCTGAAGCCATATCATTTGGCAGCACCTTCTTTCTTATCGGAAGGTTTCAGGAAGAAACCCACTACGCCGGCAAGTATTACGGAGAACACCGGAGAAACCGGGGCAAAGAGGGCAACGGCCAGTATAAGCAGGAATATAGCGAGGGTTCTCTTATCCCGTACTGATTTTTTCCCTAATTTAATGACTGCATCGAGAATCAGAATGCATACGCAGGCACGGATACCGGTGAATGCATGGGCTACGTAAGGATTTTCTTCAAACTGGGTGAGAAACATGGCAATCACGGTAATGATGACCATGGAAGGGGTAATGACACCGATGGTGGCAAAGAGACCGCCCCAGAATCCTTTCAATTTGAGGCCTATAAAAGTTGCTACATTGACGGCAATCATGCCGGGTGTTACCTGACCCAGGGCGTAATAGTCCATGAGTTCTTCATCCGTGGCCCAGTGATGGTTGTCCACCACTTCCCGCTGGAGGATAGGCAGCATGGCATAGCCGCCGCCAAAGGTAACGGCTCCCATCTTTGCAAAAATAAGAAATAGCTGGATTAATAGTTTCATCGTTCTTACCTCCGGAAAATGGCTTGACAGGAATTCGGACTATTTCAGTTTATCGAGCTGTTAGGGCGATGCTTACGGATAGAGTCATTCGTGCAGGGCTGCTAGCTGCTAGCTCCTGGCTTCTAGGAAAGCTGGCCAGCCTACGGCACGAATGACTGACGGAAATATCGGGTGGGTAGCGCCGCAGGCGAATCAGCCTTCCTGGCTGCTAACAGCTAGTAGCTAGAAGCCCCATGCGAGTGCCTCTACCCATCAGCGCCGAACACAGTAGCTCGATAAACCGAAATTGGCAGTGATTCATCGCCGCTGCCATAAAAAAAACATACACAAAGTCCAATAGTGTTATCCTTAAAGGCCATTTTACAATCAAATATTGCACTCTTTAATGAATACATGTATCATAGCAGGTGAATAGCCATATTAAAAATATTTATTTCCCTAAAAAGTATATGGAGAAGATATGAATGGACCTGAGGCAGCTGAAATATTTTAAGACGATTATTGAAGAAGGAACCATTACCGGGGCAGCCAGAAAACTACACATATCCCAACCGCCCCTTTCCAGTCAGATGCATCTTCTGGAAAAGGAACTGGGCACGTCCCTCTTTGAAAGAGGGGCCCGCCAGGTGACGCCTACCGAGGCCGGCAGCCGCCTTTACCGGTATGCCCTGGAAATGCTGGATCTGGAAATGGCGGCCAGGGAAGAAATCAGTACATTGAAGATGGGGCACCAGGGGGTACTGCGCCTGGGACTGGTATCCTCCGGTGGTCATTGGAAACTGTATAAGCTTCTTAAGATGTATGAAAATCGATACCCCCATATACAGATCAAGGTCATAGAAGGGAACAGTTATGAGCTGCTGGAGAAACTGAGAAAGGGAAAAATTGATATTTCCCTGCTCCGATCTCCTTTTTCCACCTATGGGCTGGAAATGGTAGTGCTGGACAGGTCTCCCATGGGTATCGGGGCTCTTGCTCCATGGAAGGGAGAGTATTTCCTGAATGATTTGGGAGACAGTCCCCTTATCCTGTACAGGCGATGGGAAAAAATCATTCTGGGAGAATGTGAGAAGGAAAAATTCCGACCCAATGTATACTGCGTGGCCGATGATGCGAGAACATGCAGGGAGTGGGCGGAAGCAGGACTGGGGCTGGCATTGGCACCGGCATCGGTGTTTCAGGAAGGCAGCGGCCTTTCCGTGGGAGTACTGAAAGAAGAAGCGCTTTCATCCACCCTGTGCCTTGCCCGTAGAAAGGGGAATGGGGAATCCCAGAGCGGAAAGCTCCTCTTCCAAATGGCTCTTGAAATGGAAGATAGGACTCAGAACTCTAAATCGCTGTAAAATCCGGCAATCCTTACCCAAATCGGCCGCTCGATAATTATTATTATGGAAATATTTGTTTTTTAAGGCCCTTTGTGCTAAAATATAACTTGCGATTTATCGTGCACTGTAGGACCCTGAAAAAGGTATCAATTTGTCGGTTAGCCGACTTAAGGAGGAATATTTTTTATGAACGTAAAAGTTGAGGCACTGGATCAGCACAAGGTTTCTGTGAGCATTGAATTGCCAGCTGAAGTTGTACAGAAGGGATTCAAGAGAGCTGTATCCCGCATTGCGAACCAGGTAAGAATTCCCGGTTTCCGTAAGGGCAAGGCAAATCGTAAAATCCTGGAAATGCATTTCGGCAAGGCCGTTGTAGAAGCGGAAGCCAAGGACATTGTGATCAATGAATCCCTGCAGCAGGCTCTTTCCCAGGAGAAGCTGATTCCTGTAACCACACCGGATGTGAAGGAAGGTAAGTTCTCCGAAACCGATGGCGCTGATTTCACTGCTTCCTTTGTAAAACGTCCGGAAGTAGAACTGGGTGAATATAAAGGTCTGGAAGCCAAGAGAGAAAACCCGGAAATCACCGATGACCAGGTTCTGGACCAGCTCAAAGCAGCAGCTGAACAGAATGCAAGACTGGAAAAAGCAGAAGATGGTGCAGAACTGAAGAAAGGCGACTTTGCTATCATCGACTTTAAAGGAACCGTTGACGGCAAACCCTTTGAAGGCGGCGAAGGAAAGACTTATCCGCTGGAAATCGGTTCCCAGAGCTTTATCCCGGGCTTCGAAGAACAGCTGGAAGGACATAAAGCCGGCGATGATGTGGTTGTGAAAGTCACATTCCCGGAAAACTACTTCGTAGATGCCCTGAAAGGTAAAGAAGCAGAATTCACCGTTCATATCAGTGATGTAAAACGTAAACAGCTCCCGGCTCTTGATGATGCATTTGCAAAATCCATCAGCCAGTTTGAAACCATGGATGACCTGAAGGCCGCTGTTAAACAGCAGATGCAGCTTTCCGCTATCCAGCAGGCAGAAGAAGCTTATCATGAAGCTCTTGTCAACCAGGCTGTAGCTAACGCCAAAGTAGATATTCCTAAGGAAATGGTTGAACAGCGCATCGATGAAATCGTAGATGAAATCAAGCTGAACATGGAATCCAGAAATTCCACTATGGAAGATTATCTGAAGAGCATCGGCAAGACCATGGATGATTTCCGCAAGGACTATGAAAAGACTGCTGAAGAACAGGTTCGCCAGGGCCTGGTTCTTGAAACCATTGCCGACAAGGAAGGTCTGGAAGTCACCAACGAAGACCTGTCCATGGAAATCTACAGCATGGCTCACCAGTTTAATGCTGACCCCAACGATGTAATGAAAATCATCAGGGATGAAAACCGCGTAGGCATGCTCGTGAACTCCGTACTTCGGAAGAAGGCTGCTGCTTTCATCTATGGCGCTGCCAAGAAAGCGGAAGCAGACAAAAAGGAAGCGGAAGCTGCTGCAGAAGCTCCGAAGGCTGAAGAAGCTCCGAAATCCGATGATTATGAATCCATGACAGTGAAGGACCTCAAGGCATATGCTGCAGAAAAAGGTATTGCCCTGGAATCCAAAGCCAAGAAAGCTGAAATCATCGAGACTATCCGTAAAGCAGAAGCAAAATAACCTACTTTTCGGGCATATAATCCATTTGAATGCAGCATCAGGCATCTGATGATGTGGTTAAAAGAGACGCGGGGACAACCGGCGTCTCTTTCGCCCCCTATACTGTATTTCCATTTATCCCTTTTTCCACTGTCATGCGGGAAAAGAGTGTACCCATAAAGAAAGGGTGTTACACATATGGCATATGTACCGATTGTAGTTGAACAGACAGCACAGGGAGAACGGTCTTATGACATTTACTCCCGCCTCCTGAAGGACCGCATTATTTTCCTGGACGGACAGATTGAAGACCACATGGCCAATGTCATTATCGCCCAGCTCCTGTTTCTGGAAGCCGAAGACCCTTCCAAGGATATCCATCTTTACATCAACAGCCCTGGTGGTGTTGTTACAGCAGGCCTCGCTATTTATGACACCATGCAGTATATCCGCCCCGATGTTTCTACCATCTGCATCGGATCCTGCGCCAGCATGGCAGCTGTGCTCCTGACGGCCGGTGCTGCCGGCAAGCGGTATGCGCTGCCCCATTCAAATATCATGATTCACCAGCCTCTGGGCGGTGTACAGGGACAGGCTACGGAAATTGAAATTCATGCTCGAGAAATTCTCCGCCTCCGCAGTGAATTGAATGGCATCCTGTCCAAACACAGCGGACAGCCGCTGGAAACTATCCAGAAGGATACGGAACGGGATAATTTCATGACTGCGGAGATGGCAAAAAATTACGGGCTTATCGATAAAATTCTGACCCGCAATGATCTGCATAAGTTAGCTGCCAAATAAAGGAGGTTCCCATTGGATAGAAAAACGGAAGGAACTCCGGTCTGCAGTTTCTGCGGCCGCTCCGGGGATGAAGTGGAAAAACTGATTGCCGGCCCGGGAGTCTATATCTGCAACGAATGTATTGAGGTATGCTCCAATATCCTCCGGGAGGAACTGAAGGCAGACAAGAAGAAGGCACTCCCCAGATTCAAGCTGCCAACACCGGAAAAAATCAAAAAATACATGGACCAGTATGTCATCGAACAGGATGATGCCAAGATGGCACTGGCTGTTGCCATGTATAACCATTACAAACGGATTGAACACGAAGGGGAAGACGATGGTGTGGAACTGCAGAAGTCCAATATCATCATGCTTGGACCTACAGGCAGTGGCAAGACACTTCTCGCCCAGACCCTAGCCCGTTTTCTGGATGTTCCCTTTGCCATTTCTGATGCCACTACGCTGACAGAGGCTGGCTATGTAGGGGAAGATGTGGAGAACATTCTTCTTCGCCTTATCCAGGTAGCGGACTATGATATTGACAAGGCGGAACGGGGCATTGTCTATATCGATGAAATCGATAAGATTGCCAGAAAGTCCGAAAATCCATCCATCACACGGGATGTATCCGGCGAAGGTGTACAGCAGGCCCTCCTGAAAATTCTTGAAGGCACAGTGGCCAGCGTACCGCCACAGGGCGGGCGGAAGCATCCGAACCAGGAAATGATCCAGATTGATACGACAAATATCCTCTTTATCTGCGGTGGCGCCTTTGCAGGCATTGATAAAGTCATTGACCGCCGTCTCACAAAGAGTGTCATGGGATTTGGTGCTGATATCGAAAAGAAAGACGAAAAAGATATGGAGGAACTGCTGCAGCAGGTGCAGTCTGAAGATCTGCTGAAGTATGGGCTGATTCCTGAATTTATCGGCCGTCTTCCTGTGATTGTGCCTCTTCATCCGCTCAATGAAGAGGCACTGGTAAAAATCCTCACAGAACCGAAGAATGCACTGGTAAAGCAGTATCAGAAACTGCTGGCCATGGATCATGTGGATCTGGAATTTGATGATAAGGCCATTCATGCCATTGCCAGACAGGCCATTGAGCGGAATACCGGCGCCAGAGGGCTTCGTGCCATCATTGAGAAAATCATGCAGAAAGTGATGTATGAAATCCCAAGCATGAAAGATGTGACGAAGTGCACCGTTACAGAAGATGTGGTGCTTCACCATTCCGACCCCATCCTGACCCGGTCCGGAAAGAAAGAATAACAGTATTTCTGCGGATAGCAGAGTGAAAAAGAAAGGGACTGTAAAAGATGCTTTTATCTTTTTACAGCTCCTTTTTCTTTCATTGAAAAGAGCGGATTCCTGCTCCTTTTGGTAATGCTTTGTAAAAAATCTATTAAATTTATACTCTTCCATGTGATACAATATATGGTATGGAGGAATCATATATGACTGAAATTGTGAAAAAGAACAGTACCCTCACACTGCCGCTGGTGGCGCTGAGGGATATAGTGATTTACCCTCGAATGACGGTAAATCTTGATATAGGCCGTAAAGATTCTATTGCTGCCGCGCGGTTTGCAAGCAAAGGAGACCAGTATGTTGTGACGGCCATGCAGAAAGATGCGGCTATCGGAAATCCGGAAGCCGATGATCTCTATCGCGTAGGAACTGTAGTTAAGATTAACCAGATGCTCCAGCTTCCGGGAGGACTTATCCGTATCCTGGCGGAAGGAGTATCCCGAGTGAATATTTTTTCCATTACTGCAACGGACCATGGGTTTTCGGCAGAAGTGGATGACCTGAAAGAAACACCGGTGGCCGATGAGATCAAGGCGGAAGCCTACCGGCGGACCATACTCAAGAGCTTCTTTGAATGGCTCCGGAATACCAAACAGGGGTTTCCTGATGACCAGATGAAACAGCTGAAACTGATTACGGATCCCGGTAAGACGGCAGATTTTATCTCTGCCCAGCTACTGATTACACCCAAACGGCGACAGGACCTGCTGGAAGAGACGGATATCATGACCCGTCTGCAGATGGTACAGCGGCTGCTGGACCAGGAAATCCAGATTGGCCGGTTGGAAGCGGAAATCAATGGGGATGTCCGGACTAAAATGGATAAGGAACAGCAGGACTACTATCTGCGCCAGAAAATCAAAAGCATCCATGACCGTCTTGGCGATACGGTGAGCCAGGAAAAAGAAGCGGACGAATACAGGAAAAAACTCCAGAATACGGCGATTCCAAAAGAATATAAGGATAAACTGGAGAAGGAAATCAACCACCTGGCAGCCATGCCTCCCATGATGGCGGAGACTGCAGTGGCCCGGAATTACCTGGACTGGATTTTCAGTCTTCCCTGGAGTAAGGAAAGCCATGATAAACTGGACCTGAAACAGGCGAAGAAGGTACTGGACCATGACCATTATGGATTGGAAAAGATCAAGGAACGGATCCTTGAATACCTGGCAGTCCGGGTACTGGCGCCGGATGCCAAAGCGCCTATTATCTGCTTTGTAGGGCCTCCAGGTGTGGGCAAGACTTCCCTTGCCCAGTCCATTGCCAATGCGATGGGCAGAAAATTTGCCAGGATTTCCCTGGGGGGAATCCATGATGAGGCGGAAATCCGGGGTCACCGCCGTACCTATATTGGTGCCATGCCCGGTCGTTTCATCGAAGCCATCGGACAGGCGGGAACAAAGAATCCACTGATTCTCCTGGATGAAATCGATAAGGTGGGAGCCGATTTCCGCGGTGATCCGGCGTCTGCCCTGCTGGAAGCCCTGGATCCGGAACAGAATAAGGCGTTCCATGATAACTACATCGATATTCCCTTCGACCTTTCAAAGGTATTTTTCCTGGCCACCGCAAATACGGTATCCACCATTCCGCCGGCCCTTTTAGACCGCATGGAACTCATAGAGCTCACGGGGTACACGGAAGAGGAAAAACTGAAAATTGCCAAGCAGTACCTTATTCCCCGGCAGCGGGAGAGAAATGGGTTGAAACCGGGGGACATCCATTTTACAGATCTCATGATTCGTAAGATTATCGAAGGATATACCCGGGAAGCGGGGGTCCGTGAACTGGAACGGACTATCGGCGCCCTGTGCCGGAAGGTTGGCAAGAAAATTGTCATGGACGACGAATCCCTGCCGGCCCTTTCTGCAAAGACACTGGAAAAGTATCTGGGACCGGTGAAGTTTATGCCTATGGCGGAAGAACATCCGGATGCCGTAGGCCGGGTAAACGGTCTGGCCTGGACCATGGCTGGCGGTGAAGTCCTGGATACGGAAGCAGTTACCATTAAGGGCAAGGGGCATCTTATCCTGACCGGCCAGCTGGGAGATGTGATGAAGGAATCAGCGGAAACCGCCTACACCTGCATTCGGAGCCGGGCAAAGGAACTGGGACTTAAGGATGATTTCTATGAATCCCTGGACACCCATATTCATTTCCCCGAAGGCGCTGTTCCCAAAGATGGACCATCTGCCGGGGTTACTATGGCCACGGCCATGGCTTCGGCCTATACCGGAAGGAAGGTCAGAGGCGATACAGCCATGACCGGAGAAATTACACTGACCGGAGAAGTTCTTCCCATTGGCGGTGTCAAGGAAAAGGTGCTGGCTGCCAACCGTCTGGGCATCAAGCAGATTCTCCTGCCGGAAAAGAATAAACGGGATCTGGAGGAACTGCCGGAATCGGTAAAGAACAAACTGCATTTTGTATATGTAAAGAATGTGGATGATGTGCTGGCCCATGCTCTGGTGAAGTAAAGAATGGGTCTGCAGGGCCGGTGACAGGATCTGTACCGGTTCCTATGTGCCGGAAATAGGGGGCTTCCCCGTTTTCTGATAGCCAAAGGAGGTATCCCTGTGGCAGAAATAAAAAAAATGGATGAATTTCATATATTTTCTTCCGCCTATTTCAGTGCTGCTGTCAATCGGAGCCAGTTCGTGAAAGATGGAAAAAAGGAAATTGCTTTTATCGGCCGGTCGAATGTGGGAAAGTCTTCTCTCATCAATTCCCTCTGCGGCCGCCGCAAGCTGGCCTTTGTGAGCCGGGAACCGGGAAAGACGAGGACCATTAACTATTATGCCATCCAGTCAAGACGGATGGCTGAAGGCGGGGAAGAAAGGCAGGACTGGTATCTTGTGGACCTGCCGGGGTATGGGTTTGCCAAGGCCAGCCAGCAGAATAAGGACAGCTGGTCTGACTTCATTGGAGACTACCTGGAAAATTCACCAAGTCTTATGATGATTGGTTTGCTTATTGATATCCGTCATCCGGGCCTGCCTATTGATATGAAGGCCTATGAATGGCTGCGCCGCATTGCCCCCTGTCTCCAGGTTATTGGGACGAAGGGGGATAAATTGAAGCGGAATGAACTGGCAAAGAACAGGAAACTCCTGGATAAGTTTTTCCCGGGAGACGGGCCGGCCATTGCTTATTCCTCTTTAAATGGGGAAGGCAGGGAAGAACTGCTTCAACTGATTGAGAGAAAGATTTGTGACTGATATGAAAAAGACAGTGTTTCTGACAGCCCTTCTGGCGGCGGCATCAATTACGGGTTTTGCCTATAATGTGTATGCACCGAATTCCTTTGACCCCGTGAGCCCGAAATCCTGGGACTACCGGACCGTCTATGCACTGACGGAAGAAGGAAAGGCTCCTTCTTATACAAAGGACTTCTTCAGCCGCGGGGAAATTACCCGCTATGAACTGGCAGGAATCATTAAGAACATGCTGGAAAACCATAACGCAAAAGACCGGGACCACCAGGACCTGATGAAATTAAAGAAGGCCTATGCCCGGGAACTGGAATCTTTGGGCTATCAGGAAAAGAGAGATCTTTCCGGTGGAAAACCGGTAATGGAATTTTCCGGTGATGGCCGCATCCGATATAGTGACGGCAGTGCCGTGGATGGCAGGGTCCGTGTTAATACGACCTGGCATTTGGATAATGATACAACTGTCAGTGCCAGAGGCACAAAGAATGTGAACTGATGTAATCCGTGATGATAGGTAACCGATCATCACGGATTTTTGCGTTTGCCTATGGGAAGAATGAAACATCGGATAACCTGGAAAGGGGCAGATACCATGGCTTGCCCAAAAGGTAAAATAGAAGGGCCTTTTCTTTTCAACTATCTTTTTTTGCATCCATGGATTATAATAAAAACGTCAATTTCATTGGAAAAATGGGCAACGGGGCCTGCAGCACAGCTTTGCTGCGGGCTTTTTGTGTATTTCCCTGTTGAAAAACCGGGATGGAAGTCCTCGGATGTTCTATATTTTGTGAAGGAGGATTATTTATGTTCAGTCTGGCAGCACCTCATGCAAAGGGAAAGAGTGCGGAAGATAATATTTTCGCAGCAAATAACAGGGCCATTGCACTGGCTGAGAAAATCGGCAATGATAAAGTGGTCAATGGTACGGTAGGTTCTATTCTTGATGAAGATGGCAATCTGGTTGTACTGGATGTAGTCAAAAATGCATTTAAAGAACTTACACCTAAGGAAATCTGTGCCTATGCACCAATCCAGGGGTACCGCAAATTCCTGGACGACTGCATCGACCAGTGCTTCGGGGAATCCCGGCCGGAGGGATACATTGATGCCTGCTCCACACCTGGAGGTACCGGCGTACTCCATCATGTCATCCACAATTATTCTGAAGTAGGAGACGAAGTTCTTATTACGGACTGGCACTGGGGAGCCTACGACAGTCTCATTGATGATAATAACCGGAAAGTCAGAAGTTTTTCGTTCCTTACGGAAGATGGCCATTTCAATACACCTGCCTTCAGGGATGCGGTGAATGATATCCTTTCGAAGCAGGATAATATTGTTATCATCCTGAATGGTATTGCCAATAATCCCACAGGCTACTGCATGACTGTGGATGAATGGCAGGCAGCGGTGGACGTGTTGAAAGAAGCTACGGCAAAGGGCAATAAAAATGCCATTCTTGTTCCCGATGTGGCCTATCTTGATTACAGCGGAGAAAAGCAGGAATGCCGCAAATTCTTTAAAGTATTTGGCGGGCTCCCAAAGAATATTCTTGTAGTCTGCGCTTATACACTGTCTAAAGGGTTTACCATGTATGGCCAGCGCATGGGGGCTATGATCGGTATTACATCCGATAAGGACGTTATCAGGGAATTCGTGGACATCAACCAGTACAGCAGCCGTGCTACCTGGTCCAACTGCAACAGCGCGGCCCAGAATGCCATGATCCATATCTGCGATGATCCGGAAAAGATTAAAGAGCTGGATGCAGACAGGGCCCGGTATTTCAAACTTATCCAGGAACGGGCTGCTATCTTCATGAAGGAAGCAAAGGAAGAGGGCGTGAAATTTGTCCCCTATATTTCCGGCTTCTTCATTACTATTCCGGTCACAAATTCCCAGGCTGTCTGCGATGATCTGGAAAAACAGAATGTATTCCTGGTGCCTTTGAAGAAAGGAATCCGTCTGGCAGTCTGCTCTGTATCCAAGGCAAAGATGGAAGGCCTGGCCCATAAGCTGGCTCTCGCCATTAAAGCAGCAGGAGCAAAGCAGTAAAAATCTGATCCTCACAGGATGAGGGATGTCGATCTGGAATCGGCACTATTTCCTGAGGAAAAAGCCCCAGGGAGGAAGGCGGTATCTTGGAAATTATCGTTTTATGCCTGTTCTGCCTTCTTCTCCTGGGGACTGTTTTTTTCGGAGGTTCCCTGGTACTGGCGCTCTTTCTGGGGCTTCTCCTTTTCTGGTGCTATGGACTCTGTCGAAAAACGGCGCCGGCTTCTCTCCTCCGGATGACACTCCAAGGTATAATGACAGTTCGAAACATCCTCATTACATTTCTGCTAATCGGTGTGCTTACTGCATTCTGGAGAGCCTGCGGAACTATTCCGGCCATCGTAGGAGGGGCATCCAAATGGATATCATCGTCCCAGGTGGTGGTGCTTACTTTTGTGATGAATGGGGCCGTTTCCTTCCTTCTCGGCAGTTCTTTTGCCACCGCTGCCACCATGGGAGTCATTTCCATGATCATGGCCCAGGGAATGGGTACTTCACCGGCCCTGGCAGGCGGGGCTATACTGGGAGGTATTTATTTCGGAGACCGGTGTTCCCCGGTATCTACCAGTGCCCTTCTGGTGAGTGAACTGACGAAGACCGATATTTATAGGAATATTCATCACATGTTTCGGAGTGCCCTGGTGCCGGTGGCCGGTTCCATCCTGTTTTATCTCTGTCTGGGCAGGGGAGATATGAATTGGCACAGTCAGGGAGAAATCGTAGATTTTTCGTTTTATTTCTACCTTGGCCTTCCTGTACTTCTTCCGGCTGCGGCGATTCTGGTACTTGGCTTTTTCCATGTGGCGGTGAAGAAGACCATGGGAGCCAGTATCCTGCTAGCCGGAATCTGTGCACTCTGCTTCCAGCATGTAGGGGTTCTTGACCTGCTCCATATGGCGGTATTCGGTTTCCATCCGGCCCATGAAGAACTGAACCGTATTCTTGGAGGAGGAGGGCTGGTATCCATGGTGAAGGTGGCAGCCATTGTCTGTCTCTCTTCTTCCTATGCCGGCATTTTCCAGGGAACCGGCATGTTGGACCGGATCCGGGAAAAGGTCGTGCTTTTATCGAAGAAGGTGGGACCCTTTGGGACCCTGGTCCTGGTATCCGCCTCCGCTGTCGTTACAGCCTGCAACCAGACGCTGGCCATCATGGTGACCTGGGAATTGGGAAAGCCACTCATGGAGGACAGGGAAGAAATGGCTCTGGCCATGGAGGATTCCGTGGTGGTCATGGCGGCATTGGTTCCCTGGTCTATTGCCTGTGCTGTACCGTTAGAATCTGTGGGGGCACCGATGTCTGCCATTCCGGCGGCGGTATACCTGTGGCTGCTTCCCCTGTGGCATTGGGCAATGGCAGCTGTGGGCCGCAGATTCACCTGAATCCTGCGTTTTTTCTGGGAAACTGGCTATTTTATTCTATAAAATTTGTTGTTAAGAAAGGAAAAGGGCTATGGAAAACTTATTCGCTGCATTGAATGCGGTCTTGAGTTTCGTTACTCCGGTCTCTGACTTTTTCTGGGATTTTCCAAAAATGTTCAGCTTCTGGAAGAATATCCCCATACTGGGATCCTTCTCACTGGCCATTATCGTGCTCGTAGGTTCCGGTATCTATTTCACTTTCCGGCTTGGCTTTATCCAGGTCCGGCTTTTCAGAGCGGGGGTCCATACGCTTGCCACGAAGAGAAGTATCAAGACCGGCATATCTCCGCTGACGGCCTTTCTTCTCAGCACCGCCATGCGGGTCGGCCCGGGCAACATGATCGGCGTTACCAGTGCCATTGCCGCCGGCGGTCCGGGGGCCCTTTTCTGGATGTGGATATCCGCATTTTTCGGCATGGCTACAGCTTTCACGGAAGGTACGCTGGCCCAGCTTTTTAAAGAAAAGAGAGGAAATACCTTTGTCGGCGGCCTTCCGTTCTATGCAAGAAAGCTCTGCGGTAATAAGGTGTGGGTTGGTACCATTCTTTCCCTGGTCTATATTATCTATGCCCTCATGTGCCTGCCGGCCCAGGGGTTCAATGTAGTTACATCTATCGGTGCCATTGCGGGACTGGCGGAAAATGTAAAAATTCCGCTGCAGTCGACCTTTACTTATGTGGTATCGGTACTGGTCATTGTACTGGTAGCTTTTATGGCCTTCGGCGGTATCCGACGCGTTTCCCACTGGGCGGACATCCTTGTGCCGGTGATGGCAGTTATTTATGTGGTTACGGCACTTCTCCTTATCCTTTCTAATGTGGGAAGCGTTCCCTGGTTCTTTAAAGCCGTTTTTGAAGGAGCCTTCAAGCCGGAAGCTGTTTTTGGCGGCTTCTTCGGTACGGCCCTTCTCCAGGGCGTAAAGCGGGGCCTTATGTCCAATGAAGCTGGCCAAGGTACCATTACTATGGCCGCCGCTTCTGCAGAAGCTCACCATCCCTGTGAACAGGGAATCATTTCTGCCCTGGGCGTCTTCCTTGATACCCACGTCATCTGTACCATGACCGGTTTTATCATCGTCATGGCCCATGAATGGGCGGCAGATCCGGCGGCTTGGAAGGCAGCCGGTACTTATGCGAAGTTCCTGACATCGGTGAACGGCCTGTCTCCTGAAATGATGCAGGTATTCATCCAGATCATGGTTTCCGTATGCTTCTGCCTTTTTGCCTATACCTGCGTTATTGGATTTGTGTCTTTCTCCGAAATTTCGGCGAATCGCATTTCTTCTTCTAAAGGGTTTATTAACTTCATCCGTGGCCTCTGCATCTTTGTAGCAGCCTTCGGGATTGCCTGCAACATTGCGGGCTACGACCTGTCTAACCTCTGGGCATTCTCTGACCTGGGCAATATCATCATGGTATACTGCAACGTGCCTATGTTGTATCTGGGACTGAAATATGTAAAGAAGGCAGCCAATCATTACAGCAGAGATACAGAAGCATCCTTTGACTCTGAAAAGGTACTGGGTATCAGGACTGATTACTGGGATGGAAAAGAAAAATAATCAGGGCTTTTCCTGCATAAAAAAGACTGTGAAGAATGAATTCATTCAACGCAGTCTTTTTTGTGCAGGAAACAGGGCCATTGGTTTTCAGCCATGCCATCTTCTCTTTCGTGCCAGTTTCTGTACATAGTAAGCCGTGGCTGCGTACAGGGAGATAATAAGCAGGTGGCCGAAGGTAAACGTCCAAAGGGTAACCGGAATACTCCGGGCATTAGGAATTGACTTCAGTAGAAGCCGGCTCCCTACGCTGTAATAGAAGGAAAAGTAAATACCACCGGCAGCCATAAGAAGGAGAAGCACCTTATAGAGGAAGGGCCGGAAAGGAATTTTTGAGAGTCCCATACCCCGTTCCATGCGAGGAAGGATGGCATTCCAGTGAAGGCCGAGATGGAATCCGATGGCCGGTACCATGAGATAGCCTGCCACATGATGAATCTGATGTACCAGGCGGGGAGCAGATCCAAAAACGTGGGGCAGGATGTGGGAAATCAATACTCCAGTTACCATGACTGCCGCGAAAGAACCAAGAAGCAGGATGTCCGCCATAAGAGTCAGCTTCCGGTCCCTGTTCCACCGACCACGGGGAAGGGACCGATACCACTGCCGGTTAAACCAGGTATGGAGGAGGAAGAGAAGGAAAAAGACAAGTGCCAGACCTTCGTGGCCCACATTTCGCACGAGCCGATAATCGAGGAGGACTAGAAAAGACACAAGCATACCTATGTCCACAATGATTCGCTTATTCATGATAAACCTCCTTTAAATTTATATTCTTCTATATTTTATCATATTGGGGGAGAAAACAGGCAGGAATATTTCAGTTTGTCGAGCTGTTGGTATTCGGGGTTGACGGGTAGAGTCACTCGCACGGGGCTTCTAGCTTCTAGCGGCTAGCAGTCAGGAAAACTGATTCGCCTGCGGCGCTTCCTATAGCTAACCTCCGTCGCCTACGGCGCCACCTCCTTCC
>ERZ772881.1205-NODE-1205-length-24219-cov-3.790349_pt1 | contig 24219 bp, 20 predicted proteins | sample MGYA00580581_ERZ772881 | MGnify/ENA primary metagenome ERZ772881 (study PRJEB29015, sample SAMEA2737668) | human gut metagenome | biome: human gut; feature: human-associated habitat; material: faeces | place: China | collected 2012 ...
CATTACGGGAGCGTTGACAAATTTTCCCGGTTTTCTTAAGTTCGTACTGCTGTTCATGCTTTTCCCTCCATTTTAAACTTCAGGTATTCTTTGACTGCACGAAGCTGGCTCTCATATCCGCTGCATCTGCAGAGATTTCCGGCAAGATATTCCTTCATATCCTCCTCCGTCGGGTTTTCCAACTCATCCTCCATCGCAAGTACATTCATGATAAATCCCGGATTGCAGAAACCGCACTGTTCTGCACCCTGATCTGCAACAAATGCACCGAATTCTTTGATGCTTACAACCTTACCTTCGTAAATCTGGCCTTCTTCAAAATCCTGTACAATGGTATTGATATACTTCATTGCCTGATCCATGCCTGCCTGCTCTACGCCGCATACAGATACAAATCCATCATCTGTAATATCAATCTTAACACCACATTCATCAATAATTGCATTGATTGTCTTACCACGCTGTCCAACTACTTCACCAATCTTTGCAGGATCAATAGTTGTCTGGATAATCTTCGGTGCATATTCACCAACTGTCTTTCTAGGCTCTGCGATTGCAGGCTTCATACAGGTATCCATAATGAACAGTCTTGCTTCTCTAGTTCTTGCGATGGCTTCTTCTACGATTGGTCTTGTCAGACCGTGAATCTTAATATCCATCTGAATAGCTGTGATACCTTCTGTTGTACCTGTTACCTTAAAGTCCATATCACCAAAGAAATCTTCAAGTCCCTGAATATCTGTAAGAACGATATAATCATCATCTGTATCACCTGTAACAAGTCCACACGAAATACCAGCAACCATTCTCTTAATAGGAACACCAGCTGCCATAAGTGACATGCATGACGCACAAGTTGAAGCCATTGATGTAGAACCATTTGATTCAAATGTCTCGGATACAGCACGGATTGCATATGGGAATTCTTCTTCTGATGGAAGAACAGGTACAAGTGCCTTTTCTGCCAATGCACCATGTCCGATTTCACGACGTCCCGGACCTCTTGATGGCTTTGTCTCACCAACTGAGTATGATGGGAAGTTGTACTGGTGAATATATCTCTTTGTTGTAACATTATCATCAAGACCATCTACCTTCTGTGCTTCTGATAATGGTGCAAGTGTTACCACATCACAAATCTGTGTCTGTCCTCTTGTAAACATAGCAGAACCATGAACTCTAGGAATAAGGTCAACCTCTGCTGACAATGGACGAATCTGGTTGATAGCACGTCCATCTGGTCTCTTATGGTCTTTGAGGATCATCTTACGTACAGTCTTCTTCTGGTACTGATAAACGGCTTCACCAAGAACTGCAAGCCATTCTTCATTATCAGCAAAAGCTTCTGCCATCTTTTCTGTCACTTCATCAATATTTTTCTCTCTTGTCTGCTTATCATCAGTAAATACTGCTTCCTCCATCTGTTCTGGAGTAACAATCTTTTTCATTGCCTCAAACATTTCAGCAGGAACAGCACAGCTTACATATGTATGCTTTTCTTTACCTACTTCTGCAACTATTTTATCGATAAATTCAATAATTGTCTGATTGATATCATGAGCCATATATATAGCTTCAATCATCTTTGCTTCCGGAATCTCATTTGCACCAGCTTCAATCATGATAACTTTCTGCTTTGTAGATGCTACAGTAAGCTGAAGGTCACCATCCTGCCACTGTGACTGTGACGGATTGATAATAAATTCACCATCAACAAGACCAATCTGTGTAGTTGCACATGGACCATCAAATGGAATATCAGAAATACATGTTGCAATTGATGAACCAAGCATAGCAAGAAGCTCAGGACGGCACTCTGTATCAACTGACATAACCATATTATTTAATGTAACATCATTTCTGTAATCCTTAGGGAATAATGGTCTCATAGGTCTGTCGATAACACGTGATGTAAGAATAGCATTTTCACTTGCCTTTCCTTCACGCTTATTAAATCCGCCAGGAATCTTTCCTACTGCATACATCTTCTCTTCATATTCAACACTTAATGGGAAGAAATCAATTCCCTCTCTAGGCTCTTTTGAAGCAGTTGCTGTTGAAAGAACAACTGTATCGCCATAATGCATTAATGCTGCACCATTTGCCTGTGCACACACTCTTCCAATATCAACACGGAGAGTTCTGCCGGCCAGTTCCATAGTAAACTGTTTATACATCTTTTCCTCATTTCTGCGGTGCCAATAATCATTATCTTTCACCAGACATAACCTGCACCGCCGGTATATCCGATTGTCTTCAACAAGATGAAGTGCCCGAAACAACTGAAAAAAGCACTATTATTATAATGTATTTTTCAGCAGTCTCGGCTAATCACTTCAATCTTTTTAAATTATTACGCCAGCTGCCGGATTATCATATAAAAATATCCACCCCGGTCAATAGCCAACGTAAAAAGGGCGGAGAAATACACTCCGCCCAATGAAATTACTTTCTGATGCCAAGACGAGCAATCAGATTTCTGTAACTTTCGATATCTGTCTTCTTTAAATACTCGAGAAGAGCTCTTCTCTTACCAACCATCTTTAAAAGACCTCTTCTTGAATGATGGTCTTTCTGATTAGTCTTTAAATGCTCTGTAAGCTCAGCAATTCTTTCTGTAAGAATAGCAATCTGAACTTCTGGAGAACCTGTATCGCCAGGCTTTCTTCCGTATGCTGCAATAATCTCTGTTTTCTTTTCTTTAGATATCATCTTTAAATCCTCCTTAATATAACCGCCTGTTACTAAGAATCAGGTCGGAGTGTCCTGAAACTGAATAACGGCTCACATACCTTGCTACTATATCATAAAAAAATCATAATTGCAAGCATTTATTATAGCATCAGCATGCTTTTTGAAAACTGTGCATCACTTTCCATCTGTTTTGAAAGAGCCTCTATTGACTCAAATTTCATCTCCGGACGTATAAAATGAAGCAGTTTTACTTTAATATGTTTTCCGTATGCATCTTCTTCATAATCAAACAGATTAGTCTCAACTCCAATAACCTGATCTGTACTCACCGTCGGCTTTGTTCCTATATTAGTCACACCGCCATATTCTTTTCCGTCTATCTGTGTTATTGATGCATAGACACCATTTGGCGGCAGAAGCTTGCTTTCCTGCGGATAAATATTCATAGTAGGAATCTTAATTTTTCTTCCAAACTGATTACCCGGACACACTATTCCTTCAATAGAATATGGTCTTCCCATTAGAACATTAACAGTTTCCATATGTCCAAGCACCAGTTCTTCTCTTACATATGTACTGCTTATCTCTTTGTCCTGATATTTTTCTTTTTCAACGACAATCGTCTCAAAACCATATTCAGGACCACATTTTACAAGCATATCTGCATCACCGCTCCTGCCTTTGCCGAAGTGATAATCAGTTCCTACAACCACTACTTTCGCACGCAGTTTTCTTATTATTATATCTTCAATAAATTCCCCGGCATCCGTATTCATAAGTTTTTCAGTAAACGGATACTCAATAAGGGCATTAATTCCAAGACTCTCCATAAATGCACGACGTTCACTGTTTGTCGTTATAAAATGCTGCTGTCTTTGCGGACAGATACTTAACGGAATTCTGTCAAATGTAAATGCCGCTGCCAATATATTATTTTGTTTTGCTTTTTCTTCTACAATTGATATAAGCTTCTGGTGTCCCATATGGACACCATCAAATTTGCCAAGCGTAACTGCTGAATCTTTGTCAAGTGTAAAATCCTCTGTGCCATGAATATACTTCATCCGAGCCACCTCACATTTCATCATGCTCACCACTGTAAAATATTTTTTCAGGTACAAGCATAGAATCAATGTATTCATAAATTCCTATAAAAATACCATTTTCATCATATATACGATATTTTTGTTCTGCCTGTTGTGTCGGTGTACGCTCAATTTCACGTACTGCATCAACCGGCAGCTTATTACCGTTATACAGCAGTTTATTATATTCTGAATCAACTGAAAGTTTTGGATAATCAAACACATCATCAGCTGCAATTATATATTCTCCAAGTTCACCTTTTAGTAAAAGTGCCGAAATCTGATTTAATGTAAGACTGTCATCAATTTCAAACTGTCCGACTCTTGTCCTTTTAAGACTTAGCATGCATGCACCGCAGCCCAGTTTTTTTCCAATGTCATCAATAAGAGTTCTTATATATGTTCCTTTTGAACATGCAACTGTAAATGTGACTGTCTTTTCATCATCATTCAGATTCATTTCATTAATCTTTATAAATCCGATATCAACATGACGCGATTTTCTTTCAACTTCAATTCCCTGTCTGGCAAGCTCATAAAGTTTCCTGCCATTATGCTTTAATGCCGAATACATAGGTGGAACCTGTTCATATCCTCCGACAAATGATATAATCACGTCAATAATTTTTCTCTCATCAGCATTTACTTCACTGACAGATAAAACAGAGCCTGATATGTCCTGAGTATCTGTTGTTTTTCCAAGCAGCATAACCGCCTCATAAGTTTTTCCCCAATCGGTAATCATGCCGCATAATTTTGTTGCTTTTCCAAGACACACAGGCAGAACTCCCTGTGCATCCGGATCAAGCGTACCTGTATGACCGATTTTTTTCATATGAAGAATGCCACGCAGTTTTGCAACTACATCATGTGATGTAAAACCAGGCTCCTTATATACGTTTATAATACCGTCCATAAATCCCCTTTATATGCTAATTCACATTGCATTGTACTGCTTTTCAATCAATTCGCCTATACTGTTTATTATCTGGTATACCGAACCTTTTGCAGTATATCCGGCAGCACGCACATGTCCGCCGCCGCCAAACTGTGTTGCAATTGCTGCAACATCGATTTTTTTCTTTGAGCGAAGACTTACTTTATATTCTTCTTCACCTGTCTGATAAAGGAATATCGCAACCTCAACGCCATCTGTAAGACGAAGCTGTTCAACTATGCCTCCAAGTTCTCTGCCTGTAACGCCATAAAATTCCATCTCATCCATTGTGACAGTAGTAAATATACATTTTCCATCATAAAACAATACACTTTCAAGAAGTGCCCTTCCAAGAATCTGATTCTGGACATATGTTTTCTTGTAAAATGTATTATCTATAATATCGGAATAATCAATTCCTTTTTCCATCATCTCGCCGGCAATTTCCATTGTCTTCTTTGATGTACAGCTGTATTTAAATACACCTGTATCATGAATAATTCCTGTATAAATACATTCTGCCACATTACGGCTGATTTTATCAGCATCCATAGTACCATATAAAACTTCACATGCTGAACTTGCCTGTGGTTCAATTTTACTCAAATCTGTAAATCCTGTATTGCTGACATGGTGGTCAATGCACACTGTCTTGGATGCATTGTTAAAACAGCTTATAAATGGTTCTATTCTGTCAAGACTGCTGCAGTCAAGGACAAAAAACACATCATATTTCTTATCTTCAGGTGTATTTTTTATTTTGTCAATATTTTTAAGATAGTAAAACTCACTGCCCGGCTGTTCGAGATATAAATCAACATCTGTTTCAGGCATATTCTCCACAATGTAATTATATAATGCAAGAACAGAGCCCGTGCAGTCACCATCAGGTCTTATATGACCTGTAATTCCGACACTTTTAACATCTTTTAAAATATCACTTAATATCATAAGTCACCATTCTCTCTGTCATTTTCTCTGTCTTTTTTAGTAACCTCGTCTATCAGCTTAGACATATTTACTCCGTATTCAATTGACTGATCCAGTATAAATGTAATCTCAGGAGTATTTCTCAAATTAATATTTTTTGCGAGCTGTCTTCTGATATAGCCCTCAGCACTTTTAAGACCTTTTATTGTATCCTGCTGTGAAATCTCATCCCCCAGCACACTGATATATGCTTTGCATGTTTTTAAATCAGGAGCAACTTCAACCGCGACAACTGATGTCATCGGGTTGATTCTTGGGTCCTTAATTTCACTGCGTATAATATTGCTTAATTCTTTTAAAACCTCGCCGTTAATGCGGGTATTTTTTACGCTGTTTTTACGCATAAACTCTCTAACTCCTATCTTGGAACTTCAACCATGATATATGCTTCTAACTTATCGCCTTCCTGAATGTCATTGAAGTTTTCTAATACAATACCACATTCAGTACCTGCCTTAACCTCTTTTACTTCATCCTTAAAATGTTTAAGTGATGCAAGAGGTCCTTCATAAATCTGCTCTTTATCTCTTGTAAGACGTACTTTTGAATCCCTTGTAACACGGCCTTCTGTAACGAGACATCCTGCGATATTACCGATTCCTGAAGCCTTGAATATCTGACGGATTTCGACATGACCAATTACTTTTTCTTCATAAATCGGTTCAAGCATACCCTTTAATGCAGCTTCTACATCTTCAATAGCATTGTAGATTACAGTATAAAGTCTCATATCGACTTTTTCTCTCTCTGCAACGATTCTGGCCTGATTATCAGGTTTTACATTAAATCCGATAATAATTGCATTTGAAGCTGATGCAAGAACAACATCGGATTCGTTGATATTACCTACACCGCCATGGATTACCTTAACTACAACTTCATCATTTGAAAGCTTAACAAGACTCTGCTTAACAGCTTCAACTGAGCCCTGTACATCAGCCTTGATAATAAGACCAAGCTCTTTTACATTACCTGCCTGAATCTGCTCAAATAATGCATCAAGTGAAACTTTGTGCTTTGTATCGTCAAGAAGCTTCTTCTTGCCTTCACTTATAAATGTCTCAGCAACATTTCTTGCCTCTTTATCGGTATCCATAGCCATAATTATTTCACCTGCATTAGGCACATCATTAAGACCAAGAATCTCAACAGGAGTTGAAGGACCAGCTTCTTTGACACGGCGTCCCTTATCATCAATCATAGCTCTGATTTTACCATAGCTTGCACCTGCTGCCACATTATCGCCTACATGAAGAGTACCTTTCTGTACAAGGATTGTTGCCACAGGACCACGGCCTCTGTCAAGCTCTGCCTCGATAACAATACCCCTTGCATTTCTGTCAGGATTAGCTTTAAGCTCATGCACCTCTGCTGTAAGAAGAATCATCTCAAGAAGTTCATCAATACCTTCCTTAGTATGTGCTGATACAGGTACAAATATTGTAGAACCGCCCCAGTCTTCTGCAATAAGACCATATTCTGTAAGTTCCTGCTTAACTTTTTCAACATTTGCATTAGGCTTATCAATCTTATTTACTGCCACGATAATTTCAACATCAGCTGCCTTTGCATGGTTAATAGCCTCTATTGTCTGTGGCATAACACCATCATCTGCTGCTACTACAAGAATAGCAATATCTGTTGCCTGTGCACCACGCATTCTCATAGCTGTAAATGCCTCATGACCAGGTGTATCAAGAAATGTTATTGACTGACCGTTTACATCTACAGTATAAGCACCGATTTTCTGTGTGATACCACCGAATTCTTTATCTGTAACATGTGTCTCACGGATTGCATCAAGAAGAGATGTCTTACCATGGTCGACATGACCCATTACACATACAACAGGTGGTCTTGGAACCATCTTTTCTTCCGGTTCCTCATCCTCTTTGAGGAGTTCTGCAATCACATCGACCTTAACTTCATGCTCACAGATACAGTTAAATTCAAGTGCAATTTCCTCAGCTGTATCATAATCAATCTCCTGATTGATAGTTACAACTTTGCCCTGCATAAATAATTTCTTTACAACTACTGAAGGCTGTACTTTCATCTTATCTGCAAGTTCCTTGATTGTGAGGCTGTCCGGAAGAACAAGCTGTTTGATTGTATCTTCTTCTTTTTCTTCTTTCTTGACATTCTTCTTTAACTGGCTGTTTGCAAATTTAAGATTTTCTTTAACTTCCACATCTTTCTTGCGGTCATTTTTATGATTATCTTTTCTTGAATCAGGTCTTCTTGAATCAGGCTTTGTCTCAAAAAGGAAATCATCCTTAGGTGCCGAATCTCTTCTGTCATTTCTTCTGCCCTGATTTGAAAATCCACCCTGACGGTTATTATTTCTGTCACCACTCTGGTTTGAACGGTTATCATTATTACGGAAGCCTCTGTTATCCCCGTTTCTGTCACCACGGTTATCATTATTACGGAAACCTCTGTTGTCTCCGTTTCTATTATCTGTGTTTCTGTCGCCACGGTTGTCATTATTACGGAAATTTCTGTTATTTCCGTTTCTGTCACCATTCTGGTTTGGACGTCCGTCATTATTACGGAAATTCCTGTTATTTCCGTTTCTGTCACCACGGTTGTCATTATTACGGAAATTCCTGTTATTTCCGTTTCTGTCGCCACGGTTATCATTATTACGGAAACCTCTGTTGTCTCCATTTCTGTCACCATTCTGGTTTGGACGGTTATCATTACGTGAATTTCTATTGTCTGAATTACCATTCTTTTGTGCATTGCCACGGTTTGCACCAGAATTATCATTCTTTACATTCTTATTATCTTTTCCACCCTTAGAACTGTTCTGTGGAAAATACAGCTCAGAAACATGTGACTTCTTATCTGCTGTATCCTTTACAGGTTCTTTTGTTATATCTTTCTTTGGTGTATTGTTTTCTGTCATCTTTGCCTCATTTGCCTTTTCATTCTTTGGTTTTGATGCATTGCCTGCCGCACCACTCTTATGTCCGAACTTTCCACGGACTTTTGCAACTTCATCATCATTAAGACCACTCATTGTCTTATATGTTTTATTATTGTTGTCAAGCAAATCCGCAATATCTTTTGTCGTTATATTTAATTCCTTTGCCAACTCATAAACTCTCATATTAGCCATTTAACCTCTTTTCCGAATAACACAATGTTCTTAATTTAACATCTGCATTATTCCATACCAATTTCCAAGTGTTTTTGTATCTGCTTTCCAAAACCTTCATCCAAAACTGCCAGTGATGCACGAAACTCTTTTCCAATTGCATGACCAAGTGAAACTTTATCACTGTAAAATGCAATTGGAACTTTATAGAAAGTGCACATATCTGAAAACATTTTCTTTGTGTTGTCTGAAGCATCTGATGCAACTACGACAAGAAATGCCTTTTTAGATTTCACTGCCTTTTCAGTTGAAAATTCACCGCTGGCAACTTTTCCCGCACGCTGTGCCAGTCCCAGCATCAGCAATGTTTTATCCTGCTTCAATATTCTCAAATACTCCTTTCAAATTATCATACACTTCCTTATCAACAGGCATTTTAAAAGAACGCTCAAGACCTTTATTTTCTATCGCTTTCTTTAAACATTGTGCATTAGGACATATATATGCACCTCTGCCATTTTTCTTGCCTGTATCATCAATTATAATTCCTTCATCTGTCTTTAAAATACGTATAAGTTCTTTCTTATTCTTCATCATACGACAGCCGACACATTGTCTTTGTGGAATTTTCTTTGTTGTGCCCAATTTCATCACTCCCGGTTTTAAAGATTATGTCTATATTATTCGTTCACTTCGTCAGCGTCAGTCTCAGCCTGTGTATCTGTATCTTCTGAAAATACAAGCATATCATCATCTATATCTGTCTCATCATCTGATTCTGGCTTTGCACTATCTTCAATCTGTGATTCGCTCTTGATATCAATGCCATAGCCTGTAAGCTTTGCTGCAAGTCTTACATTCTGTCCGGCCTTGCCGATTGCAAGCGAAAGCTGCTGATCTGAAACAACAACTGTAGCCTTCTTGCCATTTTCATCATCACATGCTGATATAGATACAACTTTTGCAGGACTTAAAGCATTAACGATATACTGTGCAGGATTCTCATCCCATTCAATAATATCAATCTGCTCGTTGCCGAGTTCGTTTACAATAGCCTTAACTCTTGCACCGTTAATACCTACACATGCACCTACAGGATCAACATTAGGAACTTCTGCCTTAACAGAAATCTTTGTTCTTGAGCCTTCTTCTCTTGCGATGCTTACAATCTTAACAACACCGTCTTTAATCTCTGCAACTTCTTCCTCAAAAAGTCTCTTTACAAGGTAAGGTGTCTTTCTTGAAACACGTATTACGAGCGGACCAGACTTTTCTTTGTCAGCCTTAGGGTCGTTATTGTTATTCTTATTACCATTAGAAACTTCAAGAACATAAAGTTTGATTCTGTCTCCTCTCTGGTAATTCTCACCTTTAACACATTCATTTTTCTTTAATGTTGTCTGTGTTCTGCCAATATCAACAAGAATATTTCCCTTATCATCAATTCTCTGAACAATACCTGTTATAATCTCATGTTCTTTTGAATGATATTCATTATAAATAGCATTCTTTTCTTCTTCACGGATTTTCTGAACGATAGTTCCTTTAGCACTCTTAGCAGCTCTTCTTGAAAATTCTTCTGACTTAATCTCAACTCTTAATACATCACCAATCTGGCAGTCAGGCTTAATCTTCTTAGCATCTGCATATGAAATTTCCTTGCCATATACAAACTTTTCAGCTTCTTTCTTGCCGCGGTTTTCTTCCATCTCTTCAGCCGGTGTAACTGTATCAACAACTGTTCTGTTGGCATAGATATGGAAATCACCTGTAATTCTGTCAAGAACAACTTCGCAGTTTTCAATTGTATTAAACTGGTTCTTAAACTCATCTTTAAGTGACTTCTCAATTGTATCAAGCATAACTTCCTTACTGATACCATTTTCTTTTTCCAACGCATTAAGTGCTGTAATTAATTCTTTACTCATTATTTCCTCCTTGTGCCTCAGGCAAACTTATTCACAAAATGCAAGTCTTATCATGGCAAGATTGCTTCTGTCAAATGTTTTTTGTGTATCATCATCCATCTTTATAGTAACCGTATCCTTGTCGTAAGAATCAAGAACTCCTGTAAATTCCTTACACTTATCAACCGGTTTATAAAGCTTTATGTCTATCAGTTTTCCAACGCTTCTCTTATAATCTTTTTCTTTCTTTAATGGTCTCATAAGTCCCGGCGAACTGACCTCAAAAATATACTGTTCTGAAATATAATCTTCTCTGTCAAGTATCTCGTTAAATGCCCTGCTTATAAGTTCACAGTCATCAACTGTAATTCCACCATCCTTGTCGATGTAAACTCTTAAATACCAGTCACTGCCCTCTTTTACAAATTCGACATCAACCAGTTCAAAATTGTTTGCATCAATTAAAGGCTGAATCAACTGCTCAGTTTTTGCCTCATAGCTTTCGCTTCTGCCCATTCATTCATCACCTGTCTTTCTATTTAGTTGTATGTAGTGTATTTGCTTCTGCCTGTTTTAATTCCAGGGCAAAAACGAAAGAGTGGACATAAGCCCACTCTTCCAAAACAAATATACACAATAGCTTATAGGGGAATCGAACCCCTGTTTCCGCCGTGAGAGGGCGGCGTCTTAACCGCTTGACCAATAAGCCGTAGCAATTACTTTCTTATAATACCATATTTTTATAATAATGCAAGCACTTTTTTTGTTTTTTTTGTACTTTTATAAATACAATCAGCCGGCAGTTAAATTTTCATAAAACACTGGCTGATTATATTTTAAATCAAATAATGTAATGTATTACATTCTAATGGGTTATATTCTATAAGAAACTGAAAATTGCTGTAAATACACCTGCACTTACAAGTCCCATAATTATTCCTGCCATAAGAACTCCAAGTAAAACAGCTATTACACTCTTCTTAAATCCCATATCAAGGAAACTTGCTGCAAGTGTTCCCGTCCATGCTCCCGTTCCCGGAATAGGAACGCCTACAAAAAGCATAAGTGCTACAAACAGACCGCTGCCGGCCTTTTCCTTTAGCTTTGCACCACCCTTGTGACCTTTTTCAATACAGAAAGTAAAGAACTTACCGATATATTTCTTATCAGCTCCCCACTCAAGGACTTTTCTTGCAAAAAGATATATAACAGGAACCGGAAGCATATTTCCTATTACACTTATGATATATGACTGAAGAAGAGGCAGCTGGAATCCCTGTGATATAGGAATCGCACCTCTTAATTCAACAAGAGGAACCATTGAAACAAAAAAAACTATAAGATATTTTTTTAACATATAAAAATATTTACTCCCTTCAAAAACGTTTTTTCAAACGATAACATATTAACTAAAAAAAATATAAAAAGCAATAGTTCTTTTCAATATATTACACATTTTCTTATTTTAGAAATCGAAAAGCGACAACTGATTGCTATCCGCCATACTCCCCAGTAGTCCCAAATCATTTAACTTATCTATTACCGTCTGTCCGACTTTTGCTCTTGCCCTCAAATCATCTTTTGAAAGAAATTCCCCGGCTCTTGCTGCAATCTCAATTCCTTCCCCGGCAACTTCACCAACCTTGTCTATGACTTTAAACGACGGCATAATCTTTCCATCGATAATCTGAAAACTTCTCGCCTTTGCCTTATATATGTCAATCGGCATGAAATCGTAGCCTCTTGCATACATTTCCTGGACAATACGCATATCTTTTAACTCATCTTCCTCGGTATTTGTTATCGTTCCGAGCGATTTCTTATTTTTATAATCATCTATAAAATATTCCAGCTTATCGCGTCCCATTGCCATTTTTTCGTAATCAAACGCATTGGCTCTGATACTGAAATATGCACAGTAATAGGCAAGCGGATAGAATACCTTGCAGTATGCGACACGCCATGCCATCATAACATAGGCAGCAGCATGTGCCTTAGGGAACATATATTTAATCTTTTTACATGACCATATATACCAGTCTGGAACATCATGCTCACGCATTATAGTCTCCTGCTCCTCTGTAAGACCTTTACCCTTACGGACTTTTTCCATTATTGTAAATGCCGTCTCACTCTCAATGCCTTTCTGAATAAGATAAATCATAATATCATCTCTTGTACAGATTGCCGTTGAAATTGTAGCTTTTCCTTCCTTTAAGAGCACCTGTGCATTTCCAAGCCACACGTCTGTACCATGTGAAAGTCCTGCAATACGAACCAGATCAGAAAAATACTGTGGTTTCGTATCGATAAGCATCTGCATGGCAAAATCAGTACCAAATTCCGGAATTCCCAATGCACCAAGCTTACAGCCGCCTATATCAGCAGGCGTTATTCCAAGTGCACTTGTATCTTTAAAAAGTGACATTACCTCTTTTGAGTCAAGCGGAATTTCAAGTGGGTCAATTCCCGTCAGATCCTGTAACATCCTAATCATTGTAGGGTCGAGATGTCCAAGAATATCAAGCTTTAACAGGTTATGGTCGATACTGTGGTAATCGAAATGTGTCGTTACAATACTTGTTGTACAGTCGTTTGCAGGGTGCTGTACTGGCGTAAACGAGTGAATTTCGTCACCGATAGGCAGAACTACAATTCCTCCCGGGTGCTGTCCTGTTGTTCTTCGTATATCCACGCAGCCCTCGGCAATACGCTCTATTTCACATCTTCTTTTTACGATTGGCCTGCCCTCTTTTTCGGATTTATCCTTAAAATAGTTAAAAACATATCCGTATGCAGTTTTTTCGGCAACCGTACCGATTGTTCCCGCTTTAAATGTCTGTCCTTTTCCAAAAATAACCTCGGTAAACGAATGTGCCTTACTCTGGTATTCATTGGAAAAGTTAAGGTCGATATCAGGCTCTTTATTCCCTTTGAATCCAAGGAATGTCTCAAACGGAATGTCAAATCCCATTTTGTTAAGTTTGTGTCCGCATCTCGGACATATTTTATCAGGCATGTCACAGCCAGCACCGCCAGCAAATTTCTTAACGTCTTCCGAATCAAATTCGTTATAGTAGCATTTTGGGCACAGATAATGAGGACTTAACGGATTTACTTCCGTGATACCGGCCATCGTAGCCGCAAATGATGAACCAACAGAACCTCTCGAGCCAACAAGATATCCGTCATCATTTGATTTCCATACGAGCTTCTGTGCAATTATATACATAACAGAATATCCATTACTGATAATTGAATTAAGCTCTCTGTCAAGACGCTCTTTTACTATTTCAGGCAGAGGGTTGCCGTAAAGCTCCAACGCCCTGTTTTCACATATCGTTCTTAACATCTGGTCAGAATTTTCAATTACCGGAGGTCTTTTATCAGGACGAACCGGAATTATATCTTCACACATATTAAGAATTTTATTTGTATTTTCAACAACAATTTCGTATGCCTTGTCGCTTCCGAGATAATCAAACTCATGCAGCATCTCTTCTGTTGTATGAAGATAAAGCGGAGCCTGGTTGTCTGCGTCATCAAAGCCCTTGCCAGCCATAATTATACGCCTGTAAATTTCATCTTCCGGATTAAGAAAATGCACATCACATGTAGCCACAACCGGTTTTGAGAACTTCTCACCGAGTGCAATTATTCTTCTGTTTAAATCTCTTAAATCTTCTTCATTTTTTACATAATAATCATCTTTTTCTATCATAAAACGGTTATTGCCAATAGGCTGTACTTCAAGATAGTCATAAAACGATACTATTCTTGCAATCTCAGCCTCGGAACGGCCGTTTACCATAGCTCGGAAAAGTTCCCCAGCCTCACATGCACTTCCTATAATAAGTCCTTCCCTGTATTTGTTTACAAGGCTTTTGGGAATCTTAGGAAAACGGCTGAAATACTGAAGATGCGATGCCGAAATAAGCCTGTAAAGATTTATTCTTCCCTGCTCGCTTGACGCAAGAATTATACAGTGATACTGATGAAGCTTTTTTATCGCCTCATCATCTAGTTTTCCTGCCTCATTTAACTTATCCAAGTCAAATATATCTCTTTCTTCAAGCATTTTTACCATTTTGAGGTAAATATATGCCGTAGCCTGTGCATCGTCTACAGCCCTGTGGTGGTTTTCAAGCGATACGGCAAGGTGCTTACAAAGCGTATCCAGCTTGTAATTATGAAGGTTAGGTATAACAAACTGTGCCAGAAGCACCGTATCCATTATTGTAGGGTCATATTTTATTCCAAGTCTTTCAGCGTTATTTATTATAAAGCTTGTATCAAACCCTGCATTGTGTGCAACCATGACGGCATCACCGCAGAATTCAAGAAATTCAGGAAGAATCTTTTCTATCGGTTCCGCTTCCATAACCATGGAATCGTTAATTCCCGTAAGTTTTTCTATTCTGAAAGGAATCGGAATCTTAGGATTTACAAATTTGCTGAAATTATCTACAATCTCACCATTTTTTATCTTTACGGCACCTATCTCGATAATTCTGTCAACTTCTGCCGAAAATCCCGTAGTCTCCAGGTCAAATACAACAAACGTATCATTGAAATTCTGCCCCATTGAATTAATTACAATCTGACGCGTATCATCTACAAGATAAGCTTCCACACCATATATTATCTTAAAATCAAGCTCTTCGCCCTTTTTCTTGTATTTGCCTTTCAAGTCTTCCATAGTGTGATAAGCGTCCGTAAACGCCTGCACAACACCGTGGTCCGTAATTGCAATTCCTTTGTGTCCCCAGCGGATTGCCTGTTTTATAATATCGGAAACAGATGAAACGCCATCCATGTCGCTCATTTTCGTATGGCAATGAAGCTCCACTCTTTTGTGAAGCGACAAATCGTTTCTCACTTCGCGGTTATCCTGCGATTTTCTGATACCCCACACGCTCGTAATTGAGATTTCCTGGTCATATCTGTCAAGTGCCGCAACACCCTTGACTTTTATAAAGTTTCCTTTTTTTATGTACTCTTTGACTTCAGGAAGCTGTGCATTTGCAATAAACATTTTAACGGTTATCGTATCCGTAAAATCAGTCAGGTCAAACATGAGAATTGTTCTTTCATTTCTTATTTCACGCTCGTCAACCTTTCTTATCATTCCCGCGATAACAATCTCGCCTAGTGCTGAATCCACCTGCTCTATAGGCATAGGTTCCTCGTCAAAATCTCTTCCATATAAAACATCCGGATTTGACGGCTTCTTTTTGTAATACTCGTTCTGGCTTCCCTTTTGTCCAAACTGGGTTCTGTTTTTGTCTCCAAACGATGATTGACGTGAATTCTCCTGCACTACACCATCATTTGACTTTGTACCTGATGATGCAGCATTTTCCGATTTTGAGCTTGTTGACGTTCCCTTTGAAAATGCTGTTTTTGAAGAATCCTCGTTCACTCCGTCGCCCGCTGCCTGTGCCGCCCTCATATTCTTTTCAATCTGTGCGACACGCAGATTCAGCTTATGCTCATTTTCAAGCTCGTAGTGACTTCCCTCTTTTTTTGCATATTTATATATAACATCAATTTCAAACCCAAAACGGTTCAAAAATATTTTTTTGAAATAATCCGCAAGCGTATCGGCATATGTCCTTGACAAAAATCCGTCCTCAAGAGTAAGCACAAGACAGTGTTCCCCATCAAATTCCCATTGTGAATTTTTCAACAGATTATATTCGAGAGTCCAATATTTCTCAAGTTCAAATAATATGCTGTCATAATATATTTCCATAATTTTGACAGGTGTGTACTGTTTTGAAAGTCTGTATCTGTCAATTATACGCACATCCATATTTTTCATGCGGAATATCTGCTTTTTCAAAGCGTCCTCCGCCTTGTATATTACCTGCTTGCTTATAAGCCGTTCACTGCTTAAATAGACACGTGCCAGAGAATTGGTAGATGTCTTTGATACACGGGTAACTTCCGTATCAGTAAGATAAACTCCTATTTCCTCCGGCACTTTAAGTGTATTAAACACTTCAAAAAATTTATTCAACTAAATAACACTCCTCTAAAGCATTTACATTAAAACATTCATATTTCTTTTAGTCATTCCAATGGTCAAGCTCATACTTTAATGTGTCAAGCAGCTCATTTTCAGCTACTTTACGCACAACTTCACCATGTTTAATAAGAACGCCACAGCCGTCTCCGCCTGCAATTCCAAGATCTGCTTCTTTAGCCTCTCCCGGACCGTTTACAACACATCCCATAACAGCAAGTTTTAAATCAAGGTCATATCCTGCTGCCAGCTTTTCAACTCTTCCGGCAAGGTCGATAAGATTAATCTTTGTTCGCCCGCATGTAGGGCATGAAACAACTTCAATCCCACCTTTTCTCAACCCAAGTGTTCTTAATATAAGCTTTGCAGCTTCAATCTCTTTTACCGGGTCGTCTGTTAATGACACTCTTATTGTATCACCGATACCCTGATTAAGAATAAGTCCTAATCCTATCGCTGATTTGATACTTCCGGAAAATACTGTGCCTGACTCTGTTATTCCAACATGAAGCGGATGATTTGTCTTATCTGCAATAAGCTCATGTGCTTTTACGCACATCAAAACATCCGATGATTTGATACTTATAACAAGATTATCATATCCCAAATCTTCAATTATCTTAACTTTATCAAGTGCACTCTCAACGAGACCTTCTGCTGTAACACCATTATATTTTTCAATAAGGTCTTTTTCAAGAGAGCCGCTGTTTACACCGACACGAATAGGAATATTTCTTTCTTTTGCAGCATCTACGACCGCCTTGATTCTGTCTGTACTTCCTATATTTCCGGGATTGATTCTGATTTTATCGGCACCGTTTTCAATCGCCGCAATTGCCATTCTGTAATCAAAATGAATATCGGCAACAAGCGGAATATGGATATATCTTTTTATCTCGCGTATCGCATCTGCCGCCTCCTGCGTCGGAACCGTGCATCTTACTATGTCACAGCCTGCCTCTTCAAGAGCAAGAATCTGCTTTACCGTCTCTTTTACATTTTCAGTTCTTGTATTTGTCATGGACTGGATTGCGATTTTATTTCCGCCTCCGATTACACAATTACCGATTTTTACCGTTTTCGTATTATCTCTGTACATAAAAACTCCGTTTCCGGACAGTTATGATACCTTTGTGACAAACATACTGCCCTGTCAATACATTCTAAAACAAATATTTTAAAACAAATTAACTATATCTTTAAACATTATATAGACCATAAGAAGCATAAGAAGAACCATTCCGACAAAATGAACCATTCCCTCACGCTCTTTCTTTACAGGTTTTCCTCTAACCACTTCAATAAACATAAAAAGAAGTCTTCCGCCGTCAAGTGCCGGTAAAGGAAGGAGATTCATAACTCCGAGGTTAGCACTTAACATTACAATATACTGGAATATGTTAAGACACACATACCATGCCCCATCCGGCTTACTCTGTTCAACAACAGTATTAACTGAATCCACAACGCCCACCGGTCCTGATAAATCATTAATTCCAAGTTTACCTGTAAACATCATTCCGACACTTTTTACAACTGTTTCTATCCAGTATCCTACTTCTTTAAACGAGCAGAGTATTGTCTGTGCAGGGCTGACTTTTACACGATATCCATAGCTGTCAAAACCTGTATAATATTCTTCGCTTTCAACGAGTGTTGGCGTAACTTTTAATGTAACATCCTGACCGTCGCGTTTTACTACCATCTCAATCTCTTTTCCGCCTGAATTATTAATTATCTGCGGAATTTTATTGTCCTCCGTAGGCTTTACTCCATCAACTGAAACTATCACATCGCCTTTTTCAATTCCGGCTTTTGAAGCTGCCGAATTATCACTTACTGAGGCAACAAGTGTGTTGTCGCTAATAGTAATACCAAGTCTGTATACACTCAGTTTTCTGTACTCGGGTGTAACTGTTGTCGTATATTTCTGACCATCACGCTTATATGTTATATTCATTGTATCAGATGCATGATATGCCTGATAAAATGCATATTCCTTTGAAAATGCAATGCCGTTATTGTTAATTTTTGTTATCTCATCACCAACTTGAAGTCCCGCAGCTGCCGCCGGTGAACTATCCTCTACAACATCAACAGTACATGGATCTGTACCGACACTTCCAATTATAATAACAGCGAACACAAATGCAAGAAGAAAGTTAAATACAGGTCCGGCAGCTATTATTGCAATTCTTGACCACACTGTTTTAGCTGCAAATGCTTTGTCTGCATCATAATTTTTTAAAAGTTCTTCTCTTCTTTCTTTTGCAGGCAAATCATCTGAATCTTCATCTTCTCCATTTTCATCTTCACTGCCATCATCAGACTGTGTAAGCATATCGTCTCCAAGCATTATACATGCACCACCAAATGGTATAAGCTTCAGACAGTATTCAGTATCTCCCTTTTTTATTCCGAAAAGCTTAGGTCCGAAGCCTATTGAAAACTCAACTACAGCGACTCCATTAGCCTTTGCGACTATAAAATGTCCAAATTCATGAATAAGGACAATAAGTCCAATCATGATAATTGCTATGATTATATTTAAAATCAAATCACCACCTGCTTTCAATCATTTCATATACAGTCTTTTCAGTCTCAAGAATCTGTTCAACTGTAGGATTGTCGATATACTTAATATTTTCCATGGCATACTCTATTATGTCATATATATCAAGATATTTTATCTTTTCGTCCAGAAATCTGCTTACTGCAAGCTCGTTGGCTGCATTCATTGCTGTCGGAATATTGCCGCCTCTTTCTGCTGCATTATATGCAAATTTAAGTCCCTTAAATGTTTCCATATCAGGTTTTTCAAATGTAATCTGTGCAAGTTCATAAAAATCAAGTCTTTTAGTATCGAGTATTCGTCTCTCAGGGTAATATAATGCATATTGAATAGGAAGACGCATATCAGGACTTCCAAGCTGGGCCATTACACCACCGTCAACAAACTGCACCATAGAATGAATTATGCTCTGTGGCTGAACTATAACCTGTACTTTATCAACAGGAACACCAAAAAGCCACTGTGCCTCTATGACTTCAAGTCCTTTGTTTACCATTGTAGATGAATCTATTGTGATTTTTCTTCCCATAGCCCAGTTTGGGTGTTTTAATGCATCGGCAAGTGTAACATTTTCAAGCTCTTTTCTTGTCTTTCCCCTGAAAGGACCGCCTGATGCAGTAAGAAGAATTTTATCAATCTGTCCCCTGTTTTCACCGTTAAGGCACTGGAATATTGCTGAATGTTCGCTGTCTACAGGATAAATTGATACATTTTTTTCTTTTGCAAGATTAATGATGATATGACCGGCTGTAACAAGTGTCTCCTTATTTGCCAGTGCAATATCTTTATGTGCATTAATTGCCGCTATTGTAGGTTCTATTCCCATCATGCCCACAACCGCAGTCACTACAATGTCAGCTTCATCTATTGTAGCTGCCTCAATAAGTCCTTCCATGCCATATACAATCTTAACATCCATATCGGAAAGGAGAACTTTCAGCTCTTTAGCCTTTTCCTGTGTTCCAACGCTTACAAGCTGCGGCTTAAATTCTCTGGCCTGCTCAGCTAATTCTTTTACTCTTGTACCTGCAGCGAGAGCCACAACTTTTATATCATTATTTTTTCTTATAACATCTAATGTCTGTGTTCCTATTGAACCTGTTGAACCTAATAAAGATACACTTTTCATAATTATTTAAGCCTTTCTTACATTATGTGACTGATAAGGTAAACAGCCCAATATACAGCCGGAGCCGTGAATATCACACTGTCAAACCTGTCCATGATTCCGCCGTGTCCCGGAATAAGTTTTCCATAATCTTTTATATCATAATTTCTCTTGATTGCAGATGCAGCCAAATCTCCGATTATAGATAACAACGCTCCTATAAAACTTGCTATTGCAAATGTCCATACAGGATGCACAAATATGCCGGACATTCTTCCGCTTATTATAAATCCATAGATTATGCCCAGTAAAGTTGCACCTGTCACACCGCCAACTGCTCCTTCAACTGATTTTTTCGGAGAAAGCTTAGGTGCCATCTTATGTTTACCAAAAAGAACACCTGTAAAATATGCAAATGTGTCATTGCCCCATGATGATACAAATACAAGCCATACTATATATTTGCCGTCTCCAGCAACTCTAACTTTATATATATATGAAAGCATTACTGCAACGTAAAATATTCCTGTAAAGACAAGCATTGCATCCTGCGATTTATATTTTGGAAATGTTATGACATATATTGTCATGATTGCCATAAGTCCAAATACAAAAACAAGCGTTTCAAGCTGCCATTTTCCAAGCCATACGCACACATAATATGCCACAGCTACAACATAGCCACAGATTCCAAGCAGCTTTTCATGTATACCGGCTGCCCTGTATAATTCATACATTCCGACAAGCGATATAAATGCACATAAAAGAAACAGATACCAGCTTCCTACATAAAGCGATGAAGCTGCAATTATTGCAAGAAATATTCCGCTTATAATTCTAGTTTTCACTTAGCATCCTCCTTAACGCCGCCAAAACGTCGTTCTCTTTTATTATATTTCTCAAATGCCTTTATAAGCTCTTCTTTGCTAAAATCAGGCCAGTATGTATCAGTAAAATAAAACTCCGTATATGCCAGCTGCCACGGAAGATAATTGGATAATCTCTGCTCACCGCTTGTTCTTATAAGAAGATCCGGATCCGGAAGCTCCCGCGTATCAAGATTATCTGTAATAGTCTGTTCAGTAATATCATCCGGATTGATTTTTCCGGCCTTTACATCAGCTGCTATCTTTTTGACAGCTCTTGTAATCTCATCTCTTCCGCCATAATTAATAGCTATTGTAAAATTAAGTCCTGTATTATTCTTTGTCTTTTCTTCAAGATTTTCAATACTCTGTACTATATCAGGACTGAGTTCTTCTTTTCTTCCTATAACACGGCATCTTACATTATTCTTCATTGACTTTTTAACACAGTCTTTAAGATACCACCTCAAAATTCCCATAAGAGTTGAAACTTCTTCTTGTGAACGTTTCCAGTTTTCTGTTGAAAATGCATATACTGTAAAATACTTAACGCCAAGATCATCAACAATATTAAGCATATCTTCAACAACCTGGCTTCCTACTTTATGTCCATAAGTTCTGGGCATTTTTCTCTGTTTTGCCCAACGGCCGTTACCATCAAGAATAACAGCAACATGACCAGGTATTTTAAGTCCAAGTTCTTCATTAAAAAAATCCATGAATCCTCCTTGTTTTTGCGAAGCAAAAATCCGAGTCCTTTGGCGAGGAGAGGATTTGCCTCCTTGTTTTTGCGAAGCAAAAATCCGAGTCCTTTGACGAGGAGAGGATTTGCCTCCTTGTTTTTTCTAAAGAAAATCCGCAGGAGCCGGCACAACCTGCTAAAAGCTACCGGAATCCCACGGATTCACATATAAAAATTATACTGTAAGAATTTCTTTTGTTTTTTCTTCAACTGTTGCATCTATAATGCCAACATACTTATCTGTAAGCTTCTGAATATCATCTTCTGTTCCTTTAAGTTCATCATCTGATATTTCTCCTGCTTTATTCTGCTTCTTAAATAAATCATTCGCATCGCGTCTTACATTTCTGATTGCAACTTTGGCATTATCGCCTTTTTTCTTAACTTCTTTTGCAAGTTCCTTACGTCTGTCTTCTGTAAGTTCAGGGAAAATAAGTCTTATAACCTTGCCATCATTATTAGGTGTAATTCCAAGATCTGATACTAAAATTGCCTTTTCAATCTCTTTGATAAGACTGCTCTCCCATGGCTGAATCTGAATCATTCTTGCCTCAGGAACTGATATATTGGCAACCTGCTGAAGTGATGTTGGTGTGCCATAATAATCAACTTTAATCTTATCAAGAATGTGCGGATTAGCTCTTCCGGCTCTTATTGTAACATAATCTTCCTTTAATGCATCTACTGTTTTGCTCATCTTATTTTCAAATTCTTTAATATCACTCATTATCTCATCTCCATTTAATTTTATTTTATTTTTATTTAATCCACTGTTACTACAGTACCATTAAATTTACCTGTCATGGCATTAAGAATGCTGTCTTTTTCATTAAGACCGAATATCATTAGCGGCATCTTATTTTCCATGCACATAACTGAAGCTGTCATATCGATAACTCCAAGTTTTTTATCAACAACCTCCTGAATAGGAAGTGTGTCATACTTCTTAGCAGCCGGGTTAATCTTAGGATCGCTGTCATACACACCATCTATTGCTTTTGCAAGAAGAATTGCATCTGCATCAAGCTCAATCGCACGAAGAACAATTCCTGTATCTGTTGAAAAATAAGGATGACCTGTTCCACCAGCAAAAAAAACTACCATGCCTTTTTCAAAATACTTATTTGCTCTGTCTTTTGAAAACAACTTAGTCATGCTGCCACATTCAAATGGTGTAAGAATATTTGTCTTAATTCCACATGATCTAAATATTTCAGAAACATATATACAATTCATAATTGTCGCAAGCATACCAATCTGGTCTGCTTTTGTCCTGTCAATATTATCATTAGAACGACCACGCCAGTAATTACCGCCTCCGATAACAACACCAACATCTATTCCTTTTTCAACTATCTTTTTAACCTGACGGGCAATATCTTCAATCAGAGCATCATCATATCCTGATTTTGCTTCTCCTGAAAGTGCCTCTCCGCTAAGTTTAAGTATAACTCTTTTAAGTTCCTTCATAACTATCTCCATCTCTGATTATTATTTTTCTAATGTATTTACATACTCATCCTTAATATCTGCACTTGATGACATCTTACCGGCTGCAATATTATCAAGAACATCATCGATATTTCTCTGTTCCGGCTCAGGCTGTGATTCCTTTTCAGCCACTGCCTCCTGCAAATTATCATCAGCAGCTTCTTCTTTTTTTTCAAATATCTGAGCTGTATTTATTTCAGAATAACATTGTGTACATCTTCCGTCAATAGTTGCACCGCTGTTAATCTGTAATGTCTGTGACTTAATATCTCCAATTATCACTGCTGTTGAATCTATAACAACAGGACCTTTCACATCTATATTACCTTTTACTGCCCCTGCAATAAATGTTGATGATGCTGTTATGTCGCCAATAACAACGCAATCCTTTAAAATATCAGCTGCTTTTTCTGATACAATATTTCCTTCAATTCTTGCACCGTCAGCCTTTACATTTCCCGCTTTTGAATTGCCTGTCAATATTCCTGTTATATTAAGAGCACCTGCACATGTAACATCACCTGTAACAGTTCCATATATATCAATTGAACCTGTAGAATCAAGGTTACCACTTACAGTTAAACCTTTTGTTATAACTGCAGTCTCTGCAGTTCCATCTTTCTCATCCTCACTCTTTGGTTCTTCAACGCCTACAGCTTTGCCCATCTCAATCTGTGCCGAAAGCTTTGCAAGTTC
>ERZ772881.1207-NODE-1207-length-24180-cov-14.874902_pt1 | contig 24180 bp, 19 predicted proteins | sample MGYA00580581_ERZ772881 | MGnify/ENA primary metagenome ERZ772881 (study PRJEB29015, sample SAMEA2737668) | human gut metagenome | biome: human gut; feature: human-associated habitat; material: faeces | place: China | collected 2012 ...
GACACTTTAAAAGAGTTAACAACTGTAAAGTAATATCCTGCTAAAAGTGGGATATGTTAAATTACATAAAAATGAGGTGTGTAAATTTGTAAGGTACACTCATTATTCCGAGGAGTTTTGAAACTTGCATATAGAGATAAATATTTACGTGAAAATCCCAATGATTTTCTTGAAAAGATAGAAAGTAGGGATATTCATAAAGAGTTTTTAACACAAGATGAATTAAAAACTCTGGCTTCAACTCCATGCGATATACCTGTATTAAGAAATGCATCGCTTTTCTCATGTCTTACCGGATTACGCATCAGTGATATATTGAATCTTAAGTGGGAAAATTTATGCACAGCCCCTGATCTGGGACATTGCATTCGTCTTCGTACACAAAAGACACAGACAGAAGCCTTACTACCTATCAGTTATGAAGCATACGCACTTTGTGGAGAACCGGGCACAGGTAAAGTGTTCAAAGAATTGCGCCGTTGCATGACTGGATACCCTCTTAAAGCATGGATAAAGAAAGCTGGTATTCAAAAACATATAACATTCCACTGCTTTAGGCACACATATGCTACACTACAGATCGCAGCCGGTACAGACATCTTCACAGTGTCAAAAATGCTTACTCATAAGAATGTTGCAACAACACAAATCTATGCTGAATTAGTAAGCGAAAAGAAAAGAGAAACTGTCGATAAGATATCACTAAAGTAATATGCAATAAAATTGCATATCTGAAATAAACATGCAATAGTGATCAAAAGTTTTTATATGTATAGCCGTTGGGAAAATCGGAGTTTCCCAACGGCTTTTTCATTTATGTAACAATACAAAATACAGTTAAAAATGTAAATTTTCTTTGTTCGTTTTTTTATAAGTATGATTGGCGATTTCACGAAGTATGATACTTATATTATATTAAAAACCAGACATTTTGTAATCATTTCCTTTAATTTCTGATACTTCAAAAATATATTTGCATCAAAATCAATAACAAAAAATCATTAATTATGAAAAGATTAAATTTATTCCATTTTGCTGTAATATATGTAACTGCAATATGTTCAATTACCTCAATTCCCAGATATCTGATATTGAAAGGAAACTCTCCACATAGTCTGGACCTTGTATTATACTCACTCTTCACTACCCTACTTTTTATTACAATCATATTTATGATTGAAACAGCTTACTGTAAATATATTGTACCTACAATATGTAATCTTATTGATGTAGTACAAGATCAAAGAAGTAGAAGGGTTACCAAAATAAAGGGAAATACGAAAAGGAATGGTAGACTATCGATGAAACTATTTCATAAAACCATAGATGATAATAAAGAAAAGACAGATAATTCTATATTGTACTCTCATGAGGAAGAAGTAAGATTGGATAGAGAACGTATCAAAAAAGAAAAAGATGATACTATAAAAGAAGTCATGTCTTATTTTGAAGCCACTTTCAAAGATATACTGACAAGCAATGAAATGAGTGTCATGAAAGAAAATATCATGGCCTTAAACAATAAAACAGAAATAAAGACAGCTGTATCACGTCGTTTGAATGGAGTTACATCAAAAGATCTATACCATTTAGCTAGAAATATCGGAAAGCGGTTAGGATGCTCAAACATGCAAATAGCACATTTCATCAAAAAAAGTTTTCAGCTTATGCTTGAAGATACAGAAATACTGACCATTTCAAGCAAACTCACCTGTAATGAAGGACGGTTTACGATAAAAATTATCCCTATCGGAACACCGCTCGTTGCACAGTCTCTTCCCTTTTCAAAAGATTAACAAAGAAAAAACATTACTATCCATTGGTTAACTTATAATCCACCAGTTAACCAATAATACACCATCTTTCTTTGCTGAAAATCAATTTAAAATGATGAAGATGAAATTAAATTTCGAGGAATTACCTCAAGCCACAGCTTTTCTATTGGAGAAGGTGGAAGAACTGACGATTTCTATTAATGAGATGAAGCAGTTATTAAAGAGACAGACAGCAGCAAAGGAAGAAATGATTGGTATTAACGAGGCTTGTGAGATACTCAGCCTTGCTAAGCCAACGGTTTATGCTCTTGTTCAGGCAAATAAAATTCCCTATTATCAACCTGGGAAAATGCTTAAATTCAAACGTACCGAACTTATGGAGTGGATGGAAAAAAGCAGGAAAAAACCGATTGACAAAGAGAGCCTATACAAAGAGATACAAAAAGGAGTAAAACATAAACCAAAATCAGGATGGGAGGAATTTTAGATATGGGAAAAATTGAAATGACAGATGAATACGTAAGAGTTGGTACCACACTCTATAAAATAGTTTTTCAACCTCTTATTAATGGTACATTTGCCAAGCGTAGAGTCCCTTGGAGTATGGGGACTTTACGTTATGATCATGGGAAAGACTTTATAGCAAGTGTTCCTAAATACGATGGCTTCTGCACGGTACCAAGTCACGTAGATTATAAGAGGAATATTGGCTCGTTCCTTAATCTGTATGAGCCGATTACCCATACCCCACAAAAAGGGAAATTCTCACATATACAAGAACTTATTCTTCATATTTTCGGAGAACATTATGAGTTAGGTATGGATTACTTTCAGCTTCTTTATCTCAATCCAGTACAGAAACTACCAATTCTACTTTTGGTTTCTCAAGAAAGAAACACCGGTAAAAGTACCTTTCTGAATTTTCTGAAAGCAATCTTTCAGGATAACGTCACATTTAATACCAACGAAGATTTTCGTAGCCAGTTCAACGCTGATTGGGCCGGCAAATTACTCATTGGAGTTGACGAAGTGTTGCTTAACCGTAGAGAGGATTCTGAACGATTAAAGAATCTAAGTACAGCAAGTGTATACAAGATTGAAGCAAAGGGTAAAGACCGCTGTGAAGTGCAATTTTTTGGTAAATTCATCATGTGTTCCAATAATGAAGATACCCCTGTTCTTATAGAACCGGGAGAAACACGTTATTGGGTGCGAAAAATTAATCCTCTCAAAAATGACGATACGAGTTTTCTTCAAAAACTAATCACGGAAATTCCAGCATTTCTTCACTTTCTTCAACACCGTCAACTTACTACGTACAAAGAAAGTAGAATGTGGTTCAATCCGCAACAGATACATACGCCAGCTCTCGACAGGATTATCAATTGTAGCAGGAATCATACAGAAATAGATCTCGCTGAAATCTGCATAAATATCATGGATACCATGAGCCAGGATAAATTGACTTTCTGTATTAATGACATTCAACAGTTATTAATGCTTAGTAATATCAAGGTTGAAACCTATCAGATTAGAAACATTTTAAAAAGGAACTGGAGACTTACACCTACTGACAATTCTCTTGCTTATTCAACCTTCATAAAAAACTTCCCTCCAGGCCCTCCGTATCGGGAAGAAAAGAAAACTGGCCGCTATTATACCATTACAAAAGAATTTCTTAAAAAGTTCCGATGATTTGATGAAATGATGAATATTGTATTTAAACAAAAGGGAATGAATGATTTATAATTCATCAAATTTTCATCATAATTCAGAAAAAAGACTCAATGTTTCTTTATTTGAGGCATTGAGCCTTTTTTCTTCCCTATTGTAAAATATGAGTATTACTCAATTTATTTCTTAGAAGGTTTTAATGACATTTCTATTGTTTATTAAGTCTAAATCTAGTAACTTTGGAAAACCAAATATAATTTAGGCTATAGTAGAGAGTCAGAGTGAGTACAAGAAAGCATAACATATTTTCTCATGAAGATGCACTGAACAATGCCGGATGTATCCAGATTTTAACAGACAAGGTCTCCAGAAATGAGTTCAAGCGTAAAAGCCTGACTGCTTGCATGGATTACTTTAATTCAGAAACACTCTTATCATTTACCGCTTGGACATACTTGACCGCTCCGTTGAGTAAGTTACTCAACCTTTGTGCAAAGCTGAAGAAAATGTGTATCAAACTTGTTTCCCTTCAAAACGATCATGATACTTCTACTACTATCAGCAGATTTACCATGCAGATACCCGCATCACTGGCCGAGTATAACAGCAATCTTATTTTCGAAGGTTGCAAAGCCGGAATCGAGGCAGCCCCAAAAAAGGGGGGGGCAAGTTCGGGAGATAGGAATGCACCAGGATGAAGAAGCCGAAGAAGAGAGCTGTCATCCTGCTTTGCAAGGCCGGAACGACTATACCGAAAATAATGGAAATAACCGGCATTAGAGCAAAACAGACCATATATTACCTGGCAGAAGAAAATGTTCAACCTAGCAGGAAATAAAGCATTTTATATATATTCTAAGTTCGTAACTTTTAATGTTGTATGTAATTATCTATAGGTTTTATATTCTTACTAATTCTGAAAAGAGGATTTTTAAGTTGTTTTGTTCGCAGTGCTTGCTATCAGCCCCGCGTTCCCAGCCTGTCGCCGCCTTTATTGTTCCGGCATCCTTGCCGGACTTTTCCATTTCGCGGGCGACGGCGAGGTTCTCCAGCCGCAGGGAGGCCCCTTCAGACCGGTCAAGTCTGGAGGCCCCTTTCTCTCCGATGAAGCGGAAACGTTCATGTGCGGTTATCTTCAGGTCGGCCTCGCTGAAAATGACATAGTTCCGCGCGCCGTCAGCCCGGCCGCCGGTTGAACACTCCGCCGGATAGTCAATCCCGGTAAAACCCGCCCGCGAAAGAAACCCGCTGGCAAGCCGCTGTGAATCGGTATCCCGGTCCGGATTCATGAACATATGGTCCAAAAAGCCGTAGAACTCTTTCCCGCTGTTCCATACATGCGACCTGCCGCTCCAGAACTCCGCCGTGGCTTCCGGAAAGAAGAAACGTTCCTTGCGGAGCTGCAGGAATATCTTTCCCTGCTGCTCCGCGGATACCGGCCTGTCCCAGTACAGATAGTTCATCCCGTTGTCTTCCGGAATTTCCACCGTATAGAGGTGGCGCGGCGGCTCAATGCGTATCCTGCCCGCATCTATGTCGGAAAGCAGCTCCTGCTTCTGCCGCTCGAATGCCTTCCTCCGTCCGCTGTGTGCGCTTGCGATACGCCCGTCCATATACACGGAAGAAATGTTCCGTTTCAAACTGTCCACATTGGTGGAAGAAAGGATCTGGCGTTTCCATATTCTCCATACCTCATCAAAATAATATTCGTTGTCAAGCACCGGGGATAAAGGCTCCCCGTCATAGGTGATGTGGTTTCCCCGCTTTATACCGATGGCCGCATATTTGCGGGCGATTCCTTTCACTTCCGTCACGTATGTCCCCCATCCGTAGGCCTGCGCCCCTTCACCGGTTCCGGTAAAGGCATGGTCGAAATGCCCGAAGGAGGCCGGACTGCCGTGATAGACCTGACGGAAGCGGATGTTGTCATTTGATGTGGAAAACGCGCCCGTGTTTTCATAAGCGTCCTTCAACTGTCCGGGAGACATCACGGCTATGTATTTCACTCCCTCGTCGTAACCGACAAGCCCGTCATAGCCCGCCTCCCTGACTTTGGACAAAAACTCCGGGGTTTCCGTCAGCATCCAGCAGTTTCTTTTGCTTGATGCCAGCTCCAGCGCTTTCTCCGGGGATACCGTACCTCCTTTTCCTCCATAAAAAGACAGGACAGGTATCTCGCTGCCCAATGACTGCAGGATTTTTTTTACGGCCTGCCCGTCTTTCGGGTCAAAAGGGTTTCTTGAATTTACATACAGGTCATACACGTATCCTTCTTCCGTCCATTGTTCATTGCCATATTTGTCATCAGGAATGCTCATTGCACGCGTCTCTGCAATACCTCTTGCCTTTTCCGCATCGACGGAGGTGAAAATCAGGCCGGAATATTCACCGCCCTTGAATGTGTGGAACGGAGCCTTTTGGGGTATATAAGTGATCCCGTCCCTCTGCCATCCCCTCTCGGGAGTAATCTGGTCTCTGCGCAAAGGTGTTCCATGGTGGACAACCAGAGGCTCGCCATTCTCATCGACAATCCTTGAAGCTGCCTCCGGTACATTTTCCCAGTCTCCAAACCAGTTCTTGAATGCTCTGGTGCGCACTTGGACCCACTGCCTCTCATTCAGGGAAGTCGGACTGCCGTTCGGAGCTTTCATGTATATGCCGTCCGCCTTGCCACGTGTGACAAGTTCCAGTTCTTCGTCCGTGACATGTTTATCGGAAGTATGTGTCATTGTTTGCCGGCTTAATATGATACCTTGTTCATAAAGTCATAAAGAGTTTTATCAGCAAAAAACTTGTTTACTTATTTACATTTCCGAAATTTAAAGTAAATAAGTAAACAAGTGATATATGTAGAATGCAAATGTTACTTACATTTCCGCATTGGCCTGCCGGCTTGCCTGGTTTATGGTGCCTGCCGCCTTCAGTGCATATCCCGCGGGTGTTCTGGCAAGCATCAGTGCGCTTCCTTTTCCTGCGGCTCCGGATGCGCCGGAAACAAGGGGCGGCTGTACGGCCTTCCCCTTCATTAGGGAGTGCCATTCCCCGGCTTTCATGTTTTCCACGGCCACCCTTTCCTTGCGTAGTTCCTTGACAATCTTCCCCACATTGCATTCCTTCCTTTCCGGAACGGCTGCCGAGTTGAATTTTTCATAAGCTTTGACAAGCTTCTTCTCCCTGTTTTTCCCGGCAGCCGAGACCTCGCTTTCCCGTTCCGCGGCGTTGTCCGAGTACTGCGCCTCGTAAGTGGCCTGGAAGTACTCCCTGTTTATTTCCCTGATCTCGCTATCCAGTTTTTCCACCGCCTCTCTGACCTGCTTTGCCGAAGGTTTCTTTGCCACGTCCTCCGCCGCTTTCTTTCCGGAGTCTCCGGAGGTTTCGGATGTCCGGGCCGCTGCCGCCTCCTTGCCGGCGGCATTTTCCAGTCTGAGGCCGTACATTTCCATCGCCAGTCTTTTGATCTCTTCTGTAGGCGAACTGATAAACGGTGCCGCATCCCGGTCTGCGTTCAGAACGACAGACTGCACCTTTTCCGTAGGGTTTTCTATATACCGGATATTCATCGGATCGTTTCTGACAGCCGCCAGTTGTACAGCCTCGGACGGGGCGGACACGTATCTGATGTTCTCTCCCTTGGCCTGCACCGCCGCCAGCCGCACGCTTTCCTCAGGCTGCCTGATCTGCCGGAAGATATCCGGACTTCTCTGGACGGCCATATGCTGCACCTTCTCCGTCGGTTCCGCTATATGACGGATGCATTCCGGATTTTTCTGTACGGCTGCCAGCTGTACTTTTTCTGTCGGCTCCCTGATTGCCGAGAGATACCGGGGATCTTTCAGGACGGCCGTCAGCTGTACCTTTTCTGCGGGCTTCTGCAGCAGGAAGATGCATTCCGGTCTCTTCTCGACGGCTTTCAGCTGTACTTTTTCCGTAGGGTTTGGGATGAAGCCGACATAGGAAGGCCTGATGCCTATGACCGTCAGCTATACCCTCTCACTTGGCGAAGTGATGAAATGGATGTTGTGCGGTGCGTTTCTGACAGCTGTCAGCTGTACCTTTTCCGTCGGTTTCTCAATAAAGCAGATGACACTTCTGTCCCTTCTGACCGCGGCCATCTGGACACGGGCGGAAGGGTTGGCGATCATGCTGATGGCGCGGGGATTGCTCAATACCGCCCTCATGTCCTTGTCGAACAGCGCGGCAAGGTGTTCCAGGATTGTAGGCATGGCTTTCAATGTTTAAAGGATTTGACTTCATCAAAAAACTCCTTTACGGCTTCCGTATCCGGTTCTCCGAGTTTCCTGTTCCCCTTCATCCGGAATACCAGCCTCCGGGCTGCGGCCAGAATACCGGTTGTGGGCGGCAGGTCCGCCTTGAACATCCTTTCCACGGCCGTGAAGCAGGCCAGGGGGGATGGGGCCTGCATGAGAAGGACACTTTCAGGAGAGGCAATTACGGCGGAAAGCTGTACTTTTTCCGTAGTGTTGGTGAACAGCCGGACAAGTTCCGGCTTTTTCTGTACGGCGGCAATCTGTACTTTTTCTGTCGGCTCTTTGATCCTTTGGATTGCGTCTGGATTGTCCAGAACTGCTGCAAGTTGTGCATGTTCCGGCAACAGGTTGTTTTCATTTGGCATGGTAGTTTCTTTTTTATGTTATATTTCGGATACAATGATAGGAGAATACACTGCAATTGTATTGCGCTTAATAAAAATTAAGAAGGTGCATCGTGTATTACGACACACCTTCCATTTTTTTATTGGATTTCCATTCTAATTACAAAAGACCGATACTGTCATTGTATTAATACCCGGGGTTTTGCTCAAGATTCGGGTTATTATCAATAGCTCCCTGAGGAATTGGATTGTATCGATTATGCACTTTGAATACACGGTCTTCAATCTTCTTGTCAGTAGCAGGGGCGTTCGTGTCAATCTCCGCACGTTTCGTCGGATCAGTCTCGGCATAATTTACAGTTCCGACAACCCTTTCCAAAACACCATTCAGGACTGTTTCTGCAACCATCTTTCCATTATCATCTTTCCAGCGCAGAATATCAGCCCGACGCACACCTTCCCCGGCCAATTCCACCCCACGTTCACGGCGGATCAGCCGGCGTAATGTTTCCTTTGAAGCATACTTCTCACGATCCACTTTCGGCATTCCTACACGTCCACGAATCAGATCCAGTTTGTCATAAACATCTGCAGACGGACCAGAAAGTTCATTGACTGCTTCCGCATAAGTAAGCAACACTTCTGCATAGCGGATTACAATAGGGCAGGCATTCGTGTTCCAAATACCATTAGCATATTGTTCATCCAAATATTTTCTCCAGGTTAAGGCGGTCTTTGAAGCATTGTTCGCAGAAGGAGGATAGTTTGCATTATCCTTACCATTGATTGTCTTGTCCAGTGTATTGACTACAGTGCCATTCCAGTCCATTCCTGGGTATATAATGGTCATGGCCATACGTGGATCGCGACCGGCAAACGGATGGTTTGGGTCATAAGAGCCGGATTCCTCTTTGGTCAAGCCGTCAGCCATTTCATAAGTATCCACCAGGTTCTGAGTCGGAACAATGGAGGACCAGCCACCGTCACCATTATTATACATCTGGCCTATTGTGCTCAATTCCAAAGTGGAATTCACATATTGAACAGCCAAAATAATCTCTTTTGAGTCCTGACCGGCAACTTTGAACAAATTACTATAGTCCGGTTCCAGATCGTACTGTTTCAAATTCATGATGGCCTCGGCCATTTCTTTTGCTTTCACATAATCACCATAATACAATGCGCTGCGCATTCGGATTGCCATAGCAGCGCCCTTTGCGATCCGTCCCCTTTCAGAGGGAGATGCATTCAGTTCACCGATGGCTGTGTCCAATTCTGTATTGACGTAATTTTTCACTTCCTCCTCCGACTTGCGGGGAACTTTAGCTTCATCTGCTGAGTTATAGTTGTCAATCACAGGCACTCCTCCATACCACCAGTTCATAACAAAATAGCGATAAGCGCGAATAGTACGGACCTGACCGATCAAATCGTTTTTGGTCTGCTCATTGGAAAATGGGATCTCCTTTACCTTTTCCAGGAATGTGTTACAACGGCGGATGACTGAGAAATCATAAAAGCTTGCAACAGCCCCTGACGGAGTCATTGTACCGTTGCCAATGGTCTTATAGTTTTCCCATTCAAAGTTGTTATATCCAAAATCCGACCCGCAGTCGAGATATAAGATATTGCCACCATCTTCCCAGCTGGAAGTATCGTAGTTATTACCGCCATAACACCCGATAGCAAATTTTTGGGCATCATCCTCGGTTTTCCACGTAGTGGCAGGAGACAGGGCATCCAATGGAGCTGTATCTAGAAAATCAGAGCAAGATGTAATCATTGTCACCGCTCCTATGATCATATATTGTTTCAAGTATTTCATAATTCCATTTTTTTTAGTCTATAACAATTTAGAATGTAACATTAACGCCGAATGCATGAGTACGTAATAGAGGATAGGAAGACAGCCGTTGGCTTGTGGATTCAGGGTCTATATTGATCTTCATCTTATCAAAAGTCAATAGATTCTCTACAGAATAGTAAATACGGATATTCTCAACACCAACCGAATTCAACCAGCCTTTCGGCAAAGTATATCCCAACTGCAAATTTTTCAGACGCAAATAACTTGTATCTTGTAACCAAAAATCCGATTGTACCGAACGGCTGCTACTGGCCGAGTTTGTATCGTAAAAAATACGTGGCATGGAGGCATCATGGTTATCGGGTGTCCAGGCATCTCTCCAAATAGTAGCCGGATGAGCAGCGTCACCCGAGAAATTACCATACACCTCGTATCCGTCAAACAGGCGTTTCACACCCGCCGCACCATTGAACATCAATGATAAGTCAATTCCTTTCCAGCCCGCATTTATATTGAATCCGTAAATAATTTTAGGATCGGAACTTCCACAATATTCACGGTCATCAGCTGTCAGTTTACCATCTTTATTTGTATCCACATAACGCAAATCGCCTGCCTTGAAAGTTTTACCGAAAGGATTACCGTATTTGGCCGTATATGCATCAGCTTCTTCTTGAGAATTAAAAAATCCATCCGCCCTATAAATATAATAGGAATTCATTGCTTCACCTACCTTATTACGCTGGCTGTAACCATCAGTAGCATCCAGGTACTTGTTAGGGTCGCCGCCTCCCAGATCCAGAATTTCATTCTTATTGTAAGAGAAATTGCCCGCAATTCCGAAATCAACCTGACCTATTTTTGTATTGTAGCTTAAATTTATTTCTATACCACTGTTTCTCATAGAGCCTACATTATCCTTATAGGCATCCAAAGCAAATTCTTTAGGGACTGTCACATCCATAATTATACCAGTAGTCTTCCGATTATAATAATCCAGAGAACCATTCAGTTTATTGAATAAAGTAAAGTCAACGCCGACTCCCCAAGTAGAGGCTTTTTCCCATGAAATGGTTTCCAGACGATATTTCCGTTGATAATAACCAGAATTCAAAGAGCCTCCAAATGCATATTTGGAATCGAGATTATACGTGTTCAAGGCAGGATAATAGTCATTATTACTGCCACTCAATGCATCCTGATTACCCAGCTGCCCCCAAGAAGCTCGAATTTTCAGTCCGGACAACCAGCTGTCTTTTGCACTTTCCATAAATGCTTCCTCGCTGATGCGCCATGCACCCGAGAAAGAAGGAAAATATCCCCAACGGTGACCTTCCGCAAAACGGGAAGAGGCGTCCGCACGAATGTTGGCTTCCAAGAGATATTTACCTGCAAAATCATAGTTAATACGGGCAAACCATGAAATCATTGCCAATTCAGCTGTATACCCTTCATTGCTTTGGGTAGAAGCATCACCGGCATTCATATCCGTCAATTCATTATTAGGGAATTTCTTGCGGACGGCTTTCTGATATTTATAATTATATTTTTCCGTATGCCATCCCAACAGACCCTTAATATTATGCTTGCCGAAATTTTTATTGTAGTTCAATAAGGCGTCATAGTTTGTGCGGTCCCATTTATAAAAACGCTCGTCCAACTGACTGGGATCAGATTCTTTATTCTCATTATACTTTATATATTTTTGGAAATAATTGTAATTTTGTAAATTGTTGACGTAAGCACCTTGCAAGGTTAATTTTAAGCCATCAAATATTTCATAGTCTACAGCGGCCATCCCCGAAAAATTATAATTGTCACGGTTCACCTTCATGCCCGAATCTAACCAGGCAATGGGGCTGCCGTCTGAAATTGTGCCCCAAGTGCCGTCATCATAGCGGGCTACAATCCAAGGAGCGATCAAATTCAACTGCCTGATGATCTGATCCGAGCTACCCCCGTAGTAGGCGGAACTGGCGTCACTGTAATCATTTTTAATGAAAGATAGGTTCATGCGCGCACTCAAACGTTTATTAATCTTCATGTCCAGATTGGTACGCGCATTAAACTGTTCACGCCCTGCGTTAGGCAAAATACCTGTTTGGTTCAAATATCCCAGCGAGGCCATATATTTTACATTTTCAGAACCACCGTTGATATTGACATTATGGCGATGTTGAACACCCGTCTTATATGCCAGGTCATACCAGTCGGTATCCGGATAGAGCGGGTCATTCCCGTCTTTAAACTTTTGCAGCTCGGTATCATTGAAACGCTTCGACATACCTTCAGCCTCCAATGCCTGATTCAGCAGGGATGCGTATTCGTATGACCCCATACGCTCAATCATATTCGTTGCATTCTGGAAACTTAGATAACCACTGTAGGAAATTTTAGTCTGTCCGGTCTTGCCGCGTTTGGTAGTTATCAAAACAACACCGTTGGCAGCTTTAGAACCATAAATTGCTGCCGAAGCAGCATCCTTCAATACAGAAATGCTTTCTATGTCATTAGGGTCGACCGCACTCAATGTACCGGTTTCAATGCCATCCACTAAAATATAAGGTCCCGCTTCATTCAATGTGCCGATCCCACGAACACGGATTTTGCCGGCATCCTGCCCCGGTGCCCCGTTGGTTCCTGTAATAGCAACACCCGGCATCAAACCTTGCAAACCACTGGATACATTCTGAATAGGACGATTCTCCAACTCTTTGCTGTCTACCATAGCAACAGAACCTGAAAGATTCGCCTTTTTCTGTGTGCCATAACCTACTACCACAACCTCACTTAGAGTCTTTGAATCTTCTTTCAAGATAACATTCAGCGGGCTGCCGTTCCATTTAATCTCTTGTGTCTGATATCCCACATAAGAGATTACAATCACATCTCCTTTCTTAATCCCATCGAGGCTAAAATTACCATCAAAATCGGTAATTGTTCCGTTAGTGGTACCTTTTACTACAACAGAGGCTCCAATAACAGACTCTCCGGTAGCATCTTTCACAAGTCCTTTGCATATTCCCGCTTGCTGTGTGGTCGCAAAAGAATTTGCTCCAGAGGCCGTAGCTGTAGAAATTGTTCCGGAGAATAAAGTTCCAAGGAATAATACCATACTAACAGATTGCAGTCTTTTTAACATAATATTGAGTTTTGAGGTTTATTAAAACTATAGATATTTAAAATTTTAATAACTATAATTTCAATTTGATTTAAATTAACGTCGCAAATATATAATAATTTTTAAAGAGACGCAATAACAGATGAAAAAGTTTGAGTTGAAATGGAAATTATACAATTATATAAGTATCCGGAAAGTTGGTCCCCATTATGGATTATAACAAATTTGATAACATGTCTTATTGAAGTTTGTACTAATATTCTTGACCACCTGTCAGGGTCATTGCTTCAGGATTAAACTGGACGGGGACTGTTTGGGGACTCTTCCGGTATTGTAGCTCGCCATCCAAAAACATTGCATGGATATTGAGCGAGTCAGGGGGCGAGAACGATGCAGGAACTGTCACTCCATTGATAATTTCTGGGCAGTACTTGTTTATATACATTTCTTCTGGAAGCCCATTGGAGTGAATATTGGACCATTCAAAGTTGATGTCAACAGCATACAAAGATGAAGAAGCACATAATTCATGTGAGATCTTTATTCTAAAAACTAAGATTTTCTTTTAATCGGCTGATTGATAAAGCGTAAAGAGCGATAAGCCTGGTAATTGGTAGCGATTTGGTAGCGGTGCTAATTTCAGTGCATTGCTTTGCTTCACTTTTAGAACTGATACAAATATACTAATTTTGACCGAAAAAGAAAAAAACAGGAGATTTTTAGTTTTCTGTGTAAACGGAAAAACAAGAAAAGTGTAAGTAACAGAATAAGTGCAAAAAAGGATTTGCACCTATTCTTGTTACTAAAAATGTAAATCATTGATTTTTAGGATGTAATTCATTGGTGCAAGGTGCAGCTATATACAGATATAGCTGCACCTTGCACCAATGAATTGACTTGTCCTAAAATAACCTTACAGCTCCTCTCTATTTCTCTTATTATACTTTGACACATTACATGAAACATAGAAATTTGCCATAATCATCTCCTTTGTAATATAAATCTAAGGTATTTTTATTTGATGTATTTATCTTATTGTATAATATTTTGTTTATATATTCCAAACTATTAGGCCATATTGATAAATTATAGGGCTAAAATGATAATCAATAATATTTTATCTTGTTTTTTCTTTGCACAATAAATAATGGGCTGCGTATTATATTCAATAAATATATTGTTGTTAATTAGATAATTTGTTTGCCTTAGATGATTAATATTCTTCTTGGCAAGATTTATAGATATATTATTTTTATCAATTATTGTTGTAAATATAAATATGAAAAGTAAATTCACATTATGGAGTGTTGTATTGCTCTTGGCCGGATTTATATTTGTAGGATGTGACAATGAACGAACAGAAAACGCATCTGATTTTCAGACAGGAATTCATAAAATTGTAATCCAACAGTCCGGTGACACAGATTCATTTGAAGTGAGTGTAAGTATCGGTGGTGCTGACAAGGGTGGTCCCGCCAAGTTGTACAATGACAAGGGAGAATACATTGGTGATTCCTATTCTGCCCAAATAAGGACGGCAACTATGTCTTGTTGTACAAATGGGAATGCGTTTTTCATGACCTGTGCCGGTTCGGTTTCCAGTATCTCGGAGGCGGGTAAACGGCTTCATATAACAGTAATAGGCTACATTGACGACAAGGAGGTTAACCGTTTGGAAAAAGAATATATAACAGATGGTAATACCCTTATTGAAACTTTCAGCGTTTCAACCAAGGAGATATGATCCGGGTAGAATACAGAACTTGTATTGAAAAGAGCATAACGCCTGAACATGTTTCTTATCGAACTTTTTTTCCTAACTAAATAATTTATGAATACACTTCAAAAAACAGCGGGAGCAATTCTGTCGCTCTCGCTATTGTGTGGGATGCAGGTTTATGCGTTCCCTGACTACCCTTCCCTGAGGGGACAAATTATCGAACAGAGTGATATCTGTCAAGGAGTTGTCAAAGATGCCAATGGCGAAAGCATTATCGGCGCATCCGTACTTGTCAAAGGGACGACAAACGGCAGCATTACGGGACTTGACGGTGATTTTTCCCTTAGGAACGTAAAAAAAGGGGATATAATTGTTGTTTCTTATGTCGGCTATCAGAGCCAGGAAATAGCCTAGACAGGTGAACCGTTAAACATCGTTTTGAAGGAAGATGCCGAAGTCCTTGACGAGGTGGTTGTTATTGGCTATGGTGCTGTAAGAAAAGCGGATATGGCCGGTTCCGTAGCCGTGCTGGACAACAAAAATTTCAAGGACCAGCTTATAACCCAGGTTGCAGACGCTCTTCAGGGGCGTGTCAGTGGCGTTCATGTTGAGAACAGCGGCGTCCCCGGGGGAAGCGTGAAAATCCGCATCCGCGGTGCTAACTCCATCAGCAAAAGCAACGACCCTTTGTATGTGGTTGACGGAATCGTCCGCGAAAGCGGTTTGGACGGTATCAATCCCGAGGACATCCGTTCGATGCAGGTTCTCAAAGATGCATCGTCCACTGCCATATACGGTTCCAGGGGTTCGAACGGGGTCGTTCTGATCACTACCAAGATTGGTAAGGCCGGTGTGCGTGAAATTATGTTCGACGCATCAGTGGGAGTTTCCAATGTATATAAGAGATACGATATCCTTGGAGCATACGATTACGCTCTGGCGCTCAAGGAGGTCAAAGGTATTGATTTCTCAAACGAAGAGATGCAATCCTATCAGAACGGAACGGGGGGGCATCGACTGGCAGGATGAGATTTTCCGTACGGGGATCACCCAGAATTACAAGTTGGCTCTTTCCAATGGTAGCGAGAAGACCCAATATTACATTTCCGCCAACTACATGAGCCAGGAGGTGTGGTCATTGAATCGAAGAACGAGCGTTATCAGGCGAAGGCGAATCTTTCCTCACAGCTTACCGACTGGCTGCATATCACGGCTGACATCAATGCTTCCCACGGTGTGCGTCGCGGGGGATCTTTTGCCTCCGGTAAGGATAATCCGATCTGGATTGCTTTGAACTATTCGCCTACCATGACGATGATGGCCGAAAACGGGAACTATAACACCGATACTTATAATTCCATAGCTTCCAACCCGGTCGGTATCCTAAAGTTGCAGTCGGGAGAGACAATGACCAATGTTTTCAACGGACGTGTTGATTTGCGCCTTGATATAATGAAGGGGCTGACATTCACCACAACCAATGGCGTAGACTATTATGACGGGAAAAGTTATAGTTTCAGCTCCAAACGAGTGGGGACCAAGAGTGGTATGGGCAATAACGATACTTATCGTCTGATGCTGCAAAGCTCCAACAATCTGACATATACAGGTTCCTGGAATGACCATCATCTGACAGCCACGGCTGTATATGAGGTGACCTCCTCCGAAACCAGGACAATGGGTATAACCGGTAACAACCTGCTGACCGAGGGTGTGGGCTGGTGGAATGTGGGTATGGCTTCCTCTCGTGATGCAAACAATGGTTACGAGCAATGGGCGCTGATGTCGGGAGTGGCCCGTGTCATGTACAATTTTAAGGATCGTTATATGCTTACCGGAACATTTCGTGCCGACGGTTCTTCTCGCTTTGCCAAAAAGAAATGGGGGTACTTTCCTTCTATTGCCGCAGCTTGGACGTTGAGCAATGAGGATTTCATGAAGGATGTTTCCTCGGTTCAGGACATTAAACTTCGCGCCAGTTATGGTATTGTGGGTAGCCAGGCCATCAGTCCTTACGCGACCATGGGCCTTATGAGTGCTACTGCATACAATTTTGGAACCAACAGTAATTTTACCGGTTATTGGGCAAATGACATAGCGACTCCCGAGCTTACGTGGGAGAAGACCAAGCAGTTCGACCTGGGTCTGGAGTTCTCCCTGTTCGACAGGCGGCTGAATTTCAGTGTGGACTATTTCTATAAGCGTACTACAGATGCGTTGCTTAAAAGAAGTATCCCCGGATATGTCGGCGGTAACTCTTTTTGGGTGAATGACGGCGAAATCAGTAATCGTGGTATTGATTTGAGCGTGACCGCCCGGATTATGCAGAATGACCGGTTCCAATGGACCTCCACCTTGAACGGTACTTATTTGAAGAACCGCGTGGAACGCCTTTCCGGTGGTGAGAATGATTTCATCAACGGCTCCAGTCCGGCTGCCGGTATGGTTGATTATGCCACCATTATCAAGCCGGGTGAGGCCATCGGTACTTTTTGGGGATATGAATGGACCGGCTTGGATGAAAACGGACATGACACTTACACGGATGTAGATGGAAATCAGATGATAGACGGTGGCGACCGCAAGGTCATCGGCAAGGCCAATCCCGATTTCACCCTGGGATGGAATAACTCCCTGTCTTATAAAAACTGGGATCTGAACCTGTTCTTCAACGGATCTTTCGGAGCCAAACGTTTGAATCTTGTAAGATATACGATGGCTTCGGCCGAAGGGAATTCCCGCTTTGTAACTCTGGCAGACGCCTATCTGAAGGGATTCGACAAGATTGGCTCTTCGGCAACATACCCGAGCCTGACCGAAGGTGGAAATAATCTGCAGCCGGTTTCAACCAAATGGCTGGAGAACGCGGACTTCCTTCGTCTGGAGAATATCAGTCTTTCATACACTTTCCCCAAAAAGACAACGGGATTCGCTGATTTGCGGCTTACTTTCAGCTGTCAGAACCTTTTTACAATAACCGGGTACAAGGGGATGGATCCGGCCGGTACTACCTTCTCGAACAGCAGCGTTGACGTTGACGCGGGTATTGACATGGGAGCCTATCCTTCCCCAAGAACATTCACATTCGGTCTCCGGATGAATTTTTAAATCTAAAATAGAAGAACTTATGAAAATAAAAATAATAGCAGGCACTATGGTTGCCCTGTCATTTTCACTGATGTCGTGCAGTGATTTCTTAACGGAAGATCCCAGGGGAAAACTCACTCCGGAAAACTTCTTCTCTACCCAGGATGAATTGAACATGAGCATATATGCCCTTTACCAGAAAGTCAATCTTTCACAGGTATATACGAACATGCAGCTGCCCCAGTGGCAGGGGGATGATATAACGACCAATCCGGGGAGCAACAAACAGCCTGCCGCAGAAATGGACAAGTTTGCCGCAGCAAACAACAACAAGGGTGTCAAAGATGCGTGGAACATGCATTATGCCATTGTAAAGGCTGCCAATTTGATCATACAGGGGGCTTCTAAAACACCTACCACTCAAGATGAGATAAATATCGTCCTCGGGCAGGCTAAATTCTGGAGGGCATACGCTTATTTTACCCTGGTGCGACTTTGGGGACCGCTGCCGATGAATCTGGACAATGTCAACGATGATTATACCAAACCTCTATCCCCCGTGGAAGAAGTGTATGGTCATATTGTGCAGGACCTGACCGAAGCTGAGGCCGTATTGCCTACGGGTTACAGTGGCAGCCCCCGCTTTCTGAACGGAGTGAATGTGTATGTAACCCGGCAGGCAGCCAAATCTACTTTGGCAGCAGTGTATATGGCTATGGCCGGCTGGCCGATGAACAAAACGGAATATTACGCAAAGGCTGCTGAAAAGGCGAAGGAGGTCATTGAGGGTGTGAACAGAGGTGAATACGAGTATAAGCTCGATAAGGATTACAAAGATGTGTATGCTATGAGCAATAACTATAATAATGAGACGGTGCTCGGCATAAACTATTCACCGTTCGTGGATTGGGCACAGGATTCGGAGCTTACTTCATGTAACCAGTTTGAATCGCTGGGCGGCTGGGGAGACGCCTGGGGTGAAATTCGTTTCTGGAAGGAGTTTCCTGACGGTTCGAGAAAAGATGCGACTTATGATCCCAAGATTCGTCTGAAAGACGGAACGTTGGTTGACTGGTGGGAGTTGAAGGAGGACGGTACCCCTGTCGTTCCGGAACATCACCCCATGTTCAGTATATTCTCCGTCAACTGGGATCCTGCGTCAAAAGTGAATACCAGTGCCCCGTATGATTATACAAAACCGGCCAGTCAGAACATGTGTAATGACCATCGGCATAGAATCATTCGTTATTCGGAGGTTTTGTTGTGGTATGCGGAAGCCAAGGCCAGGACGGGGCAGACGGACGAGTTGGCATTCAAGTGTCTGAATGATGTCCGCGAGCGTGCCGGACTGGAACCGCTCACCGGACTTTCTGCAGATGACCTTGCCGAAGCGGCTTATAAGGAGCATGGTTGGGAGGTGGCAGGCTACTGGGTGGCCCTTGTCACACGCCGTGCGGACCAGTTCCGTATGAACAGACTGAAAGACACCTTTAAGGAAAGAGCGGAGAACACGGCTGTTGAAGTCGCCGACGGGATCCTGGTAAAGGAGTCTGTAGAATATACGAACAGGACATGGAGTGACAATCTGATGTATCTTCCATATCCTGATATGGATTCCCAGAAAAACCCGAATCTGGTAAGGTGATTTTTTATTTTAAGCCAGAGGGCACCCGCCAATCACCAGTTGATTGGCGGGTCGCTCCTCTGATTTTCAATGTATAATTTTTTAATATCATGTACTAAATTTTGAATTGTTTTTTCCGTGTTCTCTGCTCCTGCCTTTCCGGTCATATGTTTTCGGAAAGAAGGGTATGTGACCTGCACGTGACTTTTGAGCTGATAGGGGAATGGGGTGTGGAGATCGTTCCCGTGGCATTATTGTTCATTCTTATGTTTTTCTCCCTTTTGGAAACTCAGGAGGTATCATTCCCGTCCCCATTGATATCCATGTTTGCGGATAGTCATTTGTAACGTGCTTGCGGCATGATAATGCCGGAAATCATGGACAAACGCATAATAGGTACACATTCGATTTTTAGTAATAACGGATTGGAATCATGAACATTCTGAAGTTACAAGGATTGGACGGTCGGCTTTTTGACCTTGTCGCGCCTTTGGTAATGAACCCGGCCGTATTGCGGCAAAATAATAATTACCCTTTCAAAACGACGCGTAACCATGTCTGGTACATTGCCATGGATGAGCAAAGGGTGTTGGGATTCATGCCCGTGAAAATGACCTTGACAAACAATTGCATAGATAACTACTATATTAGCGGGGATAACTCCTCTGTAATAGAGGTGTTATTGGACCGTATTATCCATGATTTTTCTTCTGATGGTTCCCTTGTAGCCGTTGTACACGAACGTCACGTGGAAGACTTTTCAATGAAGAATTTTATCCCCTGTGTCGAGTGGAAGAAGTATGTCAAGATGCGTTATCATGAAGGAGGTGGGGCATGATGCGCCGGATGGATGTCCACGAGGCCGCCAACCGGAGATTGAAGATCATCTTTGACTATTTTGATTACGTGTATGTCTCTTTTTCCGGTGGCAAGGATAGCGGTATCCTTCTCCATTTGTGCATGGATTATATCCGCATGCATGCACCCGGTAGAAAACTGGGTGTGTTCCACATGGATTACGAGGTGCAGTACCGCCAGAGCACGGAGTACGTGGAAAGGATGTTTTCCAACAACCGGGATATCCTTGAAGTGTTCCACTGTTGTGTCCCCTTCAAGGTACCCACATGTACTTCCATGTACCAGCAGTACTGGCGTCCCTGGCAAGAGGGGTACCAGAATATCTGGGTTCGCCAGATGCCGGGCACCGCTCTTACCGTGAAAGATTTTGATTTCTGGAACGACAGCCTGTGGGATTACGACTTCCAGTCTCTTTTCCCTTCCTGGATACGTCGTAAGAAGGGATGCAAGCGTGTTTGCTGCCTCGTGGGGATCCGCACGCAGGAGAGCTTCAACCGGTGGCGGGCGATTCATTCCGACAAGAATTACCGTAAGCTGGCCAACTACAAGTGGACTCACCGTGTAGGATATTACACTTATAACGCCTACCCGATATACGACTGGAAGACAACGGACGTGTGGACGGGGTATGCCCGGTATGGTTGGGATTATAACCGTTTGTATGACTTGTATTACCAGGCCGGGATTCCCTTGTCCCGCCAGAGGGTGGCCAGCCCGTTTATCTCACAGGCCGTTTCGACCCTACATCTTTATAAAGTTATTGATCCGGATACCTGGGGACGCATGGTCAGCCGGGTCAACGGCGTCAGTTTCGCCGGAATGTACGGGAACACGGTTGCGATGGGCTGGCGCTCCATCAGTTGTCCGGACGGGTTCACGTGGAAAGAGTACATGTACTTCCTCCTTGACACGCTTCCCCGGGCGACAAGGGAGAACTACCTGGAGAAACTGAGGGTGAGCCAGAAATTCTGGAGAGAAAAAGGAGGCTGCCTGGGAGAGGAAACGATCGGGAAGCTGCGTGCGGCCGGTGTACCGTTCACGGTGGAAGAATGCACGACATACCGGACTGACAAGAGGCCCGTCCGCATGGAGTATATAGACGAGATAGATATCCCTGAATTTCGTGAAATACCCACTTACAAACGAATGTGCGTCTGCATCCTGAAAAACGATCATACCTGCAAGTATATGGGTTTCACGCAGACCAAACGGGAGAGGGAGATGAAAGAGAGAGTTTTGAAAAGATATAAATTGTGATTGTCATGTCAAGTTTTAAAAGTCCGGCGTATAACGTCAAGGCCGTGCCAGTCGAGAAAATCGTGGCCAACAGCTATAACCCGAATGTCGTTGCTCCCCCGGAGATGAAGCTGTTGGAACTGTCCATCTGGGAAGACGGTTACACGATGCCCCTCGTGTGTTATTACCGGGAAGAAGAGGATATCTACGAGCTGGTTGACGGTTACCACCGCTATCTGGTTATGAAAACATCCGTCAGGATTTACAAGCGCGAGAACGGATTGCTGCCTGTAACGGTCATAAACAAAGACATCTCGAACAGGATGGCCTCGACTATCCGTCATAACAGGGCCAGGGGAATGCACTCGCTGGAACTTATGACAGGTATTGTGGCGGAACTGTCAAAATCGGGTATGTCCGACAGCTGGATCATGCGCAACATAGGCATGGACAAGAACGAGTTACTCCGTTTCAAACAAATCTCAGGTCTGGCTGAATTGTTTCGTGACAGGAGTTTCGGGCTCTCAGACGACTGGTTGGAGGAATGAAGTGAAATTTTCTCATTGTCGATTGAATCTTTTCGAATGTAGATGTCTTTGTTGTCTTGAGGCGGATAAATAGCATGAAATTGCTGTTTTTGATGAATTATTTATAATATTATGATTTTTCGTTTTTCTCTTTATGCATTTGCAATAAAATGGGACGCTGTTAGAGAATGTTAGAAACGTATGAATTATTATAAGACTTAAAAATGTAAATGTTATTGTAGTGTAACTACTTGTTAATTAGTGTATTATTGAATCAATAAAAAGAGAATAGTTATGAAGCTTTTTTGTTTGAACGAACACACGTCTTGTTACAATTATGCAAGATGCGTGCAAGAAGGATTCCGGTACTATACATTTGATAAGGGGCTGGAGCATGAGGAAGAGTTGCAGAATGACTGCATACTGTTTGTTTTGAAGGGCAGTCTTCGCTTCTCGTATAACGAATTCCAGTTTACGATTTCAGCGGGGAAAATGGTCTTTGTTTGTCGTGAGAGTCTGTTTAGCACTTATTCGTTGGAGAAATGCGAGGTTGTGGTTGCCCTGTTCGAAGGTGGTGTTTGGCCCTGTCAGAAAATCTCCTTTTCAGAATTGTCTTATTTGAGGGATATTATCGAATATCGTATGGAACCTCTTGAAATCAAAGATCGGTTATATCGATTTCTTGAACTTCTTGAATGTTACTTGAAAGATGGAGCGAACTGTATCCATTTTCACGAGATAAAAATCAAGGAGCTTTTCTGGAATATGCGCTTTTATTATTCTAAACGTGAATTGGCAAGTTTCTTTTATATGGTTATAGGTCGATCCCAAGGCTTTAGAAATATGGTCCTGAACAATTATAAAAAATGTAAAACAGTGAAAGAACTGGCTTCGGTTTGTGGTATTTCTATTTCCTCTTTCAAAAGACAGTTTGCGGCGGAATTCGGAGAAACACCAACCGGATGGATGCAGAAACAGTTGGTGCGTGAAATCAAGTACAAACTTTCGATTACAGACTTGCCGCTCGGAAGTATTGTTTACGAACTGAACTTTTCATCTTTAGCACATTTCTCTAGATTTTGTAAGAGATGCTTGGGATGTTCTCCAAAGGAGTGGAGAGAGCAGATGAAAAATAATTTGAAAACATTTTAAGCGACATTGATAAACAATAGAGCTAAAATGAAAAAGTTTGCATGTGTGCTATTAAATAATTTATTGTATCATGAATAGTATTTGATAAATTATTGAAGAGTTAAATTTATTTGTTTTAAGATTTTGTCTATTCACTTGATAACTTATCTAAAATTTATACTGTCATAAGATCTTTATTGCACTGTGGATTTGCGTAGAAAGGTTTATAATGATAAGTGCTATTACTTCCTTGATTGTCTTCTTGTATCTTTATATTCAATTTATAGTTTTATTTGTTGTAACAACAAATAGGTCAGACATTTCTATTAAAAAACTCCTTTTTTTCGATGTAGTAATGATTCTGCTCCTTCAGAAAATTTTTTTATCTGTTACTTCTACTTAGGTATTACAATGATAGAAATTTTTGTGAAATATGAAAGTAGAAGTATCCTCTATGTGTGGTTATACCAAACTAAGTGTGGAAACAATCAGCAAGAAATATGAAATCAAAGAGTGAAGAGCTTTTTTATAGATTAGAGAAGGGGCTAAAATAGATTTATAATTGTGAGATATTTATTTTTTGTTTCTATTATAGTATTCATAAAAACGACTGGCACTTCTTGCTCTTTCATAATATTTAATTAGTTCGTAAATATGGTTATATCTTTTTGAATTTTAATGGGAAGCGTTTACGTTCTGTTATGCTATTTGTTTCGTAAAAAGATTATATAACTCGGACAACAGGAGTTTTAGTTTGTTGTTGTAGTTAATATGTTTATTAATATAATTATTACATTGAAAACAATAGTTATTTTGTTTTTTTATGCTATTATTTGGGGATATTTTAAATATATTTACAATTTGTATATCATTTTGCATGCAGTTTGCATTTTTAATCCATGAGATTGATCTATGGTTAAAATGATAAATAAAAGGGCTGAAATGAAAACATTTGTTTTTGAATAAATTTCGATTTTTGCAAAATAATTAAAAATTAAACCTTATGAT
>ERZ772881.1208-NODE-1208-length-24178-cov-3.842433_pt1 | contig 24178 bp, 18 predicted proteins | sample MGYA00580581_ERZ772881 | MGnify/ENA primary metagenome ERZ772881 (study PRJEB29015, sample SAMEA2737668) | human gut metagenome | biome: human gut; feature: human-associated habitat; material: faeces | place: China | collected 2012 ...
GCGGTGACTCTGGCGCTTACCCTTTGTTTCTGCCTTTTTGCCTATACCTGTCTGATCGGCATGGTTTCCTTCTCGGAAATCGCTGCTGCCCGGCTGAGCAAAAATCCCCAGGTAATCGTCACCGTGCGGTGTCTCTGCCTTTTGGTGGCGACCTTTGGGATCCTGGTGAACATTGCCGGCTACGACCTGAGCAACTTGTGGGCTTTTTCTGACTTAGCCAACATCATCATGGTGTATTGCAACGTACCTCTTTTGTACAAGGGGTTCCAATATGTGTTGAAGGCTGAACGCCATTTTGTCAGCGGAAGCTCCGAACCCTTTGATGGGAAAAAGATGCTGGGCATAGATACTCCTTGCTGGCCGAGGGCGAAATGAACCGAATAATCCAAAACTGCTGCACGCTATTATAAACGTGCAGCAGTTTTTTATAGGTATTCTGTTTGTATGCTGGAACAAGTTTTGCCTTCTTAATTTTTATCTTCAGCAGCCAGGAATGCCTTCCCTTTTTCTGTGATCCGGCAGCCCATCCGCCCTCGGCCGATGGTAATAAAACTTTTTCCTTCCCACTGGTGCAGTACTTTTCTGAGCCAGGCATCACTGCAGTGGATCCCTTTTTCTGCCAATACCCGCAACAGAGTATTATGGCCAATTCCATGGCTGGCGGTTGTATACTGGCTGATACTTTGAAGAATCGACTCTTCTGTAGGAATTGTCCTTGCTGTTTCGGATGAAAGGGAAAGTGGATGGTCTTCTCCAGTGTGAAAAAATCCCTGTATGATATGCAGCGTCTTGTAATAGTTGCAGAAGTTCTGCAACTGCCTTACGTTTCCCGGCCAGGGCAGCGATTTCAGGTAATACACTTCTTCCGATGAGAGTCGCTTCCAGTCTTTTTCCAAAAAATACTTTAATAGAACTGGAATATCTTCCGGATGTTCTCGCAGTGCCGGAATATGCAGGGGAAGCGCATTCAGCCGATAGTAAAGATCCAGACGGAATTTCCCGGTATGGGACGCCGTGTATAGATTCTGATTGGTAGCACCGATAATCCGTACGTTGACAGAAATTAATTTGGTGCCGCCAATTCTGCGGATCTGTTTTTCCTGAATGGCACGGAGCAGCAGTGCCTGCATGGAAATCGGCATGTCACCGATTTCGTCCAGGAACAGTGTTCCAGTATTTGCCTGTTCAAAAAGGCCGGATTTGCCATGACGGCTGGCTCCGGTAAAAGAACCTTCTTCATAGCCGAATAGTTCGCTTTCCAAAAGGTCTGCCGAAAGAGAAGCGCAGTTAATGGCCAAAAAAGGCTTGGATCGCCTGACAGAGGTATTGTGGATCGACTGGGCAAACAGTTCTTTTCCTGTCCCGCTTTCTCCTTCAATCAGAATTGGGTAATCGGTGACTGCACTCTGCCGGGCCAGCCGGACCACTCGTTCCATGGGAGCAGAATGGTAAATAATATCCTCAAAGTGATGCTTGGCCACCATTCCTTTAGAAATAAGTTTGGCTGAGAGATCTTCGTTTATATCATGGATACTTTTTTCGTCCCGGATGGTGAATACCCACCCTGCTGTTCGCTTTTCCACCCAAATATTTTTCTTCGTAATGACATAATGTTCCCCGTCAATTGTCTGTACGCCACTGTAAAAGTCAGAATCGGTCAGACCAGGAAAAATTTCCTGGATATTCTCCAGAGAGGGCAGCGGATTTACCGGGAAAAAGCGTTTCATATAGGTGTTGACGTACAGGACTTCGTAATTGGTATCGAAGAAAATCAATCCTTCATCTGTTGTTTGCAGATATTCCTGCAGCAGCGTGCTGGAAAGATAATTGTAATAATGCTGCTGGGCCAGGACCGTCTCCGGTCCGGCTAGCTTCAAGGAATACTGGTACAGGTTTTGTTCCGCTTCCAAGCTGTGAATCCCCAGTACAGAAGCAATCTGGATCATGCTGTGCACATCAATTTTCCGTTCACCCAAATCAATGATATGGGTGATAAAAGAGGGAACCAACGCTTTTTCATTGGGACAGACGGCATATCGAATATTTTGATAGATTTTTTCCGGCTTTTTGTCGGGTTCATAGGGAATCAGCCGATTTGGCATTGCTGCAGTCGTCTGCAGATCCTTCAGCAGTTCCGTGGTCAGTGTAAGACCGTGATTGACGACCAGCACTGCTTCTCCTGGTGGGATTTCTTCGAGCAGGGGCAAAGATGACTTCTTAAGGGTCCGGGTGAGAATAACGGACTTTTCCGGATGAGTCAGACGATCGGTCAATTCTCTTGTACAATCGGAGGAAAGAAGGAGTACTAAATCTGCCTGATTCAGCATTTGATCGGCAAAAGAATGATTTATAAGGGCATCATGGCAGATCCGGACGGAAAGAGCTTCTCCGAAGACTTCTCTGAGATTGTTGATCAGGGAATCCTGCAGAAGAGGTGATTTTTCTACAGGTAAAAAAATAACGGCATTGTAAGGCATTATACAACCGATCCTTCTTTCTATTAATGCGATTTAATATGATTATAGCAAATTGATCGAGCCTTTCAAGAACCATATTTTTTTTGCAAAAATGTGAAATCTAGGGATAATGCAGGTGTTTTATTGATGCAGACACTTTTTATAGTTGGCATAGATTTTGCAGAAACCAAGGATAGAGAGAAAAGCGCTTTTCAAAATTTATCTAAGAAAGAGGAGGAATGGCAATGGAATACAAAGCGGACAATGTTCTGATCATGGGGCCAGAAGAATTATTTCCGGGGTGTCCAATCAATCCAACGTTGGAAGCACAGGCTTTTTTTGCACAGGACGGAGGCCACGTATGGTGCTCTCTGGATCCGCAGGAGATCCCAAAAGCAGATTTAGTAGTAATCCCCGGCGGTGTACCGGATGTGAATCCGGCTCTTTATGGTGAAGATGATTTGGAGTCCCATAATTTGACACCGGAAATGGATCGACAACAGATGGAGATGATCGAGCGAGCATTCGCCCTTCATAAACCTATGCTTGGAATTTGCCGGGGAATGCAACTGGTCAACGTATTTCTGGGCGGAACGCTGATCCAGAATCTTTCAACGTCTGATGTGCATCGTTTTGATCCGCAAAAAAAATTGTTTCACAACGTCTATAATGTACCGCAGAGCTGGTTTTTCCAGACCTATGGAAAAGAAATGAAAATCAATACAGGACATCACCAGGCTTTAAAAAAATTACCAGAAAAAATCAGAGTGACACAGCTTTGGTGCAGTCAGCCGGAAGCCGCGGAAGAATACGTAAAACGTGCCAATGCAGGAGAACTGAGGGAAGGAACCCATGACTGCGTTATAGAAGCCGTGGAACATACAGCGTATCCTTATATTGGACTGCAGTGGCATCCGGAACTTGGCGAAAATATGTCTTGCAAGCATCTGGATCTTGCCAAGATACGGCAGTATATTTATACATTGCAGGAACAATAAAACGGATTTGCGATAGGAGGTGAATAGATATGGCAGTTTATAATGTCATCATGAACTTTACCAACTGGATGTGGAGCTGGCCCGTTTTGGTTCTACTGATTGGTGGTGGTATTTTTATCATGTTCATGTGCGATTTCGTCCAGATTAAACATTTTGGCTTCATGCTGCGAAAGACATTTGGCGGCATTACGGATAAAAATAAAGGCAAAGATGGAAGCATTTCCGGTGTACAGGCAATGATTGCCACCCTGGCAAATACCATTGGAACGGGCAATATTGTCGGGGTTGGCAGTGCCATTGCCATTGGCGGTCCCGGTGCCGTTTTTTGGATGTGGATAATTGGCTTTGTAGCGATGGGTCTGAAATATGCAGAAGCGGTGCTGGGCGTTGCCACCAGAGTAAAAACGAAAGAAGGCAAATGGAACGGTGGAGCCAACCAGTATTTGTCCAGTGTTTGGAAGCCGTTGGGACCCATTTGGGCGCTGGGATGTCTCTTTGCTTTTCCTATTGCTTGTGGAGTCCATACCGGCTCCATTACTTCTGCTATAGCGACTTTTGGTGTTCCGGTTCTGCCTACGACAGTGGTTTTTGCCCTTATCATTGTGCTGGTTATTTTGGGTGGCATGAAAGCCTTGGTGAAAGTGACGGATAAATTGGTCCCCACCATGACCGTCATTTATGTGGCTTCCGGCCTGCTGATCATTGCCTTGAATCTTCAAAACCTGGGCCCGGCTTTTCTCTCCATATTTACGGATGCATTTACCGGAACCGCGGCTACCGGCGGTTTTGCGGGAGCGGCACTGGCTACCACAATTAAGATTGGCTGTGCCAGAGGGGTTTATTCCAATGACGGCGGGAACGATACTGCCAGTATCCTCCACGCTCAAGCGGATATCAAAGAACCGGTGGAACAGGGAATGTATGGAATTTTTGAAGTATTCTGCTGTACCATAGTGGTTTGTACTTTTACGGCCATGGTAGTGCTGGTTACCGGCCAGTGGATGAGCGGGGATCCAGGATCTGTTCTGGCTATCAACGCTTTCGGTTCTATCGGAAGGGTAGGACACTTTATTTCTGCGCTGAGCCTGATTTTATTTGCTGCCTCTTCTGCTCTTTCTATGGCCACTTCTTCCGGAATTCTTGCGAAAGATATGTTTGGCAGCATTTTTGCCCGGATTATCCAGGTCTGTGTGGTGGTCTGCGTGGTTATTGGCGGACTGATCGGGGTGGATGCAGCACTGCCTTGGGTGGATGTCTGCAATATGATCATGATTTCCATTAACGTTACTGGAATGTTGTTTTTAACTCCCAAGCTGAGAAAACTTACGCTGGATTATTTTCAAAGAGATATGGTAGAGAGTACCAAAATGCAACAAGTCGGAAGGTCTTAAAAAATGGGTGTGGGTAGATTTCTCTCTGCGCAGTTCTGATACTTGGAACAGTACTGACACTTTTCCCTGAACGAAAGCTGTTGTTTTTTTGCAGAAAAAGAAAGAGTGATTTCTACGGATGGGCTGCTGAAGACCAATGGAGAATGAGAGTGGGTAACATGAGCTTACAACCAGAATCTGATACGATTTCAAAGTAAGCCTACAGGAATGTTAGACATCCCAGATGCAGATGAAAAAATAATCTGGACTTAGGATTTTTAAGAGGAGGTTTTCTGTTTATGAAGAAAATGTTTGTAGAGGCCTTAATAGTTGTTTTGAGTGTAAGCAGCACTGTCTTTGCCGCCAATCCGTTTTCTGATCTGCCCGCAGATCACTGGGCTTATGATGCTGTGGCCAAACTGGCAGCAGAAGGCGTAGTGGACGGTTATCCGAATGGGTCGTTCCGGGGAAATAAAACTATGACGCGGTACGAAATGGCTCAGATTGTTGCCAAAGCGCTGGCTAAAGGTGCTGTTGGAATCGATGACAAACTGGTTGGCGAATTTGCCGATGAGCTGGAGAATTTGGGCGTACGAGTGGCTCGGCTAGAAAAAAATGCGGATAATGTAAAAATAACAGGCAATGTCCGGTTCAGCTACAGAGATAAATCCGGCAGTGTGTTTGAGAAGCAAAAAACATCCTATTCCCAGGCACGGCTCCGTACCCGACTGTATTTTACCGGGGAAGTGAATGATGACTGGCATTATTTTTCCCGTTTGGAAAACAATCAGCAGTTCCGGGGGAAAAACGAATCCGGGGATAGTGATACCAGTTTCAATCTAGCTTACCTCGCAGGCAGAGTGGGAAACGTGGAAATTACCGCAGGGCGTCAGGCTCTATTTATTGCGGACGGGACAGTGTATGATGGCGCAGCAGACGGTATTGAATTTCGGATACCTTTCGGGCAGACTTATATTGCTGCCGGTGTTGGTAAAAACGCAGGTATGGATGTTTCCGGATACGAAGAAAATGAAAATATTTACGGGGACACTTATTATCGGGGAGAAATCGGTGGTACTAGGGGGAATCTGAGCTGGAGTGCCAATTATTTCCGGGTGGACAACGTAAAAGGGGATTTGGGCCTGAACGGCAAAGATGATAAAATCTGGACCCTAGGTGCCAAATACAAAGCTGGCGATGTTCAGTTTGGGACTACCTATTTAAAAGGCGACGACGATGTACTAAAAGGTCTCCATGACAAAAAAGGCCATGATACCTCCGGTTCTTCTGATCACGGCTGGACGGCTTTTGTCAGCTACAAGGGTGCCCAGTCTTCGACTCCGGGGACTTGGGGTCTTTTGGCCACGTATTATGATCTGGGAGCGCCTACCGTCATTGAACATACCATCGGCGGACGAAGCAATTACGAATACTATAACGGCGGTTTCGATGGAGAGGGATTCAAAGGATACAGTGTTGGCGGATATCTTACGGTTGCCAAGAATATGATGGTTGGCGTGGAGTATTACAATCTGAAAGGAAAAGAAAGCAACCTGAAAGATCGGACGTTGTGGCAACAATTGATTGTAAATTTCTAAGCGAATAAAAAAGGATTGTGAAAAGCTGTCCCCCAATTGTTAGATTTTTAGTCTAACAATTGGGGGACAGCTCAAATCATACGCTTGCGACATCCTCTTTTTGCTTCATTTCCCTTCTTTGATCTCCTTCAGCGCTTCGGCCATCCGTCTGACTCCTTCTACGATCCGGTCATCCGGCATGTTGGAATAGTTGATCCGCATATGCCGGTCGTTCTTGATATTGGGGTAGAAGAATTCTCCCAGCACTCCGGCCACGTTCTTTTCAATGCATTTGTCGAAGACTTTCCGGGCGCTGACGCCTTCCGGGAAAGTCAGCCACAGGAACAGGCCTCCTTCCGGATGGGTCCAAGTAGTCCCGTCCGTGAAGGTTTCCTCCATGGTCTTCAGGAGCAGGTCCCGACGGTGCTTGTACAGCTTGTTGATTTCTGCTACATGGTCATCTAGGCTGTATTCATCCATGTACCGGTCGATGATGGCCTGGTCAAAAGCAGAAGTATGCAGGTCGGCACTTTGTTTCACCTTGACGAATTCCTTCATCAAGGTGACGGGAGCAGCCAGCCAGCCGATCCGCAGGCCCGGGCAGAAGGTCTTGGAAAAGGTCCCCATGGCCATGACCAGATCTTTGGTATCCATGCTCTGGAGGGAGGGGAGGGTTTCCCCCTCATACCGTAGCTCTCCGTAGGGATTGTCTTCCAGCACGGGGATTTCATATTTATTGATGATTTCCATGAATTTCTGACGCCGTTCCAGGGTCCAGCAGATGCCGGTGGGGTTCTGGAAATCCGGAATCACATAGATCAGCTTGGCCCGGGGCGTTTCTGCCAGGATTTTGTCCAGTTCTTCTGGAATCATGCCCTTTTCGTCGGTAGGGACTTCCTTGAAAACCGGCTGATAGGCCTTGAAGGCGTTGATGGCAGCCAGGTAGGTGGGGCTTTCCATCAGGACCACATCTCCTTGGTCGAAAAAGATCTTCCCGGCCATATCCAGGTTCTGCTGGGATCCAGTGGTGATCAGGATGTTCTCCGCTTTCAAATGGGATCTGTATTTCCGGTTCATCCGGTCGGCAATCTTGGCCCGCAGGGTGGGCCGGCCTTCTGTGGTGGCATACTGCAGGACTTTATGGCCTTCTGCTGCACAGACTTCTTCGCAGACTTTGCCGATTTCTGCCACTGGGAACAGTTCCGGTGCAGGCAGCCCTCCGGCAAATGAAATGACCTCCGGACGCTGGGTCACTTTCAGGATTTCCCGTACGGCAGAAGCCTGCATTCCGGCCATTCGTTGGGCAAATTTGTATTCCATGATTAAAAACCTCCCCTAAAAGCATGCATCTCTTTCTTGATACCTTTCAATCAATCCTAAAGAATGCTATCACCATCTGATTCCAGCGTCAAGATAATGAATTTAATATACAGTATACAAAAATATAATAGCCTTATTTTTGTATAGTTCTGTACAGAAAAGAAATAAAATAAAAATACAGTAATATAGTAGGAAAATGGGGGCGCCGGACGTTGTGTGTACCTCCTTGTTCCCTCCAAATATGCTATAATAATACAATTAGAATAACACTGAGGAAGGTGTATCATGGACGAAAAATTCCTTTTGATCGACGGCAGCAGCCTGATCCACCGGGCCTTCTTTGCACTGCCTCCCCTGACCAATCAAAAAGGGGTCAACACCGGTGCGGTGTATGGCCTTTGCAATATGCTCCTGAAACTGCTCCAAGAAATCCAGCCCAACTATATGCTGGTGGCTTTTGACAAATCCCGCAAAACATTCCGTACGGAAAAATTTTCTGCGTATAAAGGACAGCGCAAAGCCACACCGCCGGAACTGAAGGAACAATTTCCCCTTTCCATGGAGCTGCTCCAGGCCATGGGGATCCCCACCCTGGAAGTGGACAATTACGAGGCGGATGACATCATCGGGACCCTTTCCAGCGCTGCACCGGAAAATGTCCAGGTCAAGATCGTTACCGGGGACCGGGATGAGTTCCAGCTGATCAAAAACAATGTCCAAGTCCTTTTCACCAAAAAGGGAATCTCCAATATCGCTGTCTACGATGAAAAAGCCTTTGGAGAAGAATACCAGGGCTTGGAACCTCGGCAGATCATCGATCTCAAAGGACTGATGGGGGATACCAGCGACAATATCCCCGGAGTGCCGGGAGTGGGGCCAAAAACAGCTCTGAAGCTGATCACCCAGTACCGGACTGTGGAAAATGTTCTGGATCATGCCGAGGAGGTGAAGGGAAAGGCCCTCCAGGAAAAACTTCGGAATAACCGGGAGCAGGCACTCCTTTCCAAAGAGCTGGCCACCATCTGCCTGGAGGTTCCCATTGACAGGGATCCTGCAGCGTACCTGCTGACCGGAATGACTGGAGAATGCCGGAATTTGATGCAGGAACTCCAGTTCCGGAATCTGTGGGACCGGTTCGTACCCGTATTGGGCTGCGCGGAAGGGACGGATGTCGGCAGCAGCGATGATCCCCTGTCTCTTTTCGGGGAACCAATGGAAACCCAGGCCCTGGAAACGGTGGAAGTCACGGATCCGGCCCAGGCGGAGAAACTGATGGAAGAAATCAAAACCCAAGGGGCACAGGTGGCGCTTGCCTATGAAACGGCCGGCACCCTTCCAAAGTTGGAATTGGTTTCCCTGGATCTGGTATTCAAGGACCGTCATTATGCTCTCCAGCCGGAAAAGGCCGGGAAAGAGGCTGTCATCTCTTGGCTCCAGGATGGAACGCTGCCCAAGGCGGCGGCCGACCCCAAAGAACTGTACAAATATATGCTGGGACAGGGGCGGGAGCTCCGGGGCATCACCGATGATCCTTCGCTGGCAGCCTATTTGTTCGAACCGGGGGCCAGCGGCTATGGAATCCGGGGGCTGGGAGAAGAGTTCCTCTCCGGGACCAGCGGAGAAGCGGCCCAGGATACGGCGGCACTGGTTCCCGTACTCCGGGAAAAGCTCCAGGAGCGGGATTTGACCCGGCTGTATGAAGAAATCGAACTGCCTTTGACAGAAAACCTGGCAGAAATGGAGTTTGCCGGGATCACGGTCGATCAGGCCATGTTGGACGAAGTTACGGAAGAAATGACAAAGAAGGTACAGGCCCTGGAACAGCAGGCCTGGGACCAGGCAGGAGAAGAATTCAACCTGAATTCTCCCAAACAGCTGGGTGTCCTGCTCTTTGATAAATTGGGACTTCCCATCATCAAAAAGACCAAGACTGGATATTCCACCGATGTATCCGTACTGGAAGCCCTCCAGGGAGAACATCCTATCATCGAGACACTGATCGCCTATCGGCAGCTCTCCAAACTGCTTTCTACCTATCTCCTGGGACTCCATCCCCTGATCAATCCCGTTACCGGAAGGATCCATACCCATTTCAATCAGATGGCTACGGTTACCGGCCGGCTCTCCAGCACGGAACCCAACCTCCAGAATATCCCCACCCGGACAGAAGTGGGGAAACGGATGCGGGAAATGTTCGTGCCCGGGGAAGGCTATGATCTGCTTATGAGCTGCGACTATTCCCAGGTGGAACTGCGGGTGATGGCCAGTATCGCCCAGGATGAACTGCTCCTGGATTCCTTCCGCCACGGCCAGGATGTCCACGCTCGGACAGCTTCGGAAATCTTCAGTGTGCCCCTGGATCAGGTGACTCCTTACATGCGGAGCAAGGCCAAGACCGTGAATTTCGGGATCATCTACGGTATCAGCGATTTCGGCCTGGCACGGCAGCTGGGAGTCCCCCGGGGAGAGGCGGCCCAGTACATCGACAGCTATTTCGCCCGGTATACGGGGGTGAAGGCCTATATGGAAAGAGAGAAACAGAAAGCCCGGGAACTGGGCTATGTGGAAACCCTCTTCGGCCGCCGCCGGTACCTGCCGGATATCAAAGCCAAGAACTTCAACCGCCGGAGCTTTGCAGAACGGACCGCCATCAATACCCCCATCCAGGGAACGGCGGCGGATATCATCAAGATCGCCATGCTGAAAGTGGCTGAGAACTTAAGGGAGGCCCAGGTAAAAAGCCGGGTGCTGCTCCAAGTCCACGACGAATTGGTGTTGGAAATCACGGAAAAAGAAAGAGAACAGGTGGCCCGGATCGTCAAGGATACCATGGAACATGCGGTGGAACTGGCGGTCCCCCTGGTGGCCGACGTAGCCGTAGGGAAGAACTGGGCCCAGGCCAAGTAAGGAGGAAATATGCCGGAACTGCCGGAAGTGGAACAGGTGCGGATCAGCCTGCTTCCTCATATTGTAGGAAAGACCATTGAAAAAGTCCGGGTGGATCTGCCCAAAATGATCCTCCATCCGGAACCGGAAATCTTTGCCCGGCAGCTCCAGGGCGCCCGGTTCACCGGTGTCCAGCGGCGGGGGAAATACCTGCGGCTGGACCTGGAAAAGGGATGCTGGATCCTGATCCATCTCCGGATGACCGGAGCCCTGCTGGCTCTCCCCAAAACGGCCCCGGAACCTCCCTTTACCCGGATGGCCTTTTTCCTTTCCGGAGAGGAGAATCTTTATTTTACCGATATCCGGACTTTTGGGGTGGCGGCGCTGGTAGGAGAGGACAGCTGGCGGGACAAAGGGTACGAAGGCCTGGGGCCGGAACCTCTGGATCCGGGGCTGACGCCGGGATATCTCCGGGAAAAAGCCCGGGGCAAGACTGCCGTAGTAAAGGCGTTCATCTTGGATCAGACTATCTTGGCCGGGCTGGGGAACATCTATGCAGATGAAGCTCTGTTCGCGGCAGGGATCCGTCCCACCCGCCGGGTGAACCGGATGACCCGGAAGGACTGGGAAGCCTTGACCCTGGCCATCCGGGACGTGATCCGCCAGGGCTTGGAACACCATGGCACCACCTTCCGGAATTATCAGGATGCCGATGGGAACATGGGGGATAACAGCCTGTATCTCCAGGTGTACCACCGGAAGGGACGGCCCTGCAAACGGTGCGGGGCTTTGCTGAAACAGATCAAAGTAGCCGGGCGGGGCAGTGTGTACTGTCCCCACTGCCAGAAATAGAGGAGGGGCCATGACAGTCATTGGATTGACAGGGGGTATTGCATCGGGTAAAAGCACCGTAAGTGCCTATTTGCAACAGAAAGGGATCCCGGTATTCGACGCGGATGGAGCTGTCTGGGAAGTGGAAAAAGCAGGGTCGCCCTGTCTGGAAGCACTGGTGTGCAGCTTTGGGCCGGACATCCTCACTTCGGCCGGAGAACTGGACCGGAAAAAAATGGCGGAACGGGCCTTCCATGATCCGGCAGTCCTCCGGCAGCTCAATGCCATCGTCCACAGCGCCATCGAGAAAAAACGGGATGCCTTTCTGGAAGCTCACAGAAAAGATCCTGTGGTGGTACTGGACGCCCCACTGCTCTTGGAATGCGGCTGGGAAAAGACGGCTGATACCGTGTGGCTGGTATACCTTCCGAAAGAGGAGCAGATCCGGCGGGCCATGCTCCGTTCCGGCATGACCCGGGAAGAAGTGGAGGACAGGATCGGAAAGCAGCTGTCCTTGGAGGAAAAAAAGAAACGGGCCCAGGTGATCCTGGATAACCGGGGCACCTTGGAAGAACTGTATGCTCAGGTGGATCAGGCCCTGGCAGCCCTCCAGCCGTGAGTGGACCGCTTCCAGCAAAGAATGGTTGAAAGACATCCGGCAGATTTGATATGATATAGAATAAAATGGAATCAAAGGAATCCTTTTCCGGCAGGGCAGTGACCGTTTCTGCCGGCAAGAGGACTGAGATAAAATGTGAGGGATTGTTTTGGAACGGAAAAGAAAGACAAAACGGCCGGGATGTCTTCCTGTTGTGCTGATTTTCCTGCTGCTGATGGTGGCTGGATATTTTGGCTGGAAAACAGATACAGCCCAGCGGAAATTCGTCTACAACTGGCCCTATGCCAGAGAAATCCATTTGTACAGCGCCCAGTACCGGGTGGATCCCTTCCTGGCAGTGGCTGTCATTAAAAATGAAAGTAATTTCAAACCGGAGGCAAAATCCAAGGCAGGGGCCATGGGACTCATGCAGATCACCCCGGAAACCGGAGCCTGGATCGCCAAATGCACGGATTTTCCCAATTTCCGGGACTCCATGCTGCTGAAACCGGAACTGAACATCAAGTTCGGCTGCTGGTATCTGGCAGAGCTGGAACATGAATTCCACGGCAATGAGGTGCTGATGCTGGCTGCATACAATGCAGGACGGGGAACCGTCAAAGAATGGATGAAGGATTATGGCTGGGATTTTGACTTCAGCAATATTTCCCAGATCCCTTTCAGTGATACCCGGATCTATGTGCAGAAAGTCCTGGATGACCGGAACAGCTACCAGAACTTATACAAAAAAACTTTAAAAAACTATTGACGAGTTTTCTCGTTTGTGATATTATTTCTTTGTTGCCGATTGAAGGAACAAGCGGGCATGGCGGAACTGGCAGACGCGCTAGCTTCAGGAGCTAGTGGGGGCAACCCCGTGGAGGTTCAATTCCTCTTGCCCGCACCATTCAAAAGATGGACACACTGTGAAAGCAGTGTGTTTTTTTGTGTTTGTATAAGAATCGGAATCATGGTCAATAGTACTTTATATTGTAGACATTCCTTTGCATAATGGTAAATATTTTGTATGATCCGGCATAAATAATTGACAGCCATTTCAATCGATTGTATAATTTTAAATAAAAATGACAAAAATGTAAATAAAAGGCGAAAAAGAAAATTGGAGGGGAAGCAAATGGACACAAATTCATTGGTAGAAAAATATGTGGGGGATATGGTCGCCATGCGGCGGGAAATCCATGTCCATCCGGAACTGAGCAATCAGGAGTTCGCGACTACCCAACGGATCGAGGCCTTTTTAAAGGAATGCGGCATCGAGATTTTGGACGTGGGGATGAAGACGGGCTGCATTGCTTTGCTGCGGGGAGGAAAGCCCGGCAAGACGGTGGGACTGCGGGAAGACATCGATGCCCTGCCCATCGTGGAACAGACGGGGCTGCCTTTTGCATCCCAGTGTGAAGGGGTCATGCATGCCTGCGGCCATGACATCCATCAGACCGTTTTGCTGTATACGGCCAAATGCCTTTCAGAGGTCCGGGAAGAGCTCCACGGCAATGTACTGTTCATTTTCCAACCGGCGGAAGAAGCCCTTTACGGAGCACTGGACACGCTGGCTACGAAATTTTATGAAAAATACCCCCTGGATGTCCTCACCGGACTCCATTGCTCTCCTGAATGGGATGCCGGGACCATCGGCCTCATCAAAGGACCGGCCAATGCCTCCTCAGATTTCCTGTATATCACCGTCCATGGGAAAGCCGGCCATGGTGCCCATCCGGAAAACTTCGTGGATCCCATCATGATTTCCGGCTATCTCTTGGCAGAACTGCAGACGGTGGTTTCCCGGGTGAACCGGCCTGTCTATCCGGCGGTGCTGACTTTTGGATCCATCCATGGAGGCAAAGCCGGGAATGTGGTACCGGAAAAAGTGGAAATCGTCGGGACCCTGCGCAGCCTGGAACCTGGCAGCCGGAAACTGATGCATGAAGAAATCAACCGGATCGTGGAACACGGAGCCGCCGCTTTCCGAGGCAAAGGAGAAGTGAAATGGGCGGACGGGATGCCTCCTCTCGTCAATGATCCTGCCGTGATCGACGGCATTGCCAAAGCGGCTGCAGAAACCATCGGAAAAGAGAACATCCGCCAGATCCCTTATCCTTCCACCGGGTCCGATGATTTTTCCTGGATGTTCCCGAAACTGTGCCCTGGCTGTCAGTTCCGGCTGGGAACTGGAAATCCGGAGGAACCCAACAGCCGGCTGGGTCTCCACAATCCCAAGAATATCTTTGATGAAAAAGCCTTGCCCACAGGGGTGAAGGTCCTTACCCAGTTCACCCGGGATTACCTGGCGAAAGCCTAAGGAGAGATGATGATGGAGAAAAAAGAAAAACAATTTGTATTCCCGGAGACCATTGCCCTGCTGTTCTTCCTGATCTGTGTGGCAGCCATCCTGACGGTGGTGCTGCCTGCGGGAGAATACGATACGGTGAAAGTGGGGAAGATGACCCGGGTGGTGGCCGGGACTTACCATGCGGTAGCCCAGTCCCCGCAGGGGCCTTTTGCCGTGCTGAATGCGGTGGTCACCGGCTTCCAGAGAGCTTCCGTGCTGTTTGCCATGGTACTTTTCACGGGGTCTGCCGTCCATATGATGCAGAAAAGCGGAGCTGTTGAAGTAGCATTCCGTACTCTTTCAGCGAAGGGCGGTGCCCAGAACCTCAGCAAGATCGTGTTCGTCATCATGGCCTTCATGTCCATCGGTGGGGCTACGGGGGTTTTTGCCAACCCCACCGTGGCCTTGATCCCTATCGGTATGATCCTATCCAAGACCATGGGGCTGGACGCAGCAGCCGGTTTCATGATGATTTATCTGGGAGCCTATTCTGGGTTCAACGTGGGCTGGGCCAATCCGTCCACTTTGGGGGTGGCCCATCCCATTGCAGAACTGCCGGTGTTTTCCGGGATGCCGGTTCGGTTCGTTTTCCATGAAGTCAATTTTGTTCTCAACTACGTCTTTGTGATGAAATACATCAAGAGCATCCAGAAAGATCCTACCAAGAGCCTGTGCTATCAGGAAGGGATGGCCGTCAGTGAATACATGGGCGCTCAGGACGGGGAGACTTTCGAATCAGCCGGAAAGCTGAACCTGACCCAAAAGACCTGCCTGGGAGTCATGGTCCTGGCCATCATTGCCATCATGACCGGGGCTGTGGTCGCCAAATGGGGGAACCAGCAGATCGCTGCCATCATGTTCCTAGCCGTGCTCATCCAGGGCGGGGTGCTGGGGCTGGGGGTGAACGGCACCACCAAGGCTTTCCTGGAAGGCTGCAAACCCATGCTCAATGCAGGCTTCATCATTGCCTTCGCCAATGGGATCTCCGTCATCCTGAAAGACGGGCATATCCTGAATACCATTGTCTATTACCTTTCCATTCCTATCGGAAGCTTTGGACCGGTGATCGGCGCCATCTTGATGTTCTGGGCCAACCTGTTCATCAACCTGTTCATCCCTTCCGGATCCGGACAGGCTTCGGCGGTGATGCCTCTGATGGTTCCTTTGGCGGATCTCACCGGGATCACCCGGCAGGTGGCCGTCCAGGCGTTCCAGTTCGGGGACGGTCTCTCCAACTGCATCGTGCCTACGGCTGGGACCATCTTGGGATCCCTGGGGATTGCAGGAGTCGCTTACAACCGGTATGCCAAATGGTTTGCACCGTTCCTGCTGCTCCAGAGCATCCTGGCTTCCATCGCTCTGGCCATCCTGCAGTTGGCCGGCTGGACGGGACTGTAAGGAAGTAAAAAAAGAGGAGGGTACTGCACGTGTGAAGACCACACATGTGCAGCACCCTCCTCTTCTATTTATATACCTTCAAGATCCGCTGGGCTTCCTGGACCATTTTTTCCCGGACCCACTCCGGACTGCTGATTTCCACGCCTTCTCCCAGGGCCATGATCCAGCCCAGGAACTGGTCGCTGACATCTACTTTTACGGTTAGGGATACTGTATCAGGACCCTGGGGGATCAGCATGATGTCTTTGCCGAACCGGTCGATGAAGATGCCCACTTTTTCATTCTGGACTTTCAGATCCACTTCCGTCTGTTCCCCGTTGAACATGCCGAAATGGACGTTGGCATACTGGGGAATGTCCAGCTTCTGGAAGGCTGCTTCTCCTTCTCGGGGCAGATCCTGCAGCAGCTGCAGATCCTTGATCTTGTCCACCCGGTAATGGCGTATCTCACCGGTTTTTTCATAGTAGGCCGCCAGATAGTAGTTTTCATCGGACAGGATCATCAGCCAGGGACTGACCTGGAACCAGTTCCCGTTGTTGCGGGGGACTAGTTCTTTGTTGATGCTCCAGCGGGTATAGTGGAAACGGACCTGCACCCCTGCATTGATGGCTTGGTGGAGTTTGTCCACCGTCAGATAGACGGAGCGGTTCAGGGTCTTCACCCGGCCGGCGATGATTACCTGGCGCTGGAGGCTTTTGCCCTGTTCTCGGCTGACCAATTTTTCCAGCTTCCTGATGAGACTGTGGGATTTCTTATCCGGGATGAAGCGGGCCGCCTGGACGGAATCCACCAAGAGCTTCAGCTCGGCCAGCTCGAACTCCCGATTTCCCAGATGGTAGGTGCAGTTTCGTCCGCCGTTGGAACTGATGATATCCAGACCGTATTTCTTCAGCTCTGCAAAATCACTGTAAAGGGTCTTCCGGTCCGCATTGACCCCGTCCTTGTTCAGCCGTTCCGTGATTTCCTGCAGGGTGAGCCCATGTTCATCATCGGTTTCCCGCTGGAAAATCTTTTCCAGGTACAGCATCTTCAGCTTTTGATTGATTCCTTTGGTCATGGCAGCCTCCTCAGGGTAAGATATGGTTCTTCCTTTATGATATCCTGTTCCGGAAGAAAAAGGAACACCTGTCCAGAGGAAAACTGATGGAAACTATATAAAAAATATAGTTTACTTTTTTCAAAAATAGCGTATACTATTAGCTGCAAATCAAAAGGCCGCAATCAAAATATTTATGAAGGGATGTGTGGAAAATGACTGGCTTACCTTTGATTTTTGCGTTTGTGATTGCCATCATCATTATGATCGTAGCCATTTCAAAATTCCGGATCCATCCTTTCCTGGCTATTCTGGGGGTTTCTGTAATCTTCGGCCTGATCGGCGGGATCCCTCTGGTGAAGCACGGGAAAGTATTGGGAATCGCCGATGTGGTCAGTGCCGGGTTCGCCGGGACGTTCACCAGCATCGGGATCGTGATCATTATGGGGGCTTTGATCGGGACCCTGCTGGAAAAGACCGGGGCGGCCTTGAAAATGGCCGACTGCGTGGTCCGTCTGGTAGGGAAGAATAACACCAGCCTTGCTGTATTGATCATGGGGTGGATCGTGTCCATTCCCGTGTTCTGCGATAGCGGGTTCGTCATCCTGAACCCTATCCGGAAGGCACTGGTCCGCCGGACCCATTGTTCTGCTGTAGCCACGGCTGTAGCCATGTCCATGGGGCTGTATATTTCTCACTGCTTCATTCCTCCTACACCGGGGCCCATTGCAGCTGCCAACACCATTTATGAAGGGATGGGCCTGGAACCCAACCTGATCCTGATCATCGGTCTGGGCACTGCGTCTTCCATCCTGCCCATGATTGCCGCCTATTTCTATGCCAATTATATCGGGACCAAGGTGAAATCCAAGGAAGAACGAGTGGAAAGTGCTGCTCCGGAAGAAACCCAGCAGACTTATGAAGAACTGATCAAGAGTTACGGCCAGCTGCCCAGTGCGTTCATGAGCTTTGCCCCTATTGTGGTCCCCATCATCCTCATGGGACTGTCCAGTGCCATGGCCATGGCCGGCACCAAAACGGACCTCATCATCTTCCTGGGGACTCCCATCATCGCCATCAGCGTGGGGGTGCTCTTGGGGATCCTGGTGCTGATGCAGAGCACCATTCCGGACAAAATGAAGGCTTTCTACGATATCACCAATGATACCCTGAAAGTGGTGGGGCCCATCCTGTTCATCACCGCTGCCGGCGGGGTATTGGGCAAGGTCATCGCTTCCACCAGCATGGTGGCCTTCATTAAAGCCAATTCCAGCACCCTGGTCAACCTGGGGATTTTCTTCCCCTTCCTGCTGTCCGCCATCCTGAAGACGGCCCAGGGCTCTTCCACGGTGGCCATTACCACCACGGCCGGAATCATGGCACCCCTCATGGGGACCTTGGGACTGGGGACCCCTATGCTGGCAGCCATCACGGTCATCGCCATTGGGGCCGGGGCCATGACGGTCTCCCATGCCAATGACTCCTATTTCTGGGTGGTCACCAACTTCGGGGACATGGAAGTCCAGGATGGCTACCGGGCTCAGACCATGGGAACCCTGGTCACCGGCATCGCTGCTATGATCAATGTGTATATTCTGTATCTGATCCTGGGGTAGAAAGAACTGCCCTGAGAGGCTGTTGCGCAAGCAACAGCCTCTTTCTGTTTCACCCGTAACAAAAACCTTTCCAAAAATCCAAAAAAAATTCCCCTGTTTGCACTATGATATATTGTGGAACTGGAGAAAATCATTTATAATAGGGAAAGGATTTCAGGTGAATATTTTTTGATTACAGTAGAACCGGAAATCCTGGTCCATTTTCTTATTTCCCCACGGTCCCTGATCCTTTGCGCAGGAGGGGATCCGGAGCGGTAAGATACAGCACAAGATTTCATTTCAGTACACGGGCGTTGAAGGGCCCGTGGGTAGGAGAGGTTAGTATGAGTGAATTATTACGCGTGGAAGGATTGAAAGTTGCCGTAGAGGGTAAGGAAATCCTGAAGGGACTGGATCTGGTCATCAACAAAGGCGAGACCCATGTAATCATGGGCTCCAATGGTGCCGGCAAATCCACCCTGTTCAACACCATCATGGGCAACCCCAAATACGTTGTGACCGAAGGCCACATTTATTTCGAAGGCAAGGAAATCACCCACGAACCGGTGAATGAAAGAGCCAAGGCAGGGATCTTCATGGCCTTCCAGGCCCCCATCTCCGTCCAGGGAATCACGGTGGAAAACTTCATCCGCAATGCCAAGGGCACCATTTCCGGGGAAAAACAGCGGATCATGCCCTTTCGGAAAAAGCTCCATCAGGAAATGGACGCCCTGTCCATGGATCGGAGTTATGCAGACCGGTATGTGAATGACGGTTTTTCCGGCGGGGAACGGAAAAAGAATGAAATCCTCCAGATGTGCATGCTGGAACCGAAACTGACTTTGCTGGACGAAATCGATTCCGGCCTGGATGTGGATGCAGTGCGGATTGTTTCCCAAGCAGTGAACAAATACCACAACGAGAACAATTCCCTGCTGATCATCACCCACCACAGTGAGATCCTCCAGAAGCTCCATCCGGACGTGGTCCATGTGCTGATCAACGGCCGGATCGTCAAGACCGGAGATGCTTCCCTGATCCAGGAAATCGAAGCCAACGGCTACGACGCTTACAAGAAATAACGGGCGGGTGAGCACAATGACGGAAGAAAAGAACGCAGCGCTGGCCCGGGAAACCGCGGCTGACGAACAGAAACTGCAGAAAGAACGGAAGACCATCGACGCGTTGACTGATTTCAGCAACATGTACGATTTCAAGAAGGCTTCCAACCATGAATACAAGACAGAAGCAGGGCTGACCCCGGATGTGGTCCGGGAAATCTCTGCCAAGAAGGACGAACCCAAATGGATGCTGGACGCCCGGCTGAAATCCTTGGACCTTTATTACCAGATTCCCTATCCGGTATGGGGTCCGGATATCAGCGGTCTGGACATGGCCAACATCGTCACTTACGTGCGGCCCAATGCCCGGATGAGCGCCAACTGGAACGACCTGCCCGAAGACATCAAAGATACCTTCGACCGTTTGGGGATCCCGGAAGCCGAAAAGACTTCTCTGGCCGGGGTGGGTGCCCAGTATGATTCTGAAGTGGTGTACCACAGCATCCAAGATGAACTGGTGAAGCAGGGGGTCATCTACACCGACTTCGATACGGCGGTGAAAAAGTACGAAGACATCGTACGGAAGCATTTCATGAAGCTGATCCCTCCTACGGACCATAAGTTCGCCGCCCTCCACGGAGCGGTATGGTCCGGCGGCTCCTTCGTCTATGTGCCGGAAGGGGTGGATGTGTCCATTCCCCTCCAGAGCTATTTCCGGCTGAACGCACCGGGAGCTGGTCAGTTCGAACACACCATGATCATTGTGGAAAAGGGAGCCAAGGTCCATTTCATCGAGGGCTGTTCCGCCCCCAAGTACAACGTGGCCAACCTCCACGCCGGGGCGGTGGAACTGTTCATCGGAGATGACGCTACTTTGACCTATTCCACCATCGAAAACTGGTCCAAGAATATGTACAACATGAACACCAAGCGGGCCATCGTAGGGAAGAACGGTACCATCAACTGGGTCACCGGGTCCTTCGGGTCCCACACCTCTTGCCTGTACCCCATGAGCATCCTCAACGGGGAAGGGGCCCATTGTGAATTCACCGGGGTCACCTTTGCCGGCAAGGGCCAGTACCTGGACACCGGGTCCAAGGTGGTCCACAATGCTCCCCACACCACCAGCAACATCAATTCCAAATCCATTTCTAAGGACGGCGGGGTGTGCATCTACCGGGGCAGCGTGGTGATCAACGAATGTGCGGAAGGGTCTAAATCCAACGTGAGCTGCGAATCCCTGATGCTGGATGAACAGTCCCAGTCCGATACCATCCCAGCCATCGTGATCAAGAACGACAATGTGGACTTGGGCCATGAAGCCAAGATCGGCCGGATCTCCGATGAAGCCATCTTCTATCTGATGAGCCGGGGCCTCAGCGAGGACGAAGCCCGGGCCATGCTGGTACGGGGCTTTGTGGATCCTGTTTCCAAGGCACTGCCTTTGGAATATGCAGTGGAAATGAACAATCTGATCAATCTGGAACTGAAAGGTTCCATGTAAAAGGGAGGCGGAGAATGATGACCAAAGAACAATTCAATGAACTTCCGCGTCCCACCTTCCGGTGGATGAAAGTGAACCATCTGGAACTGGATCCTCTGGAAACCCAAGAACTGCAGCCGGTGGAACTGGCTGTACGCCAGGAAGGTTCCGCCCAAGTGGAAACCTACGAAGGAAATGGGCTGCCGGATCTGGGAGATTTCCAGGGAGCCAGCCGGGAAGCCCTGGCCCAGGCCCAAAAGGGTGGCAATGTAAACTGCAGGGTGACAGTACCCGAAGGAGAAGAAGCCTCTGTTTGGATCACCTACACGGTGACGGAAGAGGCGCCTCGGCTGGTGGGTCAGCTGAAGCTCCAGGCTGGCAAGGACAGCCGGCTCCATGTGTACGAACTCTTTGACGGTGATGCGGAAAACGGGCTGGTGAACCTGCTCCAGTATGTGGATGCAGGGGATGGAGCCCAGGTGACCATCAGTAAAGTCCAGATCCATGGAGAAAAGGTCCGGCACATCGACCAGCGGCTGACCCGGGAAGGGAAAGAAGCCCAGGTAAAATTCGTCAGCGCTGAAGTGGGCGGCCATCAGAACTTGGTATATGTGCGGACGGATCTGGACCATGATGAGGCCCAGTTCAAAAGCGCTTCCATGTATCTGGGCAGTGATGACCAGCTGTTTGACTATTCCTACTGGGTTCCCACCAAGGGCTGCAAGACCGATACGGATATCCTGACCACTGGCGCCCTGATGGGCACCAGCAAGAAATATTTCCGGGGGACCATCGACTTCCTCCGGGGCGGCAAGAAGGCTGTAGGCAACGAATCCGACGTGTGCCTGCTGCTGAACAAGGGCGTCCACTCCATTTCCGTTCCGCTGCTTCTGTGCAAGGAAGACGATGTGGTGGGCAACCATGCTTCCAGTTCTGGACAGATCGACCAGGACATGCTGTTCTATTTAATGAGCCGGGGCTTCAATGAAGCTGGAGCCCAGCTGATCATCGTGGAAAGCAATATCCGGCCGGTCATCGACCAGCTGGGTGATGAAAATCTGGAAAACAGGGCGCTCCAGGCTGTACGGACGAAAATGCAGTTCTGCCACCAGAAAGGAAATTGCCATGATAAATGTACGCAGAGATTTCCCCATCTTGACTAAAGTCCATAACGGACATCAATTGGTGTATCTGGATAATGCTGCCACTACCCAGAAGCCCTATCAGGTGATCCACGCCATGGTGGATCTTCTGGAACATCACAATGGGAACCCCCACCGGGGCGCCCATGTGCTGTCCATCGAGGCTGGGGAGCTGTATGACGAAGCTCGGGAAGCTGTCCGGAAATTCATCAATGCCAAACATTTTGAAGAAGTGATCTTCGTCCGGAATTCCACCGAAGGCCTGAACCTGATTGCCCGGAGCTATGGGGAAACCCATCTGCAAAAAGGCGACAAAGTGGTGATCCCCATTTCCGAACACCATTCCAACTTGGTGCCTTGGCAGAGAGCCTGCCAGAAGACCGGCGCGGAATTGGTCTACATGTACCTGGATGAAACCGGGCATTTTACGGAAGAAGATCTGGCCAAGATCGATGAACGGACCAAGATTGTTTCCTTTGCAGCGGTGAGCAACGTGCTGGGCATGGTGCGGCCGGTGAAGGAAGTGGTGGAACGGGCCCACAAAGTGGGGGCCATTGCCATTGTGGACGGGGCTCAGTCCACGCCTCACATGAAGACCGATGTCCAGGATCTGGACTGCGACTTTTATGTATTCTCCGGCCACAAGATGATGGGCTCCACCGGTACCGGGGTGGTCTATGGGAAAAAAGCCCTGCTGGAGGAAATGGAACCTTTCCTGCTGGGAGGGGACATGATCGAATACGTCCAGGAACAGACCACCAGCTTCAATGAACTGCCTTACAAGTTCGAAGCCGGCTCCCAGAACGTGGAAGGAGCGGTGGCCCTCCATGCGGCTATCGATTATCTGAACGACATCGGCATGGACAAGGTGGAAGAACACGAACATGAACTGACCAAACGGTGCCTGGAAGGGATGCTGAAAATGCCCCATATCCACATTCTCGGCAGCACCGATCCCAAAGAAAAGACCGGGGTGATTTCCTTCACCATCGACGGGGTCCATCCCCATGATGCGGCTACCATCCTGGACAGTTATGGCATTGCCATCCGCAGCGGCCATCACTGTGCCCAGCCTCTGGGGGCCCATCTCCATGTGGAGGCTTCCAATCGGGTCAGCTTCTACATCTACAATACCCTGGAAGAAGTGGATTATTTCCTGTCCAAGCTGCCGGAAGTCCGGAAAGTCATGGGCTTCAAAGATTGATGGAAACAGGTGAATGACAATGGAAGACATGAATCAACTGTATTCTGATATTATCCTGGAGCATAACCAGGACCAGGCCAATAAACATGAACTGGATCCCCACAATCTCCAGGAACACGGCCATAATCCCAGCTGCGGGGATGACATCACCCTCCAGGCGGATATCCAGGACGGAATCATCAAAGACGCCGCCTATACCGGCCACGGCTGTGCCATCAGTCAGGCCTCCACCGATATCATGATCGACCTGATCCGGGGAAAATCCGTCAAGGAAGCCCTTCGGCTGGTGGATTTGTTCCTGGCCATGATCAAGCGGGAAGAAACCGATGACGTCAAGCTGGAAGAACTGGACGATGCCATCGCCCTGAAGAACATCTCCAACATGCCTGCCCGGGTAAAATGTGCCGTCTTGGCCTGGCATACCCTGAAGGATGCTTTGGAGAAGGAAGAGAAAAAATAAATTTGTCATACGTCAGTCGTCATACGCTTTTGGAAATCAATTTTTACAAATTGATTTTGAAATTCAAAATCTGTTGGAGAAGTCAACTGATTTTTTGATTTAGAGCCAGCAAAGCTGGCTTCCATCGGCGTATGACCTATGACATATGACGTATGACTGGGCTGTTGCGAAGGCAACAGCCCATTTTTTATAGCTTTTTCCCCGTCGGTGTAGTATAATCTACCCATAATGTCAAGAGAGAAAAAGAAGGAGGATGCAGAGGATGCATAGTTTTAGTACGGAATTTGGAGGCCGGACCCTCACCATTGAAACAGGCAAGATTGCCAAACAGGCCAATGGCGCAGTGCTGGTCCGCTATGGCGAAACGGCCGTGGTGGTGGCTGTGACGGGTACCGATACCCCCAGAGAAGGGG
>ERZ772881.1214-NODE-1214-length-24030-cov-18.148154_pt1 | contig 24030 bp, 23 predicted proteins | sample MGYA00580581_ERZ772881 | MGnify/ENA primary metagenome ERZ772881 (study PRJEB29015, sample SAMEA2737668) | human gut metagenome | biome: human gut; feature: human-associated habitat; material: faeces | place: China | collected 2012 ...
AAGGACGTGGTGCTATGAGTGAAGCAGTAAGACAGTATGCAATGGAATATGCCAAAGAATATGCAAAAGAATATGCAAAGGAATATGCCAAAGAGTATGGTGAGGAACAGAAGGAAGAGGGGATTCTTCAGGGAAAAAATAATATGTTGTATTCATTGGTTTCAAAGGGAAAGTTAAAAATAGATGTAGCAGCCGAAGAGGCAAATGTCAGCCTTGGAGAATTTGAAAAATCGATGGAGGAAGCAGGATATAAAATTCCTGAATTGGTATAGTTTAATAGTTACAAGATACGTTAAATATAGACCCGGTTTGCATAAGTATGTGCAGACCGGGTTTTTACAATAAAAATGCAATGTATGATACAAAAAGTTTACAACTGACATATATACTCATTATAACAACATGGAAGATAACTATTTTGAATAGTCACCGGGAAAGAACAAAAAGGGAGGAGAGCTACATATGGATAAAAGGGGTAACATATCTTCACGAAATATGAGATTATTTGCAGCAATTATGACACTCATCGAGGCACTTGTCCTCACATCATTCACAGGCTGTGCAGATAAAAAGGTAGATTATGGCACTGATACAGAAAAACTGACAAAAAGTGCTGTATGCAATGTAAAGGATTTTAGTACAGATGAGACCTACAGCGATGAGTTTTCCGTGCAGACAGAAATTGGAAATGTAAATATAGATATAAGTGCAAAAGTGGAACTGCCTGATTGTAAGACAATGTCAGTAGTTGAAGTGGAAAAGATACCTTATACTGCAAAGCTCAAGGAAAAGGTATTGAAGGCATACTTTGGAGAGTCGCAGATTTATTACTATGATAAGGAACATTGGACAAAAACACAGCTTCAAAATCTTATTGATTCCATAAATTCCTCAACAACACCAACTGATACATCTGGCACAGGAAACAGAGCTGAGTTTTTGAAGGAATATACGCATTATCTGGAAAATGCCGGGGATGAATGGACTATAGCTACAGAGTATGATTCATGTGATGAGTTTGTAGGAAAAAAAGGAAACACCTGGTATAACGTGAATTTTGTTGCAGATGGTGATGAAAATAAATGGTTGTCGGGAATTGGCGCAGGTCCGATTGAAGGATATACCAAAAAGGCAGGAAGTAATGAATATGAGTGGAGTAATATATTTAACGATGGATATGTGCAGCAATACTTTGGACCGGATTCACTCATGGAATATGATACGGTATATGATATCACGGATTCACAGGATACATCGGGAGAGGAAATTGAGCAGGAGGAAAATGAATCGGGTATCACAATAGAAGAAGCGGGGAATATGATAGACAGCTTTTTGAAAGAGACAGGTTTTTCATCCATCCCGCAGACTGAGAGCTCGCAGCTGAAATGGAGTGGATATAACGAAAGAGCCGATCATGTGTATCAGGAAGATGATATACATGAGTGTGTAAGTGGTTATAGATTTTACTACAATATCGGAGTTGGCAAAATATTATTTGATGATGCTTTAAACCCGATGGATTACAGCGGATACAATATGAAATATGGTGATAGTATAGAGGATACTTTTGATAATGAATTCTACAATTTTTATGTTGATAAATATGGTATAGGGACTTTTTATATAGACTGCCCGGTAAGTATAGTAAGAAAACAGGAAAATGTAGAAATGCTTCCTTTAGAAAATATATTTGATATTGCCCGGGATGAGCTTGAAAACAATGCTGATGAATATGTACTGGATACAAATGTAAAATATTACACTCTAAAACTTGCATACATAAGGGTAAACAACCGGACTGATATGCAAAAATACAGTTATATTCCGGCATGGAGTCTGGAATTGCTGCAGAAAGGCACTGCAAATGCATGCCCTGTATTTATCAACGCGATTGACGGAAGTGTGATACATTCGGACGATCTGAGTTAAGATACAGAATGTTTACATTAGACCGTACCTTCACAGGAATAATTATGTTGTAGAAAAAAATGTGACATATCAGGGAGGATTGGCATATGAGAAAACACACAAGAATACTCGCAGCGGCTATGACGATCGTTGAAGCGATAGTAATCATCTCACTCACAGGCTGCTCAGGCAAAAAAGTAGATTATGGGAATGAGAGCGAAAGTAAAGAGACAAAAAATATGTCTGTCTTAGCTGATATCAGGGCAGACTCCGGCTGGAATGAAAACTTTACAATACAGACCGGTAATGGCGAGAAAACAGTATATGTAAATGCAAATATTGTAGTTCCGGACTTTGATAACATGTCGGTTGTTGAGGTGGAAAATGTAAAGATAGATGCTGATTACAAAAAGCGTTTTCTGGATTTATATTTTGGTGGGAACGAGTACTATTATCACGATCCGGATCATTATACTGTTGACGAACTGAATGAGGTCATAGAGGACTGGCAGAAAACACAGGATGAAACTCACAGTGAGTGGTTGGAACAGCGGCTGGCTGAATATAGGGATAAGCTTGAAACGGCAAAGACTACTTATACCGTGGCAAAGGATCTCGAAAACTGTGAAGTATTTGCAGGCTACAAGGGTGATGTGTTCTGTGAGGTGGATTTTGAGGCTCACAAGGTACATGCTTACGCCTTGCATCAGTCCGGGACAGATTACGGTCCACCATCTTTAAGGAATGAGGACTATGATACCATAACGCAGACTTTTCAGGATGATGATCTAAAGGATAAGGCAGACGAGACCTCAAATGAGGGCAGTAAATCTGCCGCATCAGCCAAAAAAGAAGCCGGGGATTTCCTTAGTAAATTGGGAATGCAGGATCTGGTGGAACGAGGTGAATGTGAGTGCAGCTGGATAGGGTTTAATAACAGCGAAGAGGGAAATGACTATCAGACAGCAGTGTGGGGATATATTTATTCATACGCGACCGGCATAGACGGAATCACATTTAAGGATGGATTTGATATGGATACCTATTTGTCGGTGTATGAAGCAAATGATAGTGATATAGATGATGTTACACTGCCTGACAGTACACTTCTTACAGTCACGGATGATGGAATAATTGATGTGCAGATGGAATATCCGGTAAATGTAACACAGATCTATAAGGATGTGGAGCTTATTTCTCTGAAAAATATAGAGCAGATCATCAAGGCGGAGATTACGGAAAATCCTGATAAATATGATATTGCATCGTCATTCAATAAGCTACAGCTTAGTTATCTTAAGATAAGAAGTGACAGTGAGCAGGGAAAATACAGCTATGTTCCGGCGTGGGCACTGTCACGTCTGGTAGACTACTCCAATGAGCAAAATGCTATCTTTGTAAACGCTATAGATGGAACAATCATAAATTTGGAAAATTCACTGTAAAGGAGAGGCTATGAAGAGGAAAAACGTTATTATACCGGCGTTGGTTCTTGCAATAGCATTAACCGGCTGTTCAGGAAAAAAAGTAGATTACAATATGGAAACTGAAAATATAAACACAAAAGCAGGAAGTGATATAAGTGCGTTTGACGACAGTACGAAATGGAATGACAGCTTTTCTGTTGAGACATCTGACAAAAGTGTGGATGTGGATATTTCAGCAGACATTACCCTGCCGGACTGCAAAAGCATGTCGGTTGTTGAGGTGAAGAATATAAAGGTGGGTGCCGATTTCAAAAAGAGTGTGATAGAGGCTTATTTTGGCGATAGTACCGTATATTATCACGACATACCTCATTATACGAAAGAAGAGATATATCACAGCATGGAGGTTGTAAAAAATGAGATTGCCGGGTATCAGCAGAAAATTGATGCGGGATTTATCACAGAAGAGGGCGTCAGCAGGGTGATGAAAAGTGAAAATGATCTGCTGGAACAGTATGAAAAGGCAGAACCGTCTGCACTGGATACGCGTGAAATAGCCACAGACTATACGGATTGTAATGAGTATCTGGGATATATTGGTAATGTTTTCTGTGAGCTTAGGTTTGGAATTGCTGAGGACGGTTCGCTTGAATATATTTCAGCACAGCCTCTTAAAGCAGGAAGTGAGGGTACATCATATGATAGCAGTGAGTATGGCTATTACGGACCACCATCATTTGAACAGGAGCAGGGTGTAGGGGGCCTTAATGGAGGTTCTACAGGTGGAGATACTACCTCTGCATATGACAACGAGTGTGTATTGACCAAAGACGAAGCTGTAAAGAAGGCAGAAGAATTTCAAAATAAATTAGGCAGGGCTTCACAGGTATATATAGGAACCTCAGACTACGAGTGGAGCGCAGGAGTGATAGAGGATGGCGATGATACCGTAAAAACTGATGATAAAGAGAGCGTTATAAAGGATACAGCCTGGGGATATATCATAGATTATGGCGAGGGTGTGGATGGCATAGCGTTTTGCAAGTCACTCGATTTCACCCGGAATATGGATATATGGGAGAAACTCGATAACTATGATGATTTTATGCCATATGGCAGCAGTTCCTTTATTGTGACGGATCAGGGAGTGACGGAATTTACTGTTTCTTACCCGGTTGATATTGTAAATGAGTCAAAAAACGTAGAACTTTTGTCAATGGACACTATAAAAGAGATCATCAAGGATGACATGACAAAGAATTCAGATCAGTATGATTTTACACAAAATCACACTTACAACAATCTAAAGCTCGGATATATCCGTTTGAAGGATGCATCTGACAAGGATAAATATACTTATGTTCCGGCATGGTGTCTGTCAAAACAGGATAAGGGCTACGACAGATATCCGGTGTATGTGAATGCTATAGATGGCACGATCATACGGATTGATGATCTCATATAAAATTTAGCTAATGGATCGGGTTCATATTTTGATGGAAAAGATGTGAAAAATATATGATTAACAGAAAGAAAAAATATATAAGTCGTTTGACATTTGCCGCTGCAATTACCTCTATTTTATTTTCAGGATGTGGGGCGGCACAAAAGGAGCTTGCACAGACGGACAGAGCTTCCTACGAGAAAATATCATACCAGACAGTTACGGTACAGAGCGGTTCACTCACACCTCAGACTACCATCAGTCTGAGCGCGCAGGGCTATACCAGGTTTTCCTATGGTGCGACAAACACGGAGCTTACGCTCGAAAAGGTAAATGTGGCAGTGGGTGATCATGTGAAAAAGGGCGATATACTGGTGGCTTTTAAATCCGGGGAGATACAGAAAAAGATTGAGGACTACAGCGGGCAGATCAGTCAGAATAAGCTTCTGGCAGAGCACTACAGGGCTATTATGAAAATCGATGATACTCAGGATTATTCAAGCGATATTGCCCAGCTTGATAAGGATACAGAGGTTGCGCAGCTTTATCTTGATGAGGCAGAGGAAAAACTGTCGAGATATCAGATCACGGCATCCGAGGATGGCACGATCACAGCAATGAACAATTCGCTTTTGGCGGGAGTTTTTGAACCGGGCAGCAATCTTATAACAGAAATCAGCGGAAACGGCAATTACGAGGCTGACAGACCGGAAGGTTATGACTTTAATGTAGGTGATGTATACACGGCAACAGCATCTGATATAGAGTTTGAACTTAAGGTAAAAGAGGTGGACGATAAAAAGGTTGTTTTTGAACCGGTATCGGACATGTCGGCAGTATCGGATGCACAGATATTTTCCATGGAAGTGACGCGCCCTGCTATAGAAAATGCTGTGTATGTGCAAAAGGACGCAGTACATGAGAAGGATGGCAGGTATTTTGTATACACACTGGATGAGAATGGATACAGACAGGCGGTATGGATAAGTGTCGCAGATCAGGTGGGAGACTACCGGATCATCACAGAAGGACTTAAAAGCGGGGATGAGGTGGTTTTGCAGTGAAGAACAGAAACCTTTTATCAATAAAAAAACTGGCAGTACTGGGGATATGTGTATCGTTTGTGGCAGGCGGCTGTGGAAAAATGACAGAAAGCAGCATACCAAAGCTTGAAGAACCTGTAGCGTTAAATGAAGCCTATAGACCTGTGGAATACGGTACGATCGGCTCCATGCATGTGCTGATGGCTACCGCAGTTCCAAGGGATTACTGCAATTACTACGGTGCCAATGTCAATATTTCACAGATATATGTGGAGCCGGGAGATACAGTAAATGCGGGGGATGTGCTTGCAGTCTGTGATGTGGATGAGGCAAAAAAACAGTTGCAGGAATGTAAGGATGCGCTGGCGCATGAGAATGAGACATATGAGATATCCGCGCAGATCTCGGATACGCAGATCAAATTATGGGAGAGTCAGGCAGCAGGGCAGGAGAACAACACACTGATAGCCACAGAACAGGAAAATGAGCGGTACGATAAGCAGCTTCACGAATACCGCGTGCAAAAGATCAATGAGCAGATGGCTTTATATCAGCAGATCGTTGATGATGGAACGCTTAAGGCAGCCCACAGCGGTCTTGTCACTTACACTAAGAAGCTGACAGGTGGAAGGTCTGCTGCGGCATACGAGAATATAGTCATTGTCTCCGATACGGATGACCTTGTGCTGGATATAAAAGATACAGCCATAAATGAGTACAAATACAGCGATTATGACAAGAAATATGTGATAGTCGATGGCGAAAAATATGATGTCACCGAGTCTCAATATACATCAGAGGTTTTGGTACTTTCGAAGATAAACAACCGCTATCCGGATGTGTGCGTGGAAAGCAGGGAAAAGCTGTTTCTTACGGCAGGACAGATGTATCCGGTATATTTTGAAAAGACAAAAGTGGATCAGGCACTTGTCGTGGGAAAAGATTCCATCTATAAGGATGGCGATACCAGATATGTCTATGTGAAAAATGATGAGGGCGGCCGCGAGAAACGCATCATAACAACAGGTGAGTATGATGAAAACTATACACAGGTCACAGAGGGCTTAAAAGAGGGGGAGCTGGTCTACTATAATTCTACAGATCAGGTTCCGACAAGGTACAGCAAATATACGGTAACAAGGTCTGACTTTGATATAGCAAACTACGGTGTGAGCTACAGCAGATCTGACGCAGGGACGATAACCGAAACCTGTGATTATGAAGGGCAGATCGTATCGGTCAATGTGAAGCAGGACGATACGGTAGAAAATGGGATGCTGCTTTACGTGGTGGATACCGGAGAGGGCAAAGCTGCCATAACAGAGGCAAAAAATGAGATCGACTCGGAGAATGAATCCTATGCGCACAAGATCGCAGATTACGATAAACAGGTAAAAGATTTATCTGAAGGTGGTAGCAGCGCAGAAGAAAATAACAAACAGGATGAAAAGCCGGATACAGCATATGAAGAGCAGCAGTTGAAATTGAACTTACAGCTGCTTGATCTGCAGAAAAAACTTGCCGGTGCAGACCACACCTATCAGCTTTCCCGGCTACAGTCAGCATATGACAGCATAAGCGCTGGAAATGACGGCAAAGGAAATATTTCAGTATATGCCAAAAATGACGGAAAAGTTTCAAAGGTGAGTGTCAAGGCAGGAGATAATGTGGAGGAAGGCTCAGATATCCTGCAGATAACCGGAAATTCCACGGACGTACTGCAGGTTCTGGTAAAGGATAGCAATAACTATAACGTATATACGGACAATATAGCAGATGTGGGAGAACGCGTATCACTTGAGCTGGACGGTACAACAATCTACGGAAACTGTATCGGTTTTGCAGGTTACGGCAGACAAGCTCAAAAGGGATATATAAATCAGGATGATAAAGGTGTGCATATTACCGGAAACACAGATTCGGGATATGGAAATGCAGCATTTTATATAAAACTTGACAATGGAATACCGGATGATCTGACCAGGGCATCTGCTGTAAAGTTTTCTTATGTTTCTTTTAAAAAGGTGGTAGTGGTGCCGACTTCGATCCTACACAAGCAGGTCAATCCTATGGACAAAGATGATATATCATACTATGTGTGGAAAATTGATGGGGACAGCGTGGTAAAGCAGCCGGTAATATTGGGCGATTATACATCAGGCAGCAATACACTTGTGCTTTACGGTATTGATGAGGGCGATGAAATATGTTTGGCTTCGTAATTAATAAATTAAAAAACAGAAAATGGTTAAATTTGTGTCTGCTTATGGGAGTGGCTTTGTTTATAGCACTTTTTGTGTGCCACTCTATGTTTGAAAAGGGTGCGGGAAATCAGATACTCGACAGACTTTTTACGGATCATGCCACACAGCAGAATGAGTTTCCTGCACAGATGAGCCGCGAGGGAACATATGCGGTGGCAGATTATCCTGATTCGCAGTCAGTACTTGATAAGCTGTCAGGATACGAGCAGAAGTGGACTGAATATGTGGATATAAACAAGGTTTCCTCACAGCAGCTTATCACACTCCCAGGAGGACGCGCGGATACAGAGTTTGGAGGACCTAACAATTATTTTACAATAGGATATCTGCCGGGACTTTCGGAGTACGCGGATGTTGTAAAATCTCAGACTGGCACAGCCACATTCGAATGCTGTATAAGCGAAAAGACAATGGATCACTACGGACTTGTAGCAGGTGAAAAAATCTATTTACATGTACCTGATGGCAGTGGGAAAAAGGAAATTTCTTTCGTTATATCACAGATCTGTCGTGAAAAAGATATAAACGATCCATATTGGGCCAAGACGCTTTCGGATATGGGCGATGTGATATTTGTTTCGCAGGATGTTTTTGACGAAATGATGCAGTATTACAGCGAGGACAATATCAGCTACAGTGATTTTATCATGCTGGATTACAGGCAGATCAACACGGAAAATGCCTCAATTTATGATGGGTATATGGAGCAGTTTAAGGATGCTGACAAGCTCTACAATGACAACATCCGTGATACGCTGGAGCGCTTTTTTACACAGCAGAAGACGATAAAGCTGATGCTTTGGGCGTTGGAGCTGCCGTGTCTTGTGCTTTTGATTTTATTTATAAGAATGATATCTGTACAGATACTTTCGCTCGAGCAAAATGACATACTTGTTTTAAGAAGCCGCGGTGCGACAAAATTACAGGTATTTATTTTGTACTTACAGCAGTCGGGAATAATAGCGTTTGCGGGCTGTGTACTCGGAATAGTACTCGGATATATAATGTGCCGGGCTGCCGCATCTACAGACGGATTTTTAAGATTTACGGCAAAGGATATAAGCACTTACAAATTTGTATGGCAGATGCTTGTCTATGCGGTGGCAGCGGCAGTTATCATGGTGCTGTTTATCACAGTTCCGGTGTGGAAAAAATCAAAGGATGCCATATCAGAGCGCAGCAGTAGGGGACGAATATCAAAGAAAAAGCCTCTTTGGGAGAAATGCTTTATAGACGTTATACTTTTGGCTCTGTCAGCATATCTGCTTTACAATTACAACAAGCAGAAGAGTACGCTTGCGATATCTGTTCTTGAGAACAGGAGCATAGATCCTGTCATGATACTGGACAATTCGCTTTTTATATTTGCAGCGGCACTTTTGTGCGTAAGACTTACCGGACTTATTATTCTGCTTGTGGACAGGCTCTTTAAAAAGCATTTTTCTCCGGCAATGTATGCATCATTTTTACAGCTAAAACGAACCAGATACAATCAGGGATTTCTGGCAGTATTTCTTATCATGACAGTGGCCGGCGGTATTTTTGACGCGAATATGGCGCGCACCATGAACAGCAATATGGAGCAGCGTATCGTCTACAATGTGGGCTGTGATGCGATATACAAAGAAGATTTCAGACTCAGGATACAGTACAATAAAAATGGCTCTGTAAACTGGATGTATGACGAGCCTGATTTCGGTAAATACGAGTCGCTCAAAAATGAGGGCATCTGTGACGGTGTCACGCGTGTGCTTGAGGACGAGAGGGTAGACATTTCCGCAGGCAGTGGTTCGGTTTCGGATGCATATCTTATGGCGATAAACACAAAAGAATTCGGTGAGACTGCGAAATTGCAGAGTGGACAAAATGATGATATTAATGACGCTCACTGGTTCAATTACCTGAATGAGCTGGCAAAAGAGCCGGATGGAGTCATCATTTCGTCAAATCTGGCAAAAGATCTGGGACTTAAAGTTGGTGACAGCTTAAATTACTCAAGGTATGTACCGGAGGCTGTCGATGAAGATCAGATCTACGCATCCGAGAATGTAAAGGTATGTGCCATAGTAAAAGGTTTTCCGGGCTACGAGCGTTACACCTATGAGACAGATGCAGACAAAAATGTGACCGAGCAGGAGAAATACCTGATCGTTGCAAATTATGCTACGGTTGTGGAAAAGTTCGGCATGACACCGTACAGTGTGTGGATGAACCTGTCAAAAGGAAAAACGGTGGATGATATTGTGGGATATCTGGGCGGTGAGAACAGTGAAAATTCAGACAGTACAGCAGACAATTTAACAGACACTCAAAGTGAAAAAGTACAGAGTGAAATATACAGGAATATAACATCCGCGCAGCAGCTTATAGACGAGAATAAAAACTCAGCCACAGTGCAGATCACAAACGGTATGTTTACATTAAGTTTTATACTTTCACTGATAGTGTGCTCAGTAGGATTTTTGCTGTATTGGGTTATGACACTAAAACAGAGGGAGCTGCAGTTTGGTATATACCGCGCAATGGGAATGAGAATGAGAGAGGTAAAAGCAATGCTTTTAAACGAGCAGATATTTTTATCATTTCTGCCGCTTCTTGCGGGAGCAGGCATAGGGATAACTGCAACAGCGATGTTTGTAAGGCTCATATCGATCATATATCTGCCACAGAAACACAATATAGGAGTAAATGTATATATTTATCCATCTGATATGCTGGAGCTTACAGGAGTACTTTTCGTGGCTGTAGCCGTATGCTATGTGGTTATCAGCAGACTGCTTAAGAGTATGAAGATAGCACAGGCACTAAGGCTGGGAGAAGATAGTTAGCAGATAAAAATGATTTTGTGGTAGTCGGTAGAAGGTTTTTATAGCATAGTAAAAGAGGTCGTGACATATGGAAAATGCGATAATTGCTCAAAATATAAAAAGATATTTCAAGGCGGGAGATGGTACAACAGTCCACGCACTTGACGGAGTATCCATGGAGATAAAAAAAGGAACACTTGCCATCTTAAAAGGGCGTTCAGGCTCCGGAAAGACCACACTTCTTAATATCCTTAGTGCGCTTGATATGCCGACAGAGGGAAGTGTGCAGTTTCTGGATAAAAACTTAGAGCAGATGACCGAGAAAGACCGGGAAATGCTAAGGCGGTATGAGATGGGATTTGTATTCCAGTCTATAGCACTAATTCCCACGATGACGGCATATGAGAATGTGGAATTTGCCCTTAGACTTGCGAAAAATAAACGTCAGATACAAAAGAATTTGACTGATATGGATAATGACATTGGAGATGCAAAAACCGATGTGATAAATGAGAATACGCATGACAGAGTATCAGAGCTGCTGGAGCGTGTCGGACTCTCAAAGCGCATGGATCATATGCCGGAACAACTATCGGGAGGTGAGCAGCAGAGAGTTGCGATAGCGCGCGCTGTGGTTCATCGCCCGAAGGTGGTCTTTGCGGATGAACCGACAGGAGCACTCGATACCGCTTCTGGATTTGAAGTCATGCGATTGTTCCGTGAGTTGATAGACGATGAGGACATTACAATAGTTATGACCACGCATGATCCGAACCTGATGGAGCTGGGAGATGAGGTGTTTGAGCTTAGTGATGGCATAGTAATTTAAATTAAAAGGGAGAAACCAGATGATAAATTGCGATGGACTGGTAAAAATATATGAGACAGACGATAAAAAGGTGATGGCACTGGAGGGGCTTGACCTGACGGTGGAAACAGGGGAGATGCTTGCGGTAATAGGAAAATCCGGCAGCGGAAAATCCACCCTTTTAAATATGATAGGAGGACTGGAAACACCAACGGCTGGAGTACTCACTATTGACGGAAAAGATATTTCCACATATTCAGAAGCTGAAATGGTGAGATACCGCAGGGACAAGGTGGGCTTTGTGTGGCAGAAAAGTGCCAAAAATCTGTTCCCATACCTGACTGTGCTGCAGAATGTCGAGGCAGTGATGATGTTTGAAAATTCCAGTAATTTAAAGTACGATGCTCATGATGAGAACAGCGGAAAACATGTAAATAGATGCAAGGATAATAATAAAAGCTATGCCCTTAAACTGTTAAATGCAGTGGGATTACAGGAGCATAAGGATAAGCTTCCGGCTCAGCTATCGGGAGGAGAGCAGCAGCGCGCAGCGATAGCGGTGGCACTGGCAAATAAGCCGGACATACTGCTTGCGGATGAGCCGACCGGAGCCGTGGATACAAGGACTGCTGATACAATCTATGAGCTGTTTCATAAGCTGAACAAAGAGCTTGGTATAACCATCATCATAGTCACACACGATATGGCACTTGCAGGTCGTGTAGACCGCACAGTGCTTATATCTGACGGAAAGGTAAGTACGGAGAAATTGAAGAAACACCCTGCAATGGAATATACGGTATTGGACAAGGCGCATAGGATAAAACTCACTGATGAGATGCTTGAGGCAGCGGGGATAGAGTCTAATAAGGTCAGGGTTGATGTGCAGGATGGAAAGCTTGTGATATCGCGGATTTAAGACATATTAAACGTTTAGTGTTATAGAGCCTTTTTATCTCACGGTTTGGTATTGGCTCTTGCAATATCATATTAAAATTTAGGGCATCTAGGGTTATAATTATTTTGTTTGAAAAATACTGTGAGTTTGTCTATAATTGGGTTATAGATAATTTCAAGAGGTATAATACAAAATGATAAAAATAGGTATTTGTGACGATGAACCGATTGTATGCGAAATACTAAAAAAGAAAGTCAGCATATGCTTAGCAGAAACTAAGACCGAAGCGGAGATTGAATGCTTTTATAGTGGGAAGGAATTATTAGATAACAGCAAAAAACCGGATATTCTATTTCTTGATATAGAGATGCCGGAGCTTGATGGAATAGAGACTGGGAAAAAACTTCGTGAAAATGGAAAAGACTGTAAAATTATTGTATCAACAAGCAGAGTGGACAGGTTTAAGGAGGCCTTTCATATAAATACATTTCGCTTTATTACAAAGCCCTTTGAAATAGATGAAATCCGGGAAGTGTTGCAGGATGCGGTTATATCGCTTGGTGGAACAAAGAAAATAGAGGTATATCGAAATAGAGAAAAATATAATATATTGTGCAAGGATATTTTTTTTATAGAAGCTGTCGAAAGCTCGATAGAATTTATTTTGGAAGAAGGAAGATACAGGAAAGAAAGCTCATTGTCAGAATTGGAGAAGGTGTTGGAGAAAGCAACTTTTTTCCGTATTAATAGGCAGTGTATAGTCAACATTGATAAAATAGAAAAATATGAAAAGGGAAATATATTCATTCATGGATATGTAAAAAGGGTATCCCAAAGGAGAAAGAAAGAATTCCAGATTGCGTATAGGGAACATTTGGTATGAGAGTTGTACTTTTTTTAAATCTATTATTAGAAATTGTAAAATATATTTTAGCCGGAGAGGCTGTGTTTAACATAAGCCTGATAAAAAGATATAGGGTTGGACTATTTGCGGCACTGAGCATGACAATTTTAGCATTGTGTATTAATGATAAGGTAGAGATTTTATCATTTATGGTTATACCTATTATTTTTGTTATCTTATTTATAACAATGGGTGGAAACCGGTGGAGCAGGGTGACCTGTTTTGTAAAACTGACTTTTTTGATTCTTTACATGGATTATGTTATTGAATTGTTTATGAAACTATTTGCGTCATCTGGGATTAAAAGCGTAAGAGGATGGCTTATAAGTAATGTGATTTCCATATCATTTTATGGAAGTGTTTATGTGATTAGGAGATACAAGAGTAAGGTTGAAAATACAAAGCTGGAACAAATTGGAACGGGAATCATGTATGCAGGCATTGTTATGATGGCGGTTGCAATACCACTGACCATTGCAGAACTGAATATTTTATCTAAAAAATATAATAATATGGGAAACATGAAAATGATACAGCTTTTGTCGGCAATGTCTATGTTGGGTATTGTTATATTAGGTTTAGTACTGATTTATATATACGGTATGAATCAGAAAATGAAGAACTATCTTGAGATTGAAAGAATGTTAAAGCAAACTCAGAAAAACTATTATGAGGCAGTGATAGAAAAGGAAGAGAATACAAAGAAATTTCGGCATGATATATCTAACCATATTATGTGTATCGGAGAATTGGCAGAACAGGAAAAGCTGGATGAAGTAAGAAGGTATATTGATGATATACAAATAGAATTGAAAAGAATACATAATTGTTGCTACAGTGTTGGAAATACAATTATAGATGCGCTATTAAACCGCTATGTGAGTCAGTTGTCAGAGGATGTAAAGGTCACTGTTTCAGGAGCCATACATGAACAACTACCGATAAGTGATGTTGAATTTTGTACTATTTTTTCAAATCTTATGAAAAATAGTGTTGAGGCATTACAGCATATTGAGGGAGAAAAATATCTTGCAGTAAAATTCTATACCGGATCAAATGATTTCGTTCTTGAGCTATGCAACAGTGCATCAAATCAAACATTTGTAAATAATAATGGATTGCCGGAAACCACCAAAAAAGAAAAAGATAGTCATGGGTATGGTTTACAAAATGTAAAGGATACAATTAATAAAAATAATGGTAAATTTTATTGGGAATCAACGGCAGAAATGTTTAAAGTGAAGGTACTGTTGCCAAATATTTAACAATATTATAGGTTTGTCAGAAAATGTGATATCGTTGATTTAGTTTCATTCGCGGGGGTAAGTGCAACGTTCACGGGGTTATTATTGAAATATGGTATTTGTCATGTTATTTTTATCTTAGAAATAAGCCTGCTAAATTTGTTGAGTACCATTCGTGTCATTCATGTATTTATGGTTGAAGATATATGGATTATAGGATATAAAGAAATTAACAACAGTTGAAGAGTCAGGAATGGTTGCAGACAGGAGTGACAAATTAAGGGGGATTATGAAGAATAATTTAAAAGTTTTATTCATACAATTATGTGTTTTGGCAATAGGCTGCTTTATCGGAGAAGCAGTTTTCGGCTTGCCCAAATGGCTTGGACTTGTGACAGCAGGTCTTATGTTTTATTTGGTATTTTTTATAATACAGATTAAAGGTGCTATGAGTAATATCAAAGATGAAGTGTCAAGTGATGGCATAGCCGGAGCAAGAATATGCGGAGTCTTTATTTCTGCGATACTACTTGCATTTATATTGGGAATATATGTTTATCAAGCGGCTAATATAGCGATGACTATAGCTGGTGTGGTATTGCTTATATTACAGCGGAGAAAAATAAAAGGGTTTTTCTTTGAGAATCGCTGGGAGAATAATTTTTGGTTGGTGTATTTTGGTATTGCATTTATTATTTGTGGTGTTTTTTCTGTATTTGCGTGTCTGGATATTGCACCATGCACGGAGCTTTGTGGTGTTTACAGGGCTATCGGTATCATAGTGTGGATTTTGGTGATTTTATGGACACTTCCGCCTGATACATGGTTGGCCAGATTTGCCACAAATAACTATAAGAGATATGAAGATAATTATGATTAAGAAAGAAAAATAGAGATTATTTTCTAATGAAAATTATCGGACAAAATAAGGAGGATAAATGAAAAAAATAGTTTCTAATTTGTCAGTAATGATTTTTGTCATAGGATGTGCAATAATGGAAATAACAACATGGTTTATTGATTCATATGTTATGTTTTATATAGGAATAATTATTGTTATAGTGGGAATTATTGGAATGATTATTCAAGGAAAGTTTAAGAAAGTAATTGAGTTTATTATAGAGTATTTTTAGAAAGTTTTGCTTTCAACATTCTGATAAGTGCATTGATATCACTTTTGGGAGTGATTTGTGAATTTCTTCAAAAAATGCTGATATATTAGAAAATAATGAATTAGGAAGGAAATGAAAATGAAAAAAAATCTTGAACTTATTTTATTAATATTTAACTGGGTAGTTGTTGCAATACAGGCATTTACTATATTTTTATATGGAAATAGCATAGGGCTTTTTATCATTATGCTGCTTGCATTAATAGCTCAAGTATTTAGTGTTTATGATAATAAAAAGAAATAATTAAAATATATGAACATAATAAAATTTTTCGAGTATTATATCGGAAGTTTGCAATCTGGTAAGCTTTCAGTTATCCATTCAGGAAGAAAAAACAGACAGGTTCATCTACGATAATAGTTTCAAATGGGGATTTGTCGGGCGCAGTGTCGGTAATCGTAAACAGAGATATGGAAAGAAGATAGTAAATTATAAAAATGAACTTAATACGGATATAGAACTCGAAAGGGCAGGAGACTGCATAAAATTCAATCTCAACGATGGAGAGTATCTGTGCGGAGAAGTGACACTGCACATAGATGATGTAAAAGGAAAATATCTGTATCTATATAATAACGTAAAGCATAAATACGAACTTGTGAGTACAAAAGACATGAGCGGGCTTAATTTAAGCACACCTGGAAAGTATATGATCACGGCAAAGCCCATCAGAGAGGGAGGCACAGCGGTCAGGTATATACTGATTGCAGGTGGAATCGGCATAATTGCAGGAATAGCTGTGTATGTTTATAAGACAATAAATATTTAAGGATAGACAGAAAAGGAAAAGTAGTCTCAATAAATTATTTTATATGAGACTACTTTTGTACAAAACAACAATGAAAAAAATATATAAAGTTATGATAATGGTATATGCCATAATATTTATAATAGGATATCTCGGTGGGTTTAAATACATGAATATTGTATTAAACCATTATATAGAATATAGCGACTATATAATGTATGCTTTAATCTTTTTTTTATCAATAGGTATATTTTACCCATTTTTGAGGGAAGGATTTAAAACCTTTGATAAAGAGATTTTAAATGAAATTAGTACAGTATTTTTAATAATAGCATTTTTGTCAGTATTAATTCAAGTTTTGCTGGGAGAAGGAGAAGAGAAGGCGTTATCAGCTGGTATTATAATTAAAATTATAATATTTTCACCAGTATTAGAAGAATTATTTAATCGATGTGCAGTTATTACTATTCTAAAAACTATATTAAAGGCAGATAATGTTGTTTGTATGTTAATAAGTGCAGTTATATTTGCAATGTTTCACATAAATAGCTTAAAACAGAGTGGATTTATGCCGGAAATAAGCAATTTATTAATATATTTCATACTTGGAATGGGATGTGCATATGTATATTTACGCACTAATAATATCGTATCAGCAATCGTACTGCATATGTTTTGGAATGTGTCTATAGTTGGTGGGATAATAAGTGACATTGCACATAGATGATGTAAAAGAAAGGAACAAATCTCATAGGTCTGTCAAAATGTGCAGAGCAGCTTATATTTAAACAGCCTTATAAGAAGATAAATGAGGAGCAGATGCAGCAGGGGAATTTGATTAATTTTTGTATGTAAAAGCTTTACATAGAGTCAGGACTGTCTGCAGACGGGAATGGCAAAAATAAAACAAAGGGAGATTAATGGAGGAATGAATATGAAAACTAATCTTGAACTTATTTTATTAGTAGGTAACTGGGTAGTTGTTGCAATACAGGCATTTACTATATTTTTATATGGAAATAGTATAGGTTTATTTATTATTATGTTGCTTGCATTAATAGTACAAGTACTTGGTGTTTATGATAATAGAAAGAAATAATTAATATATTGACTTACAAAATGTGTATTAAAAGAATAGTAAACAGGCGTGGAGCTAGTCTCTCTACGCCTGTTTAAATGCGTGCCTTATTCACTTACCACAACCTTACAATCCTTCTTAAAGCAAGCAATTCCATACTTGATGAAATTGCGCATGCCATCCTGCTTCAGCTTATCCACATATGACTTTTCTTCAATCTGCTTCAGTGCCTCATCGCAGGCTGCATCCATATCGCTGTTTTCGGCATATTTAAGCTCTATCACGATGCCGGTTCGGTTCTTTGGAACTTCAACGAGGATATCACTGTAGCCGGTGCCCGATTCGGTGTTTGATTTGATGAGCCAGCTTGCTTTGTAGCCCAGCAGACCGAGCAGTATCCCTATCCACAAATGCATTGCAGAATTGTTCAAGTGTCTTTCCGTCATTTGCGGTTGTATCGCTGAACCATTCGCGGATTTTTTTGATGAAAAAATTTTTTTCTCGCGGTTTGGTATTGATAAACGCACCCTGCCATCGTCGGTCACACCCTGCTTTGTCAGGTAACCGGTGGTGAAGAGCACACTTCGCTCCAAGTATTTAAAAACTGCTCAATAAACATGGTTTTGTCTATATAATAAAACCCAGACCTTCGTATATCTTCAAAGTTCTCGATTCCAACAGGCAGTTTTAATATTTCCATGTGAGCCTCCCCAGGTTAAAATATGTTCAATACATTTACATATAGCATAACTGATTTTTAGAGGAATTACAATTTAAATGCTTATAGCTAGAGCATTTAGCAAATTTCCGACTTGGATAAAACTTTATATAAATTCATGTAAGTTTTTGAAAAATGGCCCACTAACTTTTGATCGAAGCCCTAATGTGGTAAAAAGAAGCGTTTGTATGTGTGCTGATTTTTTTACAAAAATAATCTTGACAGTGACATTGAAAGCTGTATAATAGCATTAACAGAACCCACCACGCCTCTGATTTTTCATGCGCAACCCGGTGGGACTTTTTTATTTATGGGGTGTTTTATGTATCAATATCCAAAACAAATATTAACAATAGAACAGCAGGTGCAATCTTATGTGGACGCAGGAATGAAGATTACATCTCAAGAAGATGTAGAGAAGGCATTGAAGTCAATTGGATTTTATCGTTTGAGAGGCTATTCGTTTCAATTATATGATAATGCAGCAAAGAAGTATATTCCGGGAACAAAGTTTGAAAATATTATAAAATTGTATCAATTTGATCAGGAATTATCATCTTTGGTTTTTTCAATGATTTCTAAGATTGAGGTTGCTTTGAGAGTACGATTGGTGGAAGCATTGCTTATACACGAAGAACCACTTGTTTTGCAAGATTCATCGATTTTTAAAGAGAAAAAACGGTATTGGCAGAACATGGCTACTGTAGCGTCAGAAATTGCTCGCTCAAATGATGTGTTTATCAAACATAATTTTGACAATCATGATGGAGAAGTGCCTGTATGGGCGGCCGTTGAAGTTCTTTCGTTCGGTACATTATCGAAGATAATTAAGAATTTGAAAACAGGTACTGGAAGTTCATATTCTATATTAGCGGCTAATTACCAATATAAATCGAAAAAAGGAAATTTGGTAAATCCGTCACAGAAAATGCTTGCTTCATGGATACAGGGTGTTTCAGTATTGCGTAATATGTGTGCTCATAATTCCAGAATTTATAATCGTACAATTCATACGACACCGGAAATTTTGGATGTAGATAAAATTACGCCACCACCAGCGCATAATGGCTTGTATCAAATCTTACTGGCGATGAAGTATCTACGTTCATCCGATGAGGAGTGGACAGTATTTGTAAATGCTTTCGATAAGATGATTCAAAATAATAGTGATGTGGTCAGTCTCATAGCAATGAATCTTCCTGCGGATTGGAAAGAACATTTAAGTGTATAAATGCAGTGGGATTGCATACAATAATAGAGCAGACCTAACCAAGCATCTGGCTCAAACCGGTTAGGCTTTCGGCGGAGTGTTACGATAAGCACTTCGCCATTTTTTTTAGAGATATGAATACAGGGATTTTCAGGTGAACAAATGAAGCAATACATCAAGTATATTTAGATTATTACTGACCCGCCTGTTTTAATGAGTGCCTCACTGCAGGCTGCGTCCATATCACCGTTTTCGGCATATTTAAGCTCTATCACGATGCCAGTTGTATCGCTGAACCATTCGCGGATTTTTTTGATGAAAAAATTTTTTTCTCGCGGTTTGGTATTGATAAACGCACCCTGCCATCGTCGGTCACACCCTGCTTTGTCAGGTAACCGGTGGTGAAGAGCACACTTCGCTCCAAGTATTTAAAAACTGCTCAATAAACATGGTTTTGTCTATATAATAAAACCCAGACCTTCGTATATCTTCAAAGTTCTCGATTCCAACAGGCAGTTTTAATATTTCCATGCGAGCCTCCCCGGTTAAAATATGTTCAATACATTTATATATAGTATAACTGATTTTTAGAGGAATTACAATTTCTAGTGACTATATGTTTTTCTGGGATATATTACTGCAGGCCATCTTTTTCCAATTTCAACAATTTTTTCGCGTAATTCTAACTGGTTTTCCAGCTGATCATACGTTAGCGCTTTATTTGAAAAAAGAGTGGAAAAATCATACATTTTATTATAATATGATTAAAGGGTCAAAAGGTATCATCCATGCATGCTTGCATGCAATTCGATTAATTATAAACGGAGATTACATAAAATGAAAAGACTTACAGCAATATTACTTACAGGCATGATGATATTTACCCTTGCATCATGCGGCAAAAAAGCACAGGATACACCGACAGAGCCTGCAACAGAGACACAGGCTGCAGAGAAGGTTGAGATGCCTACGGAAACAGAAGCTGTGACAGAGGTGGTAACAGAGGCTGTAAAAGACACGCAGCAGACAGAAGAACAGCAGGAAGCGCAGCAGGAAGAACAGACTGCCGAACAGCAGGACGATGAGCAGAACAATTCAGGTGATAATAATTCCTCTTATCAGTATGTAGAAAGAGCATCCTATGAGAATGGAGAATCAGTATCACTAAATCCTTCATGGCAGTATGCAGACCATTCAGCGATAAATTCAGGCTGTGCGGTCATGTACAAGGCAACAGCAAACCGTAAAAACATAGTAGTAGGTGTCAATGCCGGACACGGTACAAGCGGAGGGACTTCGGTGAAGACACTTTGTCATCCGGACGGCTCTGCAAAGACCACAGGTGGTACAACAGGCGCAGGCGCAACAAAAGCAGTAGCAGTTTCAGGTGGTATGTCCTTTAATGACGGTACACCGGAGAGCTCTGTCACACTCCGTATGGCGCAGATATTAAAGGACAAGCTGCTTTCGGCAGGCTATGATGTGCTTATGGTAAGAGACGGAAGCGATGTACAGCTCGATAACGTGGCACGTACTGTCATCTGCAATAATGCGGCAGACTGCCATATAGCGCTGCACTGGGATGGTGACGGATTAAGCTACGATAAGGGCTGCTTTTACATATCAGTGCCGGGAGGCATAAAGAGAATGGAGCCGGTTGCATCACACTGGCAGCAGCATGATGCACTTGGGGCAAGCCTGATAGAAGGACTGCGCGCTCATGGAGCAAAGATAAATGGTAATGGCTCAATGGCAATAGACCTGACACAGACCTCATACAGCACGGTGCCGTCAGTGGATGTAGAGCTTGGCAACGCATGCTCTGACCACAGCGATGCCACACTTGAAAATCTGGCAGACGGACTGGTGCAGGGAGTCGAGGGATATTTCTAGAATATAAAAAGTGTTATATAGAAGTGGTACAACAGATAGAGAAAGGGAATATTATGACAGACAACAAATCCGGGGAGATACTCATAATAGAGGACGATAAGGACATTAATGATCTGCTTGCGACAGCGCTTTCAAAAGCCGGATATAGGACAAGACAGGCATGGTCAGGCACAGAAGGAGAGCTTTTGCTTAAGCTGGACAGGGAAGCTTATGCGCTTGTGCTATTGGATCTGATGCTTCCGGGGCTTTCAGGGGAGGAGCTTCTGGCACGGATAAGGCAGATGGATGCGTCACTTCCGGTGATAATCCTTACAGCAAAGGATGAGCTGGATGAGAAAATCAATCTGCTCGTGGCAGGCGCTGATGATTACATCACAAAGCCGTTTGAGATAAAGGAGGTCGTTGCCAGAGTGGCTGTGCAGTTGCGTCATGCGGTGGCAGATGTACCTTCAAAGTCGGGCAAGGCAGAAGAAAACCAGACAAAAGCAGAAAATGATACAGGACAGGGAGATACTGCAAATACATACATAGCGGGACCCGTTAAAATAGAGCACAGACAGCTTGTGCTCGATCGGATTTCAAGACAGCTTTATGTAGCTGATAATGCTGTTGACGGCATCACAAAGCAGGAGTTTGCCATACTCGAGCTTATCATGGCGCATCCCAGACAGGTGTTTGCCAAGGAGGACATATTTGAATATGCCTGGGATGAGCCGTACATGGGCGAGACAAAGACTCTTGATGTGCACATCAGCAATATCAGAAAGAAGATAAAAAAGCTGACCGATGACGAGTACATAGAGACAGTGTGGGGCATAGGCTACAAAATGAAAGAGTAAAGGTAAACAAGCTTTACTCTTTTTTTACTTTTTGTTAGCGATGTATTAGGATTTTACATTTATATTATGATTAAAGGGTTGCTAAGGAAAAAAGAAAAGGAGATTTGATTGTGAGTGAAATATTATTGCAGACAAAGGCACTGACCAAGCAGTATGGTCACCAGAAGGCAGTTGACAATGTGGATATCCACATCAAAAAGGGTGCAATCTATGGATTTATCGGCAGAAACGGTGCCGGCAAGACTACCTGTATGAGAATGATCGGTGGTCTGGCAAAGCCGACAAGCGGAGAGATATCCATGTTTGGATACGCTGGAAAGGATTTGTCAAAGGTACGCTCAAGAGTGGGCTGCCTGATTGAGGCACCGGGTGTATATCCAAACATGACGGCGAAGGAAAATATCGAGATGAAGTGCCGTCTCTTCGGCATCAGTAAAAAGGGCTATGCAGAGGGCATACTGGATAAGGTAGGTCTGTTAAATGTGGGAAAGAAAAAGACAAAGAATTTTTCCCTTGGTATGAAGCAGAGGCTTGGAATCGGCATGGCGCTGGTTGGAGAGCCTGACCTTTTAGTGCTTGATGAGCCTATAAACGGACTTGATCCACAGGGAATTGCAGAGGTGCGTGATACGATTCAGAATCTGTGTGCACAGCAGGATATGACTGTGTTTATTTCAAGCCATATATTGGAGGAGCTTTCAAAGCTTGCTACCGATTACGGCATTATAAATAATGGAGCCCTGCTTCAGGAAATTACCAGGGAGGAGCTGCTTTCCAAGTGCAGTGAGAAGATTACACTGACAGTGGACAATCCAAATAAAGCAGTGCCTGTGCTCGATAAGATGGGCTTTGTACATTACATGATAGTGGACAAAAATCATATAGATGTCTATGAGCGCCTGAATGATAGTGCCGCCTTAAATACAGCACTGGTCACAGCAGGAGTTTCGGTGGCACAGCTAGCGGTCACAGGAATGGAGCTTGAGACATATTTCCTTAGTATCACAGGAGGTGCGACAAATGTTTAATGCGGTAAGAATGGATGTTTACAGACTGATACATACAAAGTCAGCTTATGTTATATTGATAATTGCTATGGCGCTTGCAATCGCTACGAGCGGTATGACAGCTCTTATCAGAAGCATGGCGGCAGACAGCATCGTTGAAACAAATGAACAGGTCAACATGGTAAGTGAGTCAGACAGTGAGATAACAGGTGAATACGATACAGCATCAGCGGAAGCGTCGAATGGACCAACGGCAACAGTCGGGCTTGAGGTGGACGATTCCGACATGTCAGATGAGATACCGACCATAGCAGATATGGTTGAAAGCGATATAGCGGGGCTTGACCTGGCACTTTTACTTGCAATATTTACGGTGCTCTTTTCAACGGCTGACCTAAACAGTGGCTATATAAAGAGCGTAGGCGGACAGGTGAAGTGCCGTGGAGTGCTGCTGTTTTCAAAGATGATAGCGCTTTCGGTATTTACCTTTGTGGCCATGGCACTTGATGTGATCGTCCAGTGTATTGCGACACCGCTGTTTTTACATGGAGCAGAATTCGGAGATGCGGCGGACTTATTTAAGATGCTTGGCAGCCAGTATGTGGTCACACTTTTATT
>ERZ772881.1215-NODE-1215-length-24023-cov-5.213868_pt1 | contig 24023 bp, 24 predicted proteins | sample MGYA00580581_ERZ772881 | MGnify/ENA primary metagenome ERZ772881 (study PRJEB29015, sample SAMEA2737668) | human gut metagenome | biome: human gut; feature: human-associated habitat; material: faeces | place: China | collected 2012 ...
CCAAGCTCTGGCTGCCGGTGGTGGTGGTGACTCCCTCGCTCTGTCAACCGGTATTTCTGAGGCACTTGTCAACACAGCCTTCGGTATCGCAACATCTTGGTGCGCCGTTGTCACTTACAACTTCTTCACCAACAAGATTGATAAGCTGACATACGCACTCGACGAGGTAGGTTACACAATCGCACAGACATACGAAGCAAACCACACCGACGAAGCTTAATCTATCTTGGCCTTTTAACTTTAAATTCTTTAGTGTATGGCTAAGATTAAAATTAAGAAAGCGGACGTCTGGATCGACATGACCCCTATGTCGGACGTGATGGTGCTTTTGCTAACGTTCTTCATGCTGACATCAACATTCGTCAAGCAGGAACCAGTAAAGGTCAACACGCCAGGCAGTGTGTCTGAGATTAAAGTTCCAGAAAACAACGTCCTCAACGTCCTCGTCGGAAATGATGGAAAGATCTTCATGAGCATGGACAAGACGACCGACACACAAGCAACTCTCGCCAGTGTTGCTAATCAGTTCGGCCTTTCGCTCACGACCGCTCAGGAAAAAGCTTTCCTCGACGACCCTATGTGGGGTGTACCCATGAACAAGTTGCAGGCTTACCTCAGCTTGAATAAGAACATCCGTCCCGCGGAACTTAAAAACTACGGCATCCCTACCGACTCAGTAGCTGGTAAGACTGGCAATGCAGCAATGAGTGAGTTCCAAGTCTGGGTTAAAGCTGCTCACGAAGCAAATCCCGACGCCAAGATCGCTATCAAGGCAGACGAGAAGACTCCGTACAAGACCATTAAAAAGATCATGAGCGAGCTCCAAGATATGAATGAGAACCGTTACTATCTGATTACTCAATACAAGAAAGCGGAGGATTAAAAGATGGCTACAGGAAAATCGAAACAGAAGAAGATGAATGTCCGCGTGGACTTCACGCCCATGGTGGACATGATGATGCTTCTTATCACTTTCTTCATGCTCTGTACCTCTCTTGCCAAACCGCAGACAATGGAATTGAGTATGCCGAGTAATGATAAGAACCTTACGGATCAGGATAAGACAGTGACAAAGGAGTCGTATACCATTACGATTTACTGTACGGCCGACAACCAGATCTACTATGTGGCAGGACTCGTGAAGCCGGAAGACCCCAAATGCTTGAAGAAGACAACATGGGGTGCCAAGGGTATCCGCGACGTCATTATCAACCACACCACTGAAGATGGCACAACGCCAACTATCGATGTGATGAAAGCCAAGATTGAACTCGACAAGAAACATGACAATCCTGATCCGAAGAAGGCTATGCCTGACTCAACCTACAATCAGGAGCTGTCAAAGATCAAAGCGGGTGATATTAATGGTAAACATATCAACACACTGACCATCATCATCAAGGCAACCGACAACGCTACTTACAAGAACCTTGTCGACGCACTGGATGAGATGAACATCTGCACCATCGGTAAGTATGTGATTGATAAGGTAAATGACAACGACTTGAAGCTTCTCAAGGAAAACAATGTCAAGTTATAAGGTAACATAGCTCAAAGAAAGGTTAAAAAAATGGCACAAATTGATTTAACAAGAAATGGCTGGTGTGACCTTATCTTCGAAGGAAGAAACAAAGAGTATGGAGCTTACAAACTTCGTACCCAGACAGGTAAGAGAAACTTAAAAGCCATCATTACAATTGCAATCCTCGCTGCTCTGGCGATCATTCTCTTTTACATCAAGGCAGGTTATGATGCTTATCAGGCTGCTCACGCAAAGAATGAAAACGTGACCGAGCTTTCAGCACTCAACCAGCCGAAGAAGAAAGAGGCAAAAGTCGAGCGAAAAGTGGAGGTTGAAGAAAAGAAGGAAGTGGTCAAAGAGGTCAAGTCTTCCATCAAGTTCACGGCACCTGTCATCAAGAAAGATGCCGAGGTAAAGCCTGAGGACGAGATGAAGACGCAGGATCAGATCATGAAAACCAACACCGCTATCGGTGCTCTTGACGTAAAGGGTAACTCTGATCAGGGTGAAATCCTGAAGGTTACGCAACGCGTTGAGACAGAGCCGGTAAAGGCTGAAGCTCCGAAGCCAGAAGTAGAAAACAAGGTATTCGACGTTGTAGAACAAATGCCTTCCTACCCCGGTGGCCAGGGTGCACTCATGCAATTTCTTCAGAGCAACATCAAATATCCTGTCGTAGCACAGGAGAACGGTGTTCAGGGACGCGTTACCATCTCGTTCGTCGTAGAGCGTGACGGTAGTATCACAGACGTAGCCGTTGCCCGCTCTGTGGATCCCTCACTTGACCGTGAGGCTATGCGTGTGGTCAAGAGCATGCCGAAGTGGATTCCTGGTAAGCAGAACGGACAGGCTGTACGTGTGAAATACAACGTGCCTGTATCCTTCAGATTGCAATAATAAATATTTGAACATGAAACTCACATCTTACATTTTTGTAGGATTAACCATTACTTCCATCCTTATCTCTTCTTGTGGCAACAACAACAAGAAGGGGAAGGATGGAAGAACAGACACTTACTCGTCAGGGACAATCTCGTTTGCCTCTGACGAGAGTTTTAGTCCTATCATAGAGGAAGAAAGAGAAGTATTCCAGCATGACTATCCTGACGCGAAGGTTAACCCTATCTACACCAACGAATCGGAAGGTATCAACATGCTGCTTCATGGTAAGACTTGGCTCGTCTTTGCAGCGAGAGACTTTAAACCCGCTGAGAAAAAGAGCCTTGAGGCAAAACAATTCCTCCCGACCTCATTCAGTATTGCTTACGATGCCTTAGCATTCATTGTCAACAAGAGCAATACCGACACATTGCTGTCCGTGAAAGATGTCAAAGATATCATGAACGGACGCATCACCAAGTGGAGCCAAATTGATAAGCGAAACAACAAAGGCGCCATCACAGTGGTATTCGATAACCCAAAGTCAAGTACCGTACATTTCATTGAAGATTCCGTCCTCAGCGGTAAGCCCATCATCAACAAGAATGTGGCCGCAGTAAAAAAGACTGCTGAGGTGATTAAATATGTAGAGCAGAATCCCAATGCCATAGGCATTATAGGAAACAACTGGCTCAACGATAAACGTGACACTACAAATCTCACGTTCAAGCGCAACATCAGGGTGATGAGCTTAAGCAAGATACATCCTGCTACAGCAGCCAGCAGCCGCAAGCCTTACCAATATTACATTTATAATGGTGAGTACCCGCTCATAAGAACCATATTCGCTCTTCTCAACGATCCACGAAGAGGGCTGCCATGGGGTTTCGCGCACTTCATTCAGGGACCTAAAGGCCAGCGCATCGTCATGAAAACTGGATTGCTGCCGGTATTGGGCAATATCAATGTCAGAGATGTTAACACAGCTCAATAAAAGATAAAGAGATAGCACAAAAGGCAACTTTTGCGTATTTTCTTCGTCAATTAGGAAAGTAGGAAAATAAAATCACAACATTATGAAAGCATATCAATTACTCTTAGCAGGTGCTTTAATGATGGGCTTCGCTACCACCGCCTTGGCACAAACAGACACAAAGGCCATTGTGGAGCAAACCACACAAATCATCAAGGCAAAGAGCAGTGACTTCGAAAAACAGGTGAAGGATCTCTACAAGAACAACAAAAAGGATGCTAACGCACTGGTAGCCATCGGCCGCACTTTCTACAACAATAAGGACTACGACCATGCCAATCAGTTTGCTGACTACGCCTTGGCAAAAAGCAGCAAATGTGCTCCGGCATTTATTCTGAAAGGTGATATTTGCGTCTCTAACGACGATGCAGGCGGAGCATCACAGAACTACCAGCAAGCCATCTACTTCGCACCCAAGAATCCGGAAGCCTATTATAAATATGCCATGATTCTCAGAGGACGTAACCCCGAGGACGCCGTGGCAACATTGGAGACACTCCGCCAGCAGGTGCCCGACTATCCCGTTGACGCCTTAGCCGCCCGCATCTACTATCACACCAAGAACCCCAACTTACAGAAGGCTGAACAATACTATGGGAAAGTTGCCGACGTCACCAAAATGGATGACGAAGACATCAAAGACTACGCCACCATCGAATGGATGCTCGGTAACAAGGACAAGAGTATTGAGATAGCAAAAGCCGGACTGACAAAAGATCCCAAATGGAGCACATTGAATCGCCTTGTCTTCTGGAATTCTACGGACAAGAACTACACTGATCAGGCATTGGAATACGCCGACCGCCTGTTCAACAGGAGCGACAGTGCCAATATCACCGCTGACGACTATGCCTATTATGGCACGGCGCTAAAGCAGGCAAAGCGCTGGGACGATGCCATCAAAGCCTACAATACATCACTTGACAGCCTCAGCAAAGATGCCAACGCCATCGTCTCAAAACCCATCCTCTATAAGAATCTCTCTGATGCTTACAATGAGAAAGGCGATTATGACAAAGCGCTCGAATATGTTGAGAAGTCCATTGAGGTCAAAGACAATCCTTCGTTCAACGACTACAACAGTCTTGGAAGCCAATATCTGGAGATTGCCAGCAAAAAAGGACAAGCAGGCGATAAGGCCGGCGAGCGTGATGCCTTCAAGAAGGCAGACCAGATGTACGCCAAGATCACTGACAAGTACCCTGAGCAAGCCAACTATTGCAACTATGTCCGTGGCAGCATCAACGCAGCACTCGACCCTGACAGCAAACTTGGCCTGGCTAAACCGTTCTATGAGGCTCTGGCTAACGATCTCGAAAGCAAGGCCGATCGTACTGAAAACCAGACGGCCATGCTGAAGACTGCTTATCAGTACATGATCGTCTACGAGTTCAATGTCAAGAAAAACAAAGCCGCAGCAAAGGTCTGGGCCGAGAAAATGCTGAATATTGACCCAACAAACGAAATTGCCAAACAGGTGAAAGCACTGTAAACAGAAAGAATCATCCAGCCAGTTTCATTAGGTAAACGAAAAGAATAACTTTATCATTAAAGAAGGGCAATCTTGCAGATTGCCCTTTTTTGATTGATATATATCAAAAAATACTAAATAGCACACGGGATAGGGAACATAAGAAGCGACATGTAGAACAATAATTGTAACTTTGCAGCCAAATAAGGTAAGAGATTTTAAAAACAATGAACAAAACAAAACTTGCCATCATTACAATGGCAGTCGTCGCCGTACAGGCTGCACAAGCAGGCGGTATCAGCACAAACACCAACATGAGTGTGGCTTTCGACCGCACCCTCTCACATGATGCAGTGATTGCCATTGACGGTGTCTACTTCAACCCCGCCGGCGTAGTATACCTCAATCAAGGGTACCACCTCTCCCTCAACTGGCAGTACGTTAAACAGCAACGGCAGATCGACAATGTCTACTACCCGCTCTTCACACACAACACCGAGAATCCCACAGCTAACCGTTCCTTTCATGGACATGCCACTGCACCCGTGCTCCCATCCATACAATTTGCACTAAACCGTGGGAAACTTTCCTACCAGGCCGCTGTCGGTGTAGGTGGCGGAGGTGGCAAGTGCACCTTCGACAATGGATTGGGCAGCTTCGAGAAGATTGTCTCTGAGACCGCTCTTGCCGCTTCCGCACTTGCGCAGGCTGTCGACGCAGGCCTCGGCATCCCTATGTTTTCGACAACCCAGGCCTTCGGAAAAGAAGGTACCTACAGTGCCAAGAGCTTCATGCGCGGACGACAGTATTATTATGGTCTCTCAGTGGGTGCAGCCTATAAATTCAATGGGAACGTGAGTGCCTTCGCCGGCGTACGCGGTGTATATGCACTCTGTAACTACTATGGCTATGTACGCGACATCAAAGTCGGCAATATGCCACTCTATCAGGTGTTGGACCCGACCAAGACAGGATCAGCCGACATGGAGCTCAACTCAGACCAGTCAGGCATCGGCTTTACGCCCATTCTCAGCATCGATTACAAGACAGGACGCTGGAACTTTGCTGCTAAATATGAATTCAAGACCCGTTTACGGTTGAAATCAACATCCGTCAACCAATTCCCAAGTATCGGAAACTTGTCCGGCAACCTCTCCAAAGCTATTGTTGCCAACCTCATGAAAGCAGGGCTGAGTCCAGAGGCCGCATTGAACAAAGCCACCACGGCCCTGACTGATCCTAAGGTCACCGCAGTCATGGGAGCCTTAAAACAAGGTTTTGACAAGGGCATCACCGATGCTACGGGCGAATACGCCAACGGAAAGAAGATCCCAGCCGATCTCCCCGCCATCCTCACCGTGGGCGCTCAATACACTCCCATTGACCAACTCCGCCTGAATGCAGGATTCCATTATTATTTCGACAAACAGGCCCGTCAGTATAATGAGCACAACAAACAGCTCGACCGAGGTACCATTGAATACAGCTTTGGAACAGAATACGATGCCAACAAGTGGCTCACGGTCTCAGCAGGCTACCAGGGAACGAATTATGGCTTGACCGATGCCTACATGAATGACAAGTCGTTCGTCGTCAGCTCAAGCAGTGTCGGCGGCGGCGTTGCTGTCAGACTGAGCCACAAAGCCCGGCTCAACGTGGCTTATTTCCACACGTTCTATACTACTAAGAAGACCGACACTCCCTCCGTCGTTGGGCAACAGACACTTAGCTATAAGGCCGACTACACTCGCAAAAACGATGTCTTCGGAATGGGTGTAGACATTGACTTTTAAGCGACTTACGCAACCAGTAAAATGGGGCGGCCTTTCTTAGGCCGCCCCATTCCTATTAAAAAAAGTTTTTTTAACACGAATACTAAGCCCTATTCATATCTTCTTGCTAAATTTGCAAAATTTCAAACACAGCCACACCACAATGTGACCACACTGTAATCGCATCGCCTTTACACCGTAGACGCGATGCGATTACAGTGTAAAGGCAATGCGATTACGGCGTAGACGCGATGCGATTACGGTGTAGACGCGATGCGATTACGGTGTAGACACGTCGTGATAAGAAATAAAAACAATATATGGGAAAAACAATCAAGAGGAATATTCTCTTTACACTTTTATCACTCATCGTGATGACCACCCACGCCTTCACCATTCAGGAGCTCAAGACTGAATACATGACTACCCCATTAGGCATTGATGTTCAGCAACCACGTTTCTCATGGCAGATGGGCGACTCCATACAAGGCGCCTCACAGACGGCCTATCAAATCACAGTAACAAGTGAGTACGGCCACAACATGTGGAATTCAGGAAAGATACCTGCCACCCATTCCGTCGGCATCCGTTACCAAGGCTCAGCCCTGCAGCCAATGACTCGCTACAAGTGGACTGTCAGCGTATGGAACGGCACAAACGAACAACAGCAAGCCTCTTCCTGGTTTGAGACGGGGCTAATGTCAACGACCGACAAGGACACTGCCTGGGGCGGCGCCCAATGGATCGGTGCCAACGATGAGAACGGCTATATCTTCTATAGCCAATATCTGCCCGTATTCCGAATCGACTACAAAGTGCAACTCGACAGGCTGACCAAGACTACAGAGGCCGGATTTATCTACGGTGGCAACGACGAAAGGCTGATGGACCGAAATAAGAACCTTTTCGGTCTGGCCAATGAAAAAGATCAGTCGTATGTCAAGGTGGTCTTCAACATCGCGCCGCTATTTCACGGAGACAGCGCGCAAATCGATGTCTATCGCGTAGGCTACACGCAAAGAGACCGGGCTGATACCCCATTCGCCTCAGCAAAGATACCAACAAGTCTTATCAATAAAGACAACTGTTATCACGCCCACAATGTCATGATTGCTTCTGTAAGCGGCCGAACCTACATATGGGTGGACCAGTGGAAATACCTCATCGTCAAGGGCCTACAACTCAATCCCAGTGACCATGCTGCTTTTCCTGTCGTAGGCGATGTGGGATTCTATGTCCCCAAGGGAAAGAAAGCATTGTTCGGAACCGCCAACATCCATAACTTCCGGCAACCATGGCATACCATCTCCATCCTTGCTGACAACCTCACCGTCAACGGCCCCACGGCACTGTTCACCCCTCATGAGAACGGCGCGCCGCTCCTTCGCACAGAGTTCAGTATCACGGGAAAGTCCATTGCCAAGGCGCGCCTCTACGCGACCGCACGCGGAGCCTATGAGATGATGGTCAACGGCCACCGCGTCAGCGACGACTACCTGAATCCCGGACTTACACAATACAACAAGACGCTGTTCTACCAGACCTTCGATGTGACGAAGATCCTGAAAGAAGGGAACAACGCGCTTGGAGCCATCCTCAATGAGGGATGGTGGAGCGGAGCCTTAACTTATAAGCCCGACAGCTGGAACTTCTTTGGCGACAGGCAAGCGCTTTTAGCCGAACTCGTCATCAATTATACTGACGGCACTCAGCAGCGAATTGTCACGCGGCCCTCGACATGGCGTTACACCACCGACGGCCCCGTGCGAATGGGATCCCTCTTCCAAGGGGAAGTCTACGACGCCACGCGCGAAAGCCTGACCAACGGATGGACTCAGGCTGGATATAATGCTAACGGATGGCACCCGGCTGTCAAAGTCAGTCTCGATGAAATCATGAGCAGGGCACAGACCAATGCCTTCCCCACTCCCGACGACTATTCAAAGTTCACGCTCACTGCACAGATAGGGCAACCCGTACGGCAATTCGCCACGCTCACGGCGCAAAGCATGACAGAGCCGCGACAGGGTGTCTATGTCTACGATATGGCCCAGAATATGGCTGGAGTGCCAGAGATCACTTTCCATGGACTTACGCCAGGCACCAAGGTATTACTGCGCTTTGCAGAGATGAAATATCCCGACCTGCCTGCTTACAAAGGCAATGCCGGCATGGTGATGACGGAAAACATGCGGGACGCTATGGAGCAGGACATTTATATTGCCAAGGGCGGCACCGAAACATTCCACCCACGCTACACCTATCACGGCTACCGCTACGTGGAAGTGACCGGTATCCCCACGCCTCTGCCCGTCAGTGATGTGAAAGGAATTGTGCTGAGCTCAGTAGACCAGTTAGCCTCCGACCTCTCCACCAACGATCCTGACGTGAACCGCCTGTACAAAAACATCCAATGGTCCACGCTTGCCAACGTGTTTAGCGTACCCACCGATTGCCCCCAACGCAATGAGCGCATGGGATGGTCAGGCGACCTGAGCGTGTTTGCGCCCTCCATGACCTACCTATTCAATGGTGCGGAGTTTCTGCGTCGCCATTTGCGCGCCCTCCGCGACACGCAGTTGTCCAACGGCGACTTCTCTCCCATAGCTCCCATAGGCGGCAACTTTGGCGGACCGCTGTGGGCAAGCGTCGGTATCGTGGTACCCTGGCAGAGCTACCAGCAATACGGAGACATCGATGCCCTGAGAGAGCACTACACGGCTATGAAGCAGTTCATCAACCTCTATACCACTCAATTCATCGACTCCAAAACGGGAGTTTTCCATGATACCGATCCCAATGCACTGGGCGACTGGCTCGGATTCGAACAGAAGAAGAACGATAACAACCTACTCTATGATGCATACCTCGTACACGAGTTAGACATCATGCAGAAGACTGCCACCGTTCTCGGAAAGAATGACGACGCACAAAGATACGCATTCCTGAAAAAACAGCGCACCGACTTCATCAACACTCATTACGTCAACCAACAAACTGGTGAGATGAAAGGCAATACACAGACAAGCTATGCGTTGCCCCTGGCCTTCGGGATTATTGATCCGTCAGTAAGGGCAAAGACCATAACCGATTTCCTCAACCTGCTGTCCCATCCTGCAAAGGGTGACGATGGTTCTGTCTATCCACCCTATTCGCTCATGACCGGCTTCATCGGTACGGCGTGGATTAGCAATGCGCTCTCCGAATGCGGCCATTCCGACGCTGCCTATCGTATGCTTGAGAACCGACAGTTTCCTTCATGGCTGTATCCCGTTAAGCAGGGAGCCACAACCATTTGGGAACGCCTCAACTCCTACACTATCAAGAATGGATTCGGAAACAACAATAGCATGAACTCTTTCAACCACTATGCTTTCGGATCTGTGGCAGCCTGGCTTATGCAGCACTCCCTCGGTATCAAGCATGATGAGCTCGCTCCTGCATTCAAGCACTTTTACCTCGAACCGGAACCCGATCCCAACGGCGGCATTACTGAGGCGCAGGGACACTATGACTCGATGTATGGACGCATTAACAGTTGCTGGCATCAACAAGGGAATCATCTTATTTACCGTTGCACAGTGCCTGCCAACACCTCGGCAACCGTTCGTCTTCCCATCACCCTTGACAACAAAGGAAGGGTGAATGAGAAAGTAATGGTCAACGGGAAAAAACTAAAGAAAAAGTGTATCAGTGTCGTCAATGGAAAACTACAAATGGAAATACCCTCTGGCGACTATCATTTCGAAATAGGACTATAATTTTTCATATCATCAGGACTGCCATCTGTTGGCGGCCTCCACTAAACCAAAACCATTATGAACGACAACCAATTAATCATGAACGCCAATGTTGTGATCGACAAATTGCAAATGGCACCAGAAGACATCACACGCGAAGACATTCTCCATTTCGTCAGGAAGAATAGTATCCGTCGTGTCAACTTCATGTATCCGGGCGGTGATGGCAAAGTCAAGACGCTCAATTTCGTGCTCTCCGACCTTGACCATCTCCAGAGCATTCTCACTTGCGGCGAACGCGTTGACGGGTCCAGCCTCTTTTCGTTTATTGAGGCTGCAAGCAGCGACCTGTATGTCATACCTCGCTACTCCACTGCGTTCCTCGACCCTTTCAGTGAGGAACCCACGCTCTGCATGCTTTGCTCCTTCTTCAATCGCAACGGACAGCCACTGGAATCCTCACCCGAACATACACTGAGGAAAGCGGTAGAGACTTTCCGCACAGCGACGGGAATGGACTTCGAGGCCATGGGAGAGCTGGAATACTACGTTATCCGGCAAGCTGACGATAATTACAAAGCCCGTGACCAGCATGGATACCATGAGAGTGCACCCTATGCTAAAATGGGTGCGTTCAGACAGAAGTGCATGGATTACATTGCCAAGGCCGGAGGACACATCAAATACGGGCACTCTGAAGTAGGAAACTTTGAGCTTGGCGGACTACTCTATGAGCAAAATGAGATAGAGTTCCTACCCATACCTGCCATGCAGGCTGCCGATGAGCTGCTCATCGCAAAATGGGTGATACGCAATCTCGCATGGCAAGAAGGCCTCAACGTCACCTTCGCGCCGAAGATTACCACCGGCAAGGCTGGGTCAGGTCTTCACATCCATATGCGGCTCATGAAAAATGGTAAGAACATGCTTCTCAACCATGGAAAGCTCAATGACAACGCACGCCGTGCCATAGCTGGATGCATGGAGCTGGCACCCAGTCTCACCGCTTTTGGCAACAAGATTCCTACAAGCTATTTCAGGCTTGTACCACATCAGGAAGCCCCCACCAACATTTGCTGGGGCATGAGCAACCGCTCTGCACTGGTCCGCGTGCCGTTAGGCTGGACATCAGGTGTAGATATGAGTCACGTCACCAATCCCTTGGAGCAAGAAGTGCCCTACGAAGAGCGTGGTAGCGCAAAGCAAACGTTTGAGATACGCTCCGGTGACGGTTCGGCAGACGTCTATCAGTACATTGCCGCCCTCTGTGTGGCCTGCCGCCATGGCTTTGAGATGCCAAATGCTCTCGAAATAGCCGACAAGACTTTCATTGATGGCGACATCAACGATCCCGCGCACGCTGCACGCCTTGCGCAACTTGACCATTTACCCGACTCCTGCTGTGCGTCCGCAGAACGCCTGCAACAGCAACGGGCCATCTATGAGCAACATCACATCTTCTCACCCAACATGATTGACGGCATTATAGAAGAACTCAGATCATACAAGGACCAAACGCTTCGCGATGATATCGCCAATGACGACACGAGAATCCTCAAACTTGTCGAGCAGTTCTTCCACTGCGGATAATCATGTCGCTTTATTATATCTTCATGCCGTGACGCTTCTGTTCAAATAGGCATCAGCCTGAACATACATATAAAAGGAAGGAGGATATGTCAAAATTGACATATCCTCCTTCCTTTTATAGTCCTTTAAAGATTACTGTATCAGAGTTTGCGGCCTTCAAATCTCTCTATCATCACGCGCCACTCGGGAGTGAAAGCGACGGCCTTCTCCTTGTCTGTATCAAAGAGCACCATGATGGTCTCACCGATGCATTTCACCTCACCGTCCTTGCCTACAAGCTCCTGTCGGAAGGTAAAGCTGGTGTGACCGATATGGGTAATAGCTGATCTCACAATGACTTCATCGTCCTTTGTGTAGACCTGATGCATGAAATTGGCATCAAGATGAACGGTGACAATAGCATACTTATCCGTGATCTCATGGCACACCTTGCGGAAATAATCCATCTTCGCTGTGTCATAATACTGGAAGTACATCGTGTTGTTGACGTGTCCAAAAGCATCCGCGTCCATCCAGCGCAACTGGATGGGCATGGAATGATGATACTCTATCTTTAATTCGTGATCTGTCATACACACTGCTTGATGATTTTCTTTCCTTCAGCCACGGCCTCCATATTCAACGGAATAAGGTCGTGATGGCGCTCGGGCAATGTCTTGTAAAGCGCATGTTCCAAGGCATCGTCCGGTAGGAAGGAGCCTGTGACCTGAAGCAGTCCTCCAAGTACGATCATATTGAAAACCTTATTGTTATGCATTTCTGCCGCCTTTGCCATAGCGTCAATACGATAGATGGTAATGTCTCCGCGCAATGGAGAATTGACGATACCATTGCCGTCATAGATGAGTAAGCCGCCAGGCTTCACCTTCGGCAGGAACTTATCAAGCGAGGGCTGGTTAAGGACGATAGCGATATCGTAACTGGAGAGTATGGGTGAGGAAATACTGTCGTCGCTGATAATAACCGTCACATTGGCTGTTCCACCACGCTGCTCAGGACCATAGGCTGGCATCCATGTCACATCCTTGCCGGCAACAAGGCCGCTGTAAGCAAGAATTTTTCCCATAGAAAGCACACCCTGACCGCCAAAGCCACTGATGATAATTTCTTTTTTCATTTTCTTTGAAACTTTTAATGCGGGCATGATGACCGCCCGTCAACCCATTAGATGCCCGTTGTGTCTTTTAAGTCACCTTTCTTATAATATTCAAGCATATGCTCCTCCAGCCATTTGTTAGCATTAACCGGAGACATTTTCCACCCACTGGAGCACGTAGAGACAATCTCCACCAGTGATGAGCCTTTGCCTTCCATAGATGATTGGAAAGCTTTGCGAATGGCCCGTTTCGCCTTGCGAATGGCCGCCACAGTCTCTACGCTCTGACGACTGACGAAGCATACACCATCGAGCTGTGCGGCTATCTCCGTTATTTTCAATGGATAGCCGTTGAGTTCAGGATCACGTCCGAAAGGACATGTCGTCGTCTTCTGCCCAATAAGGGTAGTCGGTGCCATCTGTCCGCCTGTCATGCCATAAATGGCATTGTTGATGAAGACTATAGGGATGTTCTCCCCACGGTTGAGCATATGCAGTGTCTCTGCTGTGCCTATGGCCGCAAGGTCGCCGTCACCCTGATAGGTGAAGACAAGACGGTCGGGCCAGCAACGCTTGATGCCGGTTGCCACCGCTGGCGCGCGGCCGTGGGCTGCCTCTTGCCAATCGATATCTATGTAGCGATAGGCAAACACAGCACAACCTACAGGGCTCACGCCAACAGTTTTGTCAGCCATACCCATCTCCTCAATCACTTCTGCCACAAGTTTGTGGACCACACCGTGGGAACAACCTGCACAATAGTGCATCGGCGTGTCATTCATTAATCTCGGCTTGGCATAAACCAAGTTCTCCGGGGCTATGATATCATTCTGCATAACTTTGTAATCTGTTCAGTGCTTCTTTTATTTCATTAGGATCGGGTACGATTCCACCCTGCCGGCCGTAATGCATCACGGGCACACGGCCATTGACAGAAAGACGGACATCCTCAATCATCTGCCCAGCATTCATCTCCGCCACAAGAATACCCTTGCAGCGATCGGCCAGCGTCGCAATCTGTTTCTCCGGAAACGGCCAGAGAGTAATAGGACGGAAGAGTCCCACCTTGAGGCCCTCTTCACGGGCAAGCTCTACGGCTTTCTCCGCGATACGCGCCATACTTCCGAAAGCCACGACAACATACTCAGCATCGTCCATACCGATGGACTCGTAGCGCACTTCCTTGTCTTTACACGCTTGATACTTCTTCTGTAAATGAATATTACGCTGTTCCATCACCTCGGGCTTCAGTTCGAGCGAGGTGATGATATTTGGCCGGCGTCCTCCTATTCTTCCGAAGGAAGCCCAAGGATAACGCTTCATGACCTCCTCATCAGTGAGACGCGGCTTCATCGGTGGCAACACTACCTTCTCCATCATCTGTCCGATGACACCATCAGAAAGAATCATGACGGGGTTACGGTAACGGAATGCCAGTTCGAAGGCAAGGCCCATAAAGTCAGCCATTTCCTGCACACTGGCAGGAGCGAGGACAATGACATTATAGTCGCCGTTGCCGCCGCCACGCGTTGCCTGGAAATAGTCGCCCTGCGAGGGCTGAATCGTACCCAGCCCAGGGCCGCCACGCTGTACGTTGACGATGACACCTGGAATCTCTGCACCAGCCATATAACTGATGCCCTCCTGCATGAGGGCAATACCAGGTGAAGAACTCGTTGTGAATACGCGCTTACCGCTGCCACCGCCGCCGTACAGCATATTGATCGAAGCCACCTCACTCTCTGCCTGCACCACCGCCATGCCCGTAGTCTCCCACGGTTTCAGCATGGCGAGCGTCTCTATTACCTCAGTCTGCGGGGTAATAGGATAACCGAAAAACGCATCGGCACCACAACGGATGGCAGCATGCGCCAGGGCCTCATTGCCTTTCATCAGCATCACTTCCTGTTGTTTCATGCCTTCTCCTCCACTTTTTTACGATATACAGTAATACATCCATCGGGGCATACTACCGCACACGAGGTGCACCCTGTGCAGCAGTCAGCCTTTGCGCTGGGCTGTGCATAGGGATAGCCGTGGACATTAACCTTCATACTTTCCAGCTCAATCGCCCCGACAGGGCAGGCTTCCACGCATTCCGCGCAGCCTTTGCATCTGTCGGTATCAACGACGATAGCTCCTTTAATCTTTATCATCATGCTTTTAAGGGTTGTAATAATCGCGACAATAGAAAGCGACAATCTCTTCCGTCATCTGCCTCGCGAACTTTGCGGGGCCATCAGGATTGAGCTGTTCGGCACGCATATAGCATTCTATAGCATGTTGCCAGTCTTGCTGGCTACGATACTCATTGCCTCTCTCGTACCATTCTTTGTCAGACGTTGATTCCATATGTAATTTGTTAACGTTAGGAAGTTCAGAAATCCAGCCTAATATTCCAAGAGTTACAAGCCGCAGGATATTATTAATGCCATGACTTCTGGGCTTCCAAAGACTTATACCCTGTAGAGCAGCCCGTTGACGAGATCGTCTTTCGCAATGGCCTTTATGCGGACATGCAGTTTCTTCCCCGTGGCATTGCGCGGTATCTGCTCCACGAAGCGGTAGAAACGCGGACGCTTAAAGTTAGCAATATCCGGTGACTCCTTGCAGAACTCATCGAGATCTTCCGGCGTGAGGCTCTTGTCCTTACGCACCACGTAAGCAGTGACAACCTGACCGCGTATCTTGTCAGGCACATAAGTCACGATACTGTCGGCCACCTTCGGATGCTTGTTGAGCACCGCCTCAATCTCCGTCGGATAGATGTTCTCACCCGAAGAGATAATCATATCATCCTTACGACCCAAGATGGTGATGTACTGGTGCTTATCCCATGTAGCAAGGTCGCCGGTATAGATAAAGCCTTTATAATATTTATTTCTTGTCTCCTCTTCATTGTCGAAGTATTTGTACGGTGACTTTGCAGGAGAAGATATGATGACCTCACCGGTCTCCTCACTGTCCATTGCCACAACCTCATCGGGCTCAGCCTTGTGGTCGTCGTAGATCTTCACCACACGCACATTGTCGTCGACCATGGAAGCACCGGCTGTTCCGGCATATTCAGGCAGATCGAACGGACGAAGGAATGTGTTCCACAGCGTCTCCGTGGTGCCGTAACCGTTGTAGATGTTCGGTGTGAGCAGGCGCTGATAGCGCAGGCAAGCCGAACGCTCCAGAGGTGATCCCATGGTGATAATACCCGAAAGAGAGGAGAGGTCGTAGTCGTTCCTCTCTTGGACATCTGAGAGTTCCTCAAGCACGGTAGGCACGCCAATGACAAACGTGATATGATAGCGTGACACATAACGAAGCGTATTGTCAGCATCAAACTTGTTCATCACCACCAGCGTGGCACCGGCGTAGAACGTCGGGCACGGACCGCCACAGTGGATACCGCCACGATGGAACCACGGCGTGGTGTTCATCGTCACGTCCTTGAAGCTCATGGGGAAGTGGATCATGATGTCGTGGGCGGAAAGCACTTCGTTCACAGAAGTCAATGGCACGCCCTTCGGACGACCTGTGGTGCCGGATGTATAGAGACGGGTTGTCTCATCATAAATATTCTTTGTACCCTCGCACTCTGGCTCACGGTTGGACGACGCCGCCACATAATCGTGATAAGAGATGATGCCGCCCTCGGTCAGACCATCAGTGACAATGAGCCGACGAGGCTTCAGACCCGCTATCTTCACAGCCTGCAGCACCGTCTCCTTGCGCTTCTCATCAAAGAGGACGACCTTCGGCTTGGAGTCACTAAGATTATGTGCCAGCTCACCCGGACTGAGACGGAAGCTCACGGGTGACATCACACTGCGAATCTTCTGCGGAGCAACATAAGCAAAAGCGAACTCCGGACAATTCTGCGTCATCACCATGATAACATCTCCCTTGCCGAAACCGTCTTTCACCAAAGAGTTAGCAAGGCGGTTGACCTCATTGTCAAGCTCCTTATAAGTCCATTGGCGACCCGACTTCGGGTCAATCATCGCCATGCGGTCATAGTATCGGCGTACGTTGCGGTTAAAGCCCTCAATCCAAGTGTAATGTGCTTCAAAGATCTCCTTGAACGACTCAGGTGCGTTCGGTGTCCTTTTGTCTTTCATCGTTATCTGTTTATAATTATTATACCATTTGCAGGGACGGCCAGTACCCACCGTACCCATTGGTTATTGCAAAAGTAGCCAGATAACGAGGAGAAGATGTCAAGGAAAGTAATATAAATTACCGAACTGTCGTTTTATCGTGATGAATCGTCATTATTTACCGAGCCATTTGCACACTTTCTTACGTTGTGTGCGACTAACGATAATTTCAGGATAGTCATCGCCATAGAGCTGGAGGCGTATTCTTCCATTGGGCAGACTGTCGAAGCCCTTGACCTGGCTTCGTGGAAGAATATATTTTCGATTGACACGCATAAAAGCTATTGAATCGAGCTGAATAGCCACCTCTTCCAGGGTCTTCTCTAAAGGGTAAGACGATCCGTCCATAAGATACAGATACGTTGTCTTATCCTCAGAAGAAACAAACCGTACCATTGAGGTGGGGATTCGCCTGGCTCCCGTGGCCGTTCCGACCCACAAACAACGATTATCATCTGAGAATAGGCTGCCATGTTGGTTCTGTCTGCGGTAAGCAGGCTGTCTCAACCGCATCGACCTCCGAATAGCCATGGAGAGCTGGTGCTCATTCACAGGCTTCAGAAGATAACACAGACTGTTGTACTCGAAAGCCCGTAGGGCATACTCTTCATGTGCGGTTATAAAGATAATGGGAATGTCGTCGGGCGCATAACTGAGTGCATCAAACACAAGTCCATCCCGCAGTCGGATGTCTGCTATGATGAGATCAATGTCCTGATGATAGGAGAAAAACGCGCGTCCCTCCTCCACCGACGACAACACGCCCGCGATCGCATGGTCGGGGGCAATAGACTGAAGCATGTGGCGGAGAAGCCGATAGCTGTAAGAATCATCCTCAAAGATAACAATCGTCAGCGGCATCATGAAGAAATATCGTATTGTCTATTGATATATCGTATTTACAAAAGTAATGTTTTTCCTTATAATCTCCGCCAAAAAGATCATAAATATTATGTGTCATTTATTAAAACATAATAAAAAGAGAGTTGGATATTTGCGCGTAAAAGAATAAATGGCTAATTTTGGACGCGTTTCAGGAAAGTTGTTATCAACCTCAAGCTTGGTCAAATGGTAACATAAGTTAGCCGATTTAACGACCATCCTTCAATTCCCGATCATACTATTAAAATAATATAGAGAAGATCTATCCATGAGGGTAGATATAATTTCTAATTTAAAAAAGAAGAAAAATGAAAAAGAACATTTTATTGGCATTCGCTGCCTTGCTTCTTTGCGCAACCACAGCCTCCGCTGCCATGCCTGTGCGCAAACATCGCACTTACCGCCGCACAACCACTACGCGCGTGTACCACAGCTACATGTCCAACTCCGATCATGCTATCGGGTCGTTCAACCTCCAGCCTAAGGTGGGACTCAACGTCACAGGCATTACCAGTGGCGGCAGCAGCTCAAAGTACAAATGCGGGTTCATAGGCGGGCTCGAGGGGGAGTATCAGGTCACCAGAGTACTCTCGCTGTCCGCAGCCCTCGACTTCTCCATGCAGGGATACAAGAGTGAAGTGAGCTCGAGAGGCGTCGATCTGACCCACACCACATCACTCAACTACATCAACATCCCACTCATGGCGAACTTCTATGTAGCCAAAGGCTTCGCCCTGAAGTGTGGTCTGCAGCCTGGCTTCAACGTGGCTGATGACAACACGGGGGCCAACAGCGTCGATCTCAGCATACCTATCGGCATGTCGTATGAATTTAACAACGTTCAGCTCGACGCCCGCTACAACATTGGCTGTACGGATATTTGGGACAACAGCGGCAGCAAGAATAGCGTCTTCCAATTCACCATCGGATATAAGTTCGACCTCTGACAAGAGAATCAATACTTATTCTGGACAGGGAGCACGACGGTCATCGCCGGCCATGCTCCCTGTTTTTATGTATGAAAGACAATTAGGCTGGAGAGAGATGACCAAAGCGTGGTCATGCGATGACCAAAGCGTGGTCATGCGATGACCAGGCTGTGGTCAGAGAAGCATTGCAGTCTAATAACTTTCGTAAGGGCAACGAATCGTCACGTCCGTGAGACCTCCTCGGATAAGGGCATTGGCTTTCCATCTTATACCTACTTCATTTACAACAACTGTTCCGAATAGCTATCGGGCTTTAGTTTGCTTGACAACCTTGCCCACGGTCATATGCCTTATATGAAGTTTCTGTACGTTAGGGCAGATATTTGCCACCGGCTTCCTTCAGATTTCAACTCACGGTGAACACCTTTGTCTTTAGCAATAATAAGATCTTACAGAATCCTATTTCTGTAGCAGCTGCCATAGATCTATTTAGAGGTTTACATGAAATACCAGTAAGACATATATCTTCTGGCCGAGTGTATCTGCTTTCGCAAATTGATGCTCAATGGGGAGGCATCGTCATAGATAAGAAATATAATGCAGATATTAAAAATATTTTAAAATGAGATTCTTACGGATATTATTAATTCTAATATTAGTCTGTTGCATTAAACTAACATATGCACATACATTGCCGGGAAATAACGATAGTAGCTTTGTTTTACAACCACATGTAGGCATTGCTGTGTCGAACCTTAGTGGATCTGGCCTTAATTCAAGAGTGGGTCTTTCTACAGCTCTGGATCTAATCTATACGGCCAATTCGTTAACCAATTTGAAGTCTGGTATAGAATATACAGTAATGGGTGCTAAAGATGGATATAGCAAATTAGCTCTTGGATACATAGACGTTCCTGTAATAGCGGACTGGAGGGTTTATAAAGGTTTATATGCAGGAACGGGAGGAATACTTGGTATTAATTTACTTGACGGGAGAACAGATTTTCTCTTCTTCTCCAAAGCTCATAGATGTAATCTTTCTATCCCAATTGATATTGGATATCACTTAGGGAAGTGGACTTTAGAGATCAGATATATGCATGGCATAACAAATGCATACAAGGATTTTAACTATAAAAATAGATGTACATTGATTACATTAGGATATAATATACCTATATAGGTTATGAGGAGGAAGCATAAATAATATGCTTCCTCTTATTCGACATTTTTTATTTATAAGCACAAAGGTAACGAATTCAACTATTTTTATACAAACTTTACATAGTAAAAGATAATAATGAATAGAATTTTCTTTATAATCTTTCTAAGTGTCCTTCCAAACGTATTTGTTTGGTCAAAAGCGGTTTGCCATGAGCAAAAGAAAGAGTCCTCATGTCACAGTGTATCATTATCTGGCGGTCTTACATTTGATGATACATGGAAAGTAGAATTATCTTATCGTTTTACTCCTTTCAGATATACAGGAATAGGAATCGGTATAGGATATTGGAGTCAGTATGGAAACGAAGATATACCACATGAGACCATGATATGGACTGTAAACAAAGATACAAAGGACATAGGGGACTTTTATTTGAGGCCTAACATAATGTTTTACACGCCATCTCTCTTTCATATAAGAGATTGTTATTTCACTATTTTTGCCAATCCTGGAGCCATATTAAATATACCTTACGGTAACGCAAATATAGACTTGATCGATAATACAGGTGTAGTAACAGGATCAGATAACGTACATAATTCTCATGGTAAATGGTCGGCTTTTGACTTAAGATTCGGCTTGCGATTTGGTACAGAGGATACCCACTTTTTCATCGGGTATGAATTGTCTACAATGGACGTCTATGGGATGTACCGTAGAATGGAATATAGAAATGTTAAATTCAACGATTTTTATCCGCATTGTAAAAATCAAAAGGGTCTGATTTTTGACATTTCAGTTGGATTGTAATTTCATAAAAAACGGGAAACCTCCCTTCAGATTCCGTGTCGCCACGGACACCGTTGCTCTGGCTATAGTCTTCCCACTATAAGGGCTTACTGGGGACTTACACCTGTTAGACAGTGCTCATGTTGAGCGTACCAATAAAAGCTCCAACCCACATGGAAAAGTGGGTTGGAGCTTTATAATAGAGTATCTAAAAAGATTCTTATTCAGCCTTAGGAGCCTCTTCTGCCTTAGGAGCTTCCTCTGCCTTAGGAGCCTCCTCCGCCTTTTCTTCGGCCTTAGAAGCCTCAGCAGCAGGAGCCTCAGTAGCCTTCTTAGTGCTGCGACGACTACGACGAGTCTTCTTCTCAGCCTTAGGTGCCTTAGCCATGTTCTCATCGAAGTCGACTAACTCGATGAAGCACATCGAAGCTGCATCACTCGGACGAATGCCTAACTTGATGATACGAGTATAACCACCGGGGCGGTCAGCCACGCGAGCTGCTATCTCACCAAAGAGCTCCTTAACGGCATAGCTCTTTTGAAGATAACGGAAAACAACACGACGAGAAGTCGTAGTGTCAGTCTTTGAACGAGTGATCAGCGGCTCAACATACTTTTTCAGAGCCTTGGCTTTTGCGAGAGTCGTAGTGATTCTTTTGTGCATGATCAGGCTTGTTGCCATGTTGGCAAGCATAGCAGCCCGATGGGGTGCAGTACGACTCAGATGGTTGAACTTTTTATTGTGTCTCATTTTTTTTAAATTCTTAATTGGATAGTTGATTTTACTCCTTGTCCAGTTTATACTTTGATGTATCCATTCCAAACGACAGATTCAGACTCTCAAGCAAATCATCAAGCTCTGAGAGCGATTTCTTACCAAAGTTACGGAACTTCAAGAGATCAGTCTTCTGATACTGCACGAGATCAGCAAGTGTCTCGACGTCGGCAGCTTTCAGACAGTTTAGGGCACGGACACTCAGATTGAGGTCTGTGAGCTTGGTCTTAAGCAGCTGGCGCATGTGCAGGACCTCCTCGTCAAACTCCTGATTACCGTCTTTGTCGGTATTCTCCAACGTAATCTTTTCGTCAGAGAAGCACAAGAGATGGAAGATGAGAATCTTGGCTGCCTCTTTCAACGCATCCTTCGGGTGAATGGAACCATCCGTGGTGACTTCAATGATAAGGTTATCGTAGTCGGTCTTCTGCTCGACACGAGTGGGCTCAACACTGTAACGTACATTACGGATGGGGGTGTAGATGGAATCGATGGGAAGTACATTAACATCGGTGCAGTACTGGCGGTTCTCGTCAGCAGGCACATAGCCACGGCCCTTATTAATCGTAAGGTCCATCTGGAACGATGCCTTTGAATCCAAATGACAAATCACCAAATCAGGGTTTAACACTTCAAATCCAGTCAGATACTTGCCGATATCACCTGCTTTGAACTCTGTGGAATTCTCTACGGTGATACTAATTTTCTCGTTCTCGAATTCGTCTACTACTTGTTTGAATCGAACTTGCTTGAGATTCAAAATGATATTGGTGACATCCTCCTTCACACCGGGGACGGTAGCGAACTCATGCTCAACTCCACTGATACGTACAGTGTTGATGGCATAACCTTCGAGCGAAGAAAGAAGGACGCGGCGCAGCGAGTTACCGATGGTAACACCAAAGCCAGGCTCGAGAGGACGGAACTCAAACTTTCCGTAGTGGTCGTTGGCCTCCAACATCACAACTTTATCAGGTTTTTGAAATGCTAATATCGCCATTAATTCAATGATTTTTATTTATTTCGAGTACAACTCAACGATTAACTGCTCCTTGATGTTCTCAGGAATGTCAGTACGCTCAGGCACGTGGAGATACTTACCACTCTTGCTATTCTGATCCCACTCCAGCCAAGGATATTTGCTGTGGTTGAAACCAGCGAGCGCATTGTCGATGACCTCAAGAGACTTAGCTTTCTCGCGGACACCTACAACCTGACCGGGCTTTACCGAATAAGAAGGAATGTTAACCACGTTTCCATCGACAGTGATGTGCCTGTGACTTACCAGCTGACGGGCAGCTGCACGTGTGGGAGCCAGGCCAAGACGGAAGACGACATTGTCGAGACGGCTCTCAAGGAGCTGAAGCAGCACCTCACCGGTCTTACCCTCAGCCTTTGCAGCCTTGTCAAAGAGATTGTGGAACTGACGCTCAAGAACGCCATAAGTATACTTTGCCTTTTGCTTCTCGGCCAACTGCTGACCATACTCCGAAGTCTTACGGCGACGGTCATTACCATGCTGCCCTGGAGGAAAGTTGCGCTTTGACAGAACCTTATCTGCACCAAAGATGGGCTCACCGAAACGGCGTGCGATACGAGACTTAGGACCTATATATCTTGCCATAATTAATATGCTTTACTATTGTATCTATGAGTTCTGATTATACACGACGACGCTTGGGAGGACGGCATCCGTTGTGTGGCAACGGAGTAACGTCAACAATTTCTGTCACCTCAATTCCTGCACCATGGATGGCGCGGATAGCACTCTCACGGCCGTTACCTGGTCCTTTGACGAAAGCCTTCACCTTGCGAAGACCAAGGCCATAGGCTACCTTTGCACAGTCCTCGGCTGCCATCTGAGCAGCATAAGGAGTATTTTTCTTAGAACCACGGAAACCCATCTTACCAGCGGAAGACCAGGCAATGACCTGACCATCATTGTTGGCAAGAGACACAATGATATTGTTAAAGCTACTGTGAACATGGAGCTGACCCATAGCCTCAACACGTACATTTCTTTTCTTAGATGTTGCTTTCTGCTGTTTTGCCATAATTAAGTTCCTCCATTAGATTACTTAGTAGCCTTCTTCTTGTTAGCAACAGTCTTCTTCTTACCCTTACGAGTACGGGCATTGTTTTTGGTACTCTGCCCACGAACAGGAAGACCATTACGATGACGAACACCACGATAGCAGCCAATATCCATCAGGCGCTTAATGTTCATCT
>ERZ772881.1217-NODE-1217-length-24010-cov-11.352870_pt1 | contig 24010 bp, 20 predicted proteins | sample MGYA00580581_ERZ772881 | MGnify/ENA primary metagenome ERZ772881 (study PRJEB29015, sample SAMEA2737668) | human gut metagenome | biome: human gut; feature: human-associated habitat; material: faeces | place: China | collected 2012 ...
CTGCACATTGGCAAACTCATGAAGCTCGGCATCCAGATTATCGTATAGTTCCTGTTCGCTCACACCACAAATATCTATATACTTATTCCACATTGAAATGTCATTCAGGTTATTCAAATCACTGAACACACTAAATTTACCGAACTTGGTAACTCCCGTCAACATAGCAAACTTAATACAGCCATCCTGACTTTTTAATGCACCATAGAAAGCTTTCAATGTATTGCGAAAGCTCTTTTGCAAGGCATCATTACCAATGGCCTGCAACATCGGCTTGTCATACTCATCCACAAGAATAGCCACACGCTGTCCTTCCTGCCGGCAGGCACGTTTAATAATCCCCTCAAAACGCATCGCTAAGGATTTCTCCGAGGGCTCCGCACCATATATCTTCTCCCATTCCACCAACGCCCCATTGAGTTTGTTCTCCAGACTTTCCGGAGTATCATATTTTTCCGTATTAAGATCAAGATATAAAACGGGATATTTTACCCAATCTTTTTCCAGTTTCTCCATAGCCAGCCCTTCAAAGAGTTCCTGCTTTCCTTGAAAGTAAGCTTCAAGCGTAGAAATGAGCAGACTTTTGCCAAAACGGCGCGGACGACTCAAAAAATAGTAACTTCCGGTTTTCACCAATTGATAAATCAATGCTGTTTTATCAATATAAAAATAGCCATCATTACGAAGACTTTCAAAGTTCTGTATACCGATAGGGTAAATCTTGCCACTCATATTTCAATCTGTCTAAGTTCACATCATACAAATATACATAGAAATATCTGTATCGCAACAAGTCCAACAAGGAAAGAATTGCAAAAAGCAAGATATAATGGCAGAGATAGATAATAGACTTTGAATAAAAAGAGAACCATTTACCGCTTAAGACAGCAAAAGCAAATATCACATCCACAAAATACTTTCCAATTTCCTACAACTAGGAAAACATTAATTCTTCGCCAGCCACTTTTCACATTCCTTTTTGAATATTGAAATAGAATAGTGCATAACTTTTTATAGATATTTATTTAGGAGTTATGCCAAATATAACTATCTTTGTAAGGATAAGCAAAAAGAATACTTACACACAATAAATTGCAAACAAATATAAAGATGATTCAGCTATCAGACATTATTGAATATATCAAAGAATACGTTATTAATGTATCACATGATGTAGAGGACTTAGTTGTTAAAAATATCTCGACATTAGATTCTTCATTACCCGAATGTATGGGATGGATAGCAACATACAAAAAAGAGAAACAAAAGTTAGCTGAGCAATCAAATGTAAAATATCTAATAACTGACACAGAGGTTTTAATCACTCCGAAACTTTTCAATAAAGTCATCATCCATGTCAGCAATCCTCGTATTCTATGTTTCTATCCAAGTCATTTTATGAGTTTAACATTTTCTTAACATCGGTAAATTTAGCATTGTAAAACATGTATGTTTTTGGGTCGTAATAGACCTTCTTTCGCACAAGAGCCACAATAATCCTGATGAGTTTGTTCTTGACATTGTTTAAAGCCACTTGTGGCTTTTTACCACGCCCAATCAGTCGGTTATAATACTCTCTTATTTCTGGATTGAATTTTTTTGCACAATGAGCAGCCTGTCCCAGCAAGGATTTTATGAGCTTGTTGGCGAAATGGCTTGTTTTAGCCGGAGAGTGGATACTTGTGCCTGAATCTTTTCCAAACGGGGCAACACCATAATAACAGGCTATTTTGCGTGCGTCCAGGTCAAAACGTCTGAAGTTGTTGGTGAAGATAAGCAAACAGGCTCCGTTTTGACGTGCAACGCCTTTTATCGAAGTGATGATAGCATAGTTCTCCTTAAGTTCGGCATCACTTTCTATGATGCGGTCTATCATCAGGTCGCATTCCTTGATGGCATTATCAATCTCAGACATTAAATGCTTGCTTTTGCGCTTGATAAAACTGATAGCCTTCGAGGGTTCGGCGGCTTCCTTGTCTTGCTTTCTAACATCCATGGCAATATGTTGCTGTACCAATTTATGCCGGTAAAGAAACACCTCACGAAGTTGTGACAGCGATTCGCTAAGCGGCTCAAACAGGACTGCCTTGTCTTGATGTCTCCAGGCGTACTCTGCGATCATGGATGAGTCGGCCTTGTCACTCTTGACACGTTGGATTCCGCTACTATGCTTGATGGAATAGGCATTCTCAATCCATATGTCAAGGCCTTTGCCATACAGCCATTTGCTCAGTCCCAGACTACATGATCCGGTGTCCTCGCCACAGAATAACCACTCGTTCTCCACGGACTTGTCCGCATTCGTTTTGACCCATTTGAAGAACTGTCGATAGCCCTTTTTGTCGTTTGTGAACGTGCCGTATTCCCGATTACCAAACTCTTTGAGTCCACAAGCCTCGATGATGGCTGCATCGAATTTCTCTTTGGCAAAATCTATGCCGATAAATAGTTTCTTCATATCTTTACATATCTTTTTTTCAAGACTGATAAAAAGCTGTTTTTTACTCTAAACTCTAAATAGGCTCGTAGCCTTAATATTCTATCGGAGTTTTGCAGCTTGGCGGGGAGAGACCGTAACGCGGGATAGTCTCAAAGGACTTGCTTTTTTCTGGATTCCTCTCCCTGCCTGTCAGTCTTCTTCTTCATACAACAAAGATATTAAGACTGACATTGCTTCAATAAGTTCTCGGAACAAATTTATCTGCCACGCTTGGTATTATTAAGATAAATTTTCCACTCTCTTATCTTGCGACTGCAAACTTAGAGCTTTTTTTATACATTTGCAGAAGAAAGATAATAAAACACATTATGAAAAAGCTATTTATGTCGGTTGCGCTCCTCTTATTGGTCGTAACCTCTTTTGCACAAACACCCGGTTATGAGTTCACAACCGTTGTGTCCCACCAAGCAACGCCTGTTAAAGATCAGGGTTCCACAGGAACCTGTTGGTGCTTTGCCACCGCTTCTTTCATGGAGTCGGAACTGCTCCGAATGGGAAAAGGAGAATATGATCTCTCGGAAATGTTTATCGTCCGCCAAAAGTACATGAATCAGATGGAGGACAATTATCTCCGTCGTGGTAAAGGAAGTATCGGTGAAGGAAGTTTGGCACACACTTTCAAAAACGCTTATAAGAAAGCGGGAATCGTTCCGGAAGAAGTGTACACCGGATTGCCGGGCGATAAGAAAGACCACAATCACGGAGCATTGTCACGCTACCTCAAAGCATTGGTAGACGCAAATATTGAATCTAAAAAGCGTACTCCGCAATTTGATGCGCTTATTAATAATCTGTTCGATATTTATCTGGGCAAGCTTCCCGAAAAATTCACTTATAAAGGAAAAGAATATACTCCTCAATCTTTCACAGAAAGTCTGGGATTGAATATGGATGATTACGTTGAGTTGACTAGTTTCACTCACAAGCCTTATTATGAGACATTCTCACCTGAAGTTCCCGACAACTGGGAAAACCAGCCGATGTATAATCTTCCGTTGGACGAACTGATCGGGGCTATCGACTATGCACTGAACAAAGGATATACCGTATGTTGGGACGGTGACGTTAGCGAACAGGGTTTCTCTTTCAAGAACGGAATCGCCATCAATCCGCAAGTGGAGGATGTGAAAGATTACTCGACTACCGACCGTGCCCGTTTTGAGAAAATGCCAAAATATCAACGAATGGACGAAGTGTTCAAGTTTGAGCATCCTTATCCGGAAATCAACGTAACACCGGAAATCCGTCAGGATGGTTACGAGAAGTTTGTGACAACTGACGACCACCTGATGCACATCACCGGCATTGTGAAAGATCAGAATGGTACTAAATATTATATCACCAAGAATTCCTGGGGAGCGGATAGCAACAAATCCGGAGGTTATCTGAATATGTCTGAAAGCTATGTACGTGCTAAAACAATCTGTGTGATGGTACACAAAGATTCTCTGCCTAAGGAACTGAAGAAGAAACTCGGTATTCAATAAATCGCATGAAATCAGTCCCGAAGGGAGATTGACTGTTTCATACATTTATTTAATCGGAACTCTCCATTATATTCATATTAACAAAAGAAATAGGGCAACGAAGTATCACTACTTCACTGCCCTATTTTTTTGTTAACCTACTATATTAAATCCTTTGCTCTTTATTTCTTCTTCAATGTCACGTCGCTGATTTCTACAACGCCGCCTTTGTTCTGGGAAAGAATAGCCACATAACAATCTTTCAGAATAGCAGCATCATCGTCCGTATCAGACACTTCCAAGTTAGCATTTGCTTTCTTGCTGCTAATAGCATTTACCACTTGTCCCATATCATAATAAACCACTACTTTAGTCCATTTACCGGCATCTTTAATTTTAAAATTGTATTGTGCGCCCGAAGCATTTGGTTGAGCATCCGCGTCATAGTCTCTACGCATGAAGAAAGTAGTATTGTACTTGCCATTATCATTCTTTTCCTCATTGGTCTGTTTGATGTATACACTGACCGGAGTTCCTGCTTCTTTAGCTTTTGCATAGAAAGTAAGAACATAGATACCTTTGTCCAAACCATCGGTAATACGTTGTCCCAGGAAAGCTTTATACCAAGAGAGATTCTTTTCGGCACCGGAGTTATCCAATTTCATTGCATTCGGATATTTGGCATCTCCTGTTTCTTCCCAAGCAATAGTAGTTACACCGTCAGCTTCATTATTCATGATAAACCACTCTCCTGCGGTAGCTTTGTTGGCATTAGTCACTTTAGTCTTTACTTCAGTGGCGAATTTTTCGTTTTTTATCAGGTTCTGCGCACTTACGCTTACTCCTGCAAGGACCAAAAGCCCGGCAAATAATACTTTTTTCATCTTACTGTGATTTAATTGTTTATACTTTATTTTTTCTAGCTTTAAAAATCTATTTCATCCTACTTCACTTGTTGAATAACAAATCCATATTTACCAGTCACTTTCTTTTCTTCAGTCTTTAGTGTGATGCGGTAAATCTCTTTGCCCCATACGTTAGACAGGCGCGGATCATCCAGTTTAATTGTTTCCAGTTCGGCTTTAAACTGCAACGGATAGTTCATTTCCACCTTTTGTCCCTTTACTTCGATGCGGATTTTTCCGGCTGACGGGAAAGTCACATTGCCCCAAGTTAAAAAGTTCATTTGATTAGGAGCAATAGCCTCATCCAACGTATAAATATCACCAATAATGAGTTTTTTATCATCAAGAGCATAAGAGTGAACCCAGCTTTTCACTTTCGCTTCTGCCGGATAAGCAGTAGCTATATCCGTAGAGAACATCCGTTTCTTCTCATCGCAAACGGTATTGGTAGCTTTATACTCCTGCCCGAATTTCTGCGGTACTCCGTTAATCATCGGCAAGTTATGATAGTTGCTCTGCATAGTCCAGATGGTATAGCGGTCCTTGCCGAACGTCTGTTTGGTATATGTACCTACACCGGCATCAATAATCACAGGAATTGTATTTACGTATAAAGAGAAGGTTCCTACATCGTTGTGGTTATGGCTTTCGTTATTAAATCCGCCTTTAGCGGCAACAAACATACCGTTCTTATTCTTCATATAACAGAATTCCGTTTCGGGATACCAGGTTACATCCGGCATATCATGTTTCGGAGTTGCTTTTGCCAGCTCATTACAGCAAAGTAGAGATTGAAGCGAACGAAAAGCATCGTTGCCCATGGTAGCATACGGTTTTCTTCCATTCAACAGGTATGCGGCAAAATGCATCATTTCATCGCTGTTTACAGCTTTACCGTACCGATAGATTAACAAAGGATCGCCCCCGCCTTGTGCCGATGCATCAGCAAAATTCACCACCCAGCCATTGCCCACGTATGAGCGGGACATATATTCTCCCATCCGGCGAATCATCGGTTCATTGAACAGAGACAGTTTACCGCCTGTGCCATCAGAGAGTATCTGCAAATAGTCATAAAGCTTTCCGGCGGCATGTCCCCAGTAAGAGGTTCCCTCCTCACAGGCACCATCGGATTTCACGAAGTTGATAAACTTATCGACTGACTGCATGGAGCGATAAACAGCTTTCGCCAACTTATCCTTATTGTTCTCCATCAGTAAGAAACATTGCAGGGCATTGGAGTTACACCAGGGATTCCAGTTGTTGATGATTTCTCCCGGTTTCCAGTTAAAAGCCATCCACCACATTTCGTCGTCGTTCATATACGGATCGAGAATACGCTCTTTAATTACTTTACGCATTTGCAAAGATACCACAGGATTGATTTTGTCGAATGGTTTGCGGAAGAAATAGTGTACCCAGGCCATTAAAGCTCCGTATCCGCCTGAACCGAGGTCGATAATCTGTTCGCGGAAGTCGGGAAGTGAACGTTTGCTGCTCTGGCGGGGCAAGTGTGCGGATAGAACCCATGAATTCATTTCACAGCTCATATATGCTCCGTTCAGTAATTGGTCGATAAAACGTCCTTTCCCTTCGGCCAGTTCGGCGAGCATCAAGGCGTTAAGTGCCTGGCGGTTGGCGTCATAAGGAACTTCCATTATTTTACGGTTACCGCTACGTTCATATTCCAGATAAGCGGTGGCAGGTATCAGTTGCCATTTATAGTCGAGGAGTTTTTCGCCGGCTTCGATGAGGCGTTGCTTATTGGGGCCCATCAAAGAATCCCAGGCGGCACGATCTGTATAAGCAGGATAAGGCACCCATGCTTGTTTCATTACCAACACGTTTTTCAACGTAGTTTCGTCTGCCGCTTTTTGCAGCATATTGCGTTCGGTGTAAGCGTTTGCCTTGAAAGAAAAACTTCCCAAAGCTGCTAGTAAAAGAACACAAAATAAATGTTTCATTCGATTCATGGTATTTTCATTCATTTAAGTATTGCAAAGATAACGTATCTGATAAAAAATGAGGTGAGTAAATCATACGAACCTGATGACAAAAAAGTACATACTTCAAAAATAGTACTTTTAATTGCTATATTTTAGGCTTTTAAGTCATTATAAAAGCAAATTAGGTCATTGTAGAAACAATTTAAGTCACTATAAAAACAATTTAAGTCACACGGAAACCGGGTTTTCATTTCGGAAAAACAAAGATGCAGTTTTAGAAAACAGAGGCTTCCTTTGGAGAAAATAGAGGTTCTATTTATTCCAAACAGAGGCTCTGTTTAGGTCAAATAAAGGCTCTATTTTATTTCAAATAGAGTATCTGTTTTACTTCAGACAAAGTATCTGTTTGGATATTCTATCCTCTTTCTTTTTTCATTCTTTAATTCTCTTCTTTTTCATCCCCTATTCTTTCCTCTTCATTCCTCTATTTCTTCCTCTTCGCCTTCAATCCCAATCGCTAAATTCAAAACTCAACTGTTCCCAAACACCGTGTTGTTCATCGGCTTCCTCTTTTGGATTGGAGACGGAAAGACCGATGAGCCGGATTGGATGTTGCTCAAATTCGACACTTTTAAGCAATTCTTTTGCAAGTGGGAGTACCCGGTCTAAGGTGGTGAGTTCCTGCGATTGAGTAAGGCTTCGGGTTATCTGGCTAAAATCATGAAACTTGATTTTCAGGGTAAGCGTGTTGCCTTTGAAGTCTTTTCGCTGAAGACGTTCAATCAGCTCTACCGCCACATGGTATAGTTCGATAATGACCGATGAACGGGCTGAAATATCACGTTCCAATGTACGTTCGCAGCCAATGGATTTACGGATACGAATTGCTTCGACAGGGCGTTCGTCAATTCCTCGTGAGCACTCATAATACAGTGCGCCGGCTTTCCCGAAATGGGCTGTCAGCATTTCAAGAGAGCATTTCCGTAGTTGAAGTCCATTGTGGATGCCAAGTAAATGCATCTTCTTTGCAGTCACCGGACCCACTCCCCAAAAAGATTCGATAGGAAGACGGGCGATAAAATCAAGGGCCTGTTCCGGATGAATGGTACATAAGCCATCCGGTTTGCGATAGTCCGAAGCTATTTTAGCCAGAAACTTATTATAAGAAACTCCGGCAGACGCAACAAGGTTGAGCTGCTCCCGAATCTTCTGCTTTATTTCCTTTGCTATATCCACAGCCAGGGAAATATCTTTTTTATTTTCTGTGACATCCAGAAAAGCTTCATCCAGAGACAGAGGTTCGATGATATCCGTATATTCGTGGAAAATCTCATGTATCTGACGGGAAACGGATTTATAAACATCCATCCTGCCAGGTACAAAAATGAGTTGGGGACAAAGACGTTTCGCCTTTTGCGAAGCCATGGCGGAACGGACACCGTAACGCCGGGCTTCATAGCTAGCAGCAGCCACAACTCCCCTCTCTTCTGCATGACCTACCGCTAAAGGCTTGCCACGAAGTTCTGGATTATCACGCTGTTCTACAGAGGCATAGAAGGCATCCATGTCGATATGTATAATCTTTCTCTGCGTCATTGTTTAGGATTAGCAGAGCAAACTTACTATAAATTCCCGAATAAATCCTGCTTATCGGTTCAAGAAATAATATGCTTATGATTTTTATAGATATAAGTCAAAAAAACATTCAATATCTTGTCAAAGACAGTTCTTATTATATTATATTTGCATATCGTCTATTCAAAATATAGAGGTAGTTAATAAGTTTGTGCCACCATACAACTCTTTAAGATTATGAAAAACACATTATTTTGCTTATTCATATTTTGCAGTGTTTCCACATTCGCTCAAAATGGAATCACTTTTAAGGTCGAAAAGCTTTCAAAGCCTGAAGAATTACTTCATCTACACTCCCCGAATGAAATTTACGAAAGTCTTATATTATCAGATATGAACATAGAGCCTTATGAGATAAAAAAGAAGAATATCAAGGTTCCTTATCATATCATTGCAAAGAGCGAATCTCCCGACAGTCTCGTTTCTTTTGGTCCTAATTCTTTTTTCAACGGTATGTATCAGGCTTATGCGGATCACAGGCCATTTGTATTGTCCCCGGACATGATTTGGCTATTAATCAGCCAGGGATTTGCACGCCATATCAATGCCAATCAGGAATCTATGAGAAATGAGCTTGTTGATTTCTCCGGCAAACTATCCTTAATTGTCAGAGAAGACAAAAAATTGGAGGACCCTACTCTTTCATGGGAGAAAATCTTTCCGCAATTTACAGAACAAATATCCCAATACGCCGGTAAGCATCTGACCGAACTGCTCACCTGCAATTTTTCAACGACTACCTCTTTAGAGAAAGTTGCTTCCGAAATAACAATCATGGAAGCTGTAAAACCTTACTTTGAGTTTATAATCATACGCATTGTCTGTGGAATACCTGAAATAACTCTCGAAGGAACACCGGAGGACTGGGAAAAACTACTGCACAAAGCCAGAGGCTTGAAAGAATACAAACTCGATTGGTGGATTTCAGAACTGGAACCTCTTTTGGAAGAATTTGTCAAAGCATCCAAAGGAGAAGTTAATAAGGACTTTTGGCGCAACATGTTTAAATATCATTCACAGAAACGATACGGAGCCCCAAACATTATTGATGGATGGATCGTGAAGTTTTTCCCTTATGATAAGGAAGGGAAAAGAAATAATCTGAAACAGCTGGAAGGCAAAAATTGTCTCCCTGATGAGATAGTGAAGGTAGATGTAAAGTATCAGGAAGTATATGGCGACGCTATCAAAGAAACTCCATTAGAATTTTGGGCAGGTTTCATTGGATTAGAGCAAAACAGCAAGACTTTTGCTCTGCGACCGCAAATTGGTTGGATGGTCAGGAAGAAAGACGTTAATAAGGAGGGATTAAAAAGTAAATTAAGTGCTGATGCTCAAAAGGATGGTTGGGGAAGCGGCATCAATATCAGAGTAAAAGAATTTCCGGCTGTACTGTTGGAGCTCAAAGAAATAAAAAGGTTGGATATCCAATTTATCAATACAATTGATATACCGGACGAAATATCAAAAATAAAAATCGGATCGTTGAATTTACATGGAAAGATTACTAAAGAAGGGATAGAACGTATCAAAAGATTATTGCCTGACACGGATATAAAAATAAATGGTTCGCGAGGTGGGAGTGCTTCATTTATGACTCCATAATAAAAAGAGGCTATCCAAAAGCCATATACTAAAAAACTTACCCTTGCTACAGTTTTGTAACAGGGGTAAATTCTATTGCCATGAACAAATTCAATCAATTGTGATATTTTAATTACCTTTGCCTTATCATTCAATTAAATAAAAGAAATGGAAAGTTCAAACCATCCCATAGAAAGAAAAGACTTTGAAGCCCTCATTCATGCAATAGGCTTTGAGATAGAACATGCACAAGTGAAATTGATTGTTGCAGCCAATGCACAAATGCTGTTCCACTATTGGAAATTGGGGAACTTCATTCTATACCACCAAAAAAGATTAGGTTGGGGCGGAAAAGTCATAAGTCAGATTTCAAAGGCTATCAAGATGCACTATCCCGAAAAGAAAGGATATTCAGCGAGAAGCCTTACCTATATGTGTCAGTTTGCCCGAACATACCCACTAGAGATATTACAAAGAATGCTTTCTTGTGACAAGGTGTTGAGAACGCCAACAATCCCCAATATGCTATCCTTGACTGATGAACTGAACTGTTTACCAATTACGCAAGAACCTCTTGCGCAATTTCAGACAAATATATTTCAATCAAAAGAATTTACGCAAGAGCCTCTTGCGCAAATTCAAAAGATAGACAAGACAATCTCCGCAATGCTGCAAACATCCATTGATGATATTGAAAAGGATTTTGTTTGTTCCCCCATTTCAAAAATAAACTGGACCAGTCATGTGATACTATTGGATAGCTCATTACCCTTAGGAAACAAATATTGGTACATGAAACAGTCCGTTGAAAACGGATGGAGCAGCAACGTATTAAAGATACAGATTGAGACTAATCTGTTCAAACGGCAGATAGAAACACAGAAAGTCAACAACTTTACAAAGACCTTGCCCGCTCCTCAAAGTGACTTAGCCAACTATTTGCTGAAAGACCCGTATATATTCGATGTAGCAGGTACAAAAGAACTGGCAGATGAAAGGGATATTGAAAAACAGCTTGTAGAACACGTCACAAGGTATCTATTGGAAATGGGGAACGGCTTCGCCTTTGTAGCCAAACAGAAACATTTCCAAGTCGGGGACAGCGATTTTTATGCAGACCTTATCCTATACTCCATAAAACTTCACGCCTATATAGTCGTAGAATTAAAGGCTACTCCATTCAAGCCAGAATATGCAGGGCAATTGAATTTCTACATTAACATCGTAGACGACCAGTTGAGAGGTGAAAACGACAACAAGACAATAGGATTGTTGCTCTGCAAAGGCAAGGATGAAGTAGTAGCACAATATGCCTTGACGGGCTATGCACAGCCCATAGGAGTAAGCGACTACCAGCTAAGCAAAGCCATTCCCGAAAATCTGAAATCCGCCTTGCCAAGTATCGAGGAAGTGGAGGAAGAATTATCACAGCTACTCGATAACAAGAAAGACGAAAAGTAATCCGATCAGTCCCGTTTGGACAGTCTTGACATTTAAGCCGTCTGCCACCTATACAACGACCGATTCGACCCGAGCATTGACGAACAGATGAATATCACAGAAAATAGAAAGATTAAATAAAACAAAAACACCCCGCTTTACATTATTAGGATGTAAAGCGGGGTGCAAATCTCATAAAACACTAGAAATCAGCATTTAAAGTGGAGCTGCGGGGGATCGAACCCCGGTCCAAACGAGGAAATCATAAGCTTTCTACATGCTTATCTTTGCCTAAATTTTCGTGCAGGAACAGAACCAAAGCCATCAATTCCTGCCTTATCCTCTAAAGTTTCATCAAAAGTGCGAGGCCGCCTTTGACTATCCCCGATGTAACTGCACCACTGAACCGGAATGCTTCGGAGCAACAGCTTCCGAGTGATGTCTCGTCCTGGCACCTAGTGCCTGGATTAAGCTAATCTACTGTGATTCGATTAAGCAGCAAGAGCGTAATTAGTTTCGCCAGATAAAATTTTGATAACTGATATTTAAGTGGAAATTACCGACCCACTGCATGCTTACCTACCATTTCTGCCCGCTGTCAAATCCAGTCAACCCCAAATTTTTATTCGTACAGAATAGCGATTGTTTAGAACGCTTTCCAAGAGTGCAAAGATAGGAAATGTTTTCTAATTTACGAGAAGACGTTAGCAAATATTATATCAAAGCACTATCTTTACGGAGCTATTTTATATTTAAGGTGAAAAAGCATCATGAAAAATCAACCAATAATAAGCTACTTATGATTAAGACATATCTATCTAAAACATATATATTCAAAGCATTTGCCGCTGTTTGCATATTCGGAATCAGTATCAGTGGCTGTACTTCTAAAAAAAAGACTCCTATGGAAACAACCGATACAACGAAAAACGAACTAACCATGTTGGTGGGTACTTACACATCAGGAACCAGTAAAGGGATATATAGTTACCGCTTCAACGAAGAAAACGGGACTGCCACTCCCTTAAGTGAAACGGAAATTGAAAATCCTTCTTATCTTGTTCCATCTGCCGACGGAAAATTCGTCTATGCAGTCAGTGAATTCAATAATACGCAAGCTGCCGCCAATGCATTTGCCTTCAATAAAGAAAAAGGTACTTTGCAACTATTAAATTCACAGCAAACGGGAGGTGAAGATCCCTGCTATATCATCGCCAGTGGAAATAATGTGATAACCGCCAACTACAGTGGCGGCAGCATCTCCGTTTTCCCTATCGCAAAAGATGGCTCGCTCCTACCCGCTTCCGATATTATACAATTCAAAGGTACGGGAGTAAACAAGGAAAGACAAGAGAAACCGCATTTGCATTGTGTCCGTATCACTCCGGATGGTAAATACTTGTTTGCCAATGACTTGTGTACAGATCAAATACATAAGTTTATCATTAACCCAGCTGCAAATGCAGAGAATAAAGAAGCATTTCTGAAAGAAGGATCGCCTGCTGCCTTTAAAATGAAAGCCGGTTCGGGTCCCCGCCATCTGACTTTCTCGCCAAACGGTCATTACGCCTATCTGATTAATGAGTTATCGGGCACAGTAATCGCTTTTGAATACAAAGACGGAGATTTAAAAGAGATCCAGACAATCGCTGCCGATACGGTAAACGCACAAGGAAGTGCTGACATTCATATCAGCCCGGATGGAAAATTCCTGTATGCCAGCAATCGTTTGAAAGCAGATGGTATTGCCATATTCAATATCCACCCGGATAACGGAATGTTGTCAAAAGCAGGCTACCAACTGACAGGGATTCATCCACGCAATTTCATCATCACGCCTAATGGCAAATACTTGTTGGTTGCTTGCAGAGATAGCAATGTGATACAAGTTTATGAAAGAGATGCAGATACAGGACTATTAACAGATGTACAGCAGGATATTAAAGTAGACAAGCCGGTCTGCATAAAATTTGTGCCATAATTTGTCATAATCTCCCGGCTATTCATCAACTACTGATAGCCCTTTACTTTTTATTTTGAGCAATCCGATTGTCAGGAATTTGAGTCTTCACAACGATTTTATTCCCGTTCTTGGTACACTTGATACATTCTTTCCGCAATGTCCTCTCTTTTAAGTCAAAAATGAGATTCGGATTAAAATGTTGCCCGTTAATACGGGTTTCGAAGTGTACATGTTCGGTAGTGGCACGACCGGTACGTCCTGTCAGCCCGATAGCTTGTCCGGCTTTTACGACATCACCAGCTTTAACCAAATTCTTGAAATTGTGGCTATAAAGTGTTTCCAATCCGTTAGCGTGACGGATTACAACGATATTTCCGTAGGCATAATAGGGTTTCGACATACGCACCACTCCATCAAAAGCAGCACGAATCGTATCTTTTGCACAGGTCTTAATGTCTGTTCCCGAATGTCCTCCACGAGTTCCATAGGCAGAGATTACTTTTCCTCCGGGTAATGGGAAAGCATATTCGTGGTCTTTCAGAGAATCCAAATGCAGATAGATATGATTGCTTTTAGCAAATAATCCGGGAGTAGCCACCCGTACATCAGCCATTTCGCGGGCAGAGAAGGAGGATTTATCCTGCCCGTCGGCAGTCAGTGGCAATAATAAAACTGTCAGTAAGATAAGTATGTTTTTCATGTCTTTTTTCTTAGAGCACTCATTCTAATTATTCGAAGAATACGATTTCGCCTCCATCCGATTCTGTATAGTTTCTTAATAAGGTCTGTATCATTTCAGCAGCTTCTCGCAAACCTTCTTTTCCGTTATAACCGTTGACTATGGCTAGGATATGAGTGGTTCCGAGATCCATTTTCGTACGTTCATGATCGCTTGTCGGGGTTCCGATTCCTCCGAAAGAATCGCGATATACAGGTAATCCTTCGATATTCAATACACCGCGTCCGATACCTTCAAACGGTTCTCCTGCTTTGCCGATACCGAGTTCAAGGTGCGTACCTTGTATTTTGTCCGCGTCAAAACCACCGATCGAATGTCCCGTACGAAGAGACACTAAATTAATAAGGTCTACCAACGTATCAATCTGATATAAAGGAATTCCACGCATCAGGCGGCGGCGTAGAGCTTCGGCTGACGGACGATAACGTCCGGGGTCTTTGCCACAACGTTTATAAGCCTCACGGGTAGCAAAGATAACGGGTTGATGTTTGATGTCTTCCATCTGTGTTGTGGAAGTCAGTTGCCTAGTAAAAGCGTCGATTTCCTGCCAAAGCCCTTCGCTGTAAGCTGTATTTTTCACTGCAGCATACACGGCGGCTCCGGCAAAAACCGGGCATGCGTCTTTTATTTCTTTAGATACTTTTATTTCAAACATAACTTATCATAAACCAATCATCAGCGTCCTGCAATAACGGACACCAATTATTACTTTCTAATCATTATTCCCGACAATGTACGACCGGAATCTATTCCCAGTCTACGTGCAGAGAAGAATTCATCATGATGAATATAGGTACAGATTCCGGCCACTTCTATCTGTTCTGCAGGCACTCCGAGATTCAGTAATTCAATCCGGTTGGCTTCCCACAAATCAATATGATATTTGCCTGTCTCCTTCTTCTTCATAGAAATAAGAGACATATCGAAGCCGCTTTCTTCAAAAGCATCATACACCTCATCACCTACTTCAAATGATTCGAGCGAAATGCTCGGCCCGATGCAAGCTATCACATCTTCGCCTTGCGTCCCGAACATCTTATTCAAGTGGTCCATCACATGACTGACAATATGCTTCACCGTTCCCTTCCATCCGGCATGAACGGCAGCCACAACGTGTTGTTTTTTGTCGTACAGCAATACAGGAACACAATCCGCTGTCGTGACACAAACGCAATATCCCGGCACATTAGTTATCAAGGCATCCATTCCTCGCAGAAGTAGCCGTCTCATTTCCAATGATTCTTTAAAAAATGATTCATTGATAATCAGACTGGCACAGCCATGATTCTGTTCAGGAATAAATAATTCCTTTATCTGATGATTCATGCACTGAAACAACCAGCTCTGATTGCGATTGACGTTCATGCATGAGTCATTGGTATAAGGCGAACAGTTGAAAGAGCCGTAAGCTCCGGTGCTTATACCTTCGTGACGCGTAGTTACAAAATGAGCTACTTCGGGATATGCCTCCAGTGACTTATATCCCTTCAACTCGTTATGTTTTGTAAGTGAAATCATTTTTCTTCCCAATCTTCTTCTTCGTATTCATAATCGATATCATCGTCATCGTCGACATCTTCCTCATATTCATAAACGATGTCTTCATCTTCGCCCATGTCTTTGAGTTCCTGTTGCAGACGGGTCACGTCTTTCGGACGGTGAACGATGTCCTCTATTTTATTGCTTTCCTTGTTCAGTTCTTCCCAAAGGATGTCTTTCAACACCGAGATACCCAAACCGGAAACAGAAGATATGAATACATGTGGAATGCCTTCCGGCAATGTAGGTTCAATCTCGTCCATCAACTCCTGATCGAGCATATCACTTTTGGTGACAGCCAACACACGTTGCTTGTCCAACATTTCAGGATTGAAGGTACGCAGTTCGTTCAGCAAGACTTCGTATTCTTTACGAATGTCGTCGCTGTCTGCCGGAACCATAAACAGCAGTAATGAATTACGCTCGATATGACGCAAGAAACGCAGTCCCAAACCTTTTCCCTGACTGGCTCCTTCGATAATACCCGGTATGTCCGCCATCACAAAGGATTTTCCACCGTGATAGGAAACGATGCCCAAGTTGGGTTCGAGCGTAGTAAACGGGTAATCGGCAATTTTCGGTTTGGCAGCCGAAATGGAAGAAAGCAAAGTTGACTTTCCCGCATTCGGGAAACCTACTAGACCGACATCGGCAAGCAGTTTCAGCTCCATGATAACGGTCATTTCCTGCATCGGCTCTCCCGGCTGCGCAAAACGCGGAGCCTGACGGGTGGCCGTCTTGAAATGCCAGTTACCCTGACCGCCGCGACCGCCTTTGAGCAAAATCACTTCCTGTCCGTCTTCTGTTACGTCACAAAGATACTCCCCTGTCTCGGCATTATAAACTACCGTTCCGCAGGGCACTTCTATTATTTTATCCGCACCGTCTTTTCCGAAGCTACGTCCTTTGCTCCCCGATTCACCATGACCGGCCATTGCATGACGGTCATACTTCAAGTGCAGCAATGTCCAGTAATTACGGTTACCGCGCAAGATGATATGACCTCCTCTTCCACCATCGCCCCCGTCAGGACCTCCGTTAGGACAATATTTCTCGCGCCTCATGTGCGTAGAGCCTCTTCCGCCCTTACCCGAGCGACAGTATATCTTTACGTAATCAACAAAATTCGATTCAGCCATATTTTTTTTAAGAGTTAAAGTAGTCAGTAGTTAGAGCAGTTAATTAGAACACTCCGGCTACTGACTTATTTATTTATAATATTGTATTATTACAATTTATCTACTGCTTCGCAGATTTCAGCGAAGATACCTTCCATAGTACCCAAGCCGTTGATGTGTTGGTATTTCTTTTCGTTCTTGTACCAGTCGATCAGTGGAGCAGTCTGTGAATGATATACATGCAGACGTTTTTTGATTGTCTCTTCGTTATCATCAGCACGACCGGAATCCTTGCCACGTTTAATAAGACGTACCATCAGTTCTTCTTCCGGAACATCCAGATCAACCATTACAGAAACGTCCTGTCCTCTTTCTGCCAACATTTTCTTTAATGCTTCTGCCTGTGCAATTGTTCTTGGGAAACCGTCGAAAATTACCCCTTTGCTATCTTTGAAGCTGTCGAATACGCTTGCCAGAATATCAATCATTAATTCATCAGGAATCAATTGACCTTGGTCGATGTAACCTTTAGCTGTTTTACCCAGTTCTGTGCCATTCTTGATTTCAGCACGCAATACATCTCCTGTCGAGATGTGATTGATTCCATACTTTTCTACGATACGTTCGCTCTGTGTTCCTTTTCCTGAACCCGGAGCACCGAAAATTACGATGTTCAACATTTTGTTATTTACAATTTAACGATTTACTATTTACCATTTAAACTGGTACCTATTTAATATTAATCTACTACTGTATAAATATCGGGATAATTACGTCCGAAACCATCATAATCCAGTCCGTAACCTACGATAAAGTCGTTCGGGATTTCCATCGCTACATATTCAATGTTGAGGTTTACCTTGAGCTTTTCAGGTTTCACCAACAGAGAAGCGATATGAATAGCTTCGGGATTGCGTGTACCTAATGTTTCGAGCAGTCGCTGCATCGTCAGTCCTGTGTCTACGATATCTTCCACGATCACAATGGTACGTCCGGCAATGTCTTCATTCAGGCCGATTACCTCTTTAATCACTCCGGTGGAAGTGATGCCCTGATAAGAAGCCAACTTCACAAATGAGATTTCACAAGGGATGGTGATGTGCTTCAGTAAATCAGCGGTAAACATGAACGAACCGTTCAACACACTAAGGAAAAGCGGATTCTTACCTGCTAAATCGCGGTTAATTTCGTTCGCTACGCGAATCACTTCTTTCTGAATTTCTTGTTCCTTAATAGAAACGGTAAACAATTTGTCTTTTATCTGAATGGTATCCATAACCGGTAATTTAAAAATAACCTTGCAAAAATACGATTTTTTATTCTACCCCGTGCATCATCTTCTGTAATTTCTTCGAGAGAAGGAACAGAATCAACGAAGCAACACCGGACATTACGACGAATACCATAAAGAAATCATACATGGTAGCAATCTGATAACCAAAGATTGACTTCACTTTTCCGGCTTCCGGATAGAGCCCGCTCAACATTCCCGCAAATTTATTGGCTGTGGCAGTAGACAGATACCAGATTCCCATCATCAGGGAGGCGAAACGTAGCGGACTCAATTTATTTACCATTGAAAGTCCGATAGGCGACAAAGCTATTTCACCCATGGTATGAATAAAGTAAAGTCCTGTCAGCCAAATCATGCTCACTTTCACTCCGGGAACTGCATCTTTCACTCCGAAACAGATGAAAAGATAACCTAAAGAAAGGAGTAACAAACCAATCGCTTGTTTGGTAGGAGAAGCAGGTTCCATCTTTCGCTTGTTCAGGAAACCCCATACACCCGGCATGATATATGCCAGGACAACTACAAACAGGGGATTGAAGGATTGAAACCATGAAGCCGGCATTTCCCAACCGAAAATGTCACGATTCGTCTGTTCGGACGCAAAGAGAGTTAAAGAAGCTCCCGCCTGTTCGTAGGCTGCCCAGAAGAAGATGACAAAGAAGGCTACTATATAGATAACGAAAATACGGCTGCGTTCTATTTTGGTCAATGAACCGTCTAACAAAATCAGAACAGGGAAAACAATGCAGGCGGTAAAAATGCCAATACTCACCCAATCGCCTTCAAATGCATAGTTAAAGAAGGCTATTAAAGCAATGGTAAGAATTGTGATTACAAGGGTATTACGTACTTTGGTACGTTTGTCCATCTTCGGGTGTGAGATATGGTCGGCCTTGTCTTCTTTCTTTTCACGTTTAGCATCGGGGATAATACCAATCGGTTCTCCGGAAGGAGAAAAAAGATATTTATTCTTTTGAGTCTCGAAAAGGACAACGGTGAACAGTGTCATGATTCCGGCTGCAAGAAATCCCCATTTAAAGTCATGCGGATCACCGGTATCACCCAGATAACCACAAATCAAAGGAGCAGCAAAAGAACCTACATTCACTCCCATATAAAAAATGGTGTATGCAGCATCCAACCGCCTGTCTCCGGGTTCGTAGAGCTGACCTACCAGAGAGGAGACAGTAGGTTTGAAGCAACCATTGCCCAAGATCAGGAAGCCTAGTCCGCCATACATCATCCAGTGGGCAAGGTTTGTATTATCTAAAGTGGAGGCACTCATAAACATCAGGAATTGCCCGACTGCCATCATCACCGCTCCCCAAAACACGGAACGACGAATTCCCCAATATTTATCGGCAATGTATCCGCCAATCAACGGGGTTAAATAAACTAGTCCGGTATAGCTGCCGTAGATGGATGCTGCCGCTTCTTTGTCAAACAATAATGCCTGCGTCAGGAAAAGAATAAAGATCGCACGCATACCGTAGTAACTGAAACGTTCTGCCGTGCTTGTCGCGAAAATCAGATAAAGGCCTTTCGGATGCCCTTTCAATGCACTCATGAATTTATGTGTTTAGTAGTTTATGGGGTGCAAAGGTACAGAAAAAGTAGATTAGATGCTTCTCTTATCAAACAGAATAATAGGGGGAATAGTAAAAACGAGCATAAAAAATCCTACTGATCCACTTCATTACTTTTTTAGCAGTGTAAATAATAAAGTGGAGATCCATCTTAAATGTAGGTTAGCTACCACCTTAGCCAAAAGTAAATTCGACATTTTCGATACTGGCAAAAAGCATTCCTTCTCTTTTCCTCAAAAAGATTTTGTCTTCTCGGGCCAGCCAACCAATAGCAAGAGCTACGTCTTCAAACGTCAAACTTAATTCACGGCACAAATCGAACATTGAAAGTTCACCTTTTTCATTTAAGATGCGCCATACTTTCCCGGCATTCAAGCCAATTTTTGTCTTTTCCATCATGCAAACTTTAGAAGATTAAACAATCCGTTATTTAGATTCTAATTCATTGTGAGCACAGGAAATTAATGTGATGCACATTATCTATCTCCAAAGATAACATTTTTATCGGAAACGGCAAATAATCAAAGGCTTAATCAGGAGAGGGAGCGTATCAAAAGTTTGTTCAAGAAGGTATGAAGGTGAAGGAAACCGTAACCACACATGAGGTATATAGCTTAATACTGCCTAATGTCGGCACTATACGACAATTTTGAAGTTGAGTTATTAATAGACAACTGAAGTCAGCTACTTAGTCAACTCCAGTTGACCATATAGCCGACAGTAGTCATCTAAGTAGCCAACTACAGTTGGCTAATATCATGCCAACTATTTCAATCCGGTCTTCAATCATATTCATTCTCCTATGTCTTTCCATATTGAAGAAACACCTAAGCTTTTGCTTTGACCGGGCTTCTTTCTTAAGGGTGCGAACAGTGTGAAAGATGTGAAGGGTTAAAAAGAGAAGCTTAAATCACAACAAACATCTGTCACACTACAACTTACGTGTCCGTGAAACTTGTGAAAGGTACAAAATGATTATTTTTAATAAATCAAACACCACGAGTTTGATTCATTTCCCTGCCCCCAACAAGTCATCTCCTTATGATTAACAAGTTTTCTTCCCATAACAAACGGGAAAAGTCAGAAGAATCATGTACATTTGTAATCCGAAAACTAAAAGAACATCGCAATGAAAATATTTCCAAGCAGCAGTATCAAGAAATTGGACGCTTATACCATTGAGAACGAACCTATTGCATCAATCGATCTGATGGAACGTGCAGCAACCGTATTAACAAAAGCCATCACAGACAGATGGAATACGGAAACGCCGGTCACTATCTTTGCCGGACCGGGGAATAATGGCGGAGACGCTCTCGCCGTAGCCCGCATGATGGCTGAAAAAGGATATAAAATCGAGGTATTTCTCTTCAACACGAAAGGAGAACTTTCACCCGACTGCCAGACCAATAAAGAACTGGTAGAAATGATGGAAGAAGTAAAATTCCACGAAATCAGTACCCAATTCGTACCTCCCGTCCTAACGCCCGATCACCTGGTAATCGACGGATTATTCGGTTCAGGTCTGAACAAACCGTTGAGCGGCGGATTCGCTGCCGTAGTGAAATACATCAATTCCTCCCCTGCCATGGTAGTAGCCATCGACATTCCTTCCGGACTGATGGGAGAAGAAAACACATTCAACGTAAAAGCTAATATTATCCGTGCCGACGTAACTTTCAGTCTGCAACTGCCGAAGCTCGCCTTTCTCTTCGCAGAGAACACTGAATTTGTCGGAGAATGGGAAGTACTGGATATCCAATTGAGCGAAGACGGTATTGAAGAAATGGAGACTAACTACGAAATGTTGGAAATAGAGCAAATCCGTTCACTCATCAAGCCACGCAAACAGTTTGCCCACAAGGGAAACTTCGGTCATGCACTATTGATTGCCGGTTCAAAAGGAATGGCAGGAGCCTCTGTTCTCGCTGCCCGCGCCTGCCTCCGTTCGGGAGTAGGGTTGCTGACTGTTCATGCGCCAATGTGCAACAACGACATCTTGCAGACCTCCATACCCGAAGCAATCGTAGAAACCGACATCAACGAAACCTGTTTTGCCGTACCTACCGACACGGACGACTATCAAGCAGTCGGCATCGGCCCGGGACTGGGACGAAACGAGGAAACGGAAGCTGCCTTGTTGGAACAACTGGAACACTGCCAGACTCCTGTTGTAGTGGATGCCGACGCACTTAATATCCTCGCCAACCACCGTCATGCACTTACCCACCTACCGAAGGGTTCCATCCTCACCCCGCATCCGAAAGAACTGGAACGTCTGACCGGCAAATGCCAGGACTCTTACGAACGTCTGATGAAGGCTTGCGAACTGGCCCGTGCCGCCCATGTTCACATTATTTTAAAAGGAGCCTACTCCGCCATCATCACCCCCGAAGGTAAATGTTTCTTCAACCCAACCGGAAATCCGGGAATGGCAACCGGAGGTAGCGGTGACGTACTGACCGGAGTAATACTGGCGCTGCTTGCCCAAGGTTACCCCACCGAGGAAGCCGCTAAAATCGGCACTTACATTCACGGACTGGCGGGCGATGTCGCTCAAAAGAAGCAAGGAATGATCGGAATGATCGCAAGCGATATTATCACCTGTCTGCCGACAGCATGGCGACTTGTAAGCGAATAAAAGTTAAGAACTTACCCTTTTTTCAATAACTTCATTAACTTTGTTTTCAAAACCAGTTAAAAAGAACCGAATATGAAAAAGTTGATTATAGCAGCAGGACTACTAATGACAACGTCCGCCTATGCACAAACCGAAGTACTGACGGGGGTTACCCGAGGAAAAGACTATGGAGTGGTTTACAGTCTTCCCAAAACCCAAATAGAACTTGAAATAAAAGCCAACAAAGTCAACTATACTCCGGGAGAATTCAGCAAATATGCTGATCGTTACCTGCGGTTGACTAATGTTTCCGCCGATCCTGAAGAGTACTGGGAACTGGCTAGCGTAAAAGTGAAATCCGTAGGTGTGCCCAACAGCGAAACTACGTATTTCGTAAAATTGAAGGATAAGACAGTAGCACCGCTCATGGAACTGACAGAGGATGGCATTGTGAAAACGATCAATGTTCCTTACAGCAATAGCAGTGTAGGCAAAAAAGCTGCTCCCGCCCCCGCAGTCCTCCAAAAGAAAGCGAATCCTCGCGAATTCCTGACCGAAGAGATTCTGATGGCTAGCTCTACCGCTAAGATGGCCGAGCTGGTGGCTAAAGAGATCTATAACATCCGCGAAAGCAAAAATGCCTTATTGCGCGGACAGGCTGATAATATGCCTTCAGATGGGGCACAGCTTAAGATTATGCTCGACAATCTGAATGCACAGGAAGAAGCCATGACACAAATGTTCTCCGGCACCTGCAACAAAGAAGAGAGAACATTCACTGTCCGCCTTACCCCTGACAAGGAATTCAACAATGAAGTTGCTTTCCGCTTCTCGAAGAAGTTAGGTGTAGTTGCCAACAATGATTTGGCAGGAACTCCGTTTTATATCAGTCTGAAAGACCTGAAATCGGTCAAGATGCCACAGGAAGACGGTAAGAAGAAGAAAGATTTGGATGGAATCGCCTACAACGTCCCCGGACAAGCTATGGTTACACTGACCGACGGTAAAAAGAAACTTTACGAAGGTGAGCTTCCTATTACTCAATTCGGTGTGATAGAATATCTGGCTCCGGTTTTGTTCAATAAGAATTCTACCATCAAAGTTTATTTTGATCCGAATACAGGAGGATTGCTCAAAGTGGACAGAGAAGAGGGGAAATAGAAAAACAAGGAAGTAAACTTCTAAAAAACAAAGAATATGGTTGGTGAAGGACATGCATTCGACATGATACGCCGAATAAAAGAGGGACGGGAAGCTTCCCGCCTACGTCGTGAACGGGCTAACGATAAGTTGAAGCATCTAAACCGTGCAAACGAACCTTATCCACTACCCAACACTACCCCCGAAGAAATGGAACGTATCATCACGACTCGGAGAAAAAGAAAGAGAAAGACAGCAATTATTTTGTTTGGGGAACGCTTATTATCATGGGAGTCCTGATAGCAATTGCCGTCATACTTTGGGCTGTATTTATCAAATAAATAATAATAAGTTCCTATTTATACGACTGGTATCACCAGTTTTATAAATCCATCTTTCTGCATTTGAGAAAGATAAGCCGATACACGCGACTCGTAGCTCTCTTCATTTTGAAAGTGGTCTGCGAGTTTTTCTATAATTTCACGAACATTGCGTTTTCCATCTATCAGTTCCCATACAGCCGTACCGTGTTCTT
>ERZ772881.1230-NODE-1230-length-23843-cov-4.973810_pt1 | contig 23843 bp, 15 predicted proteins | sample MGYA00580581_ERZ772881 | MGnify/ENA primary metagenome ERZ772881 (study PRJEB29015, sample SAMEA2737668) | human gut metagenome | biome: human gut; feature: human-associated habitat; material: faeces | place: China | collected 2012 ...
AGGCGATGCGTTTACGGTGTAGAGGCGATGCGTTTACGGTGTAGAGGCGATGCGTCTACGGTGTAAAGGCGATAGCACTGTTATTGCTTCTCCTGGTTAATCAAGAATTTTTCCGCCCGTTTCAGGTCTTCGGGCGTGTCAATGCCGACAGTCTCAACGTTGGTGATACCCACGCGGATGCGGTAACCGTTTTGTAGCCATCGCAGTTGCTCAAGGCTTTCTGCTTTCTCCAAGGTCGACATGGGCAGACTTGTCACCTCACGCAAGACCTCTCTACGGTAGGCATAGATGCCCAAGTGCTTGAGGAACGGAAACTGCATGAGCCATGTATCTGGCTCTTTTCCACGTACAAAGGGAATGACCGACCGTGAGAAATAGAGCGCAAAGCCGTTGTTATCTGTCACTATTTTTGGTGAATTCGGGTTCCTTACTGCATCCATCGAATCGAAAGGCTTGCCTAAAGTGGCGATCTGTGTAGTGGGGTTGTCGAAGAGTCCGCACAGTGTCTCAATCTGTGAGGGCTGGATAAAGGGCTCGTCACCTTGCACATTGACAATGACATCCGCCTTGGAATTTATTTTCTCGGCGGCCTCTTCTATTCTGTCGGTGCCGCTCTTGTGGTCGGCCCTGGTCATGACGGCCTTTCCGCCAAAGGCGATGACGGCATCGTAAATGCGGCTGTTGTCGGTGGCAACCCATACTTCGGAAAGCACCTGACCTACTTGTTCATACACATGTTCAATGACGGGCTTGCCAGCGAGCATGGCAAGCGGCTTGCCTGGAAAGCGGGTAGAGGCAAAGCGCGCGGGGATAATGGCTATGATATTCATGGTGAATGTAAAGTACTAATATGCTGCAAAATTACAAAATCAAATGCGCAAAAATGATTAATATTGTTAAATTCTTGCCATAATGTCATAAATAAGAATGCTCTGTTTGTCTTCTTTCATATTTTATGCCTATCTTTGAAGCAATATTGACATAAGAACTTGAAGCGTGAGAAATTATATATTATTTATCTACTTTCTGATGTTGCCACTCTTCGTCTCTGCACAAAAGATTACGATAGGGACTTGCGAGATAGACGAGTTAGGCGTTAAGGGCACTTATAAAGGCGAAATGTCTTCGGGTAAGCCTGATGGGAAGGGTAGTGTTGTCTTTGAGAACGGCAATACCTATGACGGCGATTTCGTGAAAGGTAAACGCCAGGGGCATGGTGTGTACACCTTTGCTGACGGCGAGAGGTACGACGGGCAATGGGTCCTCAACCAACAGCATGGGAGAGGAACCTATTATTTCAGCAACAACAATAAATATGTGGGCCTTTGGTTTCGTGACTATCAGCAGGGACATGGCGTGATGTATTATTTCAATGGCGATGTCTACGATGGCGATTGGTTCCGCGACATGAGGCAGGGCAGGGGTAAGTACACTTTTTCCACGGGCGCCTATTATGATGGACAGTGGAAGAATGACAAGAAAGAGGGAAAAGGCTTCTTCGACTGGGGTGATGGCACTACATACAGAGGTAACTGGGCTGACAACCAGCGTTCTGGCTACGGGGTGAACAAGTATGCAGACGGAGATGTGTATAAGGGCATGTGGAAAGATGATATCCAGCAGGGACGCGGAATCTACCTTTTCCAGAATGGTGACCAGTATGAAGGCGATTATGATCAGGGCGAGCGCACTGGCGAGGGAATATTCCGATATGCCAATGGTGACCGCTATACCGGACATTTCAATGAGGGAGACCGTGATGGAGTGGGCACATTCGTTTGGGCCAACGGAGACAAGTACGAAGGCCAGTGGAAGAATGACCAGCTTAGCGGGCATGGCAAACTGACCAAGAAAGATGGCGATGTCTTTGAGGGATATTTCAAAAACGGAAAGATTGAGGGAGAAGTTGTGATTCATTATGGTAATGGCTCACGATTTAAGGGAACCTACAAAAATGGCAAGCGAAACGGCAAATGCATAGAGGAGACGAAAGACGGCAAGCGTTTTGAAGGCTCTTATGTCAATGATGTGCGTGACGGCCGGTTCGTGGAGAAAGACGGCAATGGGAGAGTCACTTGTACCGGTCATTATGAAAACGGCAAACGGTTCAACGATCAATAATGTGCAAACTCATCAATTCATAAATTTCATAAACCCAATTCATACTATGGTAAAAGAGAAACATATCGGTATTGTGGCTCACGATCCGTATCTTGAGCCCTTTGAGGATGCCATAAAAGGGCGTCATGATCATGCTGTATGGAAAATCAGCCAGCTCACTCAAAATGGCAAACTGACCCTGTCTGATTTTGCTAACGGTTACGATTATTACGGTTTGCATAAAGTACGCGGGGGCTGGGTTTTCCGAGAGTGGGCACCTAATGCAACTGATATTTATCTTGTCGGCGACTTTAATGATTGGACCGAACAGGAAGCCTATCGTTGTAGAAGGATAGTGGGTACGGGTAACTGGGAGCTCACGCTTCCCACTAAGGCCTTAAAGCATGGTGACCTGTTCAAAATGCATGTCAAGTGGAACGGGGGAGCGGGCGAACGTATCCCCGCATGGGCAACACGTGTCGTACAGGATGATCAGACAAAGATTTTCTCAGCACAGGTTTGGGCTCCCAGAAAATACCATTGGAAGAAGAATAGGTTCAAGCCTTCCCGTAATCCATTGCTCATCTATGAGTGCCACATCGGAATGGCGCAGGATGCTGAGAAAGTGGGTTCCTACACAGAGTTTAAAGACAACGTCCTCCCAAGAATCGTGAGGGACGGATATAACGCCATGCAGATCATGGCCATTCAGGAGCATCCCTATTATGGCAGTTTCGGCTATCATGTGAGTTCCTTCTTTGCTCCGTCGAGCCGTTTTGGTACTCCCGAGGAGCTGAAGGCACTGATTGATGCCGCCCATGAGCAAGGTATAGCCGTCATCATGGATATCGTGCATTCGCATGCCGTGAAGAATGAAGTGGAGGGATTGGGTAACTTTGCGGGTGATCCCAATCAGTATTTCTATCCAGGCGAGCGGCATGAGCATCCTGCCTGGGACAGTCTTTGCTTCGATTATGGTAAAGATGACGTCATTCATTTCTTGTTGTCTAACTGTAAGTATTGGTTGGATGAATACCATTTTGATGGTTTCCGCTTTGATGGCGTGACTTCAATGCTCTATTACAGCCATGGCTTGGGCGAGGCTTTCACCAACTATGGTGACTATTTCAATGGACATGAGGACGACAATGCCATTTGTTATCTCACGATGGCCAATAAGCTCATCCATGAAGTGAATCCTAATGCCATCACAATTGCCGAGGAGGTGAGTGGCATGCCGGGCCTTGCTGCTAAGTATGAGGATGGTGGCTATGGTTTTGATTACCGTCTGGCCATGAATATACCTGACTATTGGATCAAGACCATCAAGGAGCAGAAAGATGAGGACTGGAAACCCAGCAGCATCTTCTGGGAAGTGAAGAACCGTCGTGCTGACGAGGAGACGATCTCTTACTGTGAAAGTCACGACCAGGCATTGGTGGGAGACAAGACCATTATCTTCAGACTGATAGACGCTGATATGTACTGGCATTTTAAACATGGCGATGAAACCGATCTCGTGCGCAGGGGCATTGCCTTGCATAAGATGATCAGGCTGGTGACAGCGTCTGCCATGAATGGCGGATACCTTAATTTCATGGGCAATGAGTTTGGACATCCCGAATGGATTGACTTCCCGCGGGAAGGTAATGGCTGGAGTTACAAGTACGCTCGGCGTCAGTGGAACCTGGTTGATAATCCTGACCTTGACTATCATTATCTCGGTGATTTCGACAAAGCCATGCTCGCTGTCATTAAAAGTGAGAAGAACTTTAATCTCACTCCCATACAGGAGATATGGCACAATGACGGTGATCAGATTCTCGCTTTTGAGCGGGGAGAGCTGGTGTTTGTCTTCAATTTTTCTCCAGTGAGAAGCTTCGCAGATTATGGCTTCCTGGTGAGGAATGGCGAATACCAGGTGGTTCTCAACACCGACGCAAAGGTGTTCGGTGGAAACGGACTCGCCGACGACACTGTGGCTCACTTTACCAACTTTGATCCTCTCTATGAGAAGGATGACAAGGGCTGGCTGAAGCTTTATATCCCTGCCCGCACGGCAGTAGTGTTAAGAAAGAAGAAATAGGATGTCAATGCAACGCAAAGATGGCACGATGAGCATGAGAATTATCTGTGCCATCTTTTTCTTGGTTTTCACTTCTCTCTATCTTTACAAGTATCAGTCAGACATTCTGGCTGTTACCCAACATGTGCTGTCAAATGGTGCCACACATTATAATAAGGTGATAGGAACAATCCTCATCACGTTGTCTTTGTGGTTGGTACAGATAGCTGTTCATGCTGCTTCGAAGCTTAACCACCGTGCACATGCCTTGACCTATATTCCGTCGTTGTTGTTATTGGCAGTCTTGACCGATGTCTCTCCCCATTTGGCCATTGGTAATTATTTGGGTGTCTGGCTTTGGCTGTTCCCTTTGCTGATGGTTCTCTATGTGGGTGTGGTGTGGTTCTTCAAGCAGCTGGAGTCTATGGAACCGGTTTCTTTGTCGTTTGGTCTCTTTTCGCGCTTGACATGGGTGAATCTTTTGCAGATGTCGATCATGGCTCTTGTTGTTTGTGGAATAGGCTGTTCTGATACGGTATTTCATTGTCGTATGCGCATGGAGAGTGATTTACTGAAAGGAGATTATGTGGCAGCCGCACGGGTTGGCAAGCATGTGGAAGAGACGGACAGCAGTTTGACAATGCTCCGTATATTGGCATTGACCAAGACAAACAGCCTTTGCGAACGGCTGTTTGAGTATCCTTTGACTGGTGGATCTGATGCTATGTTTCCAAATGGCACTTCCGTGAAGGTAATGATGCTGCCAGAAGACAGTATCTATGCTAACTTTGGTGTGGTGTTTAAGGAGAAACTGAGGCCTTTGACCTATCTTCAGTTTGTCAACAAAAGCAAGTACACCAATAAGGCCTCAAAGGATTGGTTGCTTTGCGCTTATTTGCTTGATTGTAATCTTGATCAATTCGTCAAGACATTGCCGAGCTATTATCAAGTCACTCAACCTTTGCCCAAAGCTTTTCGAGAAGCACTGGTACTGTACAACCATTTGAGAAAGAAGCCGAAAATCATCTATCGGGAATCGACAATGGACGCAGACTATGAGGACTTCAAGAAGGCTTATTATTTGTCTTCTGATCCTACTGCCAGAATATCAAATGTAAAAGACAACTTCGGCACTACTTATTGGTTCTACTATTTGACTCATGCTGCCACACATCCTGTTAGGAGCGTGTAGGGGTCAGTTTGTCATTGATAATAGAAGTGAATATATAGATCAAGATTACAATCCACCATGAGCACAGGAAGCCAGCAAGAAAGCCGTGCCCTTTGATACCGCAAAAGATGGTGGACGCCAGGATAATAATAGCTGTAGATGCAATGAAAGAATAGCGAAGTTCATTGCCTTTCCAACTCCAATGCTTGAACTTCAAGGCAAACATAGGTATTTCAGAAATGAGCAGCCAAGAGCTCAGGAGCATCAAGGCGATTATTATCCATGCACCGGCTGTCAGTGTTTCGAACCAACTGCCAAGAGAGAGAATCAGTGACCCCCAAAACAAGGCATTGGCAGGGGTGGGCAGTCCGATAAAGCCCATGGACTGTCGTGTGTCAAGATTGAACTTGGCGAGACGGAGTGCTGAAAAGGCCGCCATAATGTAGGCAATGAAAGGAATATAGTCGGCAGCTCTACCTAATGCAGAAGGAAACGGCATTACAACCAATTGTGAAAAAATGATAGTGGAGGGCGCTACGCCAAATGTAACATCATCGGCAAGGGAATCAAGCTCTTTCCCAATGGGGGAAGATATATGGAATGCCCTTGCACTCATGCCATCGAAAAAGTCGAATATCGCACCGATGATAATCCATAACAGTGCTAAATCAGGGCTGGCAAAAAAAGCAAAGCACGTGGCGATGCAACCTGAGATGAGATTGCAACAAGTCAAAATATTTGGGAAATTAATGAGTTTCATCTCTTTAATTTTGCTATAATTGTCTGATCTCCTACAGTTTTCTGATTCATCTTGACACATATCTCTGAATTCAGAGGCAGGAAAATATCTACGCGTGACCCCAACTTGATAAAGCCCAGGTGCTCGTCAATGAAGCATTCCTCTCCCTCTTTGGCGTAAGTGATGATACGACGTGCGACAGCCCCGGCAATCTGACGGCATAAAATGTCTGTGCCATCGTCGGTGGTAATCATAGTGTCGGCGTGCTCGTTTTCCATGCTTGCCTTGGGGAGCCAAGCCTTATGATAGTTGCCGTTAAAGTGTTTCACAAACTTTACGCACCCGTCAACGGGAAACCAGTTTGCATGAACATTGGTAATGCCCATGAAGATGGAGATCTGGATGCGGCGGTCGTGGAAGTAGATGTTTTCATTCACTTCTTCTATGACGACGATCTTTCCGTCAGCTGGCGCTACCACTATGCCGTTCGTATCCTCTAAGTTCAGATAGCGTATAGGACACTGGTAGAAATTGACAGCAATGGCATAAACGATACCGAAAGCAATGATGAAAGTCCAAAAAGGCCATGCTGCGGCTACATAGTGCCAGAGGATAAAACCCATAATAGCAATAAAGACGAAGCCACCAACCAATTGGTCAATGCCCTCTCTATGTATACGTATCTTCTTAAGCTTCTTAATTCTTTTGCCCATGACTTGTAACCTGACTGTAAAAATGCAGGGTCGAATAAGTGTTTCCTTTTCACTGCAAAGGTAAATATTTTATATTAAACACACAAATATTTTAGGTTCTTCTTTTGGACATGTCGTTTTTTAAATGTAACTTTACACTCGTAAAGTCATTTTCATGGAAGATTTTATTCATTTACACGTACATACTCATTATAGCATTCTTGACGGGCAGTCTAAAGTCACACACCTTGTTGATAAGGCTATCGGTGATGGTATGAAGGGCATGGCCATCACGGATCATGGTGTTATGTATGGCATCAAAGAGTTCTCAGATTATTGTGCCTCAGTCAATAAGAAACGTAAGGCTGGGGGGAAAGAGCTTTTCAAGCCTATCTTTGGCTGTGAGATGTATGTGGCGCACCATCATAAGGAAGACAAGGATAAAGCGGCAGGCGATGGCTCGGGATACCATTTAATCGTATTAGCCAAGAACTATCATGGTTATAAGAATCTCATTAAATTGGTGAGTCGTTCATGGATTGATGGGTATTACTATCGTCCAAGAACTGACCGTTATGATCTTGAGAAATATCACGAGGACTTGATTGTGAGTTCAGCGTGTCTGGGAGGAGAGATTCCTCAAAAGATAATGTCAGGTGACATAAAAGGAGCCAGAGAAGCTGTGGAATGGTATCACCATGTGTTTGGCGATGACTTCTATCTTGAGCTTCAGCGTCATCAGGTGACGGATCCCTCCTTGCATGCCAACCGTGAGACATATCCTTTGCAGCAGAAAGTCAACCGTGTTTTGATGCAATTTGCCAAGGAATACGGTATCAAGCTGATCTGTACCAACGATTGTCATTTCGAAGACAAAGAGACTGCAGAAGCTCATGACCATTTGCTCTGTTTGTCAACGAGTAAGGATTTGGACGATCCCACACGTATGGTCTATACCAAGCAGGAATGGTTTAAGACACGTGCTGAGATGAACGCCATTTTCTCTGATGTCCCCGAGGCCTTGAGCAATACATTAGAAATTCTCGATAAAGTTGAGACCTACAGCATTGACCATGGTCCCATTATGCCTTTCTTTCCTATTCCTGAGAGCTTCGGCACAGAGGAGGAATGGCATAAGAAGTTTACAGAAGAACAGCTCTATAAAGAGTTTACCTCTGATGAGAATGGTGAGAACTCCTTGCCTAAAGATAAGGCAGATGCGGTGATAAAGCGCCTGGGCGGATATGATAAGGTCTACCGCATCAAGTTTGAGGCAGACTATTTGGCTAAACTCGCTTACGACGGTGCTAAAAAACGGTATGGTGACCCAATTCCAGAAGAGGTTGAGGAGCATGTGAAGTTTGAGCTTCATGTAATGAAAACCATGGGTTTTCCAGGATATTTCCTTATTGTGCAGGACTTTATCAATGCAGCCCGCGATCAGTTAGGCGTTTGGGTCGGTCCTGGACGTGGGTCGGCCGCTGGTTCTGTGGTGGCTTATTGTTTAGGAATTACAAAGATAGATCCTTTGAAATACGATCTTCTGTTTGAGCGTTTCCTCAATCCTGACCGTGTCAATCTGCCGGATATTGATACTGATTTTGATGATGACGGTCGCGGGAAAGTGCTGCAATGGGTGATGGATAAGTATGGGAAGGAAAATTGCGCGCATATCATTACTTATTCGAGCATGGCTACTAAGAACTCGATTGCTGATGTAGCGCGTGTGGAGAAATTGCCATTGGAGCGTGCCAACGCTTTGAAAAAAGCGATTCCGGACCGCTTGCCAGATGGTTTGAAGATGAATCTCGCCAATGCCATCAAGTGTACGCCGGAGTTGCGTGAGGCCGAGAGCTCAGTGGATCCGAGGGAGCGCAACACTATCAAATACGCTAAAATGCTGGAGGGTACCATCCGTGGTACCGGAATCCATGCCTGTGGATTCATTATATGTCGTGATCCAATCAGTGATTGGGTGCCCGTGTCCACTGCCGACGACCCTGATTTCCCCGATCGTAAATGTGATGTAACACAGTATGACGGACATGTGATTGAATCGACGGGTCTCATCAAAATGGACTTCCTTGGTTTGAAGACACTCTCCGAACTTAAGGAAGCTGTAAAGGTTGTCAAGCAAACTACGGGAGAGGATGTGGACCTTGATACTATACCCATTGATGATGAATTGACCTATAAGCTTTATCAGGAGGGTCGGACGATAGGAACCTTTCAGTTTGAATCCCCTGGTATGCAGAAGTATCTCAAAGAGTTGCATCCTACTGTCTTTGAGGATCTGATAGCTATGAATGCGCTTTATCGGCCGGGGCCTATGGACTATATTCCCGAGTTTATCGCCCGTAAGAAAGACCCTTCGCGTATCAAGTACGATATTCCCTGCATGGAGAAGTACCTAAAGGATACTTATGGTATCACCGTCTATCAGGAGCAGGTGATGCTTCTGTCAAGACAACTTGCCAACTTCACGCGCGGTGAAAGTGATGCCTTGCGTAAGGCTATGGGTAAGAAGAAGAAGGCTATCGTTGATGCGATGAAGCCGAAGTTTCTGAAACAAGGTGCGGAGAATGGCCACGACCCAAAGATTCTTGAGAAGATATGGGGCGATTGGGAGAAATTTGCATCCTATGCTTTCAATAAGTCCCATGCCACTTGCTATTCGTGGGTTGCTTATCAGACAGCATATCTGAAGGCTCACTATCCAGCCGAGTATATGGCGGCACTGATGACCCGCCGTTTCTTCGACATTGGCGAGATTACAAAGCTCATGGAAGAGTGCAAGGTAATGGGGATACCCACTCTTGGGCCGAGTGTCAATGAGAGCTATTCAAAGTTTGGTGTTAACGATAAAGGTGAGATACGTTTTGGTTTGTCAGCTATCAAGGGAATGGGTTCTGCCGCCGCGTCTGCTATAGTAAGTGAACGCAAGGCGCACGGACCTTACAAAGATATTTATGACTTTGCTGAACGTGTCAGCTTGAAAGATGTCAATCGCAAGGCTTTTGAGAGCCTGGCATTGAGTGGAGGCTTCGATTGTTTTGGTTTGATGCGTGAGCAATATCTTGCTACTAATGCAAAAGGTGAGGCCTTTCTTGATAGTCTCGTAAGATTTGGTCAGCAGTACCAGCAGGATAAGAAAGACGCAGCTAACTCTCTCTTCGGTGTCATGAGTGCGGAGGTGGCTGTAGCATTGCCTCCAGCTCCCAAGGCCGAAGAATGGAGTAGTATTGAAAAACTGAGTAGAGAAAAAGACTTGGTGGGCATTTACCTGTCAGCGCACCCACTTGACGACTTCGCTCTCATACTTAATAATATGTGTAATACCACATGCATCGAGGTCGGTGACCGTAGCAGGCAGGAAGAGCTTTCACAGCGCGAGGACATTACCTTTGGTGGAATCGTCACGAAAGTATCTCAGAGATTCACCAAGCGTGGCAGTCCCTTCGGTCTGGTGACGATAGAAGACTTCAGCGGTTCTGGAGAGATAGCCTTGTTTGGTGAGGAATGGGGCAAATGGAATGGGAAACTTGCCATGGGTTGCTCGGTATTCATTAAGGCAAAGTATGTCAAGCTCTTTCCCACCAGTCAATCTTATTCGTTGGCGATCCAGAATATTGAGTACCTTCAAACGGTGAAGGATGAGCGTATCGAACGGTTCACGATCAATGTGCCCAGTAAAGCCATTGATGAGACTACGGTCAATGACGTGATGTCCATAGTTACTGACAGCCCTGGACATACGGAATTGTTTTTCAACATTATTGATGAGGAAAACCATGTTAATGTGCTCTTACGTTCACAAAAGCAGCAAATAGAGGTGGGGAAAGAGCTCGTCCAATACATTGATGGAAGATCGGAGATGAGCTATCATGTCAATTAAAATCAGATAAAGAAGTAACAAAATAGAAGTAAATGAAGATTATCATCAAATCCCTTGACAACATCCGTGAAGCTGCCCGAGAGTTTGTCCATAACATGGGGGAAAGCCATGTGTTTGCGTTCTATGGCAAGATGGGTGCGGGGAAGACGACTTTTATTAAGGCGTTGTGTGAAGAGTTGGGCGTAGATGATGTGATCACATCTCCTACATTCGCTATTGTTAATGACTATACCGCAGAAGATGACCAACACATCTACCATTTTGATTTCTATCGAATCAAGAAGCTGGAAGAAGTCTTCGATATGGGTTACGAGGATTATTTCTACAGCGGCAGTCTGTGCTTTATAGAATGGCCGGAACTCATAGAGGAGATTCTCCCTGGAGATTCCATTAAAGTCACAATCACGCAGCTTGAAGACGGCAGCAGGGAAGTGGAGTTCTAAATCTGCGTTTTTTATGACATAAAGTTTGTGCAGTTGAGTGTAATTGTTTAATTTTGCAAATACATTACTTTACAGACATTAAAGAAAGGAACAAATCATGACAGTAGAAGTAACAGCTGATAATTTCGAGAAGCTGAAAAATGGCGACCTCCCTTTGGTCGTAGATTTGTGGGCGACGTGGTGCGGTCCGTGCCGTATGGTAGGACCTATCATAGAAGAGCTCTCCAACGAATACGAGGGTAAGGTTGTCGTTGGCAAGTGTGATATCGAAGAGAATGAGGACATCCCCATGCAGTATGGCGTTCGTAACATTCCTACTATTCTCTTCTTTAAGAATGGCCAGCTCGTTGATAAGTTTGTTGGCGCCGCAGCTAAGAGTAAGCTTCAGGAAAAGTTTGATAAGCTTATTGAGGCATAAGGCTTTTCAGCACAGTTTCTAAGCAAACGGGAGACTTAAAAGGTTTTGTCCTTTTAAGTCTCCCGTTCTTATGATGATCTTATGCAATGTTGTCGAGGAACAGCAGCAGTCTATTGGTAACATTGACGGCAGACACCCCGCTGTCGAAGTCAAGCGATACGAGATTCAGTTGCGGATACATTGCTTTCAGCTTCTTTTCAATACCTTTGGAGACGACATGGTTGGCGATGCAGCCGAAGGGCTGCAGGCTTGCCACATTGTAGACTCCTTGTTTGACCAGACTGACGATATCGCTCGGCAACAGCCAACCCTCTCCAAACTGGGCGGCAAGTGATACCACTCCGTTGACATCTTTGGCATCTTCGAAAATGTTGGTGAAAGGACGGAAGAAGCGGAAGCATGACGCAAGCGTATTGATCTTCTTCTCTCTTCTCCAGATAAGGCTGTAAACACTCTTGACGAGGAAGTCGGGTACGTGGCTGCATTTCAAGCCCATATGTTTTTGTACAATGGCATTGACAAACTCCTGAAGGAAGAATGGAGAAAGCAGGGGCGGTACTACCTCACAACCTTTCGCTATGATGCGACGCTCAAGAAATTGATGTGCAAAGGGATTGAACTTCAGGAAGATCTCCCCGACAATGCCAACAGCCGGCACCTCTTTGTCCTCTGTAATATCATCAAAATCTTCGGCTGCCTCTGAGATCAGCTTCATCAGCGTTTTGGGATCATTGTCCAAAATGGGCTTGGCAGCTGCGCTGAGATATTTGTGCCTTAGTTGCTCTGCCTGGTTACTGAATTGTCCGTCGACGATGTAAGCGTCTTTTTTTAATCTGCTCACAGAGCCGTGATAGAGTTTCGAGATGGTGTCGCTATAGAGAAAGGTGGTGACGATAATGGGTGCCATGCTCATCCATGGCACATTGAGTTCGCCGTCTTGCTCTTTGTCATCAGAGGCGCTGGTGGACACGCCCAAGGTGATGAGTGGCACGTCTGTAAATCCATTAGCATTCATGGCGCGGCGTATAAGAGCAGCGTAGTTGGTGGCACGGCACTGTCCTCCTGTCTGGGTCATGACGGCAGAAACTTCCTGCGGATTATACTTCCCTGATTTCAATGCCTTGACAAAATCGCCTACGATGAGTGTTGCAGGATAGCAAACCTCATTATTGGCATACTTGAGCCCTTGCTCTGCGCTGGTGATGTCGCTGGGCGGAAGTATTTCCACATCCCAGCCTAAGAGCTTGCAAAGCGGCGGGAGGAGCGGAGTCAGATATTCCGTAAAGTACGGCGCAAGGATTTTCTTCTGTTGTGGTCTGGCACCTCTCGATCTTGTGACAGCCCCCCGAGTGTTGTTGTCATTGTCGCGGGAGGCCGTGACGTTACGATCTGATTTCCCGTTCAGGCTTTCTATCAGTGACCTTACTCTTAGTTTCAGTGAGCCCACATTGCTCACGTCGTCTATCTTTAGCAGTGTAAAAGGTTTGCCATGACGCTTCAGGATGTCGCGTATTTCATCTTGGATGAATGAGTCTGGCCCACATCCAAAGGATGTCATCTGGATGAAATGCACGTCGTCAGCTTGCTCTGCACACCATTGCCCCGCCTTGATGATGCGGTTCATATACGCCCATTGCCTCACAAGATAGGTCTCTCCTGTACCTGTCTGCATGTTACCGCGCACAATATCTTCAGAGATGACATTCACTCCAAGTGAGGCAATCATTTCCGACAGCTTGTGTTGGATGAGTGGGTCGGTGTGGTAAGGTCGTCCTGCGAGCAGGATGGTAAGCCGGTGGCTGTGTCTACTCTCAGTCAGTATCTCTTCAGCTTTGCTGTGGATTGCCTGGACATAGTCGCATTGGGCTTTGGTAGCGGCGTTGAGTGCGCTTTTCCGAATCTTTGGGGCGATACCGTAGCCTTTCAAGAAATCGTCTATCTGCTTGCTGAGAAGCTTCTCATCACGGAAGTTGATCACGGGTGACACCACCTCGTTGTGCAGGTTCATTGCAGAGCGGATGACATCAGAGTAAGCCGAGACAATAGGGCAGTTGTAGCTGTTGATGTTGCGGCTGTCGTCCTGCTGCTCAAATATCACATAAGGCATGAAGATGAACTTCTGTTGCTCCTGCGGCATCCGCGCAAGTTGTTCGTCAAGCTCCTTGACATGTGAATGTACGAGCTTGGCGGGGAAGCAAATGTTGTCACTCATCACGGTGCTGAGTGCACTTTCGTAGCGTTGGAAATTACTCTCTGAACTCAGTATGACCTCAAACCCGGCCGTGGTGAGAAGTGCATACCAGAAAGGAAAGTCCTCGTACATGTTCAGTATCCGAGGTATTGCCACGACAGGTTTACCCTTCTGCCGTTGGCCATTGGAGCCGGAAGAGCATCGGTCGAAAAGCAGGTGATATTTGTAGGTATAGATATTCTCGCCTTTGATTTCATGCTTCCCTTTGTTGTTGAACACCCGCTCACACTTGTTACCTGAATAGAATTTTCGGCCACCGGCAAACTGATACATAGTGACAAAACAATGGTTTTCGCAACCTTTGCAGTTGAGAAGCTTTGTACTGTAGGACGACATGTTGAGTAAATCGTCTACTTCACGACCTTCTTCGGCATTCTTGTCAGCCAATTGTGCGATGGCGTGCAGGGAGCACCCGTAAGCACCCATCATTTCCGGCATGTTGCTCCTTGCCACTTCCCTGCCGGTAAGAAGTTCGAATGCTCTGACCACAGAGTCATTCTTCATGGTGCCGCCCTGTACGACGATGTGGTCGCCCAAAGGATCGTTACCCCGCAATTTGAGCACTTTAAACAAGCAGTTGCGCACCACGGAATAGCTCAGTCCGGCGGCAATGTCCTCCACGCTGGCTCCTTCGCGCATCACTTGTTTTACTTTTGAGTTCATAAACACCGTGCAGCGCGTACCCAGGTCACAGGGATCAGACGCACGGCATGCTGCGTCGGCGAAGTCTTCCACCTGATAGCCAAGGCCTTTGGCAAATGTCTGAATGAAGGTGCCGCATCCCGATGAGCAGGCTTCGTTGAGCTCCATGCGTGTCACGGCACCGTTGTCCACAAAGATGGCTTTCATATCTTGTCCGCCAATGTCAAGGATGAAGCTCACGTCAGGCATTAAGTGTTCTGCTGCACGGTAATGTGCCATGGTCTCGATGATACTGGTGTCAAGGTTGAAAGCTGCTTTGATCAGTTCTTCCCCATAGCCTGTAGAGCAGGAACCGACGATATGTAGATGGGTTTTACTTTCTGTAGCTTTGTCTTGGAGCCTTGTCAGGCCGTCTTTGACGGCTTTAATGGGGTTACCAAGGTTCATCGAGTAATCAGAGAAGACGATCTCTCCGGCTTCCTTGCCTTGAGCCCTCACGGCAATGATCTTAGTAGTCGTTGAACCGGAATCGATGCCAATGACGACCTGTTCGTCGCCTTCGCGCATGGGATAGATTCTGGTGCTGTACTTTTCTTTGCTTTTCAGCCAAGTGTTGTGTGCTTCAGTAGAGGGAAATAATGGGTTGAGTTTCTCTTCCACGTCGACTTTTGGCTGATTGGTCCTGGTGAATACATTGACATCTGCTGGAGTGTTGAGATGTGCCAAAAGTGTTTCTATACTGACAGGAATAGCGTTCCCAGCCCGTAGCGCACAACCCAAGGCGGGTATCAGGTTGCCTTCCTTAAGAACGATAAAGTCAGACAGGGACAGGTGCAGATAGTCGGCAAAGGCTTTGCGAAGAGCCGGCAGAAAGGTCAGGGGGCCTCCGCATAAGAGAATGGGTGCAGAGAAGTCGCAGCCGTGACTGAGCGTGGTAACAGTCTGCACGGCGATGCTGTGGAAGATACTTGCCGCGATGTCTGTCTCGGGAAGGTTACGCGCCATGAGGTTTTGTATGTCGGTCTTGGCGAAGACGCCACAGCGCGCTGCCATAGGATAGAGATGGGTTGATTGCAGAGCCAGGTCGTTCATGCGCTGGTTATCGCATCCCATCAGTACCGACATTTGGTCGATGAACGCGCCAGTGCCGCCCGCACAGTTGCCGTTCATGCGTAGTTCTGTGCTGTTGCCATTGAAAAAGACGACCTTGGCGTCCTCGCCACCAATATCTATCAGAGCTTTGGCCTGTGGGTAACGATTGCGTGCAAACACAGTAGCCGCGACAACCTCTTGTACGAATTCGGCATTGAGACTCTCGGCGGTAGACATGCCTACCGACCCAGTGACACAGAGGCACAGTTCGATGTCAGGGAAACGTTGTCTTATTTCATTAAGATAAGTGCCGACAAGCTCTTTAACCTTGGCGTTGTGACGCTCATATCTTGAGAAGACTATTTCGCCTTTAGGGTCGATTAGAACTATTTTGGCGGTGGTGGAACCGACATCAAGACCCGCTCTGTATGCCTTTTTCATATGTGGTAAAGCTCTATTAGTCAATAAAATTACTTGCAAAGTTACAAAAAAAAGTATGTATTGTGTTTTGTTTTTATATTATTTAATACCCTTACTTTGAGCCTTCGGACATGTATGCCGTCGTGTGACAGTTGCCGCACGATCGTCAAACAGTTGCCGCACGATCGTCAAACAATTGCCGCACGATCGTTCGACAATTGTCACATGATGGCATTCTTCTCTAAAGCAAGAAAAATGGTGGTGCAGTGAGAAGATGATGACATGGGGGCTCAGCCTTGTTTTTTCCCTTCACCTCACCTAATCAAATTTTGCTGCTTGTAATGATTAGCTGTGGTAATACATTGACTCTTAATTAAAAAAATGGGAATCTATTTCGATTCCTATTGCGTACAAAAAGCGGAAGGTGAGGGATTCAAACCCCCGATACCACGTAATGGGTATACCAGATTTCGAGTCTAGCGCATTCGGTCACTCTGCCAACCTTCCTAAAACTGCGGTACAAAATTACACAAAAAATGCCGGAATACTTATGTCCCTTGATGGATTAACAATATTTAATCCATTCTTCCTTCCCTTTAGCACTCATCCTGTCACATGAAAATGCTGTCCAGCCATTATGATGGGATAGGAGGCAGAAGTGTGTAAGTTCAATAGAGAAGTATGCGAGTTTGGGATACAACGTACTGCTTTCTTTGACAACAAGCTGGAGGCACTGCTTGTGCACATGTGGAGAAGTCAAGACAATCAGAGCTCTTTGCATGGTAATCTTATCTTGAGCTTGCATCTATAATAATGCCCCCAAAAAAGTTTTATTCGTTGTTGAAAGCCTTTTCATTGAGCGCGTACCTCAGTCTGTTGCGTAGAGGAGATTGCTCTGTGATGTACTTGTCTGTTCTTTAAGCTCACGGTTCAGTTTTTGAAATTAGTGTGAGGCTTTCCACCAAGATGTTTTTTCTTTTCCTTTCAATGCAACTCTGTTTATGCTTGGATCAGAAATTGTAATTCCCGAAAAACGGTTGATTTTGATGAACAGTCCACCTCTGAAAGGATAAATAGCAGAGTAGATGGAATCAGTATGCACTGTCGATTTCACGGTTTGCGTAAGGAGAGCGTTGAAGTCGTTCAGCATATCGTTGTCTTTGCAGAGGTGTTCCACGTAATCTTTCATGTCAAAGAAAATGCTTTGATCAAAACCGTCAAGGGTTTGAAGACTGTCCAGATCATTGCTGTCAAACTGATACTTCTCATTAATCAGCTTCATCTGTGCTGCTAAGCGATCCAACTTACGACAATCAATTACTGACAGCGTGCCGCAAGGAGGATTGAATTTGGAGTAGAACTGATGAAAAGCTGCCGTGATAGTCTCATAGGCAGGAGTGGGAGAGGCAAGCGATGTCCACATAGACTGATAGGGCATACCCTCCGCCATAATTTCTGATGTGGAGCCGACAAGGAAGTTGGTCACATCTTTGAGTTGATAGGCTGTTTCCACATTGGCCATATAACAGTCATCAAAGAGGATATACTGCATCTTTAATCCTGCTTCACGGATGCCTGCATCTAGAGTTTCTATATCAGTTGCATAGCTATTCAGATCGTCCACGCTGCCATAGAATCGGGTGGGGTGCCAAAGATTGGTGCTTCCCTTTTTCGTAATGGAAGAGGCATCCCTTCTTTGCTTGGCGGCGTATGGATAGTCGGTCCAGTCATTTTTAAAGGTCCATCCCATACCGTGGCACCCGATGACCATGGCATAATTGAGCGCGAAGGCATTGCTTTTCACATCGCTGAGGATCTCTGCAATACCGTTTGCCGTAGTATAGAGGTTACCCGTGTAGCTCTTGATAGTCTTATGGTGTATCTGTTTGTTTTCTAAGGTTATCTCATACAATGACGAAGACTCTGCAGAAGTACTGAAGAAAACAAGCACTCGACCATTCATCCGCCCAGCTTTAAGGATGGCTCCCTCAATGCTATCGAGGTTTTGCATGAAATAAGAGTAAAGACCTTGATAGCCGTTGGCGGATCCCGACCATGGCATGAATACAATTGTTGTCTGTTTGTTGTAGTTGTCAGGGTCTTCCGACTCGCTGTTGCAAGCGGAGAACGATACGGCAGCAATCACCAGAACGAGCAAATACAGAACACGTTTCATGGTTGTTTACATTTAAAAGCTATGAATGAGAATTACTTCTTTGCTTTGAGGGCTTTGAGGCTTTCCTCGATACTTGCGATTTTCTCTTCAGTGTCGCTCTGTTTCTTACGCTCTTTTTCGACGACAGCCTCAGGAGCATGGGCTACAAAGTTCTCGTTGGCAAGTTTTTTCTTGACGCCGGCCAAGAAGCCCTGCAAGTGCTGAAGCTCTTTCTCTTGCTTCTCTATCTCGGCGCCTACGTCAATGAGATCGCCTACAGGTACGGCAAATTCATCAGTGCCTACCATAAAGGCAGAGGCGTCTGCGTTCTTGTCGTTCACAACTACTATGCTCTTGAGATTGGCCATCTTGGTAATGATGCTAACGAAAGCAGCGTAGTTATTCTTTCCTATGGCCTGAAGCACCAACTCCTTTTTTGGAGCAATATTTTTCTCGTTGCGGATGGCTCGCACACCGGCAACGATTTGCTTCACGAGCTCCATGTCGGCACACATCTTGCGGTCCTCATCATTGAGAGGGGCGACGTTCAGGCGAGATACCATAATGCTATCGCCGTCCTTGCGGTCACTGGCGTGCTGCCACAGTTCTTCTGTGATAAAAGGCATGAAAGGATGTAGCATCTGCATCAACGTCTCGAAAAAGCGCAACGTCGCCGCCATCGTGGTCTTATCTATCGGCTGTTGCTTGCCATCGACATAAGCAGGCTTGACAAGTTCCAGATACCAGGCAGAGAACTCGTCCCAGAACAAGCGGTAAACGCTCATCAGAGCCTCGGAGATGCGGTAGGTCTTGAACTGCTCGTCCATCACCGCATTGACCTCTTTGAGTTTTGCGTCAAACCATTCCACCGAGAGACGGCAGTTCTCCGGCTGAGTGATATCTGCTGTCTCCCAGCCCTTGACGAGGCGGAAGGCATTCCAAATCTTATTGTTGAAGTTGCGTCCCTGCTCGCAAAGAGTCTCATCGAAAAGAATATCGTTGCCTGCAGGAGCCGAGAGCATCATACCCATGCGCACGCCGTCTGCACCGTACTTGTCCATGAGCGCAATGGGGTCAGGCGAGTTGCCAAGGCTTTTCGACATCTTGCGGCCAAATTTGTCGCGCACGATACCGGTGAAATAGACGTGGCGGAATGGCATCTTCCCCTTGTACTCATAGCCTGCCATAATCATGCGTGCTACCCAGAAGAAGATAATGTCGGGCCCAGTCACAAGGTCGCTCGTGGGATAATAATAGTTGATTTCTTTATTTTCAGGATCAAGTATGCCGTTGAAAAGTGAGATAGGCCATAACCAGCTTGAGAACCAAGTGTCGAGGCAGTCACTTTCCTGTTCCAGGTCAGCGGCAGTGAGTGACGGATTCTTCTCTTGGGCGAGCCTTAGGGCTTCCTCAGCCGATTCTGCTACTACGAAGTCGCACTTTCCGTCCTCCGTGGTAAAATAATAGGCTGGAATGCGGTGCCCCCACCATAGCTGACGGCTGATGCACCAGTCCTTGATATTCTCCAGCCAATATTTATAGGTGTTCTTATACTTCTTTGGGAAGAACTCAATCTCATCATCCATCACCGGAGGCAGTGCAAGGTCAGCAAAGTGCTGCATCTTAAGGAACCACTGTGTAGAGAGCTTCGGCTCGATGGGCACATTGGTGCGCTCAGAGAAACCGACCTTATTGTCATAGTCCTCTACTTTTTCCATGAGTCCCGCCTTTTCCAGATCAATGGCAATCTGTTTTCGCACATCCATGCGATCTTGGCCTACATACAGCCCGGCGGCCTCGGAAATGGTACCGTCATTGTTGAAGATGTCGATGGTTTCCAAGTGGTGTTTTAGTCCAAGCATATGGTCATTGACATCATGTGCAGGCGTCACTTTTAAACAGCCGGTACCAAACTGGATATCGACATATGAGTCCTCAATGACTGGAATCTCACGGTTCACCAACGGCACAATGACATGGAGGCCTTTGAGCCATGTATTTTTCTTGTCCTCGGGGTTGATGCACATGGCTGAGTCGCCCATGATAGTCTCGGGGCGCGTGGTGGCCACGACGGCATAATAGCCTTTGGCATCTTGGTGCATCACGTTGCTTTCAGCCTTTCGTGCCACCTTGGTCTGTTCGCCAGGAGCTACATAGTATCTCAGATAATAGAGCTTGGAGTGCTCGTCTTTGTAAATAACCTCCTCATCGGAAAGTGCCGTTTTGGCTTTAGGATCCCAGTTCACCATGCGTACGCCGCGGTAGATAAGCCCCTTACGGTAGAGATCCACGAAGACATGGATCACACTTTTTGAGCGCGTCTCGTCCATTGTAAAAGAGGTACGGTCCCAGTCGCATGAGCAGCCAAGCTTGCGTAACTGTTTAAGGATAATTCCGCCATGTTCATGTGTCCAGTCCCAGGCATGCTCCAGAAACTGCTCACGTGTGAGATCGGTTTTCTTGATACCTTGTTCAGCAAGTTTGCCGACGACCTTTGCTTCAGTAGCAATAGATGCGTGGTCAGTACCTGGTACCCAGCAAGCATTTTTTCCTTCCATACGGGCACGGCGCACGAGGATATCTTGAATGGTGTTGTTGAGCATATGGCCCATGTGGAGCACACCAGTTACATTGGGCGGGGGAATAACCACCGTGTAAGGCTCGCGTCCGTCAGGATGAGAAGAGAAAAGCTTGTTGTCAAGCCAGTACTGATACCATTTCGACTCTACGTGATGAGGGTCGTATTTACTTGCTAATTCCATGTATCTGTTATTTCTTTGCGTTATCTTAATAATATCAGTGCAAAATTACTAATTTTCAATATAAAACCACTAACTTTGCACAAAAATAAAGTAAAGAGTGATGCATACCAAAGAAGAAAAGCTCAAGGCCTTTGAACGCTTGTTAGACGTTCAGGAGCGACTTCGCAAGGAATGTCCATGGGACAGGGCACAGACTTTCGAAAGCCTTCGCCCAAACACCATTGAGGAGACTTTCGAGTTGTGCGATGCCTTGATGAAGGATGACCGTCCCGAGGTCTGCAAAGAGTTAGGCGACGTGATGGAGCATGTCATTCTGTATTCTGTTATGGGTTCAGAGACCGGTGACTTTGACATTGCCGATGTCTGTAATCATCAGGCCGATAAACTGATGTTTCGTCACGACTTCATTGATTGGAGAGGATGGTATGTCAGTAATCCGAATATGACGGTTGATACTTATGGTCATGTCGATTACAAAATCACCAGTACGCATGCCGACACGTCTTCAGAAGACTCACCAAAGTCTACTTTTCAGGTGGAAACATCATGGGAGCAGCGCAAGCAATTAGAGCGTGACGGCAACAAGACTGTGCTCAGTGGTGTGCCTGATGCGCTTCCATCTATTATCAAGGCCTACCGTATTCAGGATAAGGCAAGAAATGTGGGCTTCGATTGGAAAAGGCCACAGGACGTATGGGAGAAGGTGCGCGAGGAGTTGGGTGAGCTTGAGGTGGAACTCAACAGGGGCGACAAAGACCATTCGACGGAGGAATTGGGCGATTTTATCTTCAGCATCATCAATGCAGCACGACTATACCGTCTCAATCCGGACAATGCTCTGGAGCATGCCAACCGTAAGTTTATCTCACGTTTCACATATATTGAGCGCAAAGCCAAGGAACAAGGAAAAGACATCAAAGACCTTAGTCTCAATGAAATGGATAAATATTGGAATGAGGTAAAACTAAACGAACAGTAATCATCTTCACGCTATGAAAAGACGTACAGTATATTCGGCATCGTTGTCAATGATGTTTGCATTGGCACTGTTAATGGTAGGCTGTCGCAACAAACCGCAGCAGAAGCCGATTAAAACGGAAAGCCGCCAGGAGCAGACCACTACACCCGATTCAACCGTCTATGGGGTTTGTGGCGATGGGACCATGATGCATACGCTTCAGCTGATCACCGATGCAGGCGATACCATGACCTATGCCCTTCCCGACACAGAGGATGGCTCGCAGCCTGTCGTTGGTGGACTGCTGGCAGGTGACCGCCTTGCCGTCGTGGGAGGACGACCTCTCGATGGAGAAAGAACGGCGAGAAAAGTCATTAATCTCACCACATTACAGGGGAAATGGATAAGTCTTGATAAAAACTTCGAGATTCTTGAAGGTGGTGAGGTAAAGTCGAATATCGAGGCCGAAAAGAATCCTTGGACTTCATGGAAGATATTCAATGGCAAACTGTTGCTCAACCGCGATACGTTTAACATTGATGAGCTCGGAAGCGACTCCCTCTATTTAGAAAACCATGCAGGTATCTTTGTCTATAAGAGAGCCAAATAGATTGATGATTGCGTGGAGCCGTTCAATATTCATATATTAGGCTGTGGTAGTGCACTTCCTACTCTGAAGCATGCGGCCTCGTCACAAGTCGTTGAGATACGCGGCAAGTTCTTCATGATTGATTGTGGTGAGGGCACACAGACACAGTTGCGCCGCTCCCACGTGGGCTTTATGAAGATACAGGCTGTTTTTATATCCCATCTTCATGGCGATCACTGCTTTGGACTGATAGGTCTCATCTCTACATTCGGCATGTTAGGACGTATCGCGCCGTTGCACGTTTATGCACCTGCCGCGCTTAAGCCATTGCTTGATGATCAGTTGAAGCTTTTCTGCAATAGGCTTAGCTATGACGTTGTTTTCCATGCTGTTGACACGTCAAAGCATAAAGCCGTCTATGAAGACAGAAGTCTCACGGTCGAGACTCTTCCTCTCGCACATCGTGTACCGTGTGCTGGTTATCTTTTTCGTGAACGCCCAACGTTGCCGCACATCCGTCGCGATATGATCGATTGTTTTAATATTCCAGTCTCGCAAATCAACAATATTAAGATGGGTGCTGACTGGACAACAGCCGACGGGACCGTGATTCCAAATAGTCGTCTCACTCTACCCGCAGATGCGCCACGGTCGTATGCTTACTGCTGTGACACGCGCTATATGCCGGATCTTTATCAGCTTGTAGAGGGAGTTAACCTGCTTTATCATGATTCTACTTATGATAGTTCTTGTGCCGACAGGGCGAAGATATATTATCATTCTACATCCCAGCAGGCGGCCAAGGTGGCACAAGACGCACATGTGGGGAAGCTTCTTCTCGGGCATTTTAGTGCCAGGTACGACAATGAGGAAACGATCCTAAAAGAGGCGAGAGCAGTCTTTTCTAATTCGGTCCTTGCGTCGGAAGGCAAAGTGGTGGGTGTGGAATAGCAGCTATCTTTCCAGGGTGAACTTTTAATCGAGAAATCGATAAGCGAAGTAGGCCAAAGGTAACTATTTAGCGAATACCCGTCCATTCCCTTTTCGGATGGATATCACGTTTAGAAGGCTTGCTTATATCAGATATTTTTCGTGCCTTTGTATCTGTGAAACAGATAGTTATGGATGTGGCAGACATGCAGAAAATCATCGATTCGCAGCATGATACGGTATGTTCTCTTAACCGTAACATTGATAAGTGTAAGCGTCTCCGCGTGTGCGTAAGGCTGTAAAAACTAAAGCCCGTGACTATTAATCATGGGCTTACTATCTAACTTTTCTTCTTCCATTTGTCAGGCGACAGGTCTCTGTATTGTTCTATTGGCGTTTTCGGTTTCATCTGGGCTATTCTGTCAATAACGTCAGCAAAATATTCGGAGGTGTCAATGCCGTTTAGCAGGCATGACAAGGTAAGCGAGTAGAACATAGCTCCCCGCTCTGCACTCTCGTTA
>ERZ772881.1232-NODE-1232-length-23824-cov-3.270773_pt1 | contig 23824 bp, 8 predicted proteins | sample MGYA00580581_ERZ772881 | MGnify/ENA primary metagenome ERZ772881 (study PRJEB29015, sample SAMEA2737668) | human gut metagenome | biome: human gut; feature: human-associated habitat; material: faeces | place: China | collected 2012 ...
CGGAGCTTCTTCTCCTTCATACACATAACCGCACACTCTGCAAATGAACTTTTTCATAAAAAAGCCTCCCCTTGTTGCTGGCCTTTCCAGAATATTGTTCTGAAAAAGCTACTTTTTAATAATTTTTATTAAAAACTTCTTACATTTTCAATTATAGCAGGTTTTCCAGGAAAAGCAAGGGGAGAAATGAAGAAAGGGGCTGTTGCATAGAACGTGCAACAGCCCCTTGTTTTTTTTACATCCCCAACTTCGCCATGATCAGGGCCAATTTGGCCTTGGTATCATCATTTTCCTTCTTCAGGGCATCGACCTGATTCTGGAGGTCCTTGACCTGGGCGTCTTTGGCCTGGTTGTCCTGTTTCAAGTTCCGGATTTCCCGAGCCATGGCCGCTTTGGTCATCCCCGTCACCGCCGGATTCCGATCCAGGGCAATGCTGAACCCTGCATTGATCATGTTCTCTCCGTTGCCCACGGTGGCGCCCATGTTGAACAGGACGTTGTCCGAAGCCCGGTAGAAGGTCCCGAAGGCCAGGGAGTTGGCATTCCGGTAGCTGCCGAACCCGGCGGAAAGGCTCCACCGGCCGTCAGTCTCCACTGGATGGAGAGCTGCCAGGGCAGCGGCTCCGGCCCCTACCCGGTTGATCCGGGTATCCATCCGGTTCAGATGGTTCCCCAGCTCGTTGATGGCCTGCCCGGCAGAGCCGGCGATCTTCTGCAGCTGGCCCACCGTAGCCGCGTCATCCTTTTCCTTCCCATCAGCCACACCTTGGATCCGATTGCCCCCGGCGTTGATCCCTTCACTGGAGACTTTCACCTTTCCAGCCTGGAGACCGTCTTTGTCCAGGGTCATCTTGCTGTCCCCGCTGCCGATGGTCACCTTGTCGAAGGAGACATCCTTCTTGGTGGCAATCTTGATGGCGCCGTTGTCGTTGGACAGTTCGATGTTGTCTCCGCTGGTGAAGTTCTGGACATCGCCCGCCTTGACCTTCTTCACGGTTTCCCCATTGATCTGGCTTTCCCAGCTGCCGTTGGCTGCATCCTTCACCTTCTGGTTCAGGTTGTTCAGGGCATCCACCACATTGTTGTTCTCCTTGTTTTGGATGTCTTCGCTGATTTTGGAAACATCTCCCAAATCCGAAGCCTTGGCAACGTTGTCGATGGTAATGTCCTTCACTTGATCCGGATGCATCTTATCCTGGACATGGAGGTTCACCTGGTTGTCATCGGAAACCTTGTAGTCCCCGGTGTAGTTCCCCTCCTGGTCCTTTTCTCCCACCAGCTGGAAGTCGGAATTGTTCTTCTTGATTTCGCTGACATTGTCAGCCACCTGCTTCAGTTGTTCTTCCGTGGCGGCCCGTCCCTTGGTTGCAAAGTCCGGGACCGTGATGGTGGTGTTGGTAAGGCCGCTGAGGGTACCGTTGTTGCCGTCGATTGTCACCTTCTGGTGGCCGCTGGTCCCGTTGCCGATGGTCACTGTCCCGCCGTTCCCATCAATGATGACGGAATTATTCCCAGTGGAACCGCTGCCCACCGTCACTTTTCCATTCTGTCCATCGATGAGGATGTTCGGATTGCTCTTGGCGTCCTGGCCCAGCTTCAGGGTATCGCTGAGTTTCACCTGATAATGGTTGGGATTGTCCGCTCCAGGGGTCACTGTGATGTTGTCATTGACACCGCTTACGGTCACCCGTTTTGCTTCTGCTTCCGACTGGGCAGCCGCTTGGGCAATGTTCTTCACATCCTGGATGGTGGCTGCATTGGTCCCCACTTCGTCACTTTCATAATGGTACTTTTTGTCTTCCTCGTTGTAGATACCGCCGCTCTTCAGATGGGTGATCTGTTTCCCATAGTTGTTGATCCCGTTTTTGGTGATCATGGGGCCATCGGTGATGACCACACCATCCACAGTCTCGGTCTTACCATCCCGAGTAACAGTCACTTGACCCACACTGACAGGATATACTCCCTGTTCATCAGGAGTACCGGCATGGACCGTAGTAAAGCTGGGCGCCTTCTTCATTTGGATGATGAGGGCATCACTCTTCCCATCCGACGTCTTGCCAGCGATGACGCTGAGGTTCGAAGCATCGAAATCCCCTGCCTCACCGGTCCCACTGCCGATGATCCGCACTTTGGAACCCAGCTGGGCCGTGATGCCCTTGCTTTCTTCCGCCGTCTTATCCGCATCGTGGTTCCCCAGGAAGGTGATGGGATTCTCCCAGACCTGTTTTTCCAGATCCCGCAGCTGGCCTTCTGTAGCGGCCCGGTTGGGGCTGTAGCCCACATTGACGGGATCCCAGCTGGTATTGCTGAGGCCCGTCAGGTAGTTCCCGGTCTGGGAACCCTTGGCCTCCTCCGTGATCACATCCTGCAGGGACGCCGACTGCCAGCCGATGGCAAGAGGACTTGTCTTGCTGTCCCCGTCGCCGCCAAACTGTACATAGCTGCCGCCGTTGATGGTATTGGCGTTGCCGTCCAAGGTAATGGAACTGCCTGCGCCTCCGCTGCCCAGCTTGATTTTGTCGCTGAGCGCCACATCATAGGTGTGGTGGATGCCATCTTTATCCGGGGTATCCGTCAGAGTCAGATTGCCCTCCGACTGTCCGTGGTTCACGGTCAGCTTGGTGGCATTGTTGGCCTTGGCTTCCACATTTTTCAGCTGGCCGTAGGTAGCCGCATCGCTGTCCTTCACCCCATCAGCTACATCGCTGATGGTCTGGCTCCCCGCAGAGATCCCGTCATCGGCGGTGAATTTGGCCAGGTATTCCGTACTGCTCTTGGGGCTCAGATAGAGGCCGGTCTTGGTCAAATGGGACGCATTTTCCCGGCTGTCCCCCATATAGATGTCCGTCATCCCATCCAGGACTTTGGACAGGCGGACGCTAAGGCCGCCATTTTCCGCCACCACACCGATGTTCTTGTCGGTCAGAGCAGTGAGCTGCTGGGTATCGGTCTGGCCGCCGGTGATGGAGAGGGTCTCGTTCAACTGTTTTTTCAGGACATTCTGTTCGGCCTTGTCTCCGCTGGCCGCTGCATAGTTGTCCCCAGTGAACCGCAGACCATCTTCCAGGATGGCGATTTCGTGGGTATTGCCCACATTGCCATTGTTGTAGGTCAGGCGGGTGGTAGTATCATCGGTGCTGGCCAGGGAAGCGGTGCCCATCTTGGTCATGATGTTGACCTGGGCATTTCCCATCCCTTTCAGATGCAGCTGGCCGATGGAACCAGTTTCCCCCTCCAGCTTCACAGCCGTCAGGGAAGCGGCATCGCTGCCCTTCTGACCCACGTGGAGCTCATCCACCTGCACCTTCCGGTCCAGCTGAAGGGTCATGGTCCCATCCTTCACCGTAGTATGGATATTCTGTGCTCCATCCTGATCCGTGACACCGGCGATTTTCAAGGTATCCCCCAGATGGACCGTAGCCGATGTATTGTCTCCGGCCGCGAAGGTCAGTCCCTTGATCTTCCCATCACCAGCATTGATGATGGATTTGATCTGGCCGTAGTTCACCGCATCGGTATCCTGGGTCCCAGCAGCTACATTGGTGATCCGGTTGTTTCCGTTGTCCAGTCCCTGATTGGTCAAGGCTACCGGTTTCTTAGTCGTATCTTTCGGAGTCAGTGTCAAGGCCGTGCTGCGAAGGACCGCTGTATCCCCGTTGTCGTTGGTGAAGGCGGCACTGGTCAAGCCCGTCAGGTCCTTGGCCAGGCGAATTTCCACTTCTCCACCCTGGGTAGAACCATCTTCATTCAGGACTTTAGGCTTCGTCACCACACCGATGTTGTTTTTCGTCAGATACGTATTGGCCGTATCCGATGTGATTTGGGACGCATGTGCGTTATCCATGCCGCGCAGTGCCACGGTTCCGTTCAATTTCTCTGTCAGGTTCTTGTCCCCGTTGTCGCCGGAGAAGACATAGCCGTCATCCAGGGTAGCGATCTGGTGGGCCGTGTTGTAGTTATCCCGATAGGCAAGGCGTACAGGCTGATTCTTCGTGATGGTTCCGGAACCGTTGCTCTGGTACACTTCCTGCAAGAATGGAGCCGCCATATACGTCTGGTCCGGAGCGGCGCTGAGGACGGAAATATCCGCCTGGGCCCGGGGATAGGTGTCGCTGACATGGGTAGCATCGCCCCGCAGGGTCAAGATCCCCGTCTGGTTGTTAGCATCGGCCGTCAGGGCCACACTGTCCACACTGGTATCACTGTGTGTGGGATAGGTGCTGCCGATGTGGATGCCCTTCACGTACACGTTATCTGCCAGGGAAACCTGCAAGCTGCCATCTTTGGCCGTATCGCTGCCAGAAGAACTGGTGCTGATGTTGGAGTCCCCAGAGATGGTCAAGGTATTTCCGTGGTTCAGCTTCACCGCGGACCCTCTGTCCCCAGCCACATTGATGGCCTGGTTCCGATAGGTGATCACTTCATTCAGCTGTCTGCCTGTGACCGCATCGGTGGAGGTGGAACTGATGGTCCCGTCTGCCAGATTGGTCAGTTTGACCGGGGTGGCAGAAGTACTGCCCCCTAGTGTCACCTGGGTCTTGGCATCACTGTCATAGACCACCGCATTGGATCCGCTCACATCGGCTCCCTGGAAGTCGGCTGCCACCGTATAGATGGTATGGCCATCTTTGGTGCTGGTTTCCGAAGTCACTTTCACATTGCTGCCGGCTTTCACTTCCGCAGAAGCGGCTGCCTTTGCCTCGTCTAGCTGTTTCACGTTCACCGCATCGGTTTCCGCCGTGCCAGTCGCTACACCGCTGATGGCCTTGCCGCCGGCATCGATCCCTTCCTGGCCGAGGCTGACGGCAGAATCTGCGAAGCTGATTTGCTTCAGCCCCGTCAGAGTGTCCGCCAGCTGTACCTTCAAGGTATCTTTTCCATCGGAAACCACCCCGATGTTCCCGGCTGTGAGGCCGGATCCATCCGTGGTGTTCCCCTGGATCTTCAGGATGCTGGTGAGCGGGAGATTCAGGGTGTTCCCCTGGTTGGCATCTCCCTGGACATAGAACCCATCATCCAGAGTGGCTACGGCGTGATCCCGCTGGTCCACCCCATCCCGGTACATCAGCCGGGTCACGGCCCGGTCTTTATTAGTCAGGTCGGACCCCAGAACGTCCTTTACATAGATGTCCGCAGAGGTAGAACTGGTCTGCCCGTCCTGGGCCTCCTTGGTTCCGGTCAGCTTCAGATGGCCGGTCAGGGTGCTGTCCGTATCGCTCACTGGCTGGGTGTACAGCTGGGCAGCCGGTTCCTGGACCGTCCCGTCGGTGCCGATGTTCCCCAGACTCAAGGAACGGCCCACTATATCCTGCTTCATGTACAGGCTGGTGGTCACGGAACCGTCACTGTTCCCCACAGTCCAGGCCGTCAGGTTGGCCTTGGAATAGTCAGCGGCCAGGGCTTCGTCCAGAGTCTGGCTGCCCGTCAGTGCTACATCCGCGCCTTGGAAGGCAGCCGTTTTGCCCAGGGTCAGGGTAGCAGTGGTACCGTTGTTCCCGGCAAACACATCCCTGGCGTCACTGAGCATGGTGCGCACATCCCCGATATTGGCGGTGTGGTTGTAATTTTCCTGTCCTGCCATGGTATCATCGTAGAGATAGGAAGTGTCTGTCACCTTCTGCAGGCCGCTGCCCACTTTCGCCACCTGCTGGCCGCCGGCACTGATGCCGCTGCGGGTGAACCGGGCCGCAGCATCACCTTCTCCCAGGCTCAGGCCCCCGGCATTCACCAGGGCTGTTTGCACTTCGCTTCCGGTTTTCCCGTTGGTAAAGGCCGCGCTGGAAAGGCCGACAAGATCCTTGGCCAAGCTTACCTGATAATCAGTTTTCTTCCCGTCTGCACTGGGCGTGCTGGATATGGTGATGTTGGAACCCTCACTGACAGAAGTCAGGGCCCCGCCGGAAATATCTCCGCTCTTGATCTTGCTGACCACGTCTTGGAGCTGTCCTTCGGTAGCTGCCCGGGATTCGTGGATCTCATCTGCCTTATACGTTACATTGGAAAGACCGGTGATGGTATCCTTATCCACCCACTGGGTTTTATCCTTATCCGCCGGATGGCTTTCCGCGCTGTTCAGGGTCATGCCTCCCACGGAGACAGACCCGGCAGACACCTTCCCCGTGGTGCTGAAGGACCCAGCGGTCACTTTGCCGGTTGTGCTATCCATAGTGATCTGCTGGCCGATGGCAGCGGTCCCATTTGCCCCATCCAGGGTGATCTGTTTGGCCGTTTCCGTGCCCAGAGTCACCTTGTCATTCAGTTTCAGGGCGTAATTGGTGGAACCATTGGCGTTCGCAGTAGACTCCAAGCCCAGATTGCCGCCGCTGACGGTAACGGTGGTATGTTTGGCCGCTTCTGTCTGAGCAGCTTCCGCTTTTTGCTGGACTTTGTACACATCGCCCCCGTTGACCCCGTCCGTAGAACCTTCCGCCACAGAGCCGGAACCTACGTTCTGGACTTTCCGGCCGCCCAAGTCGATCTGATCGGAAGTCAGGGTCAGGGCTTTGGCAGAAGAACCCGCATTTGGCGTCAGTTTCAGCCCCGTCCCATCCACTGTCAGGGAAGTAGTATCCCCGGTAAAGGCGGCAGAAGTCAGGCCCGTAAGCTCTTTGGCCAGACGCAGGTTCAGGGTATTGGTGTTGCTGTCGGCCACCACCCCGATATTCCCGCTGGTAAGCAGGGAATCCACCGGATGGTCAGCATCGAGGGTGACGCCGCCCTTCAGATTCAGGGTATGGTTCAGCAGGATATCCGCTTTGCCGCTGTCTCCGGCCGCATGGAAACCATCGTCCATGGTGGCCAGGGCATAGGTATAGTTCCCTTCATCGGTATAGTAGATCCGGGTGACCGGCAGATCTGGATTGGTCAGGTTTCCCTTGCTGTTGTCCCCTTCCGATCCATCTTTCACGAAGATGTCCGCAGAAGTATGGGTCACCGTGGGATTTTCCGCATATGCCGTGCGTTTTTCCCCAGCAAGGAACAGATGGCCGGTCAGGGCCGTATCATCGTCCGCCTTGGACTGGGCCTGGTACAGGGAAGCGGTCCGGTCGGTTTCCGCCACGTTCCCGTCGGTGCCGATGGTCCCCAAGGTCAGGGAACGGCCCACCAGATCTTTCTTCAGATAGAAATTCGTCGTGACACCACCATCTTTTTCCGCTGAGGTAGCCGTCGTAATATTAGCATTGGAGTAATCTGCCTGCAATTTCGAGGATAAAGCCGTATCCGTTAACGGATTACCATTGGCATCGACTACATCCGCGCCTTTGAACGTAGCTGTTTTCCCAAGAGTCAGTGTAGCTTGTGAGCTGTTATTGCCGGCAAATACGTCCTGTGCAGCATGAAGGATGGTCTGTACGTCCCCGATGCTGGCCGCATTATTGTAATCAGCCTGGCCGGCGACTGTGGTGTCGTAGGTGCTGATTGTTCCATCCGTGCCGGTGATGCCGCTGCCCAGATTCTTAATCTGCTGGGATCCGGCGCTGATGCCGCTCCGGGTGAACCGGGCTGCTGTGGTATCCGAATCCGTCCCTAAGATCAGTCCATTGGCATCCAGGACGCTGGTCTGGGTCACGTTCCCATCGGCATCCTTCTTTTCGAAGGTGGCACTGGCCATATGGGTCAGGGCATCATCCACGTTGACCGTATAGGTGGTCACTTTATTCTCTGTCTTCGAAGACACATTGGTGTTGGTGCCATCTGTCAGTTCCGTGGTCCCACCGGTCACCGTCCCGGAACTGATTTGGTCCACCAGGCTCTTCAGCTGACCTTCCGTAGCTGCCCGGTTGGCCAGGAGATTGTTCTGGTCAAAGGTGGTGTTGTTCAGGCCGGTAATGGTGTTGGTCTTGGGATCCAGGGAAATATCCTCGACTTGGACCCCTCCATTGGCCGTAACCAGGCCGCTGGTGGTCAAAGATCCAGCAGTGATGGCTCCGCTGCCTGCATCAAAGGAGATGGATTTCCCGAAAGAAGATTCCCCCGTATCGCCGCCGTCCAGGACCACCTGGTTGTCCCCGGTCCCCAGGGTGATCTTGTTATTCAGTTTCAGGGCATAGTCAGCCCCCTTGGTATCGCTTTCAGCCGTCTTAGTCATCACCAGGTTGTTGTCGCTCACGCTGACGGTGCTATGCTTGTTGGCTTCCGTCTGGGCCTGGTTGGCCGCTTCCTGGACTGTATGGAGCTGGCTGCCGTTCACCGCGTCGGTGGAATCAGCCCCAATGGTGCCGGCGGCGAGGCCGGTGACCTTCCGGTTCCCCAGATTGATGCCCGTGCTGGCATTGATCACCAGGGAATCGACCCCGGAATTTCCTGCTGCAGGGGCAATGGTCAGACCATCCCCAGTAAGTGTCGTAGTAAACTTTTCACCAGTTACAGCTACCTTGGTCAGATCTTTCAGTTCCTTGGCCAGGGCAATGGTCAGACCCTGGTTCCCGTCGCTAATCACTCCGATATTCCCTGCGGTCAGTTTGGCAGCATCCGCTCCGCCATTCACGGTCAGAGTACCATCCAGCAGCACAGACGAAGTGTTCCCGTCATCCCCTTTGAACTTCAGTCCGTCTTCCAAGGTTGCCAGTTCATGGGTGCCGGTGCTTTCATCGGCATACATCACCCGGGTCATCTTCTTGCTGTCCGCCGGCTGCAGTTCATCGCTGCCATCCTGGACGTAGATATCCGCACTGGTCTGGTCAGCCGCTGTCACCGTATCTGTCGGCTTGGTCCCTTTCAGGACCAAATGGCCGGTCTGGGTGGTATCGGTGCTGCTGGCTGCCTGGGCCTCCAAGACGGCCACGGGATTGGCGATGGCGCCATTTGCATCCTGGGTCCCCAAAGAAAGGGACCGGCCAGCCATATCCTTTTTCCCGTAAATCGTCGTGGTCACCGTCCCGTCAGCGGCTTTTGCCGTCGCCGTGGTCAGGTTGGCCGTGGTATAGTCCTCTGCCAGTGTGGTCCCATCTGCCAAATCGGCCCCTTGGATCTTGGCCGTCTTCCCCAGGGCCAGGGTCTCTTTCCCTGTATTTCCAGCGAAAACGATCCCCGTATCCGTCAGAGACTTACTCTGGGCTTTCAAGTCACCCACGGTAGCCGCATTGTTGTCGGCCGCATCCGTATACAAATTCCCGGTCAATCCGCTGGCCACATGCTGGATCTGGTGATTCCCGGCACTGACTTTCGTCCGGGTGAACTGGGCGGAGGTATCCTCGCTGCCCAAGCTGAGCCCGTCAGAAGACAGCACAGCCGTCTGGGCCTCGGTCCCGGTCTTGCCGTTAGTGAATTCTGCGCGAGTGAGCCCGGTGAGCACAGGGCTCAGGCCGATGGTGTACTGGGTCTTGGAAGGATCCGACTTGTCATCGGCCACCACGCTAATGTTGGATTCTTCCTTCACAGTGGTCAAAAGGCCCTTGACGATGCTTCCGTCCTGGATGCTGGCGATCACATCCCCCAGTTCCCCTTCCGTAGCTGCCCGGCTATCCACCAGCTGGGTGGTGCTGGTATAGCTGGTGTTGGAAAGGCCGGTGATGGTGTCAGCTGCAATATTATGGGCTGCATCCGCCGTACTGTTCAGATAGATATTCCCTACAGCCACGCTCCCGGCCTGCACATTGCCGCTGACCAGGAGGGAAGAACCGGTGATGGCGCCAGTTGTCCCGTCCACGGTCACTGCAGAGGTCCCAGAGCCAAAGGAAGCAGTCCCCTTCGTTCCATCCAGAGTGATGGCCGTTCCGTTGCTGCCCAGGGTCACCGTATCTTTCAGGCTCACGGTGTAGTTCTTGGAACCGTCCGTACTGTCCGAATGCGCCACGTCCACATTCCCAGATCCGCTGACGGTGGAATGTTTCTGGGCTTCTGCCTGGGCCTTTTCTGCAGTGTCTTTCACCGTGTAGAGCTGGCTGCCATTCACCGCATCCGTAGAAGTGGCCGAAACATCTCCCGCCTGTACCCCATGGAGTTGCCGTCCGCCCAGGTCCAGTTTCTGGGCCGTCAGGGTCACGGCGTTCCCGCTGGAAGTAGGGGTGATGGTCAGCCCATTCCCGGTGAGCTGGGTGGTAAAGGTCCCATTGCTGAAGGTAGCACCGGTAAGGCCGGTAAGATCCTTGGCCAGCCGGACTTCCAGCTTTCCATTACTGTCTGCCACCAGCCCGATGTTCTTGTCACTGAGCTGGGTCAGATTGTCGACGCTGGTTTCTCCCCCCGTGAGGGTCAATGTTTCGTTGAGTTTTTTGGTCACTGCATTGCCGCTGTCCCCGGCAAAGGTCATGCCGGCACCATCCAGACGGGTTGTCAGATTGCTGATATTGGTCGTATTGTTGCTGACGTTCTGGTTGGTGGCAAAGAGCTGGCTGCCGTTCACGGCATCGGTACTGTCTGCACTGAGATTTCCGGCATTTACATTTGTTACTTTCTGGCCATTGGCATGGAGACCATTGCTGTCGATATAGGTCTTCGTACCCACCTGATAAGCCGGAGCCGTCACCCCGCCGCCATCGATCTTCGTCTGGGCACTCCCGCTGTTGAAGGTGGCATCTGTCAGGCCCGTCAGGCTCTTGGCCAGTTCCACCGTCAATCTGCCGTTGCCACTGGAGACTACGCCCATATTGCCTTGGGTCAATTTCCCCGTATCGGTGATACCCCCCGTAATGCTCAGGGTACTGTTCAGGGCCAGGGTGTTGGCCGTACCCGTATCCCCGGCAAAGGTATAGCCGTCACTGGTCAGGGCCACCAGATGGGCGTTGTTCTGGGTATCCAGATAATCCAGGCGGGTATTGCCGCTGGCATCCTGATCGGCCGTTAGGTAGAGCTGGGAATTATTCTTCCCCTTGATGCCCACATAGCCATAGGTATCCGTACCCACGGTATTTTCACCCAGGATGATCGGATAATTCACGTTCCCCGTAGGACTGCTTTCTTTCGGGATCTGGGTCCCTACGTAAATCTTGTTTTCCTGGATTTCCGGCGCCATGGTCACGGTCAGTTCGCCCTTTTCGGTGACCTGGGTGCTCAGGTTCTTGTGACTGCTGTCCCCGCCGGCCCCTTTCAGGGTCACGGTGCCGCCGATGGCCACACTGGTGGGGTTCGTATGGGAGCCCGCCGCGCTTTCAGCCCCGAAGGAAATCCCCTTGGCCGAACCATCTGCGTTCAGGATATTCGTCAGCTGGCTGCCGATGATGGCATCAGTGGAGGTGCTGGAAATCTCCCCCGCTTTCACATTGGTGATTTTCTTTCCTCCATTGTTCAAGCCGCTGGCGGTAAGAGAAATCCCTGTGGTCCCCAGGGTCAGGCCGCTGCCATCGATGGTGGTAGTCCCGAACTGGGCGCTGGTCAGGCCTGTCAGTTCCTGGCTCAGCTTGATGGTCAAAGAGCCGTCCTCACTGCTGGCCTGGACCCCGATATTCTTATCGCTGAGTTTGGCCGCATCGGCCCCGCCTTTGATCTGGAGATAATTGGCGGTAGCATTTTTTCCCGGTTCCGTAGCCCGGAGCTTCCGGGAAATGACATTGGTCCCGGAAACTGTATCCGAATCGCTGTCAATTTGTACCTGGGAATTGTCCCCGCCAAAAGACAGACCGTCCGTCAAGGTAGCCAGATGGTGGGCATGGCCTTCCTGATCCGTATATTCCAGACGGGTCATCCGGGATTTGCCTTCGCTGTCCGTATAGTTAAAAGCACTGCCCGGGATAGGGGACCCAGCATAAGAAGTGATGACTGCTGATGTCCCATTCTTGCCGTTGATGCCCACGTACCCGATGGTGGCATCGTTTTTGTCCGTTCCCAGGACTACGGGATAATTCACCCGGCTGTCCTTAGGTTCGCCCAGGGCCGAACCCACATCGATCCGGTCTTCCACCAGTTCCTTATCCAGCAGGATCTGGAGCACGCCGTTTTCATCCACGTAGGTCTTCAGATTGGTGCCGGAGTAATTCGCATTGTCTTTGGTCCCGGTGCCTTGGATCAGGATGGGATTTTCTCCTAGTTTCCGGGCAATGGTGCCGCCGCCATTGCCTCCCACCTGGATGGTCTTATTTTCGAAAGCAGTCAGCTCGTTGGAAACCTTGCTCAACTGACCGAAATTCACCGCATCTGTATTCTCCGTCCCAGCAGCCAGCCCGGTGATCTTCTTGCTCCCCATGAAAAGCCCATTGCCGTTGAGGGAAATATCTGAAGTCCCGTCTGCCGTGGAAGCATTCTTTACGGTAATGCTGTTTTTGGCTGTCACAGAATCAAAGGAAGGTGTCGTGGTCATGACCACTTCCAGGCCGTCGCCGTTGGCATTTTTCCGCACGCCCAAGTTGGCGGTGCTGGCCGCCTCGTCTTTCAAGGCATCCCCGGTGAGCCCGCCTGTGATGTTGAAATTGCCGCCCAAAGACTGGGTGACTTTCTGGTTATCGTTGCCCGTCAGGGAAAGCCCTTCCTGTTCCACCGCTTTCAGCTGGGCCACATTCACCGCGTCCGTATCCTTGGTGCCGGCAGCCAGGTTGGTGATCTGCCGGGTATATATTTTCTCCTCAGAACCTACCTTAAACTTTCCCCCTCCCAGAGAAACAGCTCCTATGGTAGAAGTCCATACAGAATCAGCCTGTTCCGCTTTTTTACTGCCACTGAGATATCCGGCAAGGCCAGCAGCTGTATTGGCCTGGGAACCCGTCCCCAAGGCCACGCCGCCGGTGGCCGTAGCACTGGAAGTACCACCCAGAGCTACACCGCCATAGCTGGAGACATTGGCACCGCCACCCAAAGCCACGCCACCATAACCGGAGGAACTGGAACTGTTGCCAAAGGCAATGGCTCCCGTCCCTTGCGCTTTGGCGTAGGGACCTATGGCCATGGAACTAAAGAGCGTATCATCATTCGATGCACTTCCTGCCAAAGAAGAATAGCCAATAGCCAGGGACCCTACTCCATAAGCCTGGGCCTTATTCCCGGCTGCTATAGAATTGAGCCCGTGGGCTCCGTCGTTCAGGTAATTGCTGCCCGTGCCCGTATCGGTGGCATTGACACTGTAATAGCGGGTGGCCGTCTTAGCTACGTTCTGTTCCACTTTTTCGATGGATTGAGCCACCCCATAGAGCTGGCTGCCGTTGATGGCGTCGGTGGAAGTGCTGCTCACACGGTCGGCTGCCACATGGGTGATGGTCCTGGTCTGTTCCGAAGAACCGCTGCCGGAACCAACGCTCACCGTCCCTGTGGGATTGGTCCCAGCAAATTGGTACGTAGTAGAGTCGGAGGTTTCTCCATAGGTATCCTTGATAGAAAGGGAGGCCGTGCCCACCGTATCCCCATCATTCACTTGAGAACCGGCGCCCAAAGCCACACTGGTCTTATTGCCGTTTTCTGCAGCCACAAAAGCCCCGCTGCCCAGGGCCACACCTTTGTCCCCATTGACTTTTGCGCTGTACCCCAAAACCGTACCTTCGATGGCATTGGCTTCGGCCGATGTACCTACAGCAGTAGCGTGTTCTTTATTGCTCGTGACTTTAGTCTGATAACCGATGGCCACGCTGCCATTGCCCGTACTACTGCTGTTCTGGCCCAGGGCCAAGGCATCCGTGCCGCTGGCCACCGCACCGGTGCCAAAAGAAGCAGCCCCGCTGGCCGTAGCTTGGGCATCCGCCCCGATGCTCACAGAAGCACTGCCGGTTGTGATGTTGGAATCAGTCATGGCGCCGATATGGACGGACCGTTCCGCCGTAGATCTGGCATTGCCGCCGATGGCCACGGAATTGGCATAGGCTCCGGAACCATGGCCGATGGCTACGGCGTTATCATTCTGGGCGCTGGCATCCTGGCCCAGGGCTACGCTGCTGGTGCCATTGGCCACGGACCCGGTACCGATGGCCGTTGCCCCCGTGTTAGAGGCATTGGCTCCATTGCCTAGGGCTGTCCCCTGGGTCTGGGCCTGTGCATTGACCCCCACGGCGGTGGACTGAGTCCCTGCGGCACCATCGTTTTTGTAGTTGCCGGCACTTTTCAGACTGTCATCACTGTCCGAGGCATTGTTCTTCGTAACGCTGACAAAATGGCCGCCGCTTCCACTACCGGAGCCGCCGCTGGCACTCAGGTCAAAGGTCCTGGACCCATCATCGTTGTATTTGGGTGTAATCTTCACCGTGCCGTCCGCCGAAGAAAGAGTGGTCATGGAAGCCTTCAGCTGGGCCACGTTGACAGCATCATAATCGTTAGTCCCAGCAGCCAGTCCAGTCAATTGACGGGTAATCCATTTCACTTTATCTCCGTTCGTAGTATCCCCGATAGAAACCCCTGCTGTAGTGGATTTCCAAATCGGAGAAGAAATGGCACTCTTGAAGGTGCTGTTCTGGATATTCCCGGTATTGCTGCCTTCCCAAGGAAAATAGCCCTGGACACCCGCTTGGGTAGCCCAATTGGACACTGAATACGCCCCCAGTGCCACTCCATCTTTCGCGTTGGCGCCATCCACCTTCGCTCCATATCCGATGGCCGCACCGCCTTCCGCTCCATTCACAAGAGAATCTGCCCCCAACGCGATGGAATAGGTCCCGTTGGCGTTGGCACCCTTTTCTCCCACGTTATTGCCCCCGATGGCAATCCCGTAGGGATGGTCCGAAGAGCTGTCCTGCCCAATAGCAATAGAACCCTGATTATTCACGATGGCATTTTTTCCGATGGCGATCCCATAGGGATTATTGTTCGCCTGGGCCCCGGTCCCGATAGCCACCGCATCCGTTCCATGGGCTTTGGCCTCTTTCCCGAAAGCGAGGGCTCCTGCCATGGTGGATTCAGAAGAATGGCCGATGGCCATGCCATCTTCTGCAGTAGCATGTGCCGATTCACCCAAGGCTATGGAAGATGTCCCTTGGGCAGACGCACTCTTCCCGATGGCAACAGCGTTGGCTTTTTCTGCATAAGCCGTATCGCCGATGACTACATCGTAGGTCCCTTTTCCAGAAGCATTGCGCCCCAAAACGATGCTGTAGTCACTGCCTTCTCCAGTATCGCCAATGGCAATGGAATAATTGTACAGTTTGCTATTGTATTGGGTTTTGCCGAAACTGAAGCCATGTTTCTGGCTGTCATAAGCAAATTCTCCATCATTGAACAACAAGGTTCCGTAAAATTTGCTGGTCCCATAGACAAATAAATCGCCTTGTTTGTTGGGATAATCCCCAATGGTCACACTGTCATACTGGACTTTCTCTCCGGCAGCTGCCCACACGGTCCCATTCCCCGTCAGCAGCCCCAACAACAGGGCCCCGGCCAACAGCGAGGCTCCTTTTCTTCCCTCATGGACGGATCTGCCTTTGGCCCCATGGTTCCTGGCAATTTCCGAGACCACCACCCAGGCGCACCGGACTTTGCTCCAAATGACTTTGTAGATTTTGTTCATGCTTGGAAATCCCCTTCCCCGTGTAAAATACAGAAAAGCCCCTTTCCGGTCCTAGGGGACCAGAAGGAGGCTTTTCATAATTATCCGGATCAAATGACTGTAACTGACTATATAGTCAGTGTTTTTTCAAAAGCAGCCGGAGCCGCCTGCGCAACCAGAAGAAGCCCCCGGAACTCCTCTCTGTTTGTTGTATTTCACAGCACATACATAACTTTTGATGATATTGAATATCATAGCACAATTGATTGTTTGTGACAAGACATTGCAGAATATGCCGCTATTGTTATCTGCACAGCTGTTCAGCAGCTGCTGTTCCTAAGACAAGCGGTTTGCCTGCTTTTTCCCATTCTTTACTTTGTTCTGTCAAACCTTTTACATTTCTCTTTTACAATGGAGGACAGAAGTTCCATCAGCAAGGAGGCTTTTCATGAGTAAAGTTTTTGTATCATCGACGCTTTTCTGGGGGACGCCCCTTCCGGAAACTCTCCGGCTAGTCCGCCAGAACGGATTGGCCGGACTGGAACTCTGGGCCCAGCAGTTCTTCCTGGAAAACTTCCAGGAAGCTGAATATCTCCGTTATGTGGAAAAATATGGTTTGGAAAGCACCGTCCACGCCTGCAGCTGGGATCTGAACCTGGCTTCCGCCAATGCGGGCATCCGGGAAGCTTCCGTCCAGCAGGTGATCCGTTCCCTGGAACTGGCTTCCCGGATCGGGGCCCGAGAGGTCACGGTCCACCCAGGGCACATGACCATGGTCTGCTGGCGGGAAGAAAGCGTCCAGCTCTTGCAGCAGTCCCTCCGCCGGATCGCCGCTGCTGCCCGTTCCCTCCAGATGCCGGTTTCCCTGGAAATCATGGAGAAGATCAAAAAAGAATTCGTGACGGATCCGGCTTCCATGGAGGAAGTCACCGGCCCCCTTTTCTCTTTCTTCTTCTATACCCTGGATCTGGCCCACTGTGACAGCACAGAAGAAATGGAAACATTCCACCGGACCCTTCCCAGGATTTCCAAGCTCCACATCAGCAACCGGGTGGGCCCGCAATACCATACCCCTCTCCCGGACGGGGATTACGACTTCCGGGCCCTGCTGCCCCGGCTGAAAGCCTGGGATTTTCCCATGGTGGTGGAAGGCTACGACAGTACGGCAGCCCATGAAGTCTTTACCAAAAATATTCATTTTTTACAAGAACAAGGAGGCATCATTGAACATGTGTAATTGGAAAAAGAAAGCGCTGGTTTTGGCTCTGGCTGGTTTGGCCCTGTTCTCTGCAGCAGGCTGCGGCGGTTCCGCGGACAAAAAAGGAGGTGGGAAAGGCGGGGAAATCGTCCTTTATACCTCCCAGCCGGAAGCGGATACCCAGAAGCTCATTGCAGCCTTCAACCAGGATCACCCGGATATCAAGGTGAAAGTCTTCCGTTCCGGTACAGAAGAAGTGGTCAGCAAAGTCCTGGCGGAACAGACCGCCGGCACCGTCCAGGCAGATGTGCTGCTGGTAGCGGACAACGTCACCTTCGAGCAGCTGAAGCAGAAGGACATGCTGGAAAAATATGCTTCTCCAGAACTGAAAGGGATCCCAGAAGCATACATCGACAAGGGCCACACCTATACCGGGACGAAAGTCATCACCACTGGGATCATCGTGAATACTTCCAAAGCCAAAGGAGATCCCAAAACCTTTGCCGACCTGGCCAAACCTGAATTTGCCGCCAGTGCCATCATGCCTTCTCCCCTGTATTCCGGGGCCGCCGCCTACAACCTGGGCGTCATCACCCGCACCCAGGGCATGGGCTGGCCCTATTACGAAGCCCTGAAGAAGAATGGCATGACCGTCACCAAAGGCAACGGGGCCGTCCAGAAAGCTGTGGTAGCCGGTGAAAAAGCCTATGGGCTGATTGCTGATTACATGGCCAACAACTCCCGGAAAAAAGGCGCTCCAGTGAAGTTCATCTACCCGGCAGAAGGGTCTCCTGCCGTGACCGAACCCATCGGCCTCCTGAAGACTTCTAAGAATAAAGAGGCCGCCAAAGCCTTCATCGATTTCGTCTTGTCCAAGAAAGGCCAGGAAACCGCTGCCAAGATGGGCTATACTCCGGTGAAAGAAGGGGTCCAGCCGCCGGAAGGTCTGAAAGCCATCACCGATTTCAAGGCCCTGACCGTCAGTGTCGCCGACCTGTTCCAGAATCGGGCCGCTGACAAAGAACGTTTCACCACGCTGTTCCAGAAATAAGGAGGCGTGGGATCCATGCAACGACCATCGTTCCTGAAAAGGGGCGGCGCTCTTCTGTTCTATCTGCTGCTGTTCCTTTTTTTCGCAGCGCCTGTGCTGCGGCTGATCTCCATGAGCCTCCGGATCCCCGGAGGCTGGGGATTGGCCAATTTCCAAGTCCTTTTCCAAGATCCCCGTACCCTGGAAGCGGTCCGCAACACCTTGTTCATCGCTCTTTGTTCCGCCGGGCTTTCCACTCTTTTGGGCACGGCCCTGGGCTTTTTGATGGCCTATACGGATCTCCGGCATAAGAAGCTCCTGGAACTTCTGATCCTCCTACCCTTCATCATCCCCTCCTACATCATCACCCTAAGCTGGAGCGGCCTGTTCCTTCAGGACGGCAGGATCAATCTTTTCCTGCGGGGATTGGGCTTTGCAGGGGTCAACCTGTACACCCGGGGCGGGATCCTGTTTGTCCTGGGGATCGTGAATATGCCCGTGGTCTACCTGAGCGTCATCCATTTCCTGCGGAAGATCCCGGTGGATCTGGACCTGGCCGCCCGTTCCTGCGGCTTTTCCAGCTGGGAGACCTGGCGCCGCATCGACCTGAAGGAAGCCCTCCCAGCCATTGCCGCTGGGGGGCTCCTGGCGTTCCTGGCGGCCATGGATAATTTTGCAGTCCCCGCCTTTTTGGGGATTTCTTCCAACATCACCGTACTCAGTACCATGATCTATGAAAAAGCCATCGGCATGGGCCCTGGAGCGTTCCCGGCAGCCGCCGGTCTTTCCGTGGTCCTTTCCTGTCTGGCTCTGGGCGGGACCCTGCTGGAAAGCGGGCTGGTCTCTAGCCAGAGCGCCTTGGAAAGCATCCAAGAAAGCCGGGAACCTCGGATTTATTTCCGGCCGGCAGTACGGATCGGTGTGGAAGGAGGTCTTTTCCTGGTGCTGGGCCTCCTGGACCTGGTCCCGCTATTGGACATGATGATCAATGCCTTCCTGAAGAATTATGGGCTCCCGGCCACGGCTGACAATTTCTCCTGGGAGAATTTCCAGTTCGTCTTTTCTAGCACCGGGGTGATGGATGCCCTGGAAACCAGCCTGCTGCTGGCTTCGGCGGCAGGGGCCATCTGCCTGGTGGCAGGGACGCTGATCGCCTATTGGAAACTGCGCCGGCACAGCCTGGCCGCCCTGCTGGCAGAACGGGGGGCAGCCCTGGCCTATGCCCTGCCTGGCATCGTCCTGGCCCTGGCGGAAATCTTCCACTGGACGGAACCCCTGCCCGGCATCAAACCGGGGATCTACGGGACCATGGGGCTCCTTCTCATCGCCTACGTGACCCGGTACATGATCCTCCAAATCAAAGGGAGCACCAACGCCCTCCTGGCCATCAATCCGGAACTGGAAGACGCGGTGCTGGCCTCTGGGAGAGACTGGCGGACCCTTTGGCGCCAGGTGCTGCTGCCCCTTCTGCTGCGGCCTTGTGTGGCCAGCACTGCCCTGATCTTCATTTCCGCCCTTACGGAACTGACCCTCTCCTCCATGCTGGCCAGTGCCGGAACCCGGACCATCGGCCTTGCCATCTTCAATTTCCAGCAGGCCGGGGACTACAACCTGGCCGCCGCCCTTTCCACCCTGATCACAGCACTGATCCTGGGCGGCTATGGGCTCACCTGGCTGGAGGATCTGCATAAGAAAGGAAACCGAAAATATGAGTTTGTATCTGGAACACATCAATCAGCGGTTCGGGAAGACACAGGCGCTTAAAGACATCAGCCTGGAAATCAAGACAGGAGAGTTCATCGCCATCCTGGGGCCTTCCGGCTGCGGAAAATCCACCCTGCTGCGGATCATCGGCGGCTTCCTGGAGCCCACTAGCGGCGTTGTCCGCCTGGATCAGCAGGTCTATTCTGGAGAGGGGACCATGGTGCCCGTGGAGAAACGGGATCTGGGCATGGTTTTCCAGTCTTTTGCCCTATGGCCCCATATGACGGTCCGGCAGCATGTGGAATTCCCCATGAAGAGCCGCCGGCAAAAAGGACTCAGCGAAGAGGAGAAGGAAAAAGCCGTGGAACAGGCCCTGGAAAGTATGGGCCTGACGGAACTGGCCGACCGTTACCCTGGGGAGCTGTCCGGTGGCCAGCGGCAGCGGGTCTCCCTGGCCCGGATGATGGTAGGCCTCCCCTCCCTGATGCTCATGGATGAACCTCTCAGTGCCTTGGATGCGGAACTGAAACTCAGCATGCGCCGGGTGATCCAGGACGTCCACCGTTCCACCGGTTCTACGGTCCTCTATGTGACCCATGACCAAAGTGAGGCCCTGGCCATGGCGGACCGGATCATCGTCATGCAGAAAGGCCAGATCGAACAGGTGGGCACGCCCCGGGACATCTACCTCCACCCCAAGACAGAATTCGTGGCCACCTTTGTAAGCAAATGCAATCTGATCCCGGGGGTATGGCTGCCCGACGGATTCCAGGTAGCCAATACGGATATCACCTATCCGGCGGGAGACATCCCTGGGGTATTCCGCTCCAAAGGATTCTATCCTGTCCGGCCGGAACAGTTTAGGATCTCCCGACGGGAAAAAGGGATCCCTGCGGTGGTCACCAACCGCCAGTACAACGGCCGCTGGATCAGCTACAGCCTCCTCCAGGGCCAGAAGCAGGTCCAGGTGGTGGCGGATCCGGGAGAAATCTACGAGCCTGGGGAAAAGGTCCAGCTGATCTACACAGCCTGACCCAGGCAGAAAGAGGGAGGAAAAAGCAAGATGGAACTTTTGTTCGACCTGCATACCCATACGGTAAGCAGCGGCCACGCCTTCAGCACTCTGAAGGAAAATATCGAAGAAGCCCGGAAAAAGGGCCTGCTGGCCCTAGGGACATCGGACCATGCCAGTGCCATGGAAGGAGCCCCCACCCCCAAGTTCTTCAGCAACTACCGAGCCATCGGCCGGGAGATCCTGGGGATCCGGATCTTCCGAGGGGTGGAAGCCAATGTGATGGATTTCACCGGCAGGCTGGACATGGAGGAAAAACTCCTGCAGCAGATGGATTACGTCATCGCCAGCCTCCATTCTGCCTGCATCCGTCCCGGCACCCGGGAAGAAAATACCGATGCCTTGATCGGCGCCATGGACAATCCCTGGGTCAAGATCATCGGACACCCCGACGACGACCGGTACCCCCTGGATCTGCCCCGGCTAGTCCGGGCTGCAAAAGAAAAAGATGTGGTACTGGAAGTGAACAGTGCCTCTGCTTCCGGAAAGACCGGACGGCTCCATGCGGAACGGAACATTCCCCGGCTCCTGGAGCTGTGCCGGCAGTATCAAGTCCGGGTCATTGCCGGCAGCGACGCCCATATCTGGTACGATGTAGGGAACCTGTCCCTAGCCCGGAACTTCCTGGAAACGGCCCAGTTCCCTGAAGAACTGATTGCCAACACCAGTCTGGACCATCTGGAGTGGGTGGTGAAGAAATGAAAAAGCTGCTGCATATGTATGATTTCTACACATGCAGCAGCTTTTTATATGCCAGCCTTATAAGCTGTCCGGCATACCTTTAAAGAACAGGAAAGTGTTGTCAGCGAATTTTTTGCCGTCCGTGCCTTCTTTCAAAAGACCGATAGCAGCCAATTCCTCTGCATTGGCCTTGATGGCATCATATCCGCCTTTTACAGAAGGTATGAAATGATATTTTTTCAACAGAGAGGTATTCAGCGCCAGATTGCCGGCTACATACTTCTTGTCCAGCTCCAGTTTTGCCGCTTCTTCCGGATGGGCCTGTACCCAAGAGGCTCCTTTCAGGATGGCCCGGGTTGCTTTTTCAGCAGCCTTGGGATTGGCTTTGGCCAGCTTGGAGGTTACCATGGCCACGCAACAGTATTCCTGATCAAAAAGAGCCGTTTTGGCTGTATCGATCAACGCCCGATAACCGTATTTCTCCATGGCGATAGAAGCCACCGGATCCCCTACTGCAATGGCGTCTACCTGTCCCTGATCCAAGACCAGAGGCAGGTCGTTCCGACCAAATACCGTAAACTGGACTTCCAGATCCTTATCGCTGACATTGACCCCTGCTTTGGCCAAGGCCCGTTTGGTAATGATGGTACCGGCATCAGCCAGTCCTGCTACTCCGATTTTCTTACCTTTTAGGTCCCCTATTGTCTGATAGGGGGCCTCTTTTTTGACCAGCAGATAGGTACAGCCGGTATGGATCCCTGCCACTACTTTCACCGGAAGTCCATTGCTGATAGGCTGGATCATTTTGGAAGCCAGGCCCTGGAGAACATCCACTTGCCCGGCAGCTATAGCATCACTGGCATGGGCTGGATCGATTTGGACCATTTCCACATCCAACCCTTCCTCTTTAAAAAAGCCCTGTTCCTTGGCGGCAAAAAGACCCGCTTGGCAGACGCCGTTGCTGTACCCCACTTTCAGATGAATGGGTTTTCCATCCTCTTTTCCAGAGGCAGGATCTTTGCCGCAGCCTGTGAGCAAGCCGACAGTAGTAATGGCGGCCAGAAGGGCTGCTGTGAATTTTTTGCTGAACTGCATAGGGAAACACTTCCTTTCATAAATTTGCTTTTCTTTGGTCTATCAGATGAAATATTCTGGTTCTGGCCGGTTGCCTCCGTAATGGAGGATCCGGAGGACTTCCGAACTATATTGGAAGAAATCCTGGGAGCTCCGATCCCTGGGCCGTCCCAGATCCACTTTGATGGTTTTTAGGACTCTTCCCGGCCGGGGGGACATGACCACAATCACATCCGACAGATACACGGCTTCTTCCACATCGTGTGTCACCATGATCATAGTCATATGTTCCTGTTTCCAGATCCGCTGGATCTCGTCCTGGATGTTCATCCGGGTAAAGGCATCCAGGGCCCCCAGCGGTTCATCCAGCAGCAGGACCTTGGGCCTGCCCACCAGAGCTCTTGCCAGAGAAGCCCGCTGGCACATGCCCCCGGAAAGCTGATGCGGGTAGGAATGGCGGAAATCGGCCAACCCCACCAGCTCCAGGATCCGGTCCACTTCCTGTTCATGGCCTTTGTACAGGTTCCGGGCTCGAAGCCCGAAAGCCACATTGTCGTAGATATCCATCCAGGGGAACAGATTATGCTCCTGGAACATAAATCCCCTGTCAGCGCCCGGCCCGGTCACTTTCTTTCCGTCCAGAAAGACCTGGCCTTCATCCGGGTGATCCAATCCGGAAATCATCCGCAGCAAAGTGGATTTTCCGCATCCAGAGGGGCCGATAAGGGATACGAAGGACCCAGGCTGGATGTCCAGGGATACCTTTGCCAATGCTTGGACCCCCTCCTTCCCTTCCTGGGGAAAGTAACGGCTGAGGGCCTGGATCTGCAGACTGCCTACCATTTGATCACTCCTTTCTGCCACACAAGGATCCGATCACGGATCTTGAACAAACCAGTGATGATCAGGAAGAAACTGACGGCGATAAGGATCAGTCCCGCATACACATTGGCATAGGCCATCATTTCCTTCTGCCAGTTCACATACCAGCCAAGACCGTATTTGGCCCCCAGCATCTCCGCCGTGACCAGGGTAATGAAAGAAGCGGTGGTCCCGTTGAACAAACCAAGAAAAACACTGGGCATAGCAGCTGGGATCCCCACTTTCCGGATCTGGTACCAGCGGCCAGCCCCCAAGGTGGCTGCCACTTCAAAATAGGAATTCCTGGTATTGGCGATGCCGCTGGCGGTCAGGACGGTAGTGGGAAACCACACGGACAGGGCAATCAAGAAAGCGCTTCCTGATACCACAGAAGGGAATGCTACCAGTACCAGGGGGATCCAGGCGGTTGAAGGGATGGGACCGATGCTGCGGATAAAAGGCCAGATCCAATAATTGGCGGCTTTAGAGAACCCCAGCAGGATCCCAGTGGAAATCCCCACCAGTGCCCCGAAGAACCAGCCCAAAAACAGCAGCCGGTAAGAATAGGCCATGCATTTCAGCAGATAGACAGGATCTCCTGCCAACACAGCTAGGACCCGGTCCATGGCTGGGAAATACAATACTGGCAGCAGACCCAGCTTGGCAGTCAAAAGATTCAGCAAGTTCAACAGCAGGGTAATACCTGCATACAAAGGGGCCAGATGGTCCACCCTGGCTTTCACGCGGGGAACTTTCTGCCCCAGGGCGGACGCGGCCAAATAGAGTGCCAGGCTCAGCAGCAGGAGCCAGGCAAAATAGGGATGCTCCACCGGCGCCTGCTCCAGGTCCCGGGGCAGTGCCAAATCT
>ERZ772881.1238-NODE-1238-length-23745-cov-45.858084_pt1 | contig 23745 bp, 21 predicted proteins | sample MGYA00580581_ERZ772881 | MGnify/ENA primary metagenome ERZ772881 (study PRJEB29015, sample SAMEA2737668) | human gut metagenome | biome: human gut; feature: human-associated habitat; material: faeces | place: China | collected 2012 ...
CAGCTAGAAGCCCCCGCACGAATGACTCTATCCGTAAGCATCGCCCTAACAGCTCACTGAAATTGGCAGCAGTCTGCCACTTCGCAGCAATAAAAAACCGCCTTGCGGCGGTGTACAGGTCAAAATTAATGGCGATTCAGGGATACCAGCTCGAGCAGTGCCCAGCATACGTCTTCCTGTTTTTCTTCTTCCACAATAACTTCGTTTTCAACCTGCTGTTCTTTCATGTCTGTTTCTGCCTCCATCAAAAAAGCCCGCCTATGTACGAGCCACAAAGAAGAATATCTTGTATGTGTATAATATATATCTTTTATAACCACTTATCCAATATTTCTTTTACAGAATTGGCAATTTCACTTGAAAAATTATTCATATATTGTGTAGCATGGATAACTTGTAAAATTGATTCATCTTTGTATTAATTCCATGGTATCATTTGAGGAATATTCCCTCAAATTACATAGTATGCAAAATTATTTTATTTCTCTTTATTTACTGATAAATTCATAACTTCAAAGTTATGTAAATATCCTATTTCAACAGCAGGAAGTGCAAGAACAACCGGAATGACAAGTGGAGATAGCATAACCGGCAATTCAATGATTCTGCAGACATCTCTCCGTGTATAGTCATTTGAACCCCTGGGAAGCAAAATACGGAAACCATGCAAAAGGCGGCGCACCATCAATGATGCGCCGCTGCTTTTATTCATACTGTCTCACAAATGCTACTTTACCGTCGCCAATATCCGCTCTGCCTCCCGGACATCTTTTGCGATCTGCTCCCGCAGGGCGTCGGCAGAAGGGAAGCGGATTTCTCCCCGAAGCCGCCGGATCCATCGGAGCGTAAAGGGCCTGCCGTAGATGGACTCGTCAAAATGGAAAATGAAGGTTTCTATGGTTCTTTCTTCATTTCCAAAGGTGGGATTGGTACCCACATTCGTAATGGCAGGGTATGTCCGTCCATGGATAATGGCTTCCGTGGCATAGACCCCATCGGCGGGGCACACGTGGTTTTCCGGGAGCTCAAGGTTCGCCGTGGGAAATCCCAGGATATCCGTGCCCCGATGAAACCCATGGACAATGTCACCGGATGTGGTATAGAACCGTCCCAGCAGGTGGGCCGCTTCTGTCATATTCCCCTTCTGGATGAAGCTGCGAATGGCGGTGCTGGATACAATCTCCCCATCTTCCGAGAAGAGGGGCACCACTTCCGCCCTGATCGGTGTATGCTGAAAGAATTCCAGAAGCATGGGGCTGTTTCCGAGAGCCCCATGACCGAAGGTAAAATTTTCTCCGGTCACTATGCCTGCAAGTCCTGGCAGGGCTGCCAGCTCTTCCAGAAACGTTTCTGCCGGTTTCGCAAGAAATTCCCGATTCGGCGCCAGAAAGAGGGCCAGCTTCATGCCTGCTTTTTCAAAGGACTGTTCCTTTTCTTTCCTGTCCTGGAGCAGGGGCACATGAATATCCGGTGCTAAAACCGACAGGGGATGGGGCCAGAAGGTAAGTACCCCCGGCAGGGCTCCCTCGGCCAGAGCCAATGATTTTACTTTTTCAAAGAGCTTCCTATGTCCCAGATGGCAGCCGTCGAAAAATCCCATGGCCAGCACAAAACGGCTATGGACCGGCAATTCCTTCAATGATTGATAGATATCCATGACTCAGGAAAACACTTTCTTTGGATGAATGATTCCTCTTTGAATAGAAGCGATGCCGAGGAATCGGGAACCTGAAAATACAGCCACACTCCCGACATCCTTCTCCCCCGTATGGATTCTCTTTCCCTGGAGAAAATCAGCCGCCTCTTTCTCGGAAATATCTATCTGGCCCAGGCCTGACAGGATGGGATGGAGGTCACGAAGGATGGCTCCTTCCGGGTCCTTTTCGATATCTTCCAGAGTCCATGCATCTTTCAGGGAGAAAGGACCCATTTCGGTTCTCGTGAGAGCACTCATGGTGAGGAGGCAGCCCGCCGCCTTTCCCAGGTCCCGTCCCAGGGCCCGGATATAGGTACCGGCACTGCAGGTGACAGACATATGGATAAGCGGAGGCTCTATATCTTCTATGGTGAGGTCATAAATGGTAACCGGCCTGGCCGGCAGGTCCACTTTCTTCCCTTCCCTTGCCAGCTTATAGGCCCGTTTCCCATGTACTTTCAGGGCAGAATAGGCAGAGGGCACCTGCATGATGGGGCCCCGCAGGGCAGCTGCCGCTTTTTCAAAGACTGAAAGATCCTCCGGCAGGGGGCCTTTTTCAAGGATCCTGCCGGTCATGTCTTCCGTATCCGTGGCGATGCCCATGGTGAATTCCGCTTCGTAGGTCTTCCGGTGAATGGGGGCATACTCAATGAGCCTCGCAGCCCGTCCCAGAAATACGGGCAGGACGCCGGAAGCCATGGGGTCCAGTGTCCCGCCGTGGCCGATTTTTTTCTGGTGGTAAATCTTCCGGAGTTTTGCAATCACATCGAAGGAGGTCCACCCCTTCGGCTTCACCACATTGATGACACCATCCATCAGAGATATTTCTCCGCTGCTTTTACAAAGAGCGGCTCCGCCCCTTCGAAGGAATCATGAATGGTGCAGCCCGAAGCTTTCCAGTGGCCGCCGCCGCCAAATTCTGCTGCCAGTTCCCCTACGTTGGCATAGTCTTTGGAGCGAAGGGAAATCCGGGTTTCCTTGTCTCCCTTGTACTTGAAAAGCGCCGCAATTTCACAGCCTTTGATGCACCGGGGAATGGAGGCATAGGCATCGGAATTTTCTCCATCCAGGTCCATGGCTTCTTTTCCCATGTAGGCAATGACGATTTTCCCGTTATCATAGGAATGGACGGTGCCTGCTACGAGCTGATAGCATTTCATGGCTTCCTCCGTCTTTTCATCGAGACGGTTGGAAATAAAGGAAGGATCCGCTCCCATGGCTACGAGACGGCTAGCCATGAGCAGGGTATGGGGGGATGTGCAGCTGAACTTGAAGAATCCGCTGTCCGTACCGATGGCCATGTAGAGGGCATTGCAGGTGTCCTTGTCCATCCGGATGTTTTCATCGAAGAACATTTCCGCCAGCATTTCCGCTGTGGCTGCATATTTATACTGCAGGTACAGATAGTCCGTATACCGTTCATTGGACCGATGGTGGTCAATGCAGAGGCTGTCTACATCGGGAAAATCGAAGTTTCCTCCCCGTTCCAGGTTTCCCAGGTCCGTGAAGACCAGGGCATCGTAGTCCCGCCCTTCCGGAATGGATGTATGCACCAGTTCCGTGGTCTTGATAAGCCGGTATACCTGGGGCACCGGATCCGGCAGCACCATGTCCGCTTCCTTTCCCATGGACAGAAGCACATTGTGGAGTGCACAGATAGACCCGACATCGTCTCCATCAGGATGCTCGTGGCCTACGAGAAGGAACCGGTTATGGGATTTCAAAAAGGCCATGGCTTCTTCTTTTGTAATTTCTTTGGCATGATTCAGGGCAAGGCTCATTTGTCTTCCTCCTCATGGATTTTTTTCAGAAGACCGTCGATGTGCATCCCATAATCCAGGGATGTATCTTCTTCAAAGGAAATTTCCGGGGTGTAATAAATTTTGAGCCGCTGCCCAAGTTCCCGGCGAATGAAGCCTTTCCCCCGGTTCAGGGCTTCCAGGGAAGCCGCCTTTTCTTCGTCCTTCCCAAAAAGGGAAACAAAGATTTTCGCTTCCCGCAGATCTCCGGTCACTTCGACGCCGGTGACAGTGACAAAGCCGATGCGGGGATCCTTCAGGTCATGGAGCAGCATACTGCTCACTTCCTGTTTAATAAATTCCTGTACTTTTCGTACGCGTAATTCAGACATGGTACACCTCCTATGGGGTACGCCGATCGTTCGGCAGATAATCTATAGAGAAAAACATCCGCCCTTTATTCTGTTGAAAAGGCGGATGGGAATGGTTGAAAAGTGAATGTAGCACAAGGTTTTATGTGCAAAGCCAAATCAGTGAATGGGACTGAAGGTGGTGGGTCGGGCGCTGCTTCGCTGGCCCGACCGGGTTGTGGCCTGGGTAAGGCTGGCGCCTTACCCAAGCGGGGGCATAAAGGGGCATAGCCGCCTTTGGCGGCGGATCTACCTCATGCCCCGGTGCAAAGTACCCATCACCCGGTTGGCAAGCCCAGCGATGCCAACCCGCAGCCTTTAGCCCCATACTTAAGCCTGGAGTATCAGTCCTCTCACAGGAGGAAGCCCAATCATTCCAGCTTGGCTGCTTCTTCCTTCAGTTCGAAGGCTTCCAGCTGGTCTCCTTCTTTCACGTCACGGTAGCTGTCGATGGCGATACCGCATTCGAAGCCTGCAGCCACTTCCTTTACATCATCTTTGAAACGGCGGAGGGATGCAATCTTACCTTCATGGATAACGATACCATCGCGGATGAGGCGGAGCTGGCAGGTACTGGTGACCTTACCGTCCTGGACATAAGAGCCTGCTACGATGACTTTCGGAGTATGGATGACCTGGCGCACTTCCGCATGGCCCAGGAGGACTTCGCGGATGGTGGGTTCCAGCATACCGGCCATAGCGGCTTTGACATCGTCGATGCAGTCGTAAATGACGCGGTACAGACGGATATCGACGCCGTCTTTTTCCGCCATGGCTCTTGCATTGGCATCAGGGCGGACATTGAAGCCGATAATGAGGGCATGGGAAGCAGAAGCCAGCATAACATCGGATTCGTTGATGGCACCGACTGCGGAGTGGACGATGGAAATACGGACTTCATCGCTCTTGATGGCGGTGAGGGACTGTACCAGTGCTTCTACGGAGCCCTGGACATCGGCTTTGATGATGATATCCAGTTCCTTCATTTCCCCTTCTTTGATCTTTTCGAAGATGTTGTCCAGGGTAACCTTCTGTACGCTTCTCTGTTCTTCTTCCTTGGCCTTCGATGCCCGGAGTTCTGCAATGGCTCTGGCTTTCTTTTCATCCATTACATAGAAATGGTCGCCCGCTTCCGGCACGCTGTCCATACCAAGGATTTCCGCCGGTGCAGAAGGCTCGGCGCTCTTCATCTTACGGCCATTTTCATTGGTCATAGCGCGGACACGGCCCCAGCACTTGCCGGCCAGGATGCCATCTCCCACGTGGAGGGTGCCGTTCTGCACGAGGACGCTCATGACAGGGCCCCTGCCCTTATCGAGCTGGGCTTCTACAACAACGCCATAGGCTTCACGGTTCGGATTTGCCTTGAGTTCCTGCATTTCTGCCACCAGGAGGATATTTTCCAGAAGGTCATCAAGGCCGATTTTCTTCTTGGCGGAAATGGGGGTCATAATGACATCGCCGCCCCAGTCTTCGGCAAGAAGACCTTCCTTGGACAGTTCTTCCTTGATGCGGTCAGGGTTGGCACCGGGCTTATCAATTTTATTGATAGCTACCATAATCGGCACCTTCGCATTCTTTGCGTGGTGGATAGCTTCGATGGTCTGCGGCATGACGCCATCGTCTGCTGCTACGATGAGAACTGCAATATCGGTGATCTGGGCACCTCTGGAACGCATGGCGGTAAATGCTTCATGGCCCGGGGTATCGAGGAATGTAATCTTGTGTCCTTTGTAACGGATCTGGTAAGCACCGATTCTCTGGGTAATGCCGCCGGCTTCGTGCATGGCTACATTGGTCTGCCGCAGGGCATCAAGAAGGGTAGTTTTGCCGTGGTCTACGTGGCCCATGATGGTAACCACTGCAGGCCGGGGCTTCAGGAACCGGGGATCATCGGGAGCCGGTGTATATTCGGTGGGATCTGCCGCTTCTTTCGGTTCCAGCAGTTTCACGCCGAATTCTTCTGCCAGGATTTCTACGGTATCCCGATCCAGGTTCTGGTTGATGGTGGCCATGACGCCATCCATCATGAGATGCTTAATCACTTCGCTGACTTCCCGTCCGAAGAGATCTGCCAGTTCCTTCACGGTAACGCTCGGCGGAAGTTCCACTTCTGTGGGATAGGTGACGGCTTTTTTCTCAGCCATATGCTTCTTTTTCTTTGTCTGGTTCAAAGAACGGGCCATGAGGGAACCCCCTTCTTTTTCCCTCCGGCTTCTTTCCCAGTCCTTCTTCGTCTTTTTCTTTGCCGGTTTTTCCCGTCTCTGGGTGGCTGCCGGTTTTTCTTCTGCCGGAGCGGGGCGGCTGTTCCGGTCATTAGGCCGTCTATCCTGATGGGAACGGTCATTCCGGTCATTCCTGCCGTTTCCATTTCTATCATTTCTGCCCTGGGACGGTCTGCCGGATTCGGTCCGATTCCTGCTGTCCCTCTGGGGACGGTCATTCCGGTCACTCCGGTTTCTTTCGCCCTGCCGTTCATTGCGGCTGTCCCGGGTATGGAAATTCTTTTCATCCCGCGGACGGTTTTCTTTCCGTTCCTGTCTCGGTTCTTCCGCCCGGCGGGCCGGCTTTGCTTCCGCCTTCGGCGCCGGCTTCGGTTCTTCTGCCTTTTTCACCGGTTTCGGAGCCGGTTTCGGTTCTTCCGGCACTTCAATGGAGGAATAGGAGGACTGCTGTTTCACTTCCCTGTTCTTCCGGTCCGTAGGCCGCCCCTGCTGGTCGAACCGTACAGTCCGAATCATGGGCCGGCGGGCGGGCTTCTTCTTGGCGGCAAAAGCCTTCGCCAGCACGGCGTGGCCATTATCATCCACACTGCTCAGACGGCTCGTCACATCAATATTATTCTTCTTCAGTACTTCCAGTACCTCTTTATCGGTTTTCCCAAATTCCCTGGCTAATTCATAAACTCTTTTTTTCTTCTGCATAAGCAGCCTCCCAACCTTTATGATTTCCGGCGGTCAATTTTTTCCGCAATTGCCCTGCCGAATCCTTGATCTGTAATCAGCGCTGCTGTCCTGACACCTTTCCCCAGAGCCTGTCCCAGCCGTTCTTTCTCGCCAAACAGCCGGTATGGCAGGTGGAGCCTTTCAGCAGCTTTTATATATTCGTCCTTTGTGCGCGGGGAGCTGTCTTCTGTAACAATCAGCAGGACGGCCTGCCTCTTTTTCAACCCTTCTGACACCTGTTCATTCCCGGAAAGCAGTTTTCCTGCTTTCATGCAAAGGCCAAGCATCCTGTAAATCGGCTCATCTATTTTCAATCTGTGATTTCAGTGCTTCGTACACTTCTTTGGAAACCGGACGCTTCAGGGATTTCTCCAGGCCATGGGATTCATAGGCCTTCGTGAAGCAATCCATATTGTCGCATACATATACGCCGCGGCCCGATTTCTTACCGGTCCGGTCCACTTCGATGATGCCCGTAGGAAGTCCCACGATACGGAGAAGCTCTTTTTTCGGCTTCAGCTCCTTGCATCCTACGCACATGCGCATGGGAATCTTTTTTACTTTCATTCTTTATCTTCCTCCGTATCTCCGCCGGCCTCGATATCTCCCAGGATATCATCGTCTTCCGCTTCCTCTTCGGGCTGGCCGAATCCTTCTTCCTTCGCCTGGGTCTCGCTCTTGATATCAATCTTCCAGCCGGTCAGCTTGGCAGCGAGTCTGGCGTTCTGTCCGGACTTGCCGATGGCCAGGGACAGCTGGTAGTCAGGAACCACCACGAAGGAAGACTTTTCTTCTTCCCACACGGAAACAGAAATAACCTTGGCCGGGGAAAGGGCATTGGCGATATAAACGGCCGGATCCTCGTCCCAGCGGACGATATCGATCTTTTCATCATGGAGTTCATCCACAATATTCTGGACACGCTGTCCCTTCGGTCCTACGCAGGCCCCGACAGGGTCCACATTCGGGTCCATGGCGTAAACAGCAATTTTGGAGCGGGAGCCTGCTTCACGGACTACGCTCTTGATTTCTACGGTGCCGCTGTAAATTTCCGGTACTTCCAGTTCAAAGAGCCGTTTCAGGAGGTTTGGATGGGTTCTGGACAGGATGATTTCCGGTCCCTTTGTGGTCTTCCGTACTTCCAGCACGTAGCATTTAATCTTATCATTGGTGTGGAATTCTTCCCCTTCAATCTGTTCTGCATAGGGAAGAATGCCTTCTACCCGGCCCAGGTCTACGAAAATGGTGCGGGATTCGCTCCACTTCACGGTGCCCGTAATCACATCGCCTTCACGGCCGGAGAATTCGTTGTAAATGGACCCTCTCTCCGCTTCCCGGAGCTTCTGGATCATGACCTGCTTGGCAGTCTGGGCAGCGACGCGGCCGAAATTTTTTGGAGTCACATCGATCTGCAGCATATCGCCGGCTTCATAGGATTTATCAATCTTTTTGGCATCTCCCACAGTGATTTCATTCACCGCATTTTCCGAAGCAGGATCAATGGTTTCCACCACCGTTTTTTCTGCGTAAATATGATAGTCCCCGGTTTCACGGTTCAGGGAAACGGAAGTCTTCGCATTGCTGCCGGTTTCCTTCTTGTAAGCGGTGAGAAGCATCATTTCCAATGCATCAAAAACCACGTTCTCATCCACTTTCTTGGCCTTCACGAGACCCTTGACTGCTTCTATTAAATTGCCATTCACGATGAATATTTCCTCCTGCTTTAAAATGAAAAATGCAGCCTTACCTGCGAAATCTTATCCCTGTCTACAGACGTCTTTGTGCCATCCTCCATCTCCAGGAGAAGGGCTCCTTCCTCCGAAAGGCCCAGAAGCTTTGCAGTGAAAGCTTTCACCTTCGTACCCTCAAGGGGAGCGAAGAGCTTCACATCCACGTCGCTGCCGGTGTACCGGATGAAATCCTTATCCTTCTTCAGTACCCGGTCCAGTCCCGGGGAAGAGACCTCCAGCATGTAGTTATCCGGAATCAGGTCTTCCTCATCCAGAAGGGCACCGGCCTTTTCACTGACCGCCTGGCAGTCAGAAAGATCCACGCCGCCTTCCTTGTCAATGAAAATGCGGAGAATCCAATTCCGTTCCCGCACATATTCCACATCCACAAGCTCGATGCCTTCCGCTTCCAGACGGGACTCCAGCAGTTTTTCCACTGCCTCTTCGATTTCCCTGCGTGCCATATGCCCTCCCTTATGCAAACATCCTACTATAAGAAAAAGTGAGCCGAAGCTCACTCCACAGGAAATTCTATAAACACACTTACCGAAGACATTATATCACATCTTGTAAAGCGTGGGAAGGGCCGCGGACTTCGGCCAAAGTGATGGGTAAGCAGCCCAAACGGGGTGAATGGGCAAAGCAATATTCTCCCTCATCACCTTCAGCCCCATTCATCCGATTAATCTTCACGGATCATCGTCCTTCAAACAACTCCGGATATACCGCCCGGGCGCTCGCCTCCATGGCATCGGTGATATGCTGGGACATGACGTACTTGTACTTTTCCGGGAAAGGGATGAGTTTCCCATTCTTCACAGCCTTTACGTCCTGATAGGCCGGGTTCGACCGGAGTTCCTCCGCAAATTCTCCAGCATCGTCTCCCTCTTTGACCTTCCACACCGGCATGAGCAGTACATCAGGATCAATTTCCGGAAGAAGTTCCGTGGACAGATAGGCATTGGTTCCCTTCGGCACGTCATACCGGGCGGCCCCATCCTTTACGTGGGCCATGGCCAGGATTTCACTGAAAAGGGTGCCCTTCTTTCCCAGAATTTCCCGGAAAGAAAGGGCCAGCGCTGTCCGTTCCCTGTCCGGCGTAATGGATGCCAGATTTGTCTCCAATGCTCCCTTTTTCGCTTCCATGTCATTCACCATTTGCCTTCCTCTGTCTTCCTCGTTCACCGCTTTTGCCACCCCCAGGACCTTCGTTTCCATTTCCTCCCAGGTGGCAGGGATCAGCGATACATACACCGGGATTCCGGACTGCCGAAGAAGGCTTACCACCTGGCCGGGCACTGCGGTGGAAGCAATGACCAGGTCCGGCTTCAGGGCAAGGATCGTCTCCACGTTGAAATCCACCGATCTTCCCACGGCATCCCGCTCTGCCGGAGTGACAAAGGTAATATCCTCATTGCCCGCATATCTGGAAAGCGCCTCTACCCGATCCGTATCCACGAGTCCCAAGAGAATCTCATCGGTACCATAGGTAAGTGACACAATGCGGGATGGACGGGCGGAGATGGAAAAACTATAGTCCCTATCATCCCGGATGCGGCGGGCAGAGGAAGCTTCGTTTTTCACATTCCCACAGCCTGCTGCGAGAGACAGAGTGAGGAAGAGGAAGAAGAAAATCAGGAAAATCTGTTTCAAGGAATACCTCCTGTTGAGGAATGACCGATAAAGAGAGAATATGACCAATTTCAGTTTATCGAGCTGTTGGGGGCTGGTGGTTGGGGAGCGGGCCACTCGGATGAATGGGGCTAAGGGTTGTGGGTCGGGCGCCGCTTCGCTGGCCCGACCGGGTTGTAGCTTTGGGAAGGCTGTCGCCTTCCCAAAGCGGGGGCGTAAGGTGGGCCAGCCTGCGGCGCTTCCATCAGCTAACCTCCGTCGCCTACGGCGCCACCTCCTTCCCGAGGAAGGAGGCCGATCAATAGCGGCGAAGCCGCTGCTCCACCTTATGCCCCCGCTTCAACGAGCGGAGCGATGTTGAAGCCACCACCCGGTTGGCGAGCGAAGCGATGCCAACCCACAACCCTTACGCCCCATTCACCCCGTTTGGGCCGCTTGCCAGCCACAGATACCATCAGCTCGACAGACTACAATTTGTAAAACGGAAAAGCGCCTTTACGGAAGTAAAAGCGCCCTTTCCTTAGAACTCTTGGATATCAGAATTTATATCCATAGGTCAGAATCCAGTTGGTCGGTGTAGAACTGTAATGACTGGATGTATGGTTGATATTATCATCGCGGTCCAGGATATTATTGACAGTCAGGCTGATATCATTGTCCTTATTGGGTGAGTATTTGATATTTAAAGAAGTCAGCAGATATGGCTTTTCATCAAAGGAATGGGCTGATGTTGGCGAAAGAACCCGATCTGCCAGATAATTGGCATTCAATGCTGCTGTCCACTTATCCTTTTCATAGGAAATACCGGTATTCAGCACAAACCGGCCATAGGTCCTATCCCAATAATTTTTATCTCCAGGCTTTGAAGATTTCACCTTCGACTTTGGATCCTGCCATGTAATTCCCGCATGCCAGGTCCAATTGCTGTCGGGCTTAACTGTCACAGATGCTTCCAGTCCATGGTTTTTGAAGTCCTCATTTCTTGCATACCATTTATCAGCCATTTTGCCGGATCCTTTGGAATAGGTAATGTTATCCTTGATTCTCGTTGCAAAGAGCGCCAACTTATACTGTGTTTTATCATTTTCCTTCTTCCAGCCCATTTCATAATGGATACCTTTTTCCGGTTTCAAATTTGCATCACCGATCAGGTTAACTCCTACCCGTGTACCATCGGAATACATCTCACTGAACGTAGGAAGAACGAAAGACTGCCCCACGCTGGCGTACAGACTCTGCTCATTGTTCAACTTATGGATATACTGGGCCTGCCCGCTGAAATTATTGTAATTTTTATCTTCTGCTGCACCGGCTGTCCACGTTTCACGGGCAGAAAGAATTACTTTGTCAAGTTCTGTAATATCACGATCCCAAGATCCGAATACAGAAAAGATATTTCTGGAGTAATCATTTTTCTTAATGCCTTCTGAGTAATCCTGATATTCATTCCTTTCCAGAGATGTTCCCAAAAGGAAAGTCTGTTTATTCTCTTTCCATAATTTTTGGAAATCATAGCCATAGGAAGTATTCTTTTCTTCATTCCATACAGAAGTCGGCTTTTTTAATAATGTACCGGACATACTCCTGTAATCATGTCCATGGGTTTCCAGGGTGTTACGATTATAGTAAAAATGACCACTGTATCCATTCTCGTCATGATAGTTTAACTGGACAAAATCCTTATCTCTCTCATACTTTCTGTCATAACGGACCGCTCCACGATAAGAAGCTGGCGTTCCCCGCTGGAATGTATACTGCCAGTTGTTTGTTGATTCATCATGGTTATAGAGCATATCCAGGGAGTCACTGAACTTATAGGTTGCCAGAAAATCATTTTTTTCTGCTTTCTTGAAGCGCATCCTCATTTCTTTAGACGACCTGGTCCTAACCGGATAATCTGCGGATGGCCAGGTGGAGGAAATCAGTCCTGTATCTCCCCATTTATTGTAGTGATAAGCGAAAGAAAAATCCCCGGCACTGGCAGATACTTTATAATCCTGCTGCCCATAATTACCAAGCCCTACCTGTACCTGATTGGGGAGTTCCTTCTTCGTAATGATATTAATAACGCCGCCGGTAGCCTGGCTTCCGTATAGGACAGAACCACCACCCCGAACAACTTCCACCCGTTCAATACTTTCAATAGGAATATCCTCCAGATTATATTTCCTTCTCCAGTTAATCGGCGTACCATTCACCATAACTAATATGCCATCTTCGACGCCACGAATAATAATCTTACTGGTCATAGAGCTGGCAGCGGTCCCATTGGAACCCATACTGCTATACACAACCCCATCTGTATAAGCCAGGGCCTGCTGCAAATTGGTCTGTCCTGTCTGCTGCAGCTGCTCTGCCGTTATTACTTGCGTGCTTTCTGCTACATTCAAATCTTTCGCAGCGTATCGCGTCGCTGTTACAGTAACCGGTGATAACTCATACACATTATTATCTTGCGCCGATACACTAAACGTCCCTAAAGAGCCGAATACCATAACCGTTAAAATACATGCCTTAATTTTCCTGTTCATACTCTCTCCTCCTGCATAAATTGATGAAATAAAAAAAGAGAACACAAAAAAGACCTTTTGTCTTTGTGTTCTCATATTTCCCCTCTATTGGTAAAAAGATGACTTGTTATTTTTATTATATGAAAATCATCTTTTTTTATTATCTCTCAATAGAATTCCCGCGTCAAATGCTAATCCTGTATTTATGAACAATAGAAATACCACCGTCATTATTGGATACGGATCCTGCCACGTCGAGGAAGATCCATTCTGCGGCTTTGGTGGGCCCTTCTCCAGGGGGCTTCATTGCAGGAAAACTGTATCATATCTATATCTAATAAAAACGCTGGCAAGGCCGGATCCATCTGTCCGGCCCTGCCAGCGTTTCCTATATAATCCTTCCTGGAGCCCAGGCGAAACCTTTGCCCGGGTCTCTGGCTGCAGCCTTTTTCCATCAGTCCGGTATATCAGGATTTTCGTACAGATCTTCCAGGTCCTTTTCCAGATGGTGGCGGATAGCCGTTTCCAGGGCCTGGATGGTCTTGGCGTCGTACTGGTGGATAATGCCGGGGATGCCTTTGGCCCGGAGCTCGCCATAATATTCATCGCGGTACATATTGTAGAAGAAAAGGATGCCCGTATCCTTTTCTTTGCACTCATAGGCGGCAATGATGTAGGAGCCATTGAGTCCCAGAAGGGGCTTTGCGGGTTCTATAATTCTTTCATAGTGGCCAATAACAGGCGGGAAATAGTGACTGTAATCCCATACCATGAATCCTTTGCCCCGGACCAGCACAGAGACCTGTTCCCGGTGGATAAGTTCCTTTTCGATACACTTCGGCGTCAGGAGTTTCATGTTCCGTTTGAATTCTTCAAAGTCCCCGGTAATGAGCTCGATTTCCGTCATGGTTATCATGTGAAGATCCATCTTCACCATGTAATCCATGGTCTCCTCATCAAAAAGGGCCCGCACCTGCCAGCCCGTTTTTTGACCTTCCCAGCAGAAGGCATAATAAATGCGCCCTTCCTGCCGATCCATCCGCTTCAGTTTATATTCGCCGATTTCCGTGGGCAGTTCTTTTTCTATATCCCAGTCCAGAAATTTCTGCCGTCTTTCGGCTCTTTCTTTTTCCAGTTTATCATCTGCCATTTATTTTCCCTTCTTTTCCGCTTCCAGCCTGTCCCTGGCGGTGACCACGGATTTCACGAATTCCCGGGTTTCCGGAAAGGGAATCTTTTCCATATCCGTAAATCCTTCAGGCCACTTGTTCTTTTCTATCCATTCATCCACATTGCCTCGTCCTGCGTTGTAGGCAGCAAGGGCAAAGACTTCATTATTATGGTATTTCTTGAGCAGATAATTCAGGTACCAGGCTCCCAGGGGAATATTCTGGTCCGGGCTCGCCAGGTTATCCGAGGGCAGGCCGCTTTCTTCGGAAATCCAGTGGGCCGTGTCCGGCATGAGCTGCATCATACCCACCGCCCCCACATGGGACACTGCCTTTTCATCGAATTTGCTCTCCGTCAGGATCACCGCTTCCAGGAGGGAAGGAGAAATATTCTCTTCCTCCGCACACTGGATGATAATGTGGGAGACCTGTTCACTGGGCCGAAGCAGCTTGATATTATCCACGGTAAAGAGGAAAATCACGCAAAAAATCGCAAGCAAAAGAGTGAACACCATGGCGCCGGTATTGCCCTGGTGCCGCTGCACCTCTTTCTTCCTGCGTTTCAATGCGATTCTCATTCTGCTTCTTCCATTCCCTTCGGAAATTCAAAACCCGGTACGTGTTTCAGTGCTTCCCGCACCTGCCTTCTCGTATCCTCTACGGAATGGCTGTTATCAATGACCACATCCGCATAATTCACCTTATTGGCCGTAGGCATCTGCTTGTGAATCCGCTCCAGCACCTGTTCCCGGGTGAATCCATCCCGAGAAATGACCCGGGAAATCTGCACTTCCAGGGGCACTTCCACAATCCATACTTCCTCTACCCGGAGCTGCCAGCTGATTTCCAGAAGCAGGGGCATATCAAGGACCACCACGGCCTTTCCCTCATTCTGGACGCGAACCAGTTCCTCCTGGGTGCGGAGCCAGATGTAGGGATGGATGATGCCATTCAGCTTCTGCCTTTTTTCTTCATCATTGAAGACGATTTCCCCCATTTTCAGCCGGTCCAGCCGGCCATCAGGAAGGAAAATAGAGGGGCCGAAGGCCTTCCGGATCTGATCCATGGCCCGGCTGCCGGGAATGACCGCTTCCCGAGCCAGTTTATCGCCATCAATGACGGGAATCCCCAATTCATGCATGTAGGAGGAGACAGTACTTTTTCCACTGCCCACGCCTCCCGTGAGTCCTATACGATACATTATTACTCCTTGCTTATCAGTAAAACGGGCTCTGCGGCTTCGCCGCAAGGCAAAACGCAGCCAAGCCCTGCCGTCAGGCGGAGCCTTGCACAGGTACCGCCCGGTCCTTATGGGACCTACTTTGTCTCCGTCCAGTTTTTCCCTTCATTTACGTCAGCCACCAGCGGTACTTTCAGGGTAACCACAGATTCCATGGCGTCCTTCAGGAGGGATGCGATTTCCTCTTTTTCTTCCTTCACCACTTCTGCCACCAGTTCGTCGTGGACCTGGAGGAGTACCCGGCTCTTATAGCCGCCCTTCTTAAGGCGGTTGTATACCTCAATCATGGCCATCTTCATGATGTCCGCCGCCGTTCCCTGGATAGGGGTATTCATGGCCGTCCGTTCCGCAAAGGACCGACGGTTGAAATTCTTGCTGTTAATGTCCGGCAGTTCCCGATAGCGCCCAAAGAGTGTGACCGCCCGGCCCGTTTTCTTTGCTTCTTCCACCATGGAATTCATGAATTCATGAATCCGCGGATACCGCTCGAAATAGGTCTTGATATAGTCAGCCGCTTCTTTCCTCGTGATACCGAGCTGCCTTGCCAGGCCAAAATCGCTGATGCCGTAGATAATGCCAAAATTGACAGCCTTTGCATGGGACCGCTGTTCCGGCGTCACGTCTTCGAAGGGAATGCCCAGCACTTCCGCCGCCGTTCTCCGATGGATGTCTTCCTTATTGATGAAGGCCCGAATGAGGCTTTCGTCGCCGGACATATGGGCCAGTACACGAAGCTCCACCTGGGAGTAATCGGAGGAAATGAAGCAGTCATATCCTTCTCCCGGTACGAAGAGGGACCGGATTTTCCTGCCCTCCTCCGTGCGGACCGGAATATTCTGGAGGTTCGGATCCGAACTGGACAGGCGCCCCGTTGCCGTCACGGTCTGGTTGAAGGACGTATGGATCCGTCCCGTTTCTTTCCGAATCAGCTGGGGCAGGGCTTCCAGGTACGTAGAAACCAGTTTGGAGAGGGTGCGGTAGCGAAGGATATTCTTCACCATGGGATAGGAAACCGCCAGTTCTTCCAGCACATCGGCAGCTGTGGAATAGCCGGTCTTCGTCTTCTTCCCGGCGGGCATGCCCATTTTTTCAAAAAGGATATGGCCCAGCTGTTTCGGTGAATTGATATTGAAAGATTCCCCGGCTTCCGTGTAAATATCTTTCACCAGGATCCGTTCTTCCTTTTCCATGTCCTCCCGGACCTCTTTCCACCGTTTCTGGTCTGTGGCAATGCCGGCTTTTTCCATGGCCGCCAGCACCTTCACCAGGGGCTGCTCCACTTCATGGAAGAGCTTCAGCACCCCGTTTTCCTTCAGTTTCTTTTCCGCCTCGTCATAGAGAGAAAGAAGGAAAAGCGTAATGCAGCAGCCCTTTTCCTCCGGGTTGTCCAGATCATCGGGATAGATGACCGGCTTTCCAAAGAGGCCGGCCATATAGGACAAAAGATAGGTGACCCGGGTAGGATCCAGCAGGTAAGCTGCCAGGGACACATCAAAGAATGGCAGGCCTTCCGCCGGGAAATCGGACTCCATCACCGCTTTGCTGTCTTCCACCACGATGGCCTTTGCTTCCTGCAGGGCTTTATAAGCATCCCCATAGGACTCAGGCTTCACCAGGTACGCATGGTCTTCGGCAGCGATGACCACTTCAGGGGCCTTGAGAAATGGCGCCTTTCCGGAAAGGGAAGCCCAGAGGGCAGTCACCTTTCCCTTCAGGGATAGCCCTTCTTTCCAGGGTTCTACCGGTGGAAGGGCCTTTTCACTTTCCTCTTTCTTCACCTGGGACAGCTCCTGGAAACGGGGCAGCGCTGCAAACTGGGGCAGGAGATTAATGCCGAGGCGGCTGAAAAGTTTTCTCATTTCCTCAATGTGGACGGGCTGCTTCATATCGGAAAGCGGCGCATCCAGTGGTACGTCTCTCTTAATGGTGGCCAGTTTATAGGAAAGGTAGGCCAGGTCCTTATTGGCCGTCAGTTTTTTGCCCCTGGCTCCTTTGATTTCATCCACGTGGGCATAGAGGTTATCCAGATCCTTGTATTCCGTAAGAAGGCTCAAAGCGGTCTTTTCCCCTACGCCGGGGACTCCTGGAATATTATCGGCCGTATCCCCCATGAGGGCCTTCATATCAATGACCTGGGACGGGGTGATATGGTATTTCTCGTAAATTGCTTCCGGCGTCATGGCAGCCATATTGGTGATGCCCTTCTGGGTAAGAAGCACCGTGGTGCGGCTGCTGGAAAGCTGGAGCGCATCCCGGTCGCCGGTGACGATATCTATAGGAAGTTCCTTTTCGTATCGGGCAGAGAGGGTGCCAAGGATATCATCGCCTTCGTAGCCGGAAATGCTGTAAACGGCAACACCCATGACCCGGAGCACGTCAAGAATCAGGTCAAACTGGGGCACCAGTTCCGGCGATGCCGGCTTTCTCGTAGCTTTGTATCCATCGTACATGTCCGTACGGAATGTATGGCGGTCTTTATCGAAGGTGACGGCCATGTATTCCGGATCCAGATCCCGGTACAGGCCCAAAAGCATCCGGAGGAATCCGTACACCGCATTGGTCGGAATTCCGTCGGGTGATGTCATAGTCGGCGGCAGGGCAAAAAAAGCGCGATACAGAAGGCTGCTGCCATCAATAATTACAAGTTTCTTTTTCATAGTTCCTCCCTGCCGACGGGCCCTGATACAGCCCGGGCGGTAAAAAATGCAGTACGTTGCTCTTTATTATACCATAGATAGGATAGGAGGCTGAAATGGGGAACAGTCCATAGTCAAATTGCGGTTTGTCGAGCTGATGGGTGGCTGGCCGGCGGGCTGCTCGGATGGATGGGGCATAAGGGTTGTGGGTCGGGCGCCGCTTCGCTGGCCCGACCGGGTTGTGGCTTTGGGAAGGCTGACGCCTTCCCAAAGCGGGGGCGTGAGGTTCAATGGCCGCCGATGGCGGCTGATCCACCAACGGCCCCCGGTGCGAAGCGCCCACAACCCGGTGAACGAGCGTAGCGATGTTCACCCACCACCCTTAGCCCCATCCATACGAGTGGCCCGCTCCCTAACAACCAGCCCCACCAGCTCGATATACTGAAATTGGCAGTACCTGCATCATGTTTACAAAAAGAGAAAGGGGACAGATTTCTCTGTCCCCTTTCCCCGGATCGTGTTACAACCTGAACGGTTGTTATATTGGTCACTGTTTCTTCTTGCCGCCCAGATATGCCGCCATGACATCCGGGTTGCTTGCCACTTCCTGCGCCGGTCCTTCCATGACGATTTTCCCAGTCTCCATGACATAGGCATAATCGGCAATCTGGAGAGCTTTACGCGCATTCTGTTCTACAAGAAGAACAGTAGTACCCATTTTGTTGATATCCCTGATAACATCAAAGATCTGCTGCACCACCAGGGGAGCAAGCCCCATGGATGGTTCATCGAGAAGCATAACTTCCGGCTTTGCCATGACTGCACGGCCAATGGCCAGCATCTGCTGTTCGCCGCCGGAAAGGGTGCCGCCAAACTGGTTCTGCCGTTCGAAAAGTCTGGGGAACCGTTCGAAAACCTTCGCCAGGTCTTCTTTGATTCCTTCCGGATCCTTTCTCTGGTAAGCACCCATTTCAAGATTTTCACGGACCGACATGTTCTGGAGGATCTGACGGCCTTCCGGAACGAGAACGACCCCTTTTCTTACAATATTATGGGGTTTCAGTCCCACAATGGACTCCCCTTTGAACAGTACATCCCCGGCCACCGGTTTCATGATGCCCATGATGGTTTTCATGGTGGTCGATTTACCGGCACCGTTCGCGCCGATAAGGGTAACGATTTTGCCTTCCGGAACGGAAAGGTTGATGCCTTTCAGGGCTTTAATGTTGCCATAAGCGGCTTCTACGTTTTTCAGTTCAAGCAGCATCAGTCTTCCTCCTTCCCAAGGTAAGCTTCAATAACCTGCGGGTTGTTCTGTACTTCTTCCGGTACCCCTTCTGCCAGTTTCTTACCGAAATTGACAACCATGACATGGTCGCAGAGGGACATGACAAGGTGCATATCGTGTTCAATCAGGATAATGGTGGTACCGTACTTTTCACGGATATTATGGATAAGCTCGGTGAGGGCCGCGGTTTCGCTGTCGTTCATGCCGGCTGCCGGTTCATCGAGAAGAATCAGCTTCGGCTGGGTCGCCAGGGCCCTGGCAATTTCCAGTTTTCTCTGTTTGCCGTAAGGAAGCTCCGTAGCCAGGCGTTCTGCATCCTTTTCCAGGCCAACGAACTTCAGGAGTTCCATAGCTTCCTCTCTTGCTTCCTTTTCTTCCTTTTTCTGGGAAGAGGTGCGGAAGAAGCTGGCGAGAAGCCCCGATTTCAAGCGGTCATGATGGCCGACGAGAATATTTTCTACCACCGTCATGCCGGAGAACAGACGGATATTCTGAAATGTACGGGCGATGCCCATGTTGATGATCTGGTACGGTTTCTTCCCTTCGATAGACTGGCCGTCAAAGAGGATATCCCCTTCGGTCACCTGGTACACACCGGTAATCAGGTTGAAAATGGTGGTCTTGCCGGCACCGTTCGGTCCGATGACCCCGAAGATTTCTCCCTTTTCCACGGAGAAGGACATATTGGAAACAGCGGTGAGGCCGCCGAACTGTTTCACCACGTTTTTCATTTCGAGAAGCATTACTGGTTTCCTCCTTCCGCAGGAGCTTTCTGCTTTTTGCTGAATTTACGGGAAATCCATTTCATAGCATCGTAGGAGAGAATGCCATCCGGACGGAATGCCATAAGTGCTACCAACATGAGGCCATAGATCATATCTCTGTATTCAGCCATGGCACGAAGAGATTCCGGAATGATGGTAAGCACTGCCGCGCCGAGGATAGAGCCCCAGAGTACATTGCTGCCGCCGAATACGGTGTATACCAGGATGTCCACCACTTTGCCCCAGGAGAAATCGGTGGGGCTGATGAAGAAGGTGGCGTGGGCATAGAGAGCACCTGCCATGCCGGCGAAGAAAGCACTGAAGAGGAATGCCATCATCTTGTATTCCACTACGTTGATACCGGTGAGGGATGCAGCGTATTCATCAGCTTTGATAGCAGCCCAGGCACGGCCGATGCGGGAATGTTCGAGGCGGTACCAGAAGAAGACAATGGCTGCCACGATGATGAGAAGCACAATATTCATAACCAGCTGGCCGCCGGTCTGGGAATCAATTTCCAGGGCATCCAGAAGACCCATGTCGCTGGCATAATCAGCAAGGACACTGGCCATGGATGGAATGCCGGAGAAGCCCAGGGCACCATGGGTGATGTCCAGGTTCAGTGCAATGACACGGACCACTTCGCCAAAGCCCATGGTGGCGATAGCCAGGTACAGGCCCCGGAGCCTAATGGTCGGAAGACCGATGATTAAAGCAATCAGTGTGGCAAAGAGCCCACCAAGGATAATACCCACAGGCATAGGCACGCCGTAGGAAGTAGTAACAATAGCGGATGTGTAAGCCCCGAGACTCATGAAACCTGCATTGCCCAGGGAAAGAATACCAGTGCACACGGTCATATACACCGTGAGAGCCAGGATAATATTAATGCATACAAAGGTGAAAACCTGCAGGAAGTAGCCATTTAACAGTTCGTCCATTACGGTCTGCCTCCTTTCCCAGCCTTGGAGAACAAGCCTTCAGGGCGAATAAAGAGAATCAGGATAATAATGCCGAATGCTACAGCATCACGGTAGGTGGAGGATCCGTAGGCCACGGCAAATACTTCCGCAATGCCCAGGATGAAGCCGCCGGCCATAGCGCCTTCCACGTTGCCCAGGCCCCCCATGATGAGGACTGCCAGACCCTTGAGACCCATGGATGTACCCATGGTCGGTTCGATGGCGTTGAAAGAAAGTCCGATGAGCACGCCGGCAGCAGCGCCCAGGGCGGAAGCCAGCATGACGGTAAATGTAATGATACGGCTTGTATTGATACCGAGGAGTCCTGCGGTTTCTGCATTTTCAGAGGTAGCTCTTACGGCTTTGCCGATTTTCGTCTTGTTCAGCATGACCGTGAGGAGAGCCATGAGAACGACAGCGGTGCCCAGGGAAATAATCTGGATACCGGAAATTTTAAAGATGCCGAAGTCCATGAGACCATTCCCGAAGGTAGCCGGGAAAGAACGGGTCTGCGGGCCCCACACCATAAGTGCCACACTTTCGAGGAATGTGGACACGCCGATGGTACTGATGAGTGGTGCCAGATGGGTAACTTTGCGGCGGCGGAGCGGACGGAGTGCAAAGATTTCCAGTCCATACCCTAAAACCGCACCGCCAATCATGGCGCCGATGAGTGCCGGGAAAATACCGAATCCCGCTTCCGTTACGAGGAGCAGGCCGATGTAAGCGCCGATCATGAAGATGCCGCCATGTGCCATGTTGACGATGTTCAATACGCCGAATACCAGCGTATAGCCGATGGCAATGACCGCATAGGCGCTTCCCAGCGTTAAACCGTTGACAAGCTGTTGAAAAAACACGATCTTCAATCCCCTTTCCAAAATGTGAAGGCCCTTGCCTTCATTTCTACCTGAAAGAACAAATGGTATTAAAAACGCCCCTGCTGCAATCTGGCGTCATTGCAGCAGGGGCGAAATGGATTCGCGGTACCACCCTGTATTTATCACTCATAGAACGGAGAGTACACCGGAAGGCCCATAAGAAAAGCCCCTATTTCCTTTCGGAAATAGGGGCGACATGCGCGGTACCACCCTACATTATACTCTGGTGTTCATCAATCCGTAACGTGGATAGGCGCCTTCGTTTACTACGTTCAACGGAGGGGCTCACAGGTGATAGTCAATAATGGAATGTACCGGCTTGCACCATCCGCCGGCTCTCTATGCCATGGACCAATATATCCCTTGTCCCGATCATCGCTTTTCATTGCCCGTAACGCAGGCTGCGTCAGAAGCTACTTGATTCACTCCTGAAACTCCCGGGTGAGCTTGCATCCTCTTCCGTACCGGCTTACACCTGCCGCCGGCTCTCTGAAACTTTCTGCCGGATGCTTATCCCGATCCTTGCCATTCGTTCTTTCGTTATGGTAGATATTATACAGCCTCCATGAAAAAAGTCAATAGAAAGTTGGAAATATTTTTGTAAACATGTGGATGGCTGCGGCCTGTGGCCGAGGCTCTGTCCTGCGGACAAGGCTGTGGCTTCGTCATGGCTAAGGCTGCCACCTGGGCTTAAGGAAAAATGATGTAATCCACAGCGCTCTCATTTTTGTGCGCCGCACCCCCTTGGACGCAGGCCACTCCCCCTGCGCCACCTTGCCGAAGGCATTACCCCTCAGCCACTTGCAATCTTTTTGCAGCACCTGTCAAAACCCAGTCATAGCCCTGTAGTTTCTTCAGCTCCCCAGCTGGTTCTCGCCGAAATCCAGCAGTGTCTCATTGATCTCATATATATCATAAATTCCATGCTCCATGTACCAGCGGACGATCATATCCATTTTCCTGCTCCGGGACAGGCTGTAACCGGCGCTTTCCAGCAGCTCTTCCGTCTCCTCCACGTCCAGGTGGAGGGCCACGGCCAGGGCAAGGATGGTCTTCTTCTTCGGCGTATAGTCTACCCGGGTGCGGATTTTGGAAAAGAGGCGGCGGTCAATATTGGCTTCCTTATACACCTCAGCGTCCGTCTTCCCTTCCGCGTCGATGTAGTGAAAAAGGACCTTTTGAAAGGGAGCCTCCAGCTGGAGCGCAAATCCCTTCGCCGGCCCCCTGACCGGTGGTGCGCCTATAGGCTCCGGCGCCATATCGGCCAGCATCAGTGACGCCTCTTCCTTCATCCCGGTGCCGCAGTTCCACTCCAGAAATGACCGGATAGCCTCGGTGATCCTGGTCCTTTTCTTCTGGCCGAAAAGGACCAGAGTCACTTTCATATCCCTTTCCGCCAGGAAATCAAAGATTGCTTTTTTGGCAACAGCTTCTGCCACTGCCTTCGGACACCCGTAAATACCGCTGGAAATGAGGGGAAAAGCAATGCTTTTGGCCTTTAATTTCTCTGCCAGGGAAAGACTCTCCTCGTAACAGCGGTAAAGAAGTTCCTTTTCCCCCTCTTTCCCCTTCCACACCGGGCCCGCCGTGTGGATGACATACCGGGCAGGAAGGTCAAAGGCCGGAGTCGCCACAGCTTCCCCGGTCCGAATAGGCGAAAGCTTCCGGCAGGCCTCTTCCATTTTCTTCCTGCCCGCTTTCTCAAAAATAGCCCCGCATACACCGCCGCCCCTGCGGAGGGACGTATTGGCTGCATTCACGATGACGTCGGCCTTTATGGTGGTTATGTCTTTGTGGGATAGGTAAAATGGCATAGTTCCACCTCCTTGATTCTATTATACTCGAAGCAATCATACGGCCAATCCGTTGAATGGGTAAGATAAAAGGTGGCTGAAGGGTAACGCCTTCGGCGAAGTAGCTCAAGGGGATTGCCTGCGGCCAAGGGGGAGGTACGGCGCACAATTCATACAGCGCCGCGATTTTTATAGATTCACCCCCATTCGTCAAATTGCGGTTTGTCAAGCTGCTGTGTTCGGCGCGGATGGGTAGAGTCATTCGCATGGAGCTTCTAGCTACTAGCGGCTAGCTGCTAGAAGCCCCCGCACGAATGACTCTATCCGTAAGCATCGCCCTAACAGCTCGA
>ERZ772881.1240-NODE-1240-length-23674-cov-13.042974_pt1 | contig 23674 bp, 20 predicted proteins | sample MGYA00580581_ERZ772881 | MGnify/ENA primary metagenome ERZ772881 (study PRJEB29015, sample SAMEA2737668) | human gut metagenome | biome: human gut; feature: human-associated habitat; material: faeces | place: China | collected 2012 ...
GCAATTCATCTCACCGCCTAAAGAGGCGGGAGACTTCTTGCAGAATCAGGTTAAACTCCCAACGCTTCCCGCACGATACGAGAGGCGTCCTGGAGTTCGTCATCGCCGAGGGTGCGCAGGGACAAAACGACGGCGTTGTACTGGACGCGGACGATGACGGGCAGGTCGGCGTGACGCAGGCGGCGTTCCATTTCTTCCGGGGTCATGCCATCGGCTTCTATGGCCAGGGCCCAGCCCGGCAGGACGACATCAGGGCAGGCACCGCCGCCGATGCAGTCGTCTATCGGACGCAATGAGACACAGGCCGGCAGGTCATCGGTATGCAGGAATTGTAACAGCCGTTCCGCCCGTTCCTTTATCTCGTCCTCTGTCTGGGCCAGGCAGCGCAGGGTCGGGATCTGACGGGCCGCCGTACCGTCGCGATAGGACTGGAGCGTCCCTTCTAAACCGGCCAGGGTCATCTTATCGACGCGCAGGGCCCGCAGCAGGGGATGATGTTTCATGGCCTCCAGATAGGCCGCTTTTCCGACGATGATACCCGCCTGAGGACCGCCCAGGAGCTTGTCGCCGCTAAAGGTCACGACGTCACAGCCAGCCGCCAGGACTTCGCCAACTGTCGGTTCATGAGGCAGGCCAAAGGTTTCTAAGTCCACGAATAAGCCGCTGCCGGCATCGTGGAGACAGGGCAGGCCGTGGTCATGGGCCAGTCCGGCCAAGGCTGCCGGCGAGACGCTTTCCGTAAAACCGATGATACGGTAATTACTGGTGTGGACTTTCATGAGGGCCGCCGTATCCTCGCCAAGGGCCCGTTGGTAGTCGGCCAAGTGGGTCTTATTGGTCGTCCCGACTTCACGGATACGGCCACCACTTTGCTCGATGACGTCGGGGATGCGGAAAGCCCCGCCGATTTCAACGAGTTCCCCCCGCGAGATGATGACTTCCTTCCCCGCAGCGAGGCTGGACAAAGTCAAGAGGACGGCAGCGGCATTGTTATTGACGACCAGGGCATCTTCAGCGCCGGTCAGGTCACAGAGGAGCCCCCGGACATGGTCGTACCGCGACCCCCGCCTGCCCGAAGCCAGGTCATATTCCAAGTTACTGTAGTGGCAGGCCAGTTCGCCAATGTGCCGGGCCAATTCCGGGCTGAAGACAGACCGCCCGAGGTTCGTATGCAGAATGGTCCCCGTCGCATTGATGACCCGGCGCAGATGGCCCCGTCCTTCAGCCTGCAGGCGGGAAACGACAGCCTGGTCGAAGACTTCGACGGAAAACGGCTGGTCCCACTGGCCGGTCAAGATGGCCTGGCGCCGTTTATCCAGCTCAGCCCGGACGGCATTGCGGACGGCCTGACGAGACTTCCGTTCCTGCCAGATCTGTAAGGCCGGCCGCTGCAATAAATGATCTACATCCGGCAGCTGACGCAGCAGCTGCTGCCGTGTTTCATCCATGGTCAGATTCCCCTCTCCCTTCATATCTCCGAGCCTGCGGTCCGGCCAGGCGCCCGTCACGGACGCGGCAGGTGATCCCGCATCGGTCCATATACTCCAGGATGAGCAGGGCCTGGCTGCGGCTGATGGCCAGGGCATCGCGGAAATCACCCAAAGTCAGGAGATTCCCGGTCTGCAAAGACTGGCAGGCCTTTCGGGCAGCTTCCGTCAGGAACCGCTTGGACAAGACGAAATCTTTCGATAAAAAGACGAGGCTCTTGCCACTCAGGGCGTCGGCAACAGCAGGCGCTTCCTTGCCCAGCGCCAGGATTTCCCGTACAGGGACCGGTACATAGCCGCTGTGGTCCAGCTTCTTTTCAATAGCCGACTGCAATTTCCGCTGGGACGGGGAAAAAGTAATTCGGAATTGTTTTGCCGCCACGCATTGTCGGGATAAGCGGCAGACGCCGCCAGCCGTCAACAGCCGCAGCAAGGCCGTCCCGTCATTTTCATCGAGACCCAGGCGGCTCCGGAAGACCGGCTGGGGAATCCCCGGCTGTAACGGTTTCTCCTTATGATAGGCCAAGAGGACTTGCAAGGCCTTGGCCTGCCAGGCCTTATAGACGTCACGATGGATATAGCCTTGACGGGTCCGGCGGACTATCCCGGCTTGGCGTAAATGGTCCAAAGCGATTTCCACCTTATCCAAAGGCAGGTCCACCGCTCCGGCAATGACGCCGGCCTGTGTAAAGGGGACCTGGCGCAGGCGCAGGAACCCGGCGACGACGTCATCGATAAGACCGGCATCGCGGGCTTCCAGGCTGGTCACTACGTCATCTTTGAAGCGGCGGTGTTTTTTAGGGTGGGCGTCGAGGATTTCCCCGCCGGCTACGGTATGCATAGGCGAAAAAGTCCGCAAAATGAAGCGGTCCCCGGCCTTTACATAGATTTCATCCGCTTCCAGGCGCAGCTGTAAAAAGCCATCGGTCCCAGGCGCAATCTGTTCGGCCCCTAAGGGCACGATACGGGCCATGACTTCCCGCGTCCCTACGAGGAGGCGCATGCGCTGCCATAAAAAGAGTGGCTCTGCATCGGCCAGACAGGTCACTTTGGCATCGATCATCCGCGTCGCAGCAAAATCCGCTGCTGTACAGAGGACATCGCCGCGATGGATGGCTCCGCTGGAAATGCCCGCCAGGTTCAAGGCCGTCCGCTGCGGCGGCTCTGCCTGCCATACATCCCGATCATGGACCTGCATGTTGCGGATACGCAGGCGACGGCCGCCAGGATAGAGCCAGACCTCACCACCATTAGTCATGGGACCGTCGATGAGAGTACCCGTGACAATCGTCCCGAAGCCCTTGATGGAAAAAGACCGGTCCACATTGAGGCGCCCTGTCCCCTGGGCTGTCTCGCCGGGTAAAGACGCGGCCATTTCCTGGATTTCAGCGACCAGTTCTGTCAGCCCGCGGCCGCTGATGGCATCAGTGACGACGATAGGCGCGTCTTCCGCTGCCGTATCGGCCAGGTTCTGGCGGATATCCTGCAGGGCCAGGCCGAGCAGGGTTTCATCGACGGTATCGGCTTTAGTGACGACGATGATGAATCGATGTACGCCAAGAAGGGTCAAGATGTCGAGATGTTCTTTCGTCTGCGGCATGACCCCTTCGTTGGCATCGACGACGAGCAGGACCAGATTGAGGCCCGGCAGGCCGGCGACCATATTCTTGATGAACTTTTCATGACCGGGTACATCGACGATACCGGCCCGCGTACCATCTGGCAGGTCGAGCCAGGCAAAGCCCAGGTTGATCGTCAATCCCCGTTTCTTTTCTTCGGCTGTCGTATCCGTCTCGATTCCGGTCAAGGCACGGACCAGCGTCGTCTTGCCATGATCGACATGACCGGCTGTGCCGATAACGATATGTCTGGCCATCTTATCATCCCTCTTTACATTTAGTATAGGTGACGCGCAGCCCCCGGCGGCAGGCATGATATAAAGCGGCCCATGCCAGCCCCTTCTCATCGAGGAGGGCTGTCAGGGCCGCTTCATCAGCCAGTTCATAGCGCAGTGAAAAACCGCACGATGCGTCGAGCTTCCCCGGCGTCGGAATGATGCGCACGGCTAGTCCGGCGGCTTTGGCAAGCGCTTCACCTTCCATGGCCTGCCGCGTCGACGGGACCAGGGCGATGCCATACGTTTCCCCAGCCATCAGGCGCCCTGTTTCAGGGCCTGTTCTACGGCGATGGCCAGCTGATCGGCGCAGGAGGTCCCGCGATCGCCACAGGGATTCCCTTTCAAGAGCTTCACAGCCCGGGCCGCATCGGTATCTTCCAGCAATTTGCTCAGGGCCAGGGTATTGCCGGGACAGCCGCCTGCGAAATGGACATTATGCAATTTGCCATCTTCCAGGCTGAAGGTAATCTGACGGGCACAGGTTCCCTGTGTCGTATAGGAATAATTTTTCATGAGAATCCTCCTCCGGCGCCGCTCCTTATCTGAGCAAAGCGTCTAACTTTTCTTTCAATACATTATCCGGAACGACGCCGATGACGCGGTTGACGACTTTCCCATCTTTGAAAAAGACCAGGTTCGGAATCGTGGCTACATCATACGTCTGGGCTACGCCCGGATTTTCATCGACATTGATCTTGCCGATCTTGATTTTGCCGGCATATTCTTCGGCCAAGTTGGCGATGACCGGTCCCATCATCTGGCAAGGGCCGCACCAGTTAGCGAAAAAGTCGACCATGACCGGCTGACTGCTGTTCAAGACTTCCTGCTGAAAATTATCGGCTGTGAATTTATATTCCATAAGAGATTCCACCTTTCCTTTTGACTATTTGCCTTTTATGACTAATTCCATTATATATTACTATACCAAAGCAGTCAAGTTTTCCCGGCAAATTGCGAAAAAAGCTTACAGCTCTGAAATGTCCTGCAAGGCCTGCACAGCGGCCCGGACATCTTCTTCCGTCGTGAATTGGGAAAAGGAAAAGCGCACCGTTCCCTGGACGGCCGTCCCCAGGGAACGGTGGATGAGGGGCGCACAATGGTAGGCCGGACGCGTCGCCATGTGGTACGTCTGCCAGAGGACGTCGCTGACGACAGCCGATTCTGCCTCGCCCACATTGAGGCTGTAGACGCCGACGCGGGGGCCGGAAAAATCGCCATACAGGCGGATACCGGAAATCGCCTGGACGGCGGGGACGAAAATCCGGGCCAGCTCCTGCTGATGTGCGGCGGCAGCGGCGACGCCTTTGTCCAGGATATATCGAATCCCGGCATCGAGACCGGCAATGCCGGCGACATTGGCCGTCCCCGCTTCAAAAACGCCAGGGATAGCCCCTGGCTGTTCCCGTTCAAAGGAATGGACGCCGTCGCCGCCGGTGATGTACGGCGTCACGACGGCATCGCGGCGGATGACAATGCCTCCCGTCCCGCCGGGACCATACAGCGACTTGTGGCCCGTAAAACAGGCCGCCGTCACGATGCCGTCGGACAAGTCGACGTCAATGGCACCGGCCGTCTGGGACACATCGACGATGAGTCCCAGATGGTGGCGCCGGCAAAAGGCCTTAATGCGGGGCAAATCGAGGACATTGCCGGTGACATTGGAAGCGTGGTTGCAGACGAACCATTTTGTCTGCGGCGTCAGCAGGGCTTCCATCGTATCGTACTGCAAGGCCCCGCTGGGCTGGTCGCTGCCGATGAAAGCCAGGGATACGCCTTCTTTTTCCAGCTGATACAACGGCCGCAAGACGGCATTGTGCTCCCACGACGTCGTCAAGACGCCATCGCCCGGGCGGATGAGTCCTTTGAGGACCATGTTCAAAGCCGCCGTCGAGTTGTGCGTGAAAGCGACGTCGTATTCCGGCCCGCAGTGAAACAAGGCCTTCACGTCGTCCTTGGCCTGCAAGATGAGGCCATAGGCCTTGAGGGCATATCCGTGGGCCCCGCGGGACGGGTTGCCGACAGTCCCTGAAGACAGGACCTGGTAAACAGCCTTGGCAACACAATCCGGCTTCTGCGCCGTCGTCGCCGCATTATCGAAATAATACATAAAATCACCTCCCGTGGGATTTGTGGTCCGTGGTTCGTGGTCCGTGGCTCGTGGTTCGTGGCTCGTGGTTCGTAGGGGCCGCCCAAAGGGCGGCCCGCCTCTCCTATCAGGAGAGACTTTCGTTGATGCGGATTTCCGTGACAGCAAAAAAGGGCTTGTCGCACAACGGCAAGCCCTTTTCTGTAGGGGCGGGCTCGCCACGTGCGAGCCCCTACAATTGATTCTTAAATTCCGAAACGTGCGAAGATGGTGTCGACGTGGCTGAGCATCTTCTTGACATCGAAGCAGCCTTCGATTTCTTCTGCCGTCATGTATTTCGTGACGTCTTCGTCTTTCTTCAGGTTTTCCAGGAAGTCTTCCCCTTCGAGCCAGCGTTTCATGGCATTGCGCTGTACCCAGCGGTAAGCCTGTTCGCGGACAGCGCCCTTTTCAACGAGTGTGTTGAGGATGATCGGGCTGTAGATGAGGCCGCCTGTGAGGTTGAGGTCTTTCATCATCTTGTCTGGATAGACCAGGAGCTTGTCGATGACGCGGGTGAAGGTCTGGAGCATGTAATCCAGGGCGATCGTGCTGTCCGGCAGGATGACGCGTTCGACAGACGAATGGGAAATATCGCGTTCGTGCCAGAGGGCGACGTCTTCCAGGGCTGCCTGGGCATTGCCGCGGATGACGCGGGCTAAGCCACACATGCGTTCACAAGTGATAGGATTACGTTTGTGAGGCATGATGGAAGAACCTTTCTGCTTGGGGCTGAAATATTCTTCGGCTTCGCGGACTTCCGTGCGCTGGAGATGACGGATTTCCGTAGCCATTTTATCGATGGAGCTGGCGATAACAGCCAGGGTCGTTACGTATTCGGCATGGCGGTCACGCTGCAAGGTCTGGGACGAAATCGGCGAAGGAGCGATGCCGAGGTGTTCGCAGACATATTTTTCAACAAAGGGATCAATGTCGGCATAGGTACCGACAGCACCGGAAATCTTGCCGACGGAAATCGTTTCCTTAGCATGTTTCATGCGGTCGATGTCGCGTTCGATTTCAGCCATCCAGTTGCACAGCTTGAGGCCGAACGTCGTGGCTTCGGCGTGGATGCCATGAGTACGGCCGATGCACGGCGTGTACTTAAATTCAACGGCACGGCGGCGCAATACGGCATGGAAGTTTTCCAAGTCCTTGATGAGGATATCCGAAGCCTGTTTGAGCATGTAGCCAAGAGCCGTATCTTTGACGTCTGTCGAAGTCAGGCCGAGGTGTACATATTTGCCGGCTTCACCGATGTTTTCCGAAAGCGTCGAGACGAAAGCCGCAATGTCATGGTGTGTTTCCGCTTCGATTTCATGGATACGGTCGACAGAAAAAGCAGCTTTTTCGCGAATTTCTTTAGCCGCTTCCTTGGGGATGTTGCCCAGTTCGGCCTGTGCTTCACTGGCCAGGATTTCGACCTGTTTCATCGTATCCCATTCATTGTATTCTGTCCAAATATGACCCATTTCCGGTTTCGTATAGCGTTCAATCACAGTTGATCTCTCCTTTGTAGTTGACATGAGTACGGTAAAAAAACTCACCAGTTTTATTATACACTATCTGAGGCGCCGAAGGTAGCCGTTTTTACAAGTTTTATCGTAATTTCGCCAGAAGCTCCCTTCCTCTTCGGCATGGGAATCTCCCTATGTATTTTTCTGTATTCTGTCGACCAATGCCATCAACATTAAGCAGTCCTTCTTAGCTGCACTGATGTGCCGGGGATTTTTAAAATATTATATCGAGAAATTAGCAAAAACCGCGTCACTCATTGGAGAACGCGGCTTTTTCTTATCGAGATTCTGTTATTTCACAGCCTATTTTTTCAGGATTGTTTTTTTTTACAGTCTTAATATTCAATTTAATTGGTTCTATTTTCTGGATAACAAACAGGATAATTGCTGCAGCAATTGCAATCAAGCCGCCCGCCACGACCAGAGCCATTTGGAAGGAGCCTGTCATTTCCACGATGAGGCCTGTTACTGTGGGTGCTAAAACGCCAGCGATAGCGCCGACAGTATTCATAGCGCCGGTAACCGTTGCCGACATGCCTAAGGGAGAAACTTCACTAGCCATAGTCTGCATCATACCGCCAATCGTAGAAGCCGCCGCTATATTAATGGTCAGGATCAGCATAGCAATCATCGGGTCTTCAACAAACGCTACCGCAATAATGGTGGCTGATAATGCCTGCGCAGCTACAAGTACGCCTTTACGGGCAATGGTCTTACTAAATCCTTTGCGGATAATGAAGTCTGAGATAAAACCGGTCAAAGGTTGTGTAATAAACGCTACGACAAAAGGAAGGGATGCGTAAAAACCCATTTCTAATACAGAGAAGCCCCGTTCCATGACCAGATAAGCTGGAATCCATGTCAAAAACATGAAGTACAAGTAATTGGCGCCAAACTTGGCAACAAATAACCCGAGGATCGTGCGGTTTGTTACTAATTGCAGCCAAGGAACTGGCTGCTTTTCCATCTGCACCTTGCTTTCCACAGATTTGCCAATAACACGACCTTCATTTTCATCATACCAGAAGAACCAAAACAGACAAAATAACAAGCTGCCAACACCCGTAACAATGAAAGCCAGACGCCAGTTGAACTGAGCAATCAGGAAACCGATGACTACGGGAGTCAATGCATATCCTAAGCGGGCGCCGGCCAGATAACATCCTGTCGCCGTTGCTCTTTCCCGACCGGGGAACTGTTCAGCAGCAATTTTAGCCATCGTGGGAAAAACGCCGGCTTCGCCAACGCCAACTCCCATACGGGCTATCATCAGGCCAATAAGATGGGGCATACCCCCGGTAAGGGCAGACGCCACTGACCAGATAGCGGCAGCACCACCTAGTACTTTTTTCGCACCAAATCGGTCAGCTAACCGGCCAGCCGGAATATTGCAGATTGTATAGGACCAAAAGAAAGCCGATAACAACAATCCCATCTGAGTGGGAGCAATGTCCAGTTCGTCCATGATAACTGGGGCCGCCACACTTATGCTGCTGCGATCCAACCCCATGACAACCATACAAACAAACAATACAGCAATTAATTTTACACGATATGTTTTTATTTTAGAAGCATCCTGCATAATGATGCACTCCTCTCCAGGACAATTCCATCATTCTGCAGGAATTCTCCTTCACGTTCTGTTGAAAAAAGGCGGTTGTCCTCGGCCTTACTTTCAATCCCGTTCATAAAAATAATGTTAGGATTGCCTATTAAAAATCAAACATGCCGACCGGTTTCTTATCAGGAACACGGACATCCGTGTATGTCGGTGCTGTCGTATAATCAATATCATGAATCGGCCAGGTCGGTTCTTTGCCTTCATATACTTCTTCGATGCCCATCGCAGAGAAGTACGAAGCCCGGTGGGCCGCTTCCACAGAGTTACCGCCGATGTGCGGATAAATGATGACATTATCCAGTGTCAGCAGTGGATTGTTAGGATCAACTGGTTCATGGGCAATAGCGTCGAGTCCGGCGCCTGCGATAATTCCATTTTTGCAGGCCTGATACAAATCCATTTCATTGACACAAGCGCCACGAGCCGTGTTAATCAGGAAGGCTGAAGATTTCATCATAGCCAGTGTTTCCTTGTTAATCATCTGACGGGTAAGCGGCGTATTCGGCGTATGCACAGATACATAATCACTTTCCTTAAAAATCCGGTTCAAGTCGCGTACGACTTCGACACCTTCCGGAAATTCAGCTGCCCGTTTATACGGGTCGTATGCCAAGACGTTCATTTCCAGCCCTAAAGCCCGCTTTGCTACACGGCTGCCGATATTGCCACAACCAATGATGCCTAAGGTCTTGCCATTAAGAGTTGTTTTGTGAATCTTCAGTTTTGCTTTATAATAGTCTTGAACCCAGGTCTTACGCAGTTTCAAGACATTGCGGCTACATTCAAACATAAGCATGATGGCTGTTTCAGCAACAGAGGTACTGTTCGCTACAGGAGCATATAAAGTCTGTACCCCATTATCATGGCAAGCTTTGACATCCAGTGCATCAAAGCCGGCACCGTGACGGGCAATAACTTTCAGATTCGGATTCGCTTCAATGACTTCGCGGGTAATCGGGGTAATACGTACGATCATCGCATCCGGTTTATATTCCTTCATATCTGCCAAGACGTCCGCTGTTTCAAAACCTCTGCCACGGATCAGTGTATGGCCAGCATCTTTCAACAACTGCGCTCCTTCTTCCATGATTTCCTGAGGTAATAAAATTTTCCATGCCATAATGCGTCTCTCCTTTTATAAATCAATTGTAATAATTATATGTAATGTATATCATGTCTTTTGTTTACAACTACATTATATTTTAAAATCATATACAAGTAAAACTATGAATTTTATTATTTTTTACAAAATATTTTTGTGAGCACGTGTTTTCTAATTTTATATTTCCATGAACAACATAAACAAAAATACCGACAAGCAACATCATGTTACTCATCGGTATTTTTGTATCATCCGTTGTATAGATTACGGTTAGGCACGGTAGTAGTCATCAATAATTTCACAGCCTTTAGCTTCCAGGGCTTTATCAACCCAGGATTTATCACGTCGGCCATTCGCAATTTGTTCCAGACTAGCTGCTTCAGTCTCATGCTTCTTCCACGCTTTAGCGGCGATTTCCTTAGCCTGTTTAGGTGGCACAATGACGACACCATCAGCGTCACCAATGACAATATCACCGGGGTTTACGACAACACCACCACAGGAAATGGGCACATTGATTTCACCCGGTCCATCTTTGAAGGGACCTTTCGGCATGACGCCACGAGCATAAACGGGCATATCCAGTTTTTCCAGATCAGCTTTATCGCGTACGGCGCCATCAATGATGACCCCAGCAATACCCAAAGACTGGCATTCCGTCATCATGATATCGCCACAAAAGGCATTGGAGATATCACCATCGCCATCAACGATGATAACGTCGCCTGGCTGAGCCATTGCGATGGCTTTATGCAGTAATAAGTTATCACCAATGCGGGCACGAACAGTAAAAGCAGTCCCCAGCAACGGTTTGTTATTGAACGATTTAATCGCCGAATTCACACAGAAGAAACGGCTCATAACATCGGCAACATTGGCTGCCGGAAGTCCTTTGAATGCTTCTATGAGTTCTTTTTCAGGACGATTGATTTTAGTGAAAATACGAAAACCTACACACATGATGAGTTCCTCCTATATACCAATAATTGATTATATTTTCTAAATATGCGGAATTGATTTCTTATTTACGATCTGGTTCGTAGATGTAATCAGGCGCACAATATACAATCTGTCCATCTTTGATGGTCATCTCTGGCTTCAACTGCTTCGTGCCAACAAATTTTTCACCTTTCCAATCTAAATAAGTTTGATGCAAATCTATCCAGTCAAAGATAGCAATATCTGCATGGGCTCCTTCAGAAAGGCAACCGATAACACCTTCCATCTTCATCAGTTTAGCCGGGCGAGCTGTCGACATTTCTACGACTTTCTGCATCGGGATGCCCATGCAAATATAACGGGACATCAGATTAGGAAGGGAAAAAATAGAACGTCTGTACATGCTGCCGAGAACCAGGTCCGTACTGCACATATCCGCGATGAATCCTTGTTCCATAGCTTTCCTCATAATCGTGAAGTCACCATGTTTGCGGCCTTCAGCAGTATCGAAGATAATACCTCGTTTCCTGGCTTCTATGACACAGTCATAGAGCTTTCCATTATCATCAAGAATTGTATTTTTAGCTCCTTGGTAGACGTGTTCAAAAATATCACCGGGACGAAGTACATCTAATACTTCTTTCGTCGGGACCGGAATATTCGTACAATGGACCTCTACAGGGCAGCCAATTTTATTCGCAATGCGGACGGTCTCTTTCAACGGTTCAATTCCCAAACCCTGAGCCAGTTCTTCGCTTTGCCGGATTTTCAGACCTAATATATTATCTTCATTTTCATGGTAAATGCGATCCATTTTTTCAGGATTGAAATATTTAGGATTGATATTTTCATGATAGCTTGTCGTGACCAAGCCAGCAGAACAAACTTGCAAAAAGCTCTTAATCGTTACTTTACTACGGGCAATAATAGTCTTGCGAAATAAATTGTAATTCGCTACGCCACAGGAGGCATCTACGGCGGCGGTTACACCGGTCGGCAAATAGGCTAAATCTGGATAAATCCCAATTTCCGTACCTTCAGCAAACATATGGGCATGGGAGTCAATTAAACCGGGAAATACAGATCGCCCCTGAGCATCAATCACATGTTTAGCTTCTTCGCCTTTTTCGTAACGCGTAATCTTGCCATTATATACTGCAATATCTTTAACTTCATCTACCCCATTAGCCGGGTCGATGACATGTCCATTCGTAATCAAATAATCCAACATAGATTTTCATCCTTTCTACCACAGACCAACCAGTTTCCAATACGGTACACCAATGCCGAACAAAATAACCAAGGACATAGCCACCATCGTCGTGCCAACCCGCCAGAAATCTTTCTGCGGTACATAACCAGAGGCAAAGGTAATCAAACCGGCACCATTGCCATAATGCGTGAGAAGAGCACCCAGGGGCGAGCAGAAAGCGAGCAGCAGTCCAACAACCATCGGGTTTGCCTGAGTTCCCAGGGTCAGGATGAACAATACTGGGTAAAAAGAGGCAACAAACGCACTATTCGATACGAAGAAATAACGAACAGCCAGGCTGACGAATACAAGAACAGCTGTAACGGTCATACCGCTATATACGGACAAGTCAATGATGCCACCAATATAATCAGCCAGCCAGGTGTAAAAACCAGCAGAAGAAAGGGAAGCGGCAATACCATAGAAGGCGCCATACCAGATAAAGATATTCCAAGCCCCTTTAGCAGCGATAACATCATTCCAGTCCAGGACTTTAGTAATCAGGACCAGGGCCAAGAAGACAAAACCTACATACTGCATCTTCAAGTTAACAAACGGAATCATCGGACCAAACATCCATCCAAGGATAGCCAGGATAAAGAGGCCTAACAACGTTTTTTCAGCTGTTGACATGGGACCTAATTCCTGCAATCCTTTAAGAGCCAACGGTTTCACTTCGGAAAGAGATTTCATTTCCGGTGGGTAAATTTTATAGATAACAAGCGGCGCTAGTAAAAGGATCAAGCCAACAGGAACGGCTGAAGCCAGTACCCAGGTTCCCCAGGTCATATTGATACCAAGCATTTCGCTCATAAGAGCTACAGTAATAGCGTTAGTAGCCATCCCCGTAAGGAACAGGGCCGATGTTGTTTGCGAGCTGGCATACATCAAAACTTCAAGGAACGCTCCCAATTTGCGCGGTGCTTTTTCAGCTGTCGAGCCGATGCCTTGGGCAATATTCTGAAAAATCGGATAAATAATGCTGGTACGTGAAGAATTAGAGCCAGTTGCCGGACTCAAGAGCAAGTCTGTGATGACCATGATATATCCCAGCCCCAATGTAGAGTTACCAGCCCGGATCAGCAAATTATAAGCAATTCGTTTTCCCAACCCGGTCTTGATGAACGCTGTACAAACGATAGTAACCGTAGCGATGAACCAAGCCATATCATTGCCATAGCCGCGCAGGAGAATCGAGCTTTTCATAAACATCGAAGCCAGACCAACGATGATCAACGTGACAACCGGTTCCGAGAAGGGCCGGAATACCAGCCCCATCAACAATCCAAGATACAAAGCAACAATATGCCATGTTTCGGCTTCCAACCCTGTCGGCACAGGACCATTCCATATGCCTATCATGACAGCTGCAATAGCTGCTATTTTTAACAATCGTACTTTATCCATGATATATCCTCATTTCTGAAATTAATCGTCTCTATTAAAAATCAAACATGCCGACCGGTTTCTTATCGGGAACACGGATATCCATGTATGTCGGTGCTGTCGTATAATCAATATCATGAATCGGCCAGGTCGGTTCTTTGCCTTCATATACTTCTTCGATGCCCATCGCAGAGAAGTACGAAGCCCGGTGGGCCGCTTCCACAGAGTTACCGCCGATGTGCGGATAAATGATGACATTATCCAGTGTCAGCAGTGGATTGTTAGGATCAACTGGTTCATGGGCAATAGCGTCGAGTCCGGCGCCTGCGATAATTCCATTTTTGCAGGCCTGATACAAATCCATTTCATTGACACAAGCGCCACGAGCCGTGTTAATCAGGAAGGCTGAAGATTTCATCATAGCCAGTGTTTCCTTGTTAATCATCTGACGGGTAAGCGGCGTATTCGGCGTATGCACAGATACATAATCACTTTCCTTAAAAATCCGGTTCAAGTCGCGTACGACTTCGACACCTTCCGGAAATTCAGCTGCCCGTTTATACGGGTCGTATGCCAAGACGTTCATTTCCAGCCCTAAAGCCCGCTTTGCTACACGGCTGCCGATATTGCCACAACCAATGATGCCTAAGGTCTTGCCATTAAGAGTTGTTTTGTGAATCTTCAGTTTTGCTTTATAATAGTCTTGAACCCAGGTCTTACGCAGTTTCAAGACATTGCGGCTACATTCAAACATAAGCATGATGGCTGTTTCAGCAACAGAGGTACTGTTCGCTACAGGAGCATATAAAGTCTGTACCCCATTATCATGGCAAGCTTTGACATCCAGTGCATCAAAGCCGGCACCGTGACGGGCAATAACTTTCAGATTCGGATTCGCTTCAATGACTTCGCGGGTAATCGGGGTAATACGTACGATCATCGCATCCGGTTTATATTCCTTCATATCTGCCAAGACGTCCGCTGTTTCAAAACCTCTGCCACGGATCAGTGTATGGCCAGCATCTTTCAACAACTGCGCTCCTTCTTCCATGATTTCCTGAGGTAATAAAATTTTCCATGCCATAATGAATCTCTCCTTTGATGAATTAGTATAATCAGTTCATATTTTGTATTTCCTGTTCTCTTGCTTACAACTAGATTATATTTCAAAACTTTCCACAAGTAAAACTATTAAATTTATTATTTTTTACAAAATATTTTTGTAACGGAGATGATATCCATGAACATAGAAAGTCTGTACTATTTTGCAGAATTAGCTAAAGATCTACATATAACCCGCACAGCTGAACGCATCCACATCTCTCAGCAAACATTGAGCAACCACATTATTCGTTTAGAGGAATACTACGGCGTTAAACTACTTAATCGGCACCCCAAACTTTCCCTTACCTATGCCGGGTCATTTGTACTTCGTTATGCACAGCAATTAATCCGGGAAAATGAAAACTTACAAGACATCCTGGCTGACATAAAACATTCAAAGCGAGGCCTCATTTATTTTGGAGCCAGTATTTTACGTTCAAACGCCTGCCTGCCTTATATATTACCAATTTTCACCACCAAATACCCGCTGATTGAACTTGAATTAAAAGAAGCGACGACAACCGTTTTGGAAAAACTCGTTCTGGATGGCGATTTAGATCTGGCCATTGCTTTATCTCAATCAGAAAATCCGAACCTCGTCAAACAACACATGATGCGGGACCAGGTATATCTTTGCATCACCGATAGTCTCCTGAAAAAAACATTTCACGAGGATAGCGAAAAAATCAAAAAGAAGTCTCTCCAAGGCGCAAACCTGGCTGATTTTGCCCAATTGCCATTCTGCATTTTACAGAACCGTCTTGGCGAAACCATTCAAAACATCTTTAAAGATGCAGGCATTACTCCCATTACCTATATGACCAGCCAGTATATACAAATCGCTACGGCAGTCGGGGCCAGCGGTGTCGCCGCATTTTTTGCAACCCGCGCCAGTCTCATTAACCAGAAAGAAAATTTTACTGAGCCAGTCAACGCCTTTCCGTTAATTGTAAAAGGTACTCCTTTCGTTCAAAATCTTCAGGTTATCTACCATAAAGATCGCTATTTATCTAAGGCTTGTCTATATTTCAAGGATTTGTTATTACAATATGGTAAAAAGATTGAATCTATGAACATTGAAGAATTAACCGCCATAAAATAAGTATAGCGATGGATTTTGCAGGTTCGATACCTGTGAAATCCATCGCTATGTCTTTAAACAGCAATGTTCTCCAATCTCTCCCGCTACTATAAGCGTAAGAGATTCAATCGATGACGATGGAGTAGTTCTCCCGCCCGGTCACATAGCCGACGACGGCCGCACAGGGAATCGTGTCTTTCAGGGCCCGTTCCAGCTTCGCTGCGTCTTTTTCGGCGACAGCGATGAGCAGGCCGCCCGAAGTCTGTGGGTCATAGAGGACATCCATGAAGCGCTTATCGGCGCTGCCCGTATCAATCCGGCCGGCGACGAAATCACGGTTGCGGTACGCTCCGGCCGGGATCAGCCCCATGGCCGCCATGTCCAGGGCCTCTTTATGATAGGGAATGGCATCGCCTTGAAAATGAATCGTCGTCCCGCTGCCATCGGCCATCTCGCAGGCATGGCCGAGCAGGCCGAAACCGGTCACATCGGTACAGCTGTGGACGTCATAGCGGACCATGATGTCCCGGGCCGTCTTATTGAGCTGGGCCATCTGGTCATAGAGCTGCTGCAGGAGCGGCGCTTCGACGAAATCGCCCTGGGCAGCTGTCATCAAGATACCCACGCCTAAGGGCTTGGTCAGGATGAGGACGTCGCCAGGCCGGGCCGACGAATTGCGCAATAATTTCTGCGGATGAACGAAACCGGTCACGGACAGGCCGTACTTCGGCTCCTTATCTTCGATGGTATGGCCGCCGGTGATGATGACCCCGCCTTCATAGGCCTTTTGGTATCCCCCTTCGAGGATAGACCGGATGGCTTCGCGGCCCATGGACAAATTGACGCACATGATGTTCATGGCCAGTTTCGCCTCGGCCCCCATGGCGTAGACGTCGCTCAGGGCATTGGCCGCTGCAATCTGACCGAATAAATAAGGATCGTCGACGATAGGCGGAAAGAAATCGACCGTTTGGACGACAGCCAGATCATCGCTCACCTGGTAGACCGACGCGTCGTCGCTCTTATCATAGCCAACGAGGAGGCGGTCATCTTTATGTGTTGGAAGCCCGTCCAACAATTGAGCCAGTGTCCCTGGCCCTAACTTAGCGCCTCAACCGGAGCAAGACGCCATTTGAGTCAATTTCAAACGTTCATCGTTCATGATCGATACCTCACTCTCTATTATATAAAACATGGCGGACTCGGCGGGCGCCCCACATGGGCTCCCCTACAGCCTGCAAACTACAAACTACAAACTACAAACTACAAACTCATTATACAACATTTATGTAATTCTTACGGCCTGGTTTAGCTCGATTTTAGATTTATCCCTTATACTGTCTTCGTAGTCAAGAATCAGTGATTGAAGACAGGAGGAATTTATCATGACCCAGGAAAAATGGCAAGATACACTCATTTCGATCAAACATAAAGTCTGCACGGCCCGCAATGCCAAAATCGCCGCTGCTTTCTGCGTCGTCTGCGTACTGGCGACGGCAGGCGGCCACTACTACCTGTACCGCCAGCACACAGCCCGTCACGCCGAACGGGTCGAAGCCATGGCCCAGATGACCAAAGCCCAGGCTGAACAACGCAACGTCTCCCTCATCAGCGAAGACCAAGCCTGTGCCGCCGCAGCCCAGGCCATCGGCAAGGACGAAAGCGACCTGGATTTCAAAGAAGTGGCCCTCTTCGATATGAATAGCGCCAAGCACGGTCCTAAAGACGGCCGCAAAGGCGACCGCAAAGACAAAGTAAAAGAGAGAGACCGCAAAGACCATGAAGCAGGACGCCCGCAGGGACCGGAAGGCATGAAGCCCGGCCGTCCGGGTGAAGAAAAAACCGATGCCGCTGCCGAGGCTACGGCCAAAGCCGCTCCGAATGGCCAGGCCGATACACAAGGCGTTCTCCCCATGGCACCGCCTCAGGGCCAGCCTGACATGAAAGGCCAGCCGCCGCAGGGCGCTATGCCGCAACGCGCTTTCCACCCCATGTATAAAGTCCGCGTCACATCGGGTTCCGTCCGCTACGACGTCTTAGTAGACGCCACCAACGGCTCCGTCATCCATACAGAAATAGAAGAATAGGCCTCCTTTCAAAAGGGCTTGTCGCACGTGCGACAAGCCCTTTTAAGTGGTTAGGGGCTAGCAGTTAGTGGTTAGCGGATGGTTTTAAATTTAACCACGGGCCACGAACTACTAGCCACTAGCCACGAATCACTCTATAATAAAACTATCACTATGAAAGGATGTCCTGCTTATGCTGCGTATACGTGACATTTCACTGCGGCACCGCCTGCTCGTTGCCAATTTCACGATGGTCTTTGTTCCCATCGCCATCTTGACGGTCCTGGGTTTCCTGCTCATCTCGGGTCTCCGTTTCTCTTCGCCTCACAATGACTTGACGACGTTGTGGCCGGAAAAAGGGCCGGCCCTGTCCATCCAATATACGGTCAGTTCCCTGCGCGTCAAAGCCGAACGGCCCGGGCCGTTAAAGGTCAAGGATATGCGTGAAGACTGCCAGGTCCTGGAGGAGCTGGGCATTGCCACGGCCATCGTCCGCAACGACCAGGTCGCTTATGTCACGCCGGGCATCGACTTCCGCAGCCTGGCCGACCGGGTCTTGTGGAAGGCCCATGGCCAGCAGACGGTCATGACCTGGGACGGCGACGGCTTCTTCTTCCGCTATACGTCCCCCCACAGCGGGACGACGGTCATCGCTGCCGGCAACACGCCGTTCATCGCCAAGAGCGGCATCCGTGAAGGCATGGCCAAAAGCGTCATCCAGACCCTGCTCCTCTTCATCGTCGGCACAGCCAGTGCCATCATCATTGCCTGTGGCCTCATCGTGTCCCGCGTCCTGTCCCGTCAGATACTGACGCCTTTGGCAGCACTGCGGACGGCGGCAGCCGAAATCGAAAAAGGCAACCTCGACTATGAACTCACCCTGTCATCGCGCGATGAGCTCGGCCGGACCTGCGAAGCCTTCGACCACATGCGCCGCCAGCTGCGCTCGGCCCGCCTGGCCCAGGAAAAGTATGAGCAGAACCGCAAGGAACTCATCGCCGGCATTTCCCATGACCTGTCGACGCCGCTGACCCTGCTCAAAGGCTATGCCAGCGGGATACTGGTCGGCATCGCCAAAACCGCCGAAAAGCGCCATCATTATGTCGAACTCATCTACCAGAACGCCTGCACCCTGGAAAAACTCGTCGACAGGCTGTTCCTCTTTTCCAAGCTCGACTTAGGCCAGGTTTCCTTTACCATGGAACCCGTTTCACTGCGCGATTATTTCGCCGACTTCACCGCTGAAAATACAGCCCGCCTGGCCGAGCGGGGCCTCATCCTGCATTACACGCCGCCATCCGGACCGGCCCGGACAGCCATCGACAGGATGCAGTTCCAGCGGGTCCTGGACAATCTGCTGGAGAATGCATTGAAATACAAGCAGTGCCCTACAGTGAACCTGGACCTGCGCCTGGCCGAAACAGGGCAGTCCGTCGTCCTGACCGTTGCCGACGACGGGCCCGGTGTCCCGGCAGCCGACCTGCCCCGTCTATTCGACAGTTTTTACCGGACCGATGCTGCCAGGACGGATGTCAAAAAAGGCAGCGGTCTGGGTCTGGCCATTGTCAAACAAATCATTACGACCCTGCACGGCCAGATCCATGCAGAAGAAACGCCAGGCGGGGGCCTGACGGTCGTCATCACCTTGCCACAAATAGAGGAGGCCTATCATGAAACGCATCTTGATCATTGAAGATAATATAGAAATTGCTGAACTGGAACGGGATTTCCTCGAAGCCAGCGCCATCGAAAGCGTCATCGAAACGGACGGGACGAAAGGGCTGGAACGGGCTTTACAGGAGGATTTCGACCTCATCCTGCTGGATATCATGCTGCCCGGCATCGACGGCTTCCATATCTGCCGCCGAATCCGTGAAGAAAAGGAAGTCCCCATCCTGATGGTATCGGCGAAAAGGGAAGACATGGACAAGATACGCGGCCTCGGCCTCGGTGCCGATGACTACATCATCAAGCCCTTCAGCCCGACAGAGCTCGTCGCCCGCGTCAAGGCCCACATCACGCGCTACGAACGGCTGACGGGAAAGGCCCAGCAGAAAGCGGCCGACGGCGAAGTCCTCCGCAGCGGCGACCTGGAAATCTACGTCGACAAACACCGGGTCTACGTCAAAGGCCAGGAAATCTCCCTGACCAACCGCGAATTTGAGCTCCTCGTCTTTCTGGCCAAGCATCCCGGCCTGGTCTTCAGCCGGGACCGCCTGTTCGAACGCGTCTGGGGCCTCGACGCCGAAGGCGATACGGCGACGGTCATGGTCCACATCAACCGCATCCGCGAAAAAATAGAACCGGACCCGGCCAAGCCGATCTACATCGAGACCGTCTGGGGTGCCGGATACCGGTTCAAAGAATGACAGATTACGTTTCTTCCCGCCGCAAAATTTCCTGACCGACAGTTACACCTGCTGCCGACGCCTGTACCAGGCCGCGGGTGATGCCGGCGCCGTCGCCGATGGCAAAGAAATTGGGAATCTTCGTTTCCAGGACGTGGCTCAATTCCAGGCGGTTGGAATAGAACTTGGCTTCTACGCCGTACAACAAGGTATGGCGCGAGTTGGCCCCAGGAGCGACGGCATCGAGGGCTTCCAGCATTTCCTTGATGTCCAGCATATGGCGGTACGGCAGGACCAGCGATAAATCACCTGGTGTCGCATCGGGCATGGTCGGCCGGACGAGGCCCCGCTGGATCCGTTCCGGCGTCGACCGGCGGCCATCGAGGAAGTCGCCCAGGCGCTGGACGATGACGCCGCCGCCGAGGATGTTGGCCAGATTGGCGATGTACTTCCCGTATTTAATCGGTTCATGGAAGGGTTCCGTGAACTTCTTGGAGACGAGGATGGCGAAGTTCGTATTTTCACTCTTCTTGTGGGCATAACTGTGGCCGTTGACCGTGAGCAGGCCATCGTTATTCTCTTCGACGACGAAGCCATAGGGATTCATACAGAACGTGCGGATCCGGTCGTCAAAGGATTTGCTGAAATAGATGAGCTTCGATTCATAGACGACGTCGGTAATCGTTTCCAGGACTTCTGCCGGCATTTCTACGCGGACGCCGATGTCGACGGCATTGGACGTCAGTTTGAGGCCCATCTTTTCGACTTCATGGACAAACCATTCCGACCCTTCCCGGCCGGGAGCACTGACCAGATAACGGCAGGCATAGAACTGGTCATCGATGAGGACGCCTTTGATTTCGCCTTTCTCTTCCACGATATGGTCTACAGCCGTATCGGCCATGATGTCGACTTTCCCTTCCAGGAAATCGCGCATGTTAGTCAAGATCTGAGCGTTGACGTCGGTCCCGAGATGGCGGATACGGGCCGGGATGAAACGCAGGTCCGCTGCGGCAGCTTTGCGCTTGATGTCGCGGATGCGGTCTTTGTTTTCATCGCCATAGACTTTACGGCCGGCACCGCCGAAGCGGCAGTAGACGTCATCGACGTAACGAATCTTGTCCATGAGGTCGGCCTTGGACATGTAGTCGTCGAGGTTGCCGCCGTATTCCGTCGTCAGCGTCAATTTTCCGTCACTGAAGGCACCGGCACCACCCCAGCCACAGACGACATTGCGCATCCGGTCTTTAGGCAGGGCCTTCTTGTTCAGGCTCGTCGCAATGCGCTCCCGTATGTCCTGCCCCTTTTCGACCATGAGAATCTTAAATCCTTTATCGGCCAGTTCCAGGGCCGTAAAAATACCGGCCGGACCAGCCCCGATGATAATGACATCATATGTCTTTACTGCATGCATAATCACACATCCTTTCCAAGCAGACCACCTACGAATGCGGCCTTACCTCCCCACGCTATCATAATGTTGAAAGAAAGTCAACCTATGCTATAATGAGACATAATGCTATAGAAAGGATGATGACTCATGTCTCGTCGTAACCGCCCGGCTGTCCCTGATGATTCCAGCCGGGATTTGAAACGCCAAGAAGGGATTTTCCTCAGTACCTTTGCCCTTATGCTCCTCGTTCTCGTATCCTCATATCTGCCCCTTCCCTTGATCGTCCCCATCGTACTGGCTGTCGTCCTCGTCACCTGGACCATCGCCATGTACGTCAAATTCCACGATTTCTATAAGATGCGCGACCGCGGCCAGCGGACGTGGTGCGTCACCATTTCCATGTACGCCAGCCTCATCCTGACCCTGGCCTGTGCCTGGTACTTCACCAAAGACGCCCCGCTCACAGACGAATACGCCTTGGTCTTCCTCTTCGGCTTCATGTTCTTCACCTACATGGTCTACCACACCCTGAGCCCGACCATGGTCGTCGGCAACCGCCGCGTACGGTATAAATGATCGTTCGTCGTTGGTCGTTCATCGTTCATCGCTGTAGGGGGGCGCCTTTCACTACAAAAAGGGATTGTCACACGAAGGCTTTTGCCATCATGCACAATCCCTTGGTTCACGTCGTTTGCCGTGGGTCGTGGCTCGTTTGCCGTGAAGGTTTAAAATTTTTAACAATCTGCTGTATGCAGATATCATTTTTCTTGCAGCTGCGAGAATTTTCGGCAAACGGACCACGCCAAACGAACTACAAAAGGGGCTGTTCGCTTAATGCGACAGCCCCTTTTTTAATTCAGCCAGCAATTACTGCTGCTGAGCACGTTCTTTTTTGTAGAGGTCAGCTGTGATGGCATCGGAGCAGCATACGGCAACGACGTCAGCAACGTCTTCAGACGAGCAGCCACGGGACAAGTCGAGGATAGGTTTATCCAAGCCCTGGACCAAGGGGCCAAGAGCCGTTGCATTTGCGAAACGCTGAACCATCTTGTAACCGATATTAGCAGCATCGAGGTTCGGGAAGATGAGGACGTTAGCATGGCCGGCAACTTTGGAGCCCGGTGCTTTGTGTTCGCCAACTTCCGGTACGAGAGCAGCGTCAGCCTGGAGTTCGCCGTCGAAGTCGAAGTCGACGTTGCGTTCTTTCAGGATTTCAACAGCATGGCGTACGTTGTCGACGGATTCGCCAGCGCCAGAACCTTTGGTGGAGTAGGAAAGGAAAGCAACTTTCGGGTTGAGGATCTGAACGGTACGACGAGCACGTTCTACGCAGATGCAAGCGATATCAGCGAGCTGTTCCGACGTCGGGTTGGGGATAACGCCGCAGTCACCGAGTACGAGGATACCGTTATCACCATACTGCGGAGTGTTGGTCAAGAGAATGAAAGCGGAAGATACGGTTTTGTTGCCAGGACGGGGGCCGATGACCTGAAGGCCAGCGCGGATAACTTCAGCAGAAGTCGTAGCAGCACCGGATACGCAGCCGTCAGCTTCACCGAGAGCAACGAGGCCAGCTGCGAAGAAGGTGTAGTTGTTGAGCATGATTTCACGAGCTTTTTCCAGGGTCATGCCTTTCTTTTCACGACGTTTTGCGAAGTAAGCGCAAAGTTCGTCCATACGATAGTAAGTTTCAGGGTCGACAACTTCGACACCGGTGAGATCGATCTGGAATTTAGCAGCATCTTTCTTAATCTGTTCCAGTTTACCTACGAGAACGATTTTAGCAAAACCATCAGCCAAAACGCGTTCAGCAGCTTTCAATACACGACGGCTGTTCGTTTCCGGAAGGACGATTTTTTTCTGTGCTTTGGAAACGCGGGCTTTCAAATCTTCTGTAAATCTCATTTGGGTACCACTCCTTGTAAGTTCTTAGAAAATAATTAGGAATATGTCCTTAGGCTAAGGAAAATATCCTATCGCTACCATCCATTATAATACAAAACTTATAGGAATCAAACATATTATTACGCATATATAAAATGAGCAGAAGAAATAGATTATGCAAATTGTGCAATCCGCAGGCTAATGTGATACGTATTTTATATTATTCACTGTAGGGGACGCCCAAAGGGCGGCCCGCAGGCCGCAGGTCGCAATCCGTGGCGGCAAATCACTCGTCATGGGCAGAACCCCTCAGACGCCTGCGGCGCCAGCTCCCCTTCACAGGGGAGCCACTAACCACTAGCCACTAACAACTAACAACGCAAAAAGACCTGTCACAAAGTGACAGGTCTTTTTTTCTGGTGGGCGATAACAGGATCGAACTGCTGACATCCTGCTTGTAAGGCAGGCGCTC
>ERZ772881.1243-NODE-1243-length-23623-cov-123.454218_pt1 | contig 23623 bp, 17 predicted proteins | sample MGYA00580581_ERZ772881 | MGnify/ENA primary metagenome ERZ772881 (study PRJEB29015, sample SAMEA2737668) | human gut metagenome | biome: human gut; feature: human-associated habitat; material: faeces | place: China | collected 2012 ...
AACAAACAAGATCAGAACAATCAGCAAAAACAGCAACCCAAAGATCAGATGAGCAAAGACAATGCTCAGCAGTTGCTCAACTATGCCATCCAACAGGAGAAGGCTACACAAGAGCGTTTGAAGCGCAACGAACAGCAGCCGCAACGTAGAAGATTGCAGCAAAACTGGTAATAAAGTGTACTTGAAATCTGATATAGTGTACTTGATATGATGACGCGTCGAATAATTCACATATTTGTTTTCACCTTGATGCTGGCTGCCGTGGCGCTGGCATCGCAGGCTCAGATTGTCGTGTCTGTCCCCTCGCATGTGGAGGCGGGAGAGAACTTCCGGCTGTCCTATACCATCAACACGCAAGATGTTGATGAGTTCCGTGCCGGTAGCATTCCCGGCGGACTGGAGCTGATTGCCGGCCCTTACACCTCGCAGCAGTCGAGCTACCGTATGGTCAATGGCCACACGAGCAGTTCGTCTTCCATCACCTTCACCTATACGCTCTATGCCGCCAAGGACGGATCGTTCACGATTCCGCCAGCTCATGCGCACATCAATGGGCGTATGGTAGCCTCACGGGCCGCTAAGGTGGTAGTCAACGGCCGGTCTCGCAACAGTGGCGGCGCACCGAAGATGCATGGTGAAGACGAAAGTCGTGAGCCGAGCATGGCTTCGGCAGACAGCAAAATCACGGCCAATGACCTGTTTATCAAGGTGACAGCCAACAAGCGACGGGTACATGAGCAGGAGCCGATCCTGCTTACATACAAGGTCTACTCCCTTGTGGACTTGACACAGCTCGAGGGTAAGATGCCCGACCTTACCGGTTTCCACTCTCAGGAGGTGCCGCTGCCTCAGCAAAAGAGCTTCCATCTCGAACGCGTCAATGGTAAGACCTACCGTGCTGTGACCTGGAGTCAGTATGTCATGTATCCGCAGATGACGGGCGATCTTCAGATTCCGAGCATCACGTTCAAGGGCATTGTGGTACAGCAAAACCGCTCCGTCGATCCCTTTGAGGCTTTCCTCAATGGTGGATCAGGCTATGTTGAGGTACACCGCAACATTGTGGCACCGGGACTGACCGTACAGGTGGATCCATTACCAACCAAGCCAACAGGCTTCTCCGGTGGTGTGGGTAAGTTCAACATCTCTGCTCAGCTTACCAAGAAGGAAGTGAAAGCTGGTGATCCCGTCACCCTCAGAGTAGTGGTAGGCGGCAATGGCAACCTTAAGCTGATTAAGCAACCCGAGGTCAATTTCCCCAATGACTTTGACAAATACGACGCAAAGGTGACCGACAAAACCAAGCTGACATCCACCGGCGTGGGTGGCAACATGATCTACGACTTCCTCTTTGTGCCGCGCAACCAGGGCACTTACACCATCCCCGCGGTATCGTTTACTTATTACGACACCGATCTGAATGCTTATAAGACCATCAAGACGCAGTCGTTCAAGTTGATTGTTGACAAAGGCGATGGTAACAGTACGTCGGCAGACTATGATGTTCAGAAGGCCAACGACATTCACGACATCATGTCGGGCAAGTGTGAGCAGCGTCAGGTGGGCAACTTCTTCTTCGGTTCCACTTCCTGGTGGATCTCGTTGCTCTTGCCTTTAATCGCCTTCGTCGTGCTGTTGGTCATCTTCCGCAAGCGTGCTTTGGATCATGCCGATGCGGTGAAGATGCGTGGCAAGAAGGCTAACAAGATCGCCCGTAAGCGTTTGAAGAAAGCCAGCAAGCTGATGTTCCAAGGCAAGAGCGAGACCTTCTACGACGAAGTGCTCCGTGCGCTGTGGGGCTATGTGGGCTATAAGCTCAACATTCCGGTGGAACAACTCAACCGCGACAATATCACTGAGAAGCTGCAAGGCCACCTGGTCGATGATGCCACGATTGGCAAGTTCATCTCAGCCCTCGATACTTGCGAGTTTGAACGCTACGCTCCCGGCGATGCCTCCGGCAATATGGAGAAGACCTTCAACAGTGCGATGACAGCCATCGAAGAGATCGAGGAAGTGATGAAACGCAACGGTGGACGCAAGAAATGAGTGTTGGGCTGTTGGTAAAGTAGAAAAGATGAGGAAGGAATCATGATGAAGAAGCATATCTCAAACATAGGAAACAGCGTCAGGCGCCTGCTCATGCTCATGACAGGCCTGCTGACGTGCACGCTGTCCTTTGCTATTACAAAGGACAATGCCGACACGGCCTATAGGCAAGGCAAGTACCAGCAGGCGATCATCGACTACCAGGAACTGCTGAAAAAAGGCGTTTCGCCGGAACTATATTACAATCTTGGTAATGCCTACTACCGTAGCGACAACCTTGCGCAGGCTATCCTGGCTTATGAGCGGGCCGCACAGTTGTCTCCGGGAAGCAGCGACATCCGCTTCAACTTGCGGTTTGCGCGTGCCAAGACCATCGACAAAATCGTGCCGGACAACGAGATGCTCTTTGTCACTTGGTACAAGCGGATTGTCAACTTCACGAGCGTGGACAACTGGGCACGTGCGGGTATTGTTGCCGTCGTGCTGGCTCTGCTGTTGATGCTGGCTTATCTCTTCGGCTCACAACTGCTGGTTCGCAAGATCGGATTCTATGGCAGCGGCATCGCTTTGCTGCTGTTTATCGTCACCACCTTCTTTGCGTGGCAACAGAAACAAAACCTTGAGCGTCATTGCGGAGCCATCATCATGGCACCATCCGTGACGATCAAGAAGACACCCGTCGCCAATGGTACCGACGCTTTCGTGCTTCATGAAGGCACCAGGGTGGACATCACGGACAAGAGTATGAAGTCGTGGTATGGCATACAAGTCGGAGATGGCCGTGAAGGATGGATTCCGGCTTCGCAAGTAGAGGTCATTTAATCGTTTTCAGGTAATCATGGCATTGGACGGATTGATCGCTTTTGACCGGCACTTGCTGGTTATGCTCAATGGGAGTGATTCCATGTTTTGGGATCACTTCATGCTTATACTTACCAACGGCCTTACATGGCTCCCCTTGCTCTTCACGCTTTTCCTACTTGTGATGAAGAACAATGAGGCGATGATTCAGATAGGTCTTGTGGTAGGGTGCGTGTTGTTGGGTGTCTTCCTCTCTGGTGGACTCAACGACATCATCATCAAGCCCTTGGCGGCCCGGCCACGCCCTTGCGACGACCCGCTGATGAAATACACGGTAGATGTTGTCAACAACTACCGTGCGTCAGGCTTCAGTTTTTTCTCCAGTCATTCTGCCAACACCATGGCGATCGCAGTATTTATGATGTGGCTCGTGCGCAGTCGGCTGCTGAGCCTTACGCTTTTCTCCTGGTCAATCCTCAACGGCTGGTCACGGATTTACCTTGCCCAGCACTATCCCTCGGACGTTCTTGTGGGTTGGCTTTGGGGCGCGATGATGGGCAGCCTGGCTTATTACATCTTTTACAAACTATATAATAAGGTGAGTCCGCCCGTCAACTACATCTCATCTCAATACACGACAACGGGCTACAGCAATGTCGACATCCACAATGTCATGCTTGTGCTCATGCTCACGATCTGTGTGACGATTATCTGTGCGCTTTTCACCATGACAGGCAGCTATTGATTTTCATCATTTCCTCTTTTAGGATTATACATAACGACAATGGATACAAAACATATACATATCAGTGATTATAATTACGACTTACCCGACAGTCGTATTGCCAAGTTCCCGCTGAAGGAACGCGACCACAGCAAATTGCTTATCTACGACCACGGCACGGTCAGCGAAGATATTTTCTACAATCTGCCACAGCACCTCCCTGCCGGCACGCTGATGGTGTTTAACAACACCCGCGTCATACAGGCACGTATGCACTTCCGCAAGGAGACCGGTGCGCTCATCGAGGTTTTTCTCATGGAGCCGGCCGAGCCCGCCGACTACGAGCAGATGTTTCAGACGACTGGCAAGTGCAGTTGGCTGTGTATGGTCGGCAATTTGAAGAAATGGAAAGAGGGTACACTCCACCGCCAGTTTGAGATTAAAGGTCATAAACTCACCCTTAACGCCACGATGGACCGCAGCCGTACCACCGAGAAGAGCGGCGATACGAACTATTGGGTTGACTTTGAGTGGGACAATGATCAGGTCAACTTCGCTGACATCCTTGAGGCTGTGGGTGAGTTGCCTATCCCTCCCTATCTCAACCGTGAGACGCAGGAGAGCGACAAAACCACTTACCAGACCGTCTATTCCAAGATTAAGGGCAGTGTGGCAGCGCCGACAGCGGGACTGCATTTCACCGACCGCGTGCTGAAAGACCTCGACGCTCATGGCATCGTCCGCGATGAGGTGACGCTGCATGTAGGTGCCGGAACCTTCAAACCCGTGAAGTCTGAGGAGATCGAAGACCATGATATGCACACAGAGTACATCGTTGTCCACCGCCATACCTTTGAGCATCTCCTTGAGCATCAGTGCCGGGCTATCGCGGTGGGCACCACGAGCGTGCGCACTTTGGAGAGTCTTTACTATATGGGCGTGAAGGCTTTGACCTGTCCCGACATCACGGAGGAAGAGCTGCACGTCAATCAGTGGGAGCCCTACGACCTGCCGCATGATGAGCAGGGACTCGTGATCGTCGGCGGAAAGAGCGTCAGCGTGGAGCAGTCCATACGTGCCCTTCTCGACTATCTCGACCGCGATGGCCTTGAAGCACTCCATTCCAGTACCCAGATTATTATTGCTCCGGGCTACACATACAAGATCGTAAAGATGCTCATCACCAATTTCCATCAGCCTCAGAGCACGCTGCTGCTCTTGGTCAGCGCCTTCCTTCATGGCGACTGGCGCAAGGTCTATGACTATGCGCTCAGCCATGACTTCCGCTTCCTGAGCTATGGCGATTCCAGTTTGTTAAAAGTTTAAGTATATGAAGATAGGAGACAAAGTAAGTTTTCTCAGTGAGGTCGGCGGCGGAAAGGTGGCTGGCTTCCAAGGCAAGAACATCGTTTTGGTAGAGGACGAGGATGGTTTCCAGATCCCAATGCCCGTCAATGAGGTCGTCGTCGTCAAGCAGGACGACTACACTACCGCCAATGTCATCAACAAACGGGCCGAGGCTGAGGAGCACCGGGCACAGGAGACACCGCTCAACCGTGGCGGACGCTCGGTCAAAGCCATGATGAAGGACGGACAGGACGAGGAAGTGGATATGACAGTCGAAGACACGGTTGACGACACCAAAGAGGTTACCTACCGCCCGCAGGCCGTAGAGCGGCAGGGCGGCAATCAGCTTTCGGCTTATCTTGCTTTTGTTCCGGACGATGTCAAGGAGCTCATCAACAACCCGAAGTTCACGGTCAACCTCGTCAACGACTGCAACTATTATCTGAAATATACCTATCTCCAGGCCGAGGGCAACAGCTGGGCAGTGCTCTCTGAAGGCGAGGTGGAACCCAATACCGTACTTTTCCTTGGGGAGCTGAGCCGCGAGGATGTCAACCATCTCGACCGCATGGCCGTGCAGCTTATTGCCTACAAACGTGAGAAGGCGTTTATCCTCAAACCCACGGTCGACGTTCAGCTGCGTCTCGATCCCATGAAGTTCTATAAAGTCCACACAATGCAGGTCACCGACTTCTTTGAGTCTCCCTGCCTGCTCTATACGTTGGTGGAGAACGACAAGGTGGCCCGCCCACTCGTCCTTGACGCTAAGAAACTCAAGGAAGAGATGTACGCCGGTAAGCAAAATGCCGCTACCGCTCAGGCTCCTGCCGCCAAGCAGCGTGAGCAACTGGTGAGCCGCTACTCCGACGACCAAAGCAAGGGCAACAAGCGCAACTCACCATACATCCGTCATCGCGGTCTTGACGATGCGCTCGTCGTCGACTTGCATACCGAGGAGATCCTTGATACCACGCAGGGAATGAAGCCCGGTGAGATCCTCGACTACCAGCTCAAGGTCTTCCGCGACACGATGAACGCTCATCTGAACCATAAAGGTCAGAAGATCGTCTTCATTCATGGCAAGGGTGAGGGTGTGCTGCGCCGCGCGCTCATCAACGACCTCACCTACCGTTACAAGAAGTGCACCTATCAGGATGCCTCTTTTCAGGAATACGGTTACGGCGCCACAATGGTCACCATCAACTCCTAATTGAAAGTTAAATGGAATACGGATATATTAAGGTGGCCTCGGCAGTGCCTCTTGTCAGCGTCGCTGACTGCAACGAAAACGTCAAGAATATCGAGAACCTTATCGCGCAGGCCGAAGGACAGGGCGTGGAGATCATCGTCTTTCCTGAGCTCTGCCTCACAGGTTACACTTGTCAGGACCTCTTCCGGCAGCACGTGTTGCTCGATGCCGCTGAGGTGGCCGTCATGAAACTGCTCGAGTTCACCAACCAACTCGACATCATCGCCATCGTCGGAGCTCCCGTGGTCGTTGGTGATCTGTTGCTCAACTGTGCCATCGTCATTCAGAAAGGCCATGTGCTCGGCATTGTGCCAAAGACATACTTGCCCAATTACAGTGAGTTCTACGAGAAGCGCTGGTTTGCTTCCGCCCAGGATTTGCGTCCCGGCACGTTCCACTATGCGGGCCATTCCATCTCTATCACCTCTTCGCCACAGCTTTTCCGTACGATGGACGGCGTAACCTTTGGCGTAGAGATCTGTGAGGACGTGTGGGCACCGACGCCGCCGAGCAACCATCTGGCCTTGGCCGGAGCCGACATTATCTTCAATCTCAGTGCCAGCGATGAGCTCATCGGCAAACACGACTACCTGCTCAGCCTGCTCAGCAATCAGAGCGCGCGCACCATGAGCGGCTATGTCTACAGCAGTGCAGGCTTTGGCGAGAGCACACAAGATGTGGTTTATGGTGGCAACGCACTGATCTACGAGAATGGCAAACTGTTGGCCAAGGGTGAGCGCTTCTCCTTGCAGCCTCAGTTGCAGACGGCACAGATCGATGTGGAATACCTGCGGTCGGAGCGTCAGATGAACACGACGTTTACGAATGCTCAGCGCCGGATGATCCACGAAGACATCCGCTTTATCGATGCCGATGTGGTCGACCATCACGATTTCGTGTTGGAGCGCACCATCAACCCGCATCCTTTCATCCCGAAGAGTGGTGACATGGAGCGGTCATGCAATGAGATCTTCTCCATTCAGGTCATGGGTCTGGCACGCCGCATCGTCCACACACATGCCAAGACAGTGGTCGTCGGCGTGAGCGGCGGACTGGACTCTACACTGGCCTTGTTGGTTTGCGTGAAGACCTTCGACAAGCTTGGCATGGACAGAAAAGGCATCGTGGGCGTCACCATGCCGGGCTTCGGTACCACCGACCGTACCTATCACAATGCAGTCAGCCTGATGAATTCCCTCGGTGTAACCATTCGCGAGATCAGTATTGCCAAGAGTGTCACGCAGCACTTCGAGGATATCGGGCACGACATGCAAGTGCATGATGTCACTTATGAAAACGGACAGGCCCGTGAGCGCACGCAGATCCTCATGGATCTCTCCAACCAGCTTGGCGGTCTCGTCGTCGGCACAGGTGACCTCTCGGAGCTTGCTTTGGGATGGGCTACATACAATGGTGACCACATGAGCATGTATGGTGTCAACGCCTCCATCCCCAAGACACTCATCAAGTATCTCGTGGAGTTTGCCGCCAAGACAGTAGACGACAAGAGTGCATCTACGCTCTTTGACATCATCGCCACGCCGATTTCGCCCGAACTGATCCCTGCTGACGAGAATGGCAACATCAAGCAGAAGACCGAAGACCTCGTGGGTCCTTACGAGCTTCACGATTTCTTCCTCTACTATTTCCTGCGCTGTGGTTTCAGTCCCCGCAAGATCTTCATGCTGGCCTGCCATGTCTTCGACGGCACACGTCCCCAGGAGGGTGTCTCGATCTATTTCGAGGAGACGATCCGCCATTGGCTTCGCACATTCTGTCGCCGCTTCTTTGCTCAGCAGTTCAAGCGCTCTTGCCTGCCCGACGGACCCAAAGTCGGTTCCGTCAGCCTCAGTCCGCGTGGCGACTGGCGCATGCCCACCGATGCTCAGTCGGCTTTGTGGCTGGAAGAATAAGGGCTTCGTCAGAAAATAAAATCTTATGCTTTCAGTAGGGAAAAACGTTTCCTACTGATGCTATAAAACGAATAAAGCCCCAAGCAACCTGATTTGATGGTTGCTTGGGGCTTTTGTTTGATGGGGGATGAATTATTTGTTATGGAAGTAGAACGGAAGTGCCAAACCGGCGGCGAGTAAGTTTGTTCCGCCAATGATATTTTCGTTGTCAAGGTAGACACCACCCAAGACGATTTGCAGTCCGATGGTCTTTCCGCTCTTCACGCCATAAGAATTGGGACATCCAGCATAGAAAGCCAGCGTGATCGTGTGGGACTTACCTTCAGCCATTGTGCTGAATGTCAGTTTCTGTGGCTGTAAGTGGAATGTCACAGGAGAGAGACTGTAGAAATAAGTATAGCATTTCAGTATCTGTGCCGGAGCATTCTCCAGACATGCTTTAGCGGTAGCATCTTGCACAAAATGCCCGATAGAGTTGACATGGAAGTTGTAGACGGTTGCTGTCGAATCGGTTTCAAAGTTCACGCTCGTGGCTACGGAGTCGACCTTTGACGGCTTTTTGGTGAAGATAGAGTCGTAATAGACCAGCTGTCCACTATGCGGTCCCTCTACAGCCAGGTAAGCCTTGTGCTGCTCTTCACGTGTCAGACCGTTGTCGTCGTCATCGTCGTTTAAGCAAGAAGTCATGGTCAGTGCTGCGATCATGCACAGCAACAGTGTCAAGATTGAAGTTTTTCTCATTTTACTTTATTATTTGATTTTGATTGAATGTTTCTATTGGTTAAATGCAAAGATACGGAAAAACTTGCATGTAGGGGATAAGAAAATCAAATAAAATAGATCCGTCCGCTTAAACATGCTTTAGCGGACGGGTCATCAAGACTATTCTGTTGTGTAGATCCAGTAGACGTAGGCCATAAGTGCAATGGCTGTTAACGATAGTACAGCGAACAGAATCTTCCCTACGAGGGGCTTCCTTTTTATGCTTATGAAAGCTTTGCGCTTATATCGCTCTGACCCGTCCATGTGATGATGGTGGTGATGGTGATGCTGATCTGTAGAGGATTGCGTCGTTTGGGACGTTGTGTCTTGTGTGGAAGTCATATAAAATATTAATTAAAAGCGGAAGTCAAGTTGCACGTCGATCATGTTGTAGTTTGGCTTGTCCAGATTACGATCGTTGACGCACATATATTCCGTATTGAGTTGTATGTTTTTGTTGAACAGATAGTTGAGACCGGCTTCATACTGTGTGCGGCTCGATCCCCATTCAGCAGACTGTCTGTAGAGATCGTAGCGGGCTTTGGCGTAGAGCTTCTTGCTGATTACAGGGGCAATGACCAGAGCGTAGTATGCGTCGGCCTTGCTGCCGATGGCTTCATTGACGGTGCAGTCTGTGGTACCATTACCGCCGGACTCCGATACCTTGAAGGCTTTACCGGTGGAGTGGACATATTCCGAGCGGAAAGTCCAGTCGCTGGCTTTGTACTCGGCAGAGAAAGCATAGCGGTGCTGTGGCAGTTTGCGCACCTCGCCCTTGTGCGTTCCGCTCTCGTCAGTCCAGTTGCCTTTACGGGCATAGGAACCCTCACTGCCGAATATGCCGAGGCGCATGCCGGCTACGGGCATCACCCAGATGCCGCCGATCACGTCCTTTTGCTGGTCCGCATCCTTGGTGTTGATGCCCTGTCCGTTGTAGACTCCAATCTGATAGTGCAGCAAGTCGCGCTTCTGGGCATTGGGCAGGAAGTCACCCTGTACCTGTACACCGATGTCACGCCCGTTGCTGGCCTTGACACCACTGCGGTCGGAGAAATAGCAGAGCTTGTTGATGGCTTGGGCATAACTGAAGAATCCTTGGTCGATAGGATGCATCGGGTTCTCAAAGGTGAACGCACGCTTGAACTGACCGACTTTCACTTTGAAGAAACTATATTTCTGCCACTCGGTGAACGCATCTACAACACGCGGGGAGTTGCCGAGCGTGGACGTGTTGCCGTTGAACTGCAACTGAACTTTCCAATACCAGTCCTGCTGGATGCGCCCTTCGAGGGCGATACGGCCCAGACGCAGGTTAAATGAGTTAGCCTTGGCATTCTCTTGGTCACTGTATTGATATTGTGTCATCACATAGCCCGAGAGCTTCACATCGTTGATCCATTGTGGCAACTTAGTTTCGGCTTGAGCCATTGAGGCAAAGCCCAAAGACAGCAGTGCCACAGAAAAAAGTTTCTTCATGTTTTAGTGTTTATTTGTCTCTTGTGAACTGATCCTTTATAGACTCAACATAGTTAAAATGAAGAGTCAGTTGATAAAAGGCCATTATTTGTGCAAATATAATTAAATTATAAGAGGTATGTTTCGTTGCATTAAGAAAAAATAGTTGATAGATAAATAAAACTGATTTTGTTTGGCGGAATGAAATTTTTGTCGTATCTTTGCACCCGCAATTCAGAAATCAACAAGTTGCGACTTCGTAGTGTGATTGCTTGTTGAGAAGGAAGAGCAAAGCGGGGTGTAGCGCAGTCCGGTAGCGCTCCTGGTTTGGGACCAGGTGGTCGCAGGTTCGAATCCTGTCGCCCCGACATAAAGAGAGTTTCTCATTGTGGGAAACTCTCTTTTTTGGCTATATAAGCATGTATAGCGTTTCCTTTTATATGCGGTGTCTGTCTGGTGCTAAAGACTTGGAGGTATTCATTGAACTGTTACATCGTTTTCCCCTTGCGGGGAATCATCTTTTCTTCGTGGATGAATCTTTACAAAAAGGCATCACTGCGGAGTTGCAATCTAGGGGCTGCGAAAACATGAAAAAGAGAAAAAACGGAGATGAGATATCCTTCTTTGTGCTATCTCGTTGTCAAAGTACCTTTCTGATGCTATCAGAAAGGCTTTCTGCCTTGGTCGAAGTGCCTTTCTGACTTGGTCAAACTACCGAGATGATAGTATCAGAAAGGCTTCCTGATGAGCAATATTACCATGATCTCATTTAAAAAAAGCTATTTTGTGGGAGTTAAAATCGCTCTATGCTTGTAAGGTTTTGATTGTTAGGAAATTATGAAGATACCTTCAAAATTCGCAAAATTGAGAGCAACATAGGTGTCGGTTCAGAAAATCGCAAGGAGAAGGGCGGAAAAATGTCAGTTTATCCAACAAATAAGAGAGAAAGTGACATTTGTGGCCAGTTGTGAATACATGCTGAAGGATACGGTTGAGGCAGACTATCGGGGCTGTTGACAACTTCAATGCGGGATTCTTGAAATCATATTATGGAACGAGGGAATAGACTATCATTCCTCGAAATGATACTTGTCATTAAGCGCTTTATAGTCCTCTTTTGCTTTCTCAAGAAACTGGTGGTATTCTTCGGACCGAGGGTTGAAGGGACGGTGCTCAAGGGCTTTGCGGATGGGATGCCACTGCTCAAGGAAGTGAAATGTGGCAGGAGAAAAGTAGGCATGGGACAGTCGTTCGTAGATGTAGCTGACGGCCTGCTCGGTAGGGTGTAGCATGTCTTCCTGATAGAAGCGGTAGTCACGGAGCTCATCGTTGACGATCTCATAGGAAGGAAAATAGGCGACCGTCGGGTCGTCAAACGCTTCGACGATCTGGTCGACAGCCAACAGCAGCGTGGCCTTGGACAGCTGACTTCCATGATAACCATATTTGCGGTAGCGGATAGGACTCACGGTGAGCAGAATACACGTGGAAGGAAAGCCAGAGCGAATCAGTCGGATAGCCTCAGAAAGCGCCTCGGCACACTGGTCGACAGTCAACTGCTCTTCGTGGAAAAGCTTTTGCGGCCGCTTCTGGCAGTTGTCCACGATCTCACCCGTGGCGATGAGACGATAGACATGATTGGTGCCGAGTGTGAAGACAGCAGTGCCGGGTTCGTCAGTGCTGAAAGGCAGTTGGCCGGCATCGATAAGCCGCCTGACCGTATGGAGCACGCTCACCGGATTGTACATCACACCGAAAGGATTGACAAGCGCGCGGAATTTCTCTTCCTTGAACCGCTTGCCGATGTTGTCGGCAAAGCACGATCCCACGAAGAGCATCCGCTCGCAGGGCTCAATCTGCCACGGTGAGGGCGCAATGGTGACGGGTGTGGTAAACTGCATGGCTGAGTTTCTTATTGAATCTTGTTTTCAGACTTAGCTTTCTCTAATATCGCTTTCAGAAACCACGGCGTGTATCCCAGTTTGCTCTGGGCCACCTTTTCGGGCGTACCCTTGGAGAGCACCTGACCACCGCCACGGCCACCTTCTGGTCCCATGTCGATGATATAGTCGGCCAACTTGATTACGTCGAGGTTATGCTCGATGATGATCACCGTGTTGCCACGGCTGACGAGCTTCTCCAGGACAGCCATGAGGATGCGGATGTCCTCGAAGTGCAGACCCGTCGTCGGCTCGTCGAGGATGTAGAGCGTCTTGCCCGTGTCGCGCTTGCTGAGCTCTGTGGCAAGTTTCACACGCTGACTCTCACCGCCGGAGAGCGTCGTGGAACTCTGTCCGAGTTTGATGTATCCGAGTCCCACGTCCTGCAGCGCCTTGATCTTAGGCAGGATGGTCGGCACGTTCTCGAAGAACTCCACGGCCTGGTTGATCGTCATGTCAAGTACGTCGGCGATGGACTTGCCCTTGTAGCGCACTTCCAGCGTCTCACGGTTGTAGCGTTTGCCGTGACATACCTCGCAAGGCACGTAGACGTTCGGCATGAAGTTCATCTCTATCGTCTTGTAGCCATTGCCACCACAAGCCTCGCATCGGCCGCCCTTGACATTGAACGAGAAGCGTCCCGGTTTGTAGCCACGGATCTTAGCCTCCGGCAGTTCCACAAACAGATTACGGATGTCGCTGAACACACCCGTGTAGGTGGCTGGGTTGGAGCGTGGCGTACGGCCGATAGGACTCTGGTCGACGTTGACCACCTTGTCGATATTGTCGACGCCGTCAATACTGTCGTAGGGCATCGGCTTCTTCAGTGAACGGTAGAAGTGCTGCGAGAGGATGGGTTGTAGGGTCTCGTTGATGAGCGTAGACTTACCCGATCCCGATACACCGGTGACCACGATCAGTGTGCCGAGAGGGAAAGAGACGTCGATGTGTTTCAGGTTATTGCCCGACGCACCGTGGATGGTGATCTTCTTACCATTGCCTTTGCGGCGCTCAGCCGGAATCTCGATGGCCCGCTCGCCATTGAGATACTGAGCAGTGAGCGTGTCGGTCTTGAGCATCTCTTCCGGCGTACCCTCGAAGACCTCCTCACCCCCTTTGCGTCCTGCCTTTGGTCCGATGTCCACAATCCAGTCGGCGGCACGCATCATGTCCTCGTCGTGCTCGACGACGACGACGGTGTTGCCCTGGTCACGGAGTTCCTTCAGCGAGTTGATGAGCCGCTCATTGTCGCGCTGATGCAGTCCGATGCTGGGCTCGTCGAGGATATAGAGCACGTTGACGAGTTGCGAGCCTATCTGCGTAGCCAGACGGATGCGCTGGCTCTCACCGCCCGAGAGCGTTGCCGACTGACGGTTGAGTGAGAGGTAGTTGAGACCCACGTCGAGGAGAAACGACACGCGCGATCGCAACTCCTTGATGATCTCACGGGCAATGCGCTTCTTGCCCTCTTCGAGATGATCCTCGACCTGTTCGAGCCAGTCACGCAGCAAGTCGATGTCAAGATTGCTGACCTCACTGATGTCCTTGTCCCAGACGCGATAGGCGAGGGCTTCTTTCTTCAGCCGCTTGCCATGGCAGACGGGGCACTCCTTGTCGGCCAAAAACTGCGATGCCCATTTCTGTCCGGCTGTGCTGTCGTCGCTCTCGATGAGCGTGCGCAGGTATTTCACGATGCCGTCAAAGGCCACGAAGTAGTCCGTGGAGGTGTGCACCCTCTCTTTGTCAATGCGTATCTCTTCGAGCGAGCCGTTCATCAGTTCGTTGACAGCGTCCTCGGGGATGTCCTTGAAAGGTGTCTTGAGGTTGCAGTCGTATTTGCTGAGTATCGACTCTATCTGCCAGAAGATCATCTGGTTCTTGTATTTTCCCAATGGTGCGATGGCTCCTTGGTGAATGGAGAGGGTAGGGTCGGGAACCACCTTCTTCATGTCCACCTCGCTGACCACGCCGAGTCCTTTGCAATGAGGGCAGGCACCTTCTGGCGAGTTGAACGAGAAGATGTTTGGAGCCGGATCGCCGTAGGAGAGGCCTGTGGCGGGATCCATCAGTCGCTTGGAGAAGTTGCGGCATTCGCCTGTCTCCTTGTCGAGCATCATGATGGCACCGTCGCCCTGGCGCATGGCCGTGGCGATGGTCTGAGCCAGCCGCTCGCCGTCGTCGGGGCGGACGCGCAACTTGTCAATGACCACCTCGATGTTATGGTTCTTGTATCGGTCGGTCTTCATGCCGCGGGCGATCTCCTTGATCTCGCCGTCGACGCGGACATAGAGATACCCCTTTCGCCGCAGGCTCTCGAAGAGCTCACGGTAGTGACCCTTGCGCTGGCGGACGAGTGGTGCGAGGATATACACCGCCTTGTCGGCATACTCGTGGAGAATCATGTCGACGATTTTCTCCTCGGTGTATTTCACCATCTTTTGTCTGCTGAGATAGCTGTAGGCCGTACCGGCGCGCGCATAAAGCAGACGCAGATAGTCGTAGATCTCCGTCGTGGTGCCCACGGTGGAGCGTGGATTCTTGTTCGTTGTCTTCTGCTCGATGCTGATGACGGGGCTCAGTCCCGTGATCTTGTCGACATCGGGCCGCTGCATGTTGCCCAGGAAGTTGCGGGCGTAGGCCGAGAACGTCTCTATGTAGCGGCGCTGGCCCTCGGCATAGATGGTGTCAAAGGCCAATGACGACTTACCCGAACCCGAGAGTCCGGTGATCACCGTCAGTGAGCCACGCGGTATCTTCACGTCGATGTTTTTCAGATTGTGGACGCGGGCGCCATAGACGTCGATCCATCCGTTCTGAAACTGAGGGTAGAGACTTCTGTCTTTCTTATTCATTGTTGTTGCTTGTCGTTTCTGTGTATCCGCGTAACAGGTTCACGTCACGCTTGATCTGATAGTTCCGCCCGTCGGTACCTTTGGCCTTGACGAGTACGTAATAGACACCCTGCGCCACGTCCTTGCCGTGGAATTTGCCGTCCCATCCTCTTGCGGGGTCATCCCAGGAGTATAGTTTCTGTCCCCAGCGGTTGAAGATGGTGGCGTGGAACTCCACGATGCTCTTGTATCCGCTTTTGGCCTTGTAGACGTCGTTAATGCCGTCACCGTTGGGCGAGAAGGCGTTGGGCATTTCCAGTTTGCTCTCCGCAATGGCGATAGAGAGCGGCGTGCCTTCGTTCTGCCAGTAAGCGTCGGCATAGGCGATGGTGTCGTTGCCCTGCACAAAGGTAGCCCAGAGCTCCACGAGATGCGTGCCGGCTTTGGTGAACGTGTATTGCGTGTCGGTCTCGTATCTGACGAGATAGGGATTGGAGCGCTGCCCTTCGAGATAGAAATGCCACTCATAGTGGGCCGTCCACCCTTCGGCGTCGGTGGCATTGGCGTGGAAGGTGGCTGCTAAGGGAGCCTGATCGTCGGCAGAGGTCACAGTTTGCTCGTTGCCTTCGCTGTCGGTGTAGGTAAACGATGGAGCGATGGCTGGTGTTGACTGTGCCATACCAAGCAGCGGGCAGGCCAGCAAGAGTGCGGGGATGATGATGCGAGTGATGTTCATTACGATAATGGGTTGATGCAAAGTTAGTGATTTTTATAGGAAATGAAGTGTAGATACGGATATTTTTTGTATTTTTGCAAGTGATTATTCTAAGAAGTATTCATTCATACGATTATAAAAAAGAAAAGATAGAAATGATTCAGCGTTTTTCATGCAGAGCGTCGCGTTGGTGGCTGCTTCTGCTGTGTCTGTTTTTTGTTGTGGCTGTCCCTGCTTGTGCACAAGACACGACCAGCCATATATATAAGGTGAAGAAGAGCGACACGCTCTATGGTATCGCCCACTATCACGCCATCACCGTTGACCAGCTGATCAATGCCAATCCCGAGATGAAGTTGCCGGGTTATCAGCTTCATAAGGGTGATCACATCTATATCCCCACTCCCCGAAGCGCTGCCGCAATGAATAGCGACGCTTCGACGCCCGTGGCTAAGAGTGCTACAGCCAAACAAGGAAAGGTATTGCGCGTGGGCGTGGCGTTGCCCCTCCACAATGTCGACGGCGACGGCAAGCGTATGGTCGAATACTATCGTGGCATACTTCTGGCCTGCGACAGTCTGAAGCGTGCGGGCTATTCCATTGACATCCACTCTTGGAACCTCGATGCTACGGCCGATCCTACGATCTTGACGCATGATCCCGCAGCCGCCCAGTGCAACATCATCTTCGGTCCGCTCTATTCCACCCAGGTGCATGCGCTCGCTGAATACTGCAAGGCACGCGACATCAAGCTGGTCATCCCGTTCTCAATATCTGGTGACGATGTGACCAGCTATGCCCAGATCTACCAGATTTGGCAGAGCGACGACAAGCTCAACAACAATGCCATTGAGACTTTCCTCAAACGATATAAGGATGCGCGTGTGGTGCTCATTGACTGCAACGACAAGACTTCGAAGAAGGGCAACTTCACCTTTGGACTTCGCAATCGGCTCTCCGCGCGCGGACAGGAATATCGCGTGACGAACCTCAACAGTAGTCTGGAGATGTTTGGAAAAGCCTTTGACCAAAACCGTCTCAACGTGGTGGTGCTCAACACCGGACGCTCACCCGAACTTAATCAGGCGATCGCCAAACTGCGGGCGCTGCGTGCCCAGCAGCACGGGCTGAGAGTGACGCTCTTCGGCTATAATGAATGGCTGATGTATGCTCCCGGCAATGTCGACACATTCTGCTCGTTCGATACCTGTGTGCCCTCCTATTATTATTACAATAATGTAGACCCGCGCACTAAACGCTTGGAGACGGAATATCAGAACTGGTTCCACGTGCAGCCAATGTATGCTTATCCCCGTTTCTTCCTCACGGGTTATGACCAAGCACAGTTCTTCCTGCGTGGACTGGCCAAGTACGGCAAGGCTTTCAAGGGTACTGCCGGACAGAGCACTTACCGGCCTTTCCAGACTCCGCTCGTCTTTAAGGAGGTGGGGGACAAAGGCATGCAGAACGATAACTTTCAGCTGATCCATTTCACGACCGGCGGACGCATCGAGTCACTCACTTACTAACATTCGAAATCATTACCCATGAAGCATCTGCTTACCCTATTATTCTTTTTAGCTCTGCCATGGTCGCTCTTCGCACAGATCGGTGAGCATCGTAACACCTTGTCGGTGGGACCGACGGCCGGATGGAATATCACTAACATCAAGTTCACGCCGAAAGTCGAACAGAAAGGCTTCGGCGGATTCTCCGGCGGCGTGGCGCTGAGGTATACTGTCGAGAAGTATTTCTCCACCATCTGCTCCATACAGTTGGAGATGAACTACGCGCAGTTGGGTTGGAAAGAGGATATCGAAGACATCAATAACAATCCCGTCATCAACGCTACAACGGGCGTGGCCGAGAACTACAGCCGCACGGTCAATTACATCCAGGTGCCCTTTCTGGCGCATCTGGCTTGGGGTAAGGAGAAGAAAGGACTGAACTTCTTCGTCAATGCCGGTCCGCAGATGGGTGTCTACCTCAGCGAGTCGACGAAGAGTAACTTTGATTTCGACAAACGCAACACCGCTGACCGCGTGAGCGGCGTCGTGGCACAGGATACGATGAAAGTGGAACACAAGTTTGATTATGGCATTGCAGCCGGTCTCGGCGTGGAATATACGATCCCCAAGGTGGGACACTTCCTGCTTGAGGGTCGCTACTACTATGGTCTCGGCAATATCTACGGCGACTCAAAACGTGACTATTTCGCGTCGAGCAACTATCAGACCATCAGCATCAAATTGAGCTATCTCTTTGATCTGAAGCACTAAAGCAAATCTGGATCTCGTGAATTATTAACTCTATAAATTTAATGCTATGTTTGGAAATCAACCAAAAGGGCTTTATGCCTTAGCTTTGGCCAATACGGGAGAGCGTTTTGGCTACTACACGATGCTGGCCATCTTCGTGCTCTTCCTGCAGGCAAACTTCGGATGGGGCGAGGGTCTGGCCGGTACGGTCTACTCTACATTCCTCATGCTGATCTATTTTCTGCCAATCGTCGGTGGTGCCGTGGCAGACAAGATCGGTTTTGGACGTTGCGTTACGCTCGGCATTCTTGTGATGTTTATTGGATATCTGCTGTTAGCTGTGCCTGCTGGCAGTGGAGCTGCTGCTATCGCGATGATGGCAGTGGCTTTGCTGCTCATCTCTGTTGGTACGTCGCTCTTCAAGGGTAATTTGCAGGTGATGGTCGGTAAACTCTACGACGATCCTGCATATTCCTCCCAGCGCGACAGCGGATTCTCTATTTTCTATATGGCCATCAATATTGGTGCGCTCTTTGCCCCGACGGCGGCCGTGAAGCTCCATCAGTGGGCCATGGACTCGCTCCACGCTTCTGAGGCTTCTGCTTATCACTATGCCTTCGGTGTGGCTTGTGTGTCGCTGCTCGTCTCCATCCTCATCTACTACGGATTCCGTTGGACTTTCGCTTCCGTAGACAACACGGCTAAGAAAGCTGAGGACAAGGAAGATGTGGCTGAGAAGGCTGTGGCTCATGAGGAAACTCCTGAGGAGAAAGCTGATACACACAGCCGTCTTGTGGCACTCTTCCTGGTCTTTGCTGTGGTCATCTTTTTCTGGATGGCTTTCCATCAGAATGGTTTGACGCTGACCTATTTCGCGCGTGACTTCACGCAGACATCGGCAACGGGTTGGGTAGGATTGCTCTTCGACGTGACCAACTTAGTGGCTGTCATCTTCATCGTCTATGCACTTTTTGGTTTGTTCCAAAGCAAGACCGGACGCGGTAAGATTATTTCCTTGGTCATCATCCTGGCTGCTGTGGCTTATCTCGTTGTTCGCTATACTCATGAGGTAGGCGCCGTGAGCATTGAGGCTCCTATCTTCCAGCAATTCAACCCCAGCTTCGTCGTGATGCTGACACCGGTGAGCATGGGCCTTTTCGGTTGGCTCGCTTCCAGGCATAAGGAACCTTCTGCACCCCGCAAGATTGGCTTTGGTATGCTTGTCGCCGGTTTCGCTTATATGATCATGATCTGTGCGTCTGTAGGACTGAGCTACAACCTCAATGACGCGCAGCGTGTGTCACCGTTGTGGCTTGTCTCTACCTATCTCGTGCTGACCTTTGCCGAGCTGTTGCTCTCACCGATGGGCATCTCATTTGTCAGCAAGGTGGCTCCGAAGAAATATCAGGGTGTGATGATGGGCTGCTGGTTTGGTGCCACGGCTATCGGCAATTTCCTCGTACAGATCCCCGCTTATCTGTGGAAAGCTGTACCTTTGACAATGGTTTGGGGCGTGCTTGTCGCCCTCTGTCTTGCCAGCTTCATCTTCATCTTCTCTGTGATGAAGAAGTTGGAGAAGGTCTGCTAATGCCCCTGAACCATGATAGATAATACTCACACACTGGCAGCGTAAGGGGTTATCGGTGTGTGAGATTTTTATTGAAATCACAAGGACTACCTGTAATAGATCGAATAGAACTATTTATTGCTACTATGGAGAGAACGGAACAGCTTATTGTCGAACGTCTGAAAGCAAACGATGAGAAGGCCTGGCATTTTCTTTTTGACAGACACTATCCGGTGTTATGCCATATTGCCTCACAGTATATTCATGACGACTTCTTGGCTGAGACGATTGTTGGCGACGTGATATTGCACTTTTGGGAGGTGCGCGCAGACGTAGACGTGACCACCTCTTTGCGTTCCTATCTTGCTGCCAGTGTGCGCCATCGCTGTCTGGACTGGTTGAAGTCGCAGCGTACGAACAAGGAAATTCCTGTTTCCCGGTCTTTAGCAGGCAGCTTCCCGTCCTTGGACTATATCTCTTCTGATGACTATCCTCTTGGCCGTTTGCTCGAAGGGGAACTGGAAGGTGAGATCATGAAGGCAATAGAGCAGTTGCCGCCCATGTGCCGCCGTGTGTTTAGCTTGAGTCGAATTGAAGGACTGTCTAATGAAGCTGTAGCCAAACAGCTCGGGCTGAGTGTCAACACGGTGAAGTACCATATCAAGCATGCTTTGTCTTTGCTACGTCAGCATTTGTCACGCTATCTCATTGCCATGATACTGATGGAGATGGCAAAATGGTGACGACTTATAATGTTAGAGAAGCTATCCTTAACTACACCTTATTATATATAGCACCTACTAAAAAGTTTTTTAGAAAAAAAACGTATTTTGACCTACCCCTACTTTCCCTTTTATCGTCTTACCTTTGAAAACGCATGAAAATGAACATACCCGACGACATATATGATTTGACGGTCCGCTACCTGAGTGACGAAATCTCACCCGAGGAATGGCAGAAGTTGAAGTCATGGATCGACCTCAGCGACGAGCATCGCAAGGTGATACGTGATGTTGAGGAGGTATGGTTTTCCGCCGTAGAGCCTGACGAGTTGAAGCGATTTGACAAGGAAGCGGCCTACCGGCAGTTTCTTAAGCAGACGGGAATACAGCGTCGCCCGGCAGTCGTACACTATTTGTGGAGAGGCGTGGCGTGTGTAGCAGTGGTTGCTATGTTCTTTGGTATGGGATATGTTGCATACCAACTTGGATGCAATGGCATTCAGTCGGAAATGACGGACATCGCAATCGAGGCTCCACTCGGATCGCGAGCACAAACCACATTACCTGATGGTACGCGTGTTTGGCTGAACGCCGGATCAACACTGGCCTATGATCAGGCCTTCGGTATTAGTTCGCGTGAGGTAACGCTCAAGGGTGAGGGCTATTTCATGGTGACGCACGACGCTGCCAAGCCTTTCGTCGTCTCATCAGGAGGCGGGCGGGTGAAGGTCTTAGGAACGAAGTTCAACTTTCGCGACTTCCCTACTGACAGTTGTCTAACCGTCGACTTGGACGAGGGCAGCGTCATGCTAACAGATAAGACGCATCCCAGACATAAGTGGAAGATGAAGGCGGGACAACATGTGACTCTGAACAAAAGAACGGGCCAAATCTCTCTTGCTGTCGGTCAAGCCAAGGGAGATGCTTGGACGTCGGGTCGCTTTATTCTTGGTGGTGAGTCGATGGCAGAGATCGTGGAAAGGCTACAGCGGCAATACAATGTTAAGATCGTATTTGCCAACCCAGACTTGCGTAAACTCCATTTTCATGGTGAGTTCGGTAGCCAGGATGCCACGCTCGATGATGTGCTCGAAGCACTTGCGGCCACAAATAAGATCAGATACAAGAAAGAAGGGGGGCGGGTTGTATTCTACTAATGCTCTGTAGAGCCTGCCCAACTCATAAATAATATAATCAACTCTAAACAAAGAAGCCTATGCAGAAATAACCAAACATCACAATCAACAATCAACCTATAACTCAATTTAAAACCAAAAGCTATTAACATGAACAAAAAGACATTATTGACATTGGTGGGCTTACTGGCTATCAACGGATCGATGCTGGCACAAAGCTTTACCATGTCACGCAAAAACATCACGGTGGCACAAGCCATGGCTGAGCTCAAGCAGAAGACCGGCTACGCCTTCCTGTATGAAAGCTCCGACCTGAACACGACACGTCGTGTTAACGTGAATGCGAAGAACCTGAATGATGCTGTCAGTCAAATCGTGAAAGGACAGGATGTTGATTACGATATCCAAGGTCACAATATTGTCATCTCCAAGAAACAGCAAAACCGCCACAAAGTAAGCCAAGGCTCGACCAAACGGTCAGAAGGCAATCGTGTCGTGCGTGGCACTATTACCGATCAAAACGGAGAACCTGTCATTGGAGCCACTATCCAGATGAAAGGCAACAGCAGTGTCGGCACTGTCTCGGATCTGGATGGACACTTCACTCTTGATGTACCAGCAGGAGCAGAATTAGTGGTGAGCTATATAGGATATGGTTCACAGACTGTGAGAGCTAACGACAATGTGCGTATAGCGCTAAGAGAAGATCGAAAAAGTCTTGATGAGGTAGTTGTCGTAGGCTATGGTACACAGAAGAAAGTCTCAGTGACAGGAGCAATTGCCACTACTAAAGGTTCTGATCTTGCTGCCGTGTCAACAACTAACCTTACTAATACTTTAGCTGGTCGACTTCCTGGATTGGTTTCTTACAACCGTAGTGGTGAACCCGGTTATGATGATGCTGGCTTGCTCATTCGCGGTGCAAGTACCATTGGCGACTCATCTCCTTTGTTAGTTGTGGATGGAGTGGCTGACCGTGCTGGTTCACTTGGACGAATAGATGCTAATGATATCGAGAGTATCTCTATTCTTAAGGATGCTTCAGCTGCTATTTATGGTAGTCGGGCTGCTAATGGCGTCATTCTTGTTACTACGAAGCGTGGTAGTAACGAACGCATTAAAATCAATTATAATGGCAATGTTGGACTCAGTCGTCCCACAATTCTGCCAAAAATGTGTGATTCGTGGGAGTATGCTCAGTTAATCAATGAAATTACACCGGGGACTTACACAGATGAGCAAATACAGAAATTCCGTGATGGCAGTGATCCGCTGAACTATCCGAATGTCAAAGCTTTTGACACCCTTTTGCGTAATGCTGTCGAAACTCAGCATAATGTGTCAGCTTCTGGCGGCGGAAAAAATATAGATTTCTATGTCTCTGCAGGCTACAAGTATCAAGACAACTACTACAAACACAGCGCAAGCAACTACAATCAGTATAATTTCCGTTCTAACCTTGACTTTAAACCCTCAAAGGATCTGAAGTTTGGGGTGAACATCTCTTATCGTGAAGAAGACCGCAACTCGCCTGTCACTGGATCGGAGGACATTTGGCGATACATGATTAAATATAATCCCATGGTGAACATTTGGTTTCCTGGAACTGATTATGGTAATGTTTCGTCAAAGCAGGACAATTTCTCTCCTGCAACCGGCTTGGACAATACGATGGGGTATCAACACGATCGTCGCTCCTATTTAAGTGCAGACTTTACAGCACACTGGGATGTGGATTGGGTGACTCCTGGCTTGTCGTTAGATGCAGGTTTCTATTATGATCGTTCAGATATCTTCTATAAGAATTTCCAGAAAAAATACTATCTGTATTCTTTTGATGATGGTAACTATACACCTGTACAGCAAGGTCAAAATGTGCTCTATGAGAATATGAATAAGACTACGGGTATTACTATGAATGCACGTCTGAACTATAAGCGTACTTTTGGCGGTGTTCACAATGTGAGCGCTTTTGTCGCATGGGAACAGTATAAGAGTCGGTATGATTATCTTTATGGGCGTCGTCAGGATTTCGTGTCCACGGCTATTGACGAGCTTTTTGCTGGTGATTCTAACAGTGCTACCAATGATGGAACAGCCTCAGAGACTGCACGCCTCAATTATTTTGGACGTGTAGACTATGACTATGCAGGT
>ERZ772881.1246-NODE-1246-length-23550-cov-29.739221_pt1 | contig 23550 bp, 20 predicted proteins | sample MGYA00580581_ERZ772881 | MGnify/ENA primary metagenome ERZ772881 (study PRJEB29015, sample SAMEA2737668) | human gut metagenome | biome: human gut; feature: human-associated habitat; material: faeces | place: China | collected 2012 ...
GAGATAGATCTTATCAGCGGCCTTGCCCGCTCAGTCTGTAAGTAAGGGAAGCCGCAGCGTGAAAATGCTGCCCTTGCCGACTTCACTTTGCAATGTGATCTCGCCGTGGTGGAGGTGGGCCAGCTCCTGCGCGATGGTCAGGCCGAGGCCGGTGGAGTCGTGCTTTTTGTCGGCGGTGGTATGGAAGTATCGGTCAAAGACAGCGCTCTGGTCTTCCGGCGCGATGCCGCAGCCGGTGTCCTGTACGCTGACACAGGCCGTTTCGCCCTCGGCGCGGCAGTCCACATGGATGCTGCCCCCGGCGGGAGTATAGTGGATGGCGTTGGTGACAAGGTTCTGGATAATTTGCTGCAACCGCACGCTGTCGCCCCAGACAGGCAGAGGCGTGTCGGCGCTGACATGGAGTTCGACGCCCTTCTGGTCGGCCTCGCTCCGACAGGCGGCGCAGACGGCGGCGGCTTCTTCGTTGAGGGCGGCGCGGTCTTCGTTGAGCAGGATCTGCTTCTGCTCGAGCTTTGCCGCGAGAAAGAGGTCTTCCGTCAGCCGCCGCAGGAATTCAATGCGCTGACGCAGAGCCGGAAGCAAGGCCGGAAGGGCCTCGGGGGCCGATTCCAGTGTTTCCAGCCCGCCGCTGACGGCGAAGAGAGGGCTGCGAAGGTCGTGAAAAATGTTGAGCATCATGCTCTTGCGGGCCTCGGTCTCGGCGGTCAGCTCTTTTGTCCGCTCTGCCACCCGGGCGTCCAGCTCCCGAGCCAGCTGCTCGGTGCGGTCGAAGAGGAGAGCAAACCTCCGGCAGACGAACACCATGCAGCCGATGGCAAAGGGAAGGTCGTAGAGGCGGGCGCAGCGCAGCAGGTAGAAGGGAACAGACTCCACAAAAAGCACGCTGTCCAGCCCGGGCATCAGCGCCCAGACCCGGAAGCCGGTGGTGACAGCACCGGGCAGGAGCATCAGAGCGGCACCCTCATAGTCTGCGTTCACGGCGGCCATTAAATAATAAAGGCAGAGGCACATGCCCGCTACCAGCATCCCGACCCGCAGCGGGGGATAGCTGCTCGTGGACAGCGCAAAGAAGACGACGCATCCGGCGGCAAGCGCAAGGAGCCCCCGCCCGGAGCGGGGCAGTTTTACCCCCAGCAGCCCTGCCGCCAGCAGCTGCGCCCCCGGCTGTTTTGCCTGCCGCCGTGCCGCCGTGTACAGCACCGCGGCCAGCAGAATGCCCGCCAACACCAGGCTGAGGGCAAAAAACAGCTCCGGCCAAAAGCGCTGGTAGGTCATGATTCCGGTCAGCGCCTGCAGCAGCCACACGGTAATGCGGCCCTGGCGCAAAAATTCTCCGCCCTGCTGGTAGGTGGCAATGGCAAGGTCGTCCATATCCACGGCAGGGGTGTTCATGGCGTAGCCGTACCCCCACAAAACTGCCAGCAGCAGCACACCCCACAGCGTTTTGCTGCGGGCCAGCCCGCACAGGTTGTTCCAAATTTGTCCCGATACGGGCAAAGCCCCCGCTTGTGCGGAGGCTTGCCGGGTGGTATCAGGTTGTAATGTCTGGCGCGCCACGGGGAACGATCAGCCCTTAACGGCGATGTTGACCAGGCGGCCCTTGACGTAAATTTCCTTGGCAATGGTCTTGCCTGCAATGGCTTCGGCCACAGCGGGGTCTGCCTTTGCAGCGGCAATGGCGTCAGCGCTTTCAATGTTAGCGGCAACGTTCAGGCGGGCCTTGACCTTGCCGTTCACCTGAACAGCAATCTCAATGGTCTGCTCCACGCATTTGGCTTCGTCATACTTCGGCCACTCGTGGTAAGCCAGGGTGTCGGTATGGCCCATCTGCTGCCACAGTTCCTCGGTCATATGGGGAACAAACGGGTTCAGCAGCTGCAGCAGCACTTCGTACTCTGCGCGGGTTGCACCGCCCTCATCGTACAGGGCATTCACCAAAATCATCAGCTGGGCAATGGCAGTATTGGCCTTCAGGGCGTCAATGTCCTCGCCCACCTTCTTAATGGTGCGGTTGATCAAAGCTTCCAGCTTCGGGCGGTAGCCTTCGCCCTCCACCTGCTTTTCGCTCAGTGCCCAGATGCGGTCCAGGAAGCGCTTGCAGCCCTTGATGGAGTTGGTGTTCCAGGGAGCGGCTTTCTCAAAGTCGCCAATGAACATCTCATACAGGCGCAGGGTGTCAGCGCCGTACTCGTTCACCACATCGTCCGGGTTGACAACGTTGCCCAGGGATTTGGACATCTTGACGATCGGGTGCTCGGCCATTTCGCCGTACTTCCCGACCAGAGCTTCGCGGGCAGCCTTTTCGCTGCCGTACTCGGCCAGCAGGCGCTTGCGCTCGGCATCGGGCTGGTTTTCAAAGGCATGAGGGTTCAGGCCCAGGATCATGCCGTGGGAGGTACGCTTCTGGTACGGTTCTGGCTTGGGCACTACGCCGATATCATACAGGAATTTGTGCCAGAAACGGCTGTACAGCAGATGCAGGGTGGTGTGCTCCATGCCGCCGTTGTACCAGTCCACCGGGCTCCAGTAATCCAGGGCTTCCTTGCTGGCGATGGCATCCTTGTTGTGGGGGTCCATATAGCGCAGGAAGTACCAGGAAGAACCGGCCCACTGGGGCATGGTATCGGTTTCACGGGTAGCGGGGCCGCCGCAGCACGGGCAGGTGGTCTTGATCCACTCGGCGTGGCGGGCCAGCGGACTTTCGCCGTCCGGGCCCGGCTCAAAGTCGGTAATTTCCGGCAGGCGCAGCGGCAGCTCGCTTTCGGGGATGGGCTGCCAGCCGCACTTTTCGCAGTGCACCATGGGGATGGGCTCGCCCCAGTAACGCTGGCGGCTGAACACCCAGTCACGCAGCTTGAAGTTGACCTTCTTGCAGCCTTTATGGTTTTCTTCCAGCCAGGCATACATCTTTTCCTTGGCATCTTCAACGGACAAACCGGTCAGGAAGCCGGAGTTGACCAGCGTGCCGGTGGCAACATCGGTAAAGGCAGCCTCATCCAGGTTGGCTGGAGTATTGCCCTTGACGACCTCGATGATGGGCAGGCCGAACTTCTTGGCGAACTCCCAGTCGCGGCTGTCGTGGGCAGGCACGGCCATGATAGCACCGGTGCCGTAAGTTGCCAGAACATAGTCAGAGATAAAGATGGGCACCTCTGCGCCGTTGACGGGGTCGATGGCGGTCACACCCTCGATCTTAACGCCGGTCTTTTCCTTGTTCAGCTCGGTACGCTCAAAGTCGCTCTTGCGGGCGGCTTCATCCTGGTATGCCTTTACGGCATCCACGTTCTTGATCAGCCCGGCATCGATCCACTTTTTGATGTAGGCATGCTCCGGGGAGATGACCATGTAGGTAACGCCGAACAAGGTATCCGCGCGGGTGGTATAAACGGTCAGGGTATCACCGGCAGAGGTTTCAAAGTTGACCTCAGCGCCATGGCTGCGGCCGATCCAGTTGCGCTGCTGGGTCTTGACACGGTCGATGTAATCCACCTGGTCCAGGTCATCGATCAGGCGGTCCGCGTAAGCGGTGATCTTCAGCATCCACTGGCTCTTCACGCGCTGCACAACGGGGCTGCCGCAGCGCTCGCACACGCCGTTTACAACTTCCTCGTTGGCCAGAACGACCTTGCAGCCGGTGCAGTAGTTGACGGTGGTAGCCTTTTTATAAGCCAGACCGTGCTTGTACAGCTGCAGGAAGATCCACTGGGTCCACTTGTAGTATTCGGGATCAGTGGTGTTGATCTCGCGGTCCCAGTCAAAGCTCAGGCCCAGTGCCTGCAGCTGGCTCTTGAAGCGGGCCACGTTCTTGGCGGTCACGATTTCCGGGTTGATGTGGTTTTTCAGGGCATAGTTCTCGGTCGGCAGACCAAAAGCATCCCAGCCCATAGGGTACAGGACATTATAGCCGCACTGACGCTTTTTGCGTGCCACAATATCCAGCGCGGTATAGCTGCGGGGGTGGCCAACATGCAGGCCGGCCGCAGACGGGTACGGAAATTCTACCAGTGCATAGAACTTGGGTTTGGAATGGTCGATTTCAGCATGGAAGGTGTGTTCATCCTGCCATACCTTTTGCCATTTGGCCTCAACAGCCTTGAAATCATATTTCATAAAGCTTCTCTCCCCACAGAAATTTGTGCGTACTGTGCTTTTGCGCTCCGCATCGGCTCCCCTGAAGGGGAGCTCCGGCGCAGCCGGTGAGGGGTGGTTCGGCATCACGCACCCCTGTATTTTATGTTCTTTCGGGGTGCCACCCCTCAGGCACCTGCGGTGCCGGCTCCCCTCAAGGGGAGCCATCCAGCATCCATGTTTACGCCTGCTCTTCCGGCTTTTCTTCCCATTCTTCGGCGGGCAGCTCCTTGGCGTCAGCCCACAGGTGCTCCAGGTCATAGAAGTCATGGGCTTCCGGCGTAAATACATGCACAATCACGCTGCCGTAATCCAGCAGCACCCAGCGGTTGCCGTCATGGCCTTCGGTGCGCAGCACGTTCACGCCTGCGCGGCCCAGCTGGAAGTCCGCCTCGTCTGCCAGTGCGCCCACATGGGTGGTGGAATTGCCGGTTGCGATCACGAAATAATCCGTTACCGTGGTCAGGTTTTCCACATGCAGGATGCGGATATTATAGCCTTTTTTCGCGTCCAGCGCGCGGGCCAGACGGATGGCAAGTTCTTTGCTTTCCATTCAATTCTCCTTTGTTGCAGGATCTATCATTCTGACGGGGTGCTGTCACCATCGGTGCTGTCCCCGTCCGTGCTGTCATCCGGCGCCGGGGTTGCGGTATCATAAACGTCCGTTGTGTCAGAGCCGTCAATGTTGTTTGTCTGCTGTGCGTTGGAAATTTCCTCGTTCAGGGTTCCCATAAACTGCACGCTGGGGTCAGATGCCGTCAGGCCGCTCAAATCAAACAGGCCGTCATCCCCTGCAATGTTCAGCTGGCTGGCATCCACCGGGCCGGTATTCTCGCGGAAATACTCGTTCAGCAGGTCTGCCGTTTCCTGCCTTGCCACCACAACGGTACTGTTGCCGTTATAGCTGATGGCCTGACCCATATACACGGGGATCTGGCAGAACATGATGTTGGAGCTGGAAATTTTCAGCATACTGACCGCCACGCTGACCAGCTCGGTTGAACTCAGGTCAGTTTCCATCTGGCTGGTAATGACCGGCAGCAGCTTGGCGATATCCCACACCGTCATGCTGCGCATACGGGCGAACAGCGCTGCATAGAAGTACCGTTGCATGCGCAGGCGGCCCAGGTCAGAGTCCGCATAAATGTGGCGGGTACGCAGGAAGAACTCTGCCGCCGCGCCGTCCATGGTCTGGTAACCCTGGCTCAGGTGGCTTCCGCCGTAATCCATCTCCTGCGGCACATACACTTTGATGCCGCCGAAGGTATCAATGATCTGGGTCAGCGCTTCCAGCCGGACGGACAGGTAGCCGTCCACATGCAGGCCAAAAATGTTATAGATCTCATCGGCCAGCGCGCTGATGTTGTTGCCGCCGTTGGAGCCCTGCGTTTTGGCAATGGCGTTGATCTGATAATTGCCGGAGAAGCTGGCATCCGTGGTAACAAAGATGTTGCGCGGGATCTGCAGCATCTTGACCTGGCCGGTCTCATTGTTGAAGTGCAGGTACAAAATCATGTCGGTCATGCCGTCATCTACCTGCGAATCGGTTTCCTGCCCGGTCTCGGTGGAGCGGTCAATGCCCACCACCAGCAGGTTGAACTCTTTGCCCGCATACTCTTTGGGGGTGTTGATCAGCTGGTTCAGGCTGATGGACCCCGCCGACGGTGCAATGGCGTGCATGATAAAGACGACCGTGCCAAAAAAGATCACAGCGATGGCCAGCAGGGTGCCCAGTAACACCTTCCACCAGCCGCCTTTTTTCTTTTTCTTGCCATTCGGGCCATAGGGGCCTGCGCCGCCTTTGCCTTTGCGGCTGCCGCCCTTGGGCGGTTTGCCACCGCCGCCTGCGGCAGATTTGCTGCCGCTCTTGCCTGCGGCGGATTTTCCGCTTCCGGCTGCCGGTTTCCCGGCGCTGCGTGAAGCCTGCATAACGGTGTCCTCCTGCTGCGGCGCGGCCTGGGGTGCAGCGGGCTGGGCTGCCGTTTGGGCAGCGCGGCGGGCCACACGCGCCTGATACTCTGCATCCGCGTTCATATCATAATGTGCGCGGCTGCCTTTGGTTTCGTTCAGATCCAGCCGGCGCACCTGGGTGCGGGTGGCCCCCTGTGCGCTCTGGCTGCGGGCGCGGCGCTGCAGCTCCAACGCCTGGCGCTGGGCGCGGGTCAGGGGCTGCTCGCTCTGGGCAGCGGCCTGGGTCTGCTGGCGCGCGGCAGCTTCGCGGGCAGCGTGGGCTTCCTGGGCCTGCTGCTGGGCAGCAGCGGCGCGGGCTTCCTGCTCTTTCTGCTGGGCGGCGCGGTAGCGGTCAACATCGGTTTGCTGCACACGGTTAAAGCTGCGGGTGCGGCGGGTGTTATTGGCGGCAAGCTGCTGTGCACGACGGCGGGCAGCTTCGTACTCATCCTGATTCAACGCACTGCCTGTTTTCACAGTACGCCCGGTGTTCACCGTGCGCGGCGCGTCACCAGCATGGTAGACATTGCGCGGCGCATCGCCGGTGTTTACCCTGCGGATCTCGCTCATAACGTTCCTCCCTTTTATTCAAACGATGGGAACTGGTCTTTCATCTTATTCGGTTACGGCACACCCGCAAAAGGCAGTGCCTGCCCCTTTATCGGGTGCAGGCCGCGCGGGCATCATCCAGTGCGGCAACGGTATCGGGGTCCAGTGGGTTGCCTTTTTCGCGCACAAAGGCAATGCTTTGTTCCAGTGCATGGCACAGCGCCAGGTCCAGGTTCTGCATTTCCTCGGCACGCAGCGCCTCCACACCGGGGTAATCCCGTTCGGCACTGGTCATATCCGCCATGTAAATAATCTTGTCCAACAGGCTCATGTTCTGTTTGCCGGTGGTATGGCACTCAATGGCAGATAAAATTTCCGGGTCCGTCACACCCCACTGTGTCTGGCACAAAACCGAGGCTGCGTACCCATGCCACACCGGCGCAGGGCGCTTGGCGGCATTTTTAGCTATTATAGCATTGTCAGCAAAAATCTGCAACATCTCTGCCTTGGGCAGTTCTTTCGCGCTGTCGTGCAAAAGTGCCGCTAATGCGGCCTTTTCCTCATCCGCGCCATAGCGTTTTGCCAGCTTGACTGCCATTTTTTTTACATTTATGGTGTGCTTGTAACGCTTTTCGCTCAAACGGCTTTTTACCAGCGCTTTTGCTTCGTCCACTGTCATCAAGATCCGCATCCTTTCCCTATTTTATTGTACCCTATCTATGGCTTCAAATCAGCTTGCCGTACAGCCCGTTCCGGTGTATCACATCCGCCACCGGCGGGGGCAGCAGCTCCTTCAGCCGGGCAGGGGGATACTTTCCTGCGCGGATATCGCTGGAGGCACACTCCAGCACCGGGGCATCCGCAAACATGATCTTCCCGCCTGCTTCTTCCAGCTTTTGGGCTGCTGCACGCAGAGCGTCGCCATCGCCGGGTTCCCGGCTTTGCACCACCAGGGTGACCATAGCCAAAATTTCCCGCCAGCGGTACCATTCATCAAATGTTTCCAGCATATCGCTGCCAATTGTCATATACAGCTGAGCGCCGGGATACTTTTCCTGCAGCATGCTGACGGTATTATAGGTATAGCTGCGGCCCGCGCGGTCCACTTCCCACTGGCTCACCTGCACCTGGGGGCCAAGCGCCTTAAAGCATTCGCACATGGCAAGGCGCAGTTCGCCCGGCGTTGCGCTGGCGTGCTTGTGGGGTGGGATGCCCGCCGGCATAACCAGCACCACATCCGGCTGCACCGCCTGCATGGCGGCCCGCAGGTTGTTCATATGCCCGGCGTGGGGCGGGTCAAATGTGCCACCAAATAGCAGTGCTTTCATCTTACTTTTTCAGCAGTTCCGCATAAGCAGATTCCTTCGGCTTTTTGCGGAACAGCACAAACTTGCGGCCAATCACCTGCACGCACTCTGCATGGATGGCTTCGCACAGGATGTCGGCAGCCTCGCGGGCATCATACTCGCTGTTTTCCAGCACCTTCAGCTTGATCAGCTCGCGGGCTTTGATGCAGTCATCCACGCCCTTGATCAGCGTTTCATCAATTTCGCCCTTGCCGATCTGGAAAACCGGCTCCATGGTGTTGGCCATGCCGCGCAGTGCGGCGCGCTGTTTGCTTGTCAAAGACATTGTTCGCTCCTTATTGTTCAGTCAAAATCAAATCATTCTATTCAGTTTTTCTCTGCGGCTCATTCGCCCAAAAATGTGGCGAGCCCGGCTTCCAGCTTTTCCATGGCGCGGCCGCGGTGGCTGATGGCGTCTTTTTCGGCATCGGCCAGCTCGGCATAGGTGCGGTGTGCCGTGTTGGGTACCGTGCCGCCGCCGGGCAGGCCGACGGCATCGGGGACAAACAGCGGGTCATACCCAAAACCGTTATCGCCCGCCGGGGTCAGGGCCACACTGCCGGGGCATTCGCCGGTCACAACCAGCTCCCGCCCATCCGGCAGGATCAGGCAGACCGCCGAAACGAACTTGGCGGCGCGCTGTCCCACCGGCACATTCTGCATCTCTGCCATCAGCTTTTCGTTGTTGGCGGCATCGTTGCCGTGCTCACCCGCATAGCGTGCGCTGTACACGCCGGGTGCCCCGTTCAGGGCATCCACGCACAGGCCGGAATCATCCGCCACGGTGGGCAGGCCGGTTGCCTTGCAAAAGGCTTCGGCCTTAATCTTTGCGTTTTCCGCAAAGGTGGTTCCGGTCTCCTCCGGGTCCAGGGTTACACCCAGTTCCCGCAGGCTTTTTACCTCGTGGCCGCAGCGGGTCAGGATGCGGCGCAGCTCTTTCAGCTTGCCCGCATTGTTGGTGGCTGCACAAACGATCATGCCTGTTCCTCCCCTGCCTGCTCCGTTTCCTCTTTTTTATGCTGCGGAACCTCCGGCAGCAGGGCTTCGGCAAAATCGGTGGCGGAAAAGAAGATCAGGTCGTCGATCTTTTCCCCCACGCCCACAAAACGGATGGGCAGGCCCAGCTTTTCGTGCACACCGATGATGCAGCCACCCTTGGGGGTGCCGTCCAGCTTGGTCAGCACAACGCCGGTGGCACCGGCGGCGCGGCAGAACTCCTGCGCCTGGCTGATGGCGTTCTGGCCGGTAATGGCATCCAGCACCAGCAGCACTTCCAGGCTGGCATCCGGGCTGGCCTTTTTCACGCTGCGGCTGATCTTTGCCAGTTCGTCCATCAGGCCCTTTTTGTTGTGCAGGCGGCCTGCGGTATCGGCAATGACCATATCATAGCCGCGGGCCGTGGCGGATTTGACCGCATCAAAAATCACGGCTGCGGGGTCAGCGCCCTCGCCCGCCTTGACCAGCGGCACCCCGGCACGGTCGGCCCAGGTTTCCAGCTGTTCGCTGGCCGCTGCGCGGAAGGTATCGCCTGCCGCCAGCATGACCCGCTTGCCCAGATCCTTGTACAGATAAGCCAGCTTGGCAATGGTGGTGGTTTTGCCCACGCCGTTCACGCCCACAACCAGAATAACCGCCGGTTTTCCGCTCAGGTCCAGGTCAGTTTTGGGGCTTACCTCGCGGCGGATGATATCGCGCAGGGCATCCAGCGCTTCCTGGCCGGTATGCAGGCCGTTGATCTCTACCTCATCGCGCAGCTCGTCCACCAAACGCACCGCGCAGCTGGGGCCGACATCGGCCAGAATCAGCTGCTCTTCCAAATCATTATACAGGTCATCATCAATAACAGAGCTGGTCAAGGTGTTGACGATGTTCTGGAAAAAGTCCGTTCTGGTTTTTTCCAGGCCATCGCTCATTTTCTTCTTTTTCTTAAAAATATCGAAGAATCCCATGGCGGTTCCTCCTTTGAATTAACTGATCAGATCAGCGGAAACGTTCTCAAGGTCAAGGCGCAGGATCTTGGAAACACCATCCTCCTGCATGGTCACGCCGTACAGCACATCAGCTGCTTCCATGGTGCCGCGGCGGTGGGTGATAACGATGAACTGGGTGCGTTCGGTCATGCGGCGCAGATACTGCGCATAGCGCGTAACGTTCACATCGTCCAGTGCAGCTTCAATTTCGTCCAGGATGCAGAACGGCGACGGGTTAACGGCCAGAATGGCAAAATAAATGCTGATGGCCACCAGCGCCTGTTCGCCGCCGGACAGAGCCGACAGGTTTTTGATGACCTTGCCGGGGGGCGAAACCTGAATTTCAATGCCGGAGTTCAGCACATCGTTCTCATCCGAAAGATAGAGCCTCGCCGAACCGCCGCCGAACAGCTCGCGGAAGATCGCACCGAAGTTGCGGTTGATCTCCTTAAAGCTGGCGGTGAACATCTCCTGCATTTCGCTGCACAGCTCGGCAATCATTCGGTTCAGCTCCGCGCGGGATTTCTCCACATCGGTGACCTGTGCTTTCATGAAGTCGTACCGTTCTTTAACTTCCTTGTACTCTTCGATCGCGCCCACATTCACGTTGCCCAGCGCGCGGATCTTGCCGCGCACTTCGGCCACCTGGCGGCGCAGGTCTGCCACATTGGCAAAGGGTACACAGAGCTTTTCCGCCTCGGCTTCGGTCAGCTGGTATTCCTCCCACAGCTTGGATGCCGTGGTGTTCAGCTCAGTTTCCGCCGCGGTCTTGCGCTCGGCCAGGCGGGCCATCTCACCGCTCATCCGCTCGCGCTCATCGGTCAGGGTGCGGTTTTCCTGGGTCAAGCGGGTCACAGCGGCTTCCTTTTCCATGCGCTCGGCATTAGCCTTGCGGATGGTTTCCTCCGCCGCGGTGATCTTTTGTTTGTTTTCTTCGCTGGCTCGCTTGATTTCATTGGCGCGCAGCTCATTGGCGGCAATGCGCTCTTTGGCGGTGGCCACATTGGCCTGCAGTTCCCGCACGCGGGCTTCGGCTTCGCCGCTGCGGCCTTTCAGGGTTTCCAGCGCTGCTTCGTGCAGGCTCAGGTCCTTCTCGGTGCGCAGCTTCTGCATTCGGTTATCCGAAAGTTTCTGCGATGCTTCCTCCCGCTGGCGGGTCACATCACTGGTGGAAGCGCCCAGGCTTTCCAGCTCTTTGCGGTGCGTTTCAATCTCGGCTTCCGCCTGTTTGCGGGCGTTTTCTGCCTGGGCGGCGGCCGCAGTGTTCTCCCGCAGCTGCTGTTCCAGCGCGGCGATCTCCTGCCCGCGGTGGGCGGCAGCATTCTTGCCCTCTTCCAGCGCGGTGTTCAGCTGATCCAGCTCCATCTCGGCTTTCAGGCGGGCCGCAGCGGCGGTCATGCCCTCGCTCTCGGCACCGGCCAGCTGGGCGGTCAGGTTATCCACCTCCGCTTTGCGGGCGGCGGCTTCCTTTTCGGCTGCTGCGCGGCGCTCGTCCAGTTTCAGCACCTTGGCACGCAGTTCGTCCAGTTCCTGCTTGCGGCTGAACACACCCACGCTGCGCGCGGTGGAACCGCCGGTAAAGGAACCTCCTGCGTTGATGACCTGGCCGTCCATTGTGACAATGCGGTTGCGGTAGCCAAGATTTTTGGCCACCACCGACGCTTCGCCCAGATCCTCCACCACAATAATGCGGCCCAGCAGGTTATCAATAATATGCTGGTACTGGGGGGCGGTCTCCACCAGGTCGGCGGCCACCTCCGCCGTGCCGGTCAGGCGGCCATTGAATCGGCTGCCCTGCACGGTATCCAGCGGCAGGAAGGTTGCGCGTCCGGCGCGTTCTTCCTTCAAAAAGGTGATGGCCGCGCGGGCGCAGCCTTGGTCCTGCACCACAATGTTCTGCAGCGCAAAGCCAAGTGCCGTTTCAATCGCGATTTCGTACCCCTTGCGCACGCTCAGGATACCGGCCACCGGGCCGATGATGCCCCGCAGCCGCCCACCGCCCGCGGCGCGCATGACGGCTTTTACGCTCTGCTGATAGCCGTCCATGTTGCGCTCCAGATCCTCCAGAATGCGGATGCGCTGGGCGGTGTTGTTTTTATCCGCTGCGGCCTTCTGCAAAGCTTCAGCGGCTTCCGCCTGCTGGCGGCGACGGCTTTCCAGCTTGAGCTTTAAGCCGGAGCGGATGTTATCGTTGCGGGTCACGGCTTCCTCGCACTCTTTCAGGTGCTCGGCAGCAGCGTCCCGTTCCTCGGTCAGTTTTTGTGCCACATCACCCGCGGCGGCTTCCTGGTTTTTCAGGCCGTTCAGCTGGGCGCGGGCCGCTTCCACGGCGGATTGCAGCCCCGCACCCCGCACCTGCAGGGCAGTGGCATTCTGCTGCATGCGGGCCATGGCGGCGCTCACGATCTCCCGCCGCTCACCGCTTTGCAGCGCCTGCTGTTCCAGCGTGTTCAGCTGCTGGCGCAGCTTGTCCGCCTCGGCATCCAGATTTTGCAGCACGGTTTGCAGCTGGGTGATTTCCGCTTTGTGCTCGTCCGCTTCCTGCGCAATCCCCTTTGCGCCTTCCCCGGCGCGGGTCAGCTCATCGCTGGCGCTGCGGATCTGCTCGTTCGCGTGTTCGGTTTCGTTCTGCAAAACTGCCAGCTGGCTTTCGCTCCCGGCGTTCTGCTCGGTAATGGTGCGGATTTCAGCGTTTGCTTCCTCCACCTGCAGCATCAGCTGCTGGGCTTCGGCGCGCAGGGCTTCGGTGCGGGTGTCAAATTCATCCAGCTGGCGGGAAATGCGTGCATAGTCGCTTTCCGCCGCCTCATACTTGCGCTGCTGGTCCCGCACCGTATCCTGTGCGCGGCGGATTGAATCCACCCACAGGGTAATTTCCAGCCCCTTGCGGGTCTCGGAATATGCCAGGAACTGCTCCGCCTTTTCGCTGTCGCGTTTCAGGGGTCCAACCCGCTTTTCCAGCTCCCCCAGAATATCCCGCAGGCGTTCCAGATTGCCCTCCGCCGCGGCCAGGCGGCGTTCGGCTTCATTTTTGCGGTAGCGGTATTTGGCAATGCCAGATGCTTCCTCAAAAATCTCGCGCCGCTCGGTGGATTTTGCACCAACGATCTCCGCAATGCGCCCCTGACCCACAATGGCGTAGCCATCGCGCCCAAGGCCGGTATCCAGCAGCAGCTCGTACACATCTTTTAAGCGCACGCTCTGGCCGTTGATGGTATACTCGCTCTCCCCGCTGCGGTAATAGCGGCGGCCAATGGTTACTTCGTCCGCGTCCATTTCCAGCCCATGATCGGAGTTATCAATGGTCAGCGATACCGCCGCATAGCCCATTGCGCCGCGGGTCTGGGTGCCGCCAAAAATAACGTCCTCCATCTTGCCCGCACCGCGCAGCTGTTTGGAGCTGGTTTCGCCCAGAACCCACCGGATGGAATCCGAAATGTTGCTTTTGCCGGAGCCGTTCGGCCCCACAACACCGGTAATGCCTTCGCCAATGGTGATCCGCGTTTTATCCGGGAAGGACTTGAAGCCCTGTATCTCAAGTTCTTTTAAGCGCATAGATGCCCCTTTTTATGCCTGCTGTTCCAGCTTGGTCAGCGCCGCTTTGGCAGCCTGCTGTTCCGCAGCCTTTTTGCTGCGGCCTTCGCCCACAGCCAGCGCCTTGCCGTTCAGCGCCACAGTAACCTGGAACCGCTTATCATGCGCCGGGCCGGATTCCCCTGTCACGGTGTAGGTCAGGCGGTCGTCCGGGTGTTTCTGCACCACTTCCTGCAGGGCGGTCTTGTGGTCATCCTCGGCGGTTTTGCCCTCCGTGATGAACGGCAGGATAAAGTTGCGGGCGGTCTCAATGCCGCCGTCCAGGAACAAAGCGGCAATGGTGGCTTCAAACGCATCCGAAACCACGCTGGGGCGGCAGCGCCCGCCGCCCAGCTCCTCGCCGCGGCCCAGCCGCAGGTAAGAGCCCAGGTCGATCTCCTGCGCAAACTGGAACAGCGCGTCCTCGCTGACCAGCGAAGCGCGCATGCGGGACAGTTCGCCCTCCGGGCGGGTGGAATGGTGGAACAGATAGTTTGCCACCACAACGGACAGCACACTGTCGCCCAAAAATTCCAGCCGCTCGTTATACAGCGTAGGGGTTTTGCTCTCGTTGGCGTAAGAGCTGTGGGTCAGCGCCGTGATGAGCAGTTCTTTATTCTTAAAATGGTAATGCAGCTTTTCTTCCAATTCCTCAGGGGTACGCGTGGTCATAAGATTGCCTTACCTTTCGTTCTCTCTGTTTTGCGATTGTATATCGGGATGTTTTGCAGGCCGGGCGGGCAATGCCCGCCCCTGCAATGGGCTTTGGTTTTGCGGCTATCCCGTAGGGGTGCACATTGTGCGCCCGCTGCCTATATTTTGGTACCGGCCATTTCCAATGGGCGGGCATAACATTTCAATTTTCGCACGATATGCCGTTTTATTCCGCGTCTGTCTTTTCTGCTGCGGCCTTGGCGGCTACTTCGACCAGGGCGCTCTGCATGGTGCCGCACAGGTCATTGGCAACGCACAGCTTTGCCTGGCGGATGGCGTTCTTGATGCCCTTGGCCTTGCTGGAACCGTGTGCCTTGATGACCGGCTTTGCCGCGCCCAGCAGCGGTGCACCGCCGATCTCCTCAGAGTCCATCATGTGCTTCAGATTGCGCAGCCCGCCTTTTACGCCAAGGTAGCACAGCTTGGTCACAATGCTCTGCATAAAGATGTCTTTCAGCATGCCCAGCAAAGTACCTGCCACACCCTCGGTCAGCTTCAGCACCACATTGCCCACAAAGCCGTCGCAGACGATAACGTCCACCTCACCAGCCATAATATCACGCGGCTCAATGTTGCCCACAAAGCGGATGGCCGGGTTTGCTTTCAGCAGGCCGTGGGCTTCGCGGTACATCGGGGTGCCCTTGGTGTCCTCGGCGCCGTTGTTCACCAGCGCGACGGCGGGGTCCTTGCGGCCCATGACCTTATTCATGTACACGCTGCCCATGGTGCCAAAGGCATTCAGCATCTCGGCACGGCATTCGGCGTTTGCGCCGCAGTCCAGCAGCAAAAACGGCTGCTTTTTGCCCGGCATGCAAGTAGCCAGCGCCGGGCGCTTGACCCCCTTGACGGTGCGCACGATCAAACTGGTGCCCACATGCAGCGCGCCGGTGGAACCGGCGGAAACAAAGGCATCCGCCTCGCCGTTTTTCAGCATCGTCAGGCCTTTGACCAGGCTGGAATCCGTTTTGTGGCGCACGGCCTTGACCGGGTCATCGTGCATATCCACATCCTCGGTGCAGTGAATCAGCTCAAAGGGGGTCAGGTCCACGCCAAGCTCCTGGGCAGCGGCCTTGATCTTGGCTTCATCACCCAGCAGGGCCAGGGTCATGCCATCACCAAACTCTTTTACCGCATCGGCTGCGCCCTGTACGGTCGATTTCGGGGCGTTATCGCCACCCATTGCGTCCAGTAAAATTTTCATAATCCACCTCAGTGTTCCGCTTCGGCTGCCCATGCCCGCATGGCGGCCTGTGCAGCATCAGAAAGTGCCATATACCGTTCGCGCTTATCCCGGATGGTGTCAATCTCCTCGGTGCGCGGCAGAATGCCCATGTTGGCACCCATGGGCTGGAAGTCCTTGTTGGGGGTGGTGATATAATCGATCAGTGCGCCACACATCGTTGTGGTCGGCGGGGGCGGCAGCTCTCTGCCCTGCAAACGGGCGTACAAATTGCGCGCTGCCAGCAGGCCGGAAGCCGCGCTTTCCATATAGCCCTCAAACCCGGTGATCTGCCCGGCAAAAAACACGTTGGGGTGCTCTTTCAGGTAGAGCCCCTTGGTCAGCACCGCCGGGCTTTCCAAAAAGGTATTGCGGTGCATCACGCCATAGCGGATGAACTCTGCATGTTCCAGGCCGGGAATCATCGAAAAAACGCGCTTCTGCTCGCCCCATTTCAAATTGGTCTGGAAACCAACGATATTGTACAGCGTGCGGGCGGTGTTTTCGGCGCGCAGCTGTACGTTGGCCCAGGGGCGGTGGCCGGTGCGCGGGTCCCGCAGGCCCACCGGGCGCAGCGGGCCATAGCGCATGGTATCCGCCCCGCGGCCCGCCATCACCTCAATAGGCATACAGCCTTCGTACACCGTCAGCTCCCCATCAAAGTCATGCAGAGGGGCACGCTCCGCGTTCAACAATTCGTTATAAAACGTTTCATATTCCAATTTGTTGAATGGGCAGTTCAGGTAATCGGCTTCACCGCGCCCGTAGCGGGACGCCGCAAAGATCTTTTCCATATCCAGGCTTTCGGCGCTCACAATGGGAGCCACGGCGTCAAAAAAGCTCAGCCGGTGGCTGCCGGTCAGCGCGGCAATCTGCTCCGCCAGCACACCCTCGGTCAGCGGGCCGGAAGCCACCAGCACCGGAACGCTTTCGTCCAGCGCGGTCACTTCCTCGCGGTGAACGGTAATGTTGGGGTTCTTTTCCACCATTTCCGTCACGGCAGTGGAAAACACATCACGGTCCACCGCCAGTGCACCGCCAGCCGCCACGCGGGCGGTCTCGGCAGCATCCAGCAGGTGGGACCCCATCATGCGCATTTCAATTTTCAGCAGACCGGAAGCCGAATCCGGCCGTTCCGCCTTGAGGGAGTTGGAGCAGATCAGCTCCGCAAAGCCTGCACTTTTGTGCGCAGGCGAAAACTTGACCGGCTTTTGCTCGTACAGGTCCACCTGCACGCCGTGGTCCGCCAGCCAAAGGGCGGCTTCGCACCCGGCCAGCCCGGCACCGATGATTTTGATTTGCATGCGTTATTTCTCCGCGTTTGTCTTTTCGATATTCTTCACAAACCCGCAGCCCTCTTTGGCGCAGTACAGCTGGCCGCGGCGCTTAAACAGCGTTTTGCCGCAGTGGGGGCAGGTTTCCGGCACGGGTTCATCCCATGTCATAAAGTTGCAGGTGGGGTAGTTGCTGCAGCCGTAATACACGCGGCCCTTGGCGCTTTTGCGCAGCAGCATATGGCCGCCGCACAGCGGGCACAGGCCGCCGGTATCCTTTACAATGGGGTGGGCGTTGCGGCACTCCGGAAAGCCGGAACACGCCACAAACTTGCCGTACCGCCCGCTTTTGATCACCATGGGGCGGCCGCATTTTTCGCAGATCTCGTCGGTGGGGATATCCTCCACTTTGATCTTTTTGCCCTCCATGTTCTTTTCGGCGGCTTCCAGGCTTTTTTCAAAGCCCTGGTAGAAATCGTCCACTGTTTTGACCCAGTCCGCCTTACCGGCTTCCACAACGTCCAGCTTTTTCTCCATATCGGCACTGAATGTCGGGTCCACGATATCAGGGAACTGTTCCAGCATGACCTGGTTCACCGCGCGGCCCAGCGGGGTGGTTTTGAGCTTTTTCTGCTCCTTTTCCACATAGCCGCGGTCCACAATGGTGGTAATGATCGGCGCATAGGTGGAAGGGCGGCCAATACCGTTTTCTTCCAGCGCATGGATCAGCGTTGCTTCAGTATAGTACGGCGGCGGCTGGGTGAATTTCTGCTCCGCCGAAAGCTTGTTCAGTTTCAGGTCCTGGCTCACTTCCAGCGGGGGCAGGGCGGTTTCTTTCTTCTGCTTATCGTCGGTGGCTTCCTCATACAAAGCGGTAAAGCCGTCAAACGTTACATGGAAACCCGATGCGCGGAAGATATAATCCCCCGCCGTGATGTTGGCCGAAACGGTATCCATCAGGCAGTCTGCCATCTGGGATGCCATAAAGCGGCTCCAGATCAGGCGGTACAGCTTGGCTTCATCGCCGGAGATGCTGCCCTCCACCTGGTCCGGCGTCAGTTCCGGCATTGAGGGGCGGATGGCTTCGTGGGCATCCTGCGCCGCTGTGGCGGAGCGGGATTTCCAGACGCGCTTTTTGTTGCAAACGTAATTTTCGCCCCAGGTCTTGCCGATAAAGGTCTTAGCGGCGGCGGCGGCTTCGTCCGCAATGCGCAGACTGTCGGTACGCATATAGGTGATCAGACCGATCTGGCCATAGCCGTGCACCTCCATACCTTCATACAGGCGCTGGGCGGCACGCATGGTGCGGGTGGCCGAAAATCCCAGTGCGCGGCTGGCATCCTGCTGCAGGGTGGAGGTGATGAACGGTGGCTGCGGCTGGCGGCGGCGCTGGCCCTTATCCACACGGGTCACGGTGTAGGGTTTGCCGTCCAACGCGGCCAGAATGGCATCCGCCTGTTTTTTATTTTTCACCACCAGCTTGGTGCCGTCCGCCTGGGCTGTCAGCCGTGCGTTGAACGCACAGCCGCTCTGGCGGGGCTTCAGGTTGGCGTCAATGTTCCAGTATTCTTCGGGCTTAAAGTTTTCAATTTCGATCTCGCGGTCGCGGATAATGCGCACCGCCACGCTCTGCACACGGCCAGCCGAAAGCCCGCGGCGCACCTTATGCCACAAAAACGGGCTGAGCTTATAACCCACCAGGCGATCCAGCGCGCGCCGGGCCTGCTGGGCGTTGAACAGATCCATATCAATGGTGCGCGGGTGGGCCATACCCTCCTGCACGCCCTTTTTGGTGATCTCGTCAAAGGTCACGCGGTTGGGGGCGGTGGGGTCCAGCCCCAGCACATTGGCCAGATGCCAGCTGATTGCCTCGCCTTCACGGTCCGGGTCGGTTGCCAGATAGACGGTCTGTGCTTTTTTCGCTTCGGCTTTCAGGTCCTTGACCAGCGCGGTCTTGCCTTTGATGGTAATATACTTGGGGGTATAGCCATGTTCCACATCAATGCCCAGCGTGCTGGCGGGCAGGTCCCGGATATGGCCCATGCTGGCCGTTACAGTATAGCCGCGGCCCAGGTATTTGCCAATGGTCTTTGCCTTGGCCGGGGATTCCACGATCACCAGCTTGGTGCCGGGCTTTGCTTCGGTCTTTTTGGTGGTGCGCTTTGCGGCAGTTTTTTTGGCTGCGGATTCGCCGTCCTCTGCCTTAGCTGCCTTGGTTTTGGTCGTTGTCTCTTTCGTGGTTGCTTTTTTTGCTGCCGGTTTTTTCGCTGCAGTCTTTTTTGCGGCAGTCTTTTTTGCCGGGGTTTCTTCCGGCTGCGCTGCCTGCTGGGCAGTCAGCTCCAGTTCAGTTTGCTTTGCCATATCTGTTTCTCCCAAATTGGCGTATAAGTTCTATCTTAATCGGATACTTTCCGTAATGTCACCATACATGCGGGCCATATCCGCCCGCTGCGGCTGGGGCCGCTTGCCCTTATGCCGCGGTATACCGGCCCCCGCCGTTATCCACGGCGGCGCCGGCAAATTCCAGCTCCATGAGCGCCGCCAGAACAGCCTGCACGGCAAGCCCCGTTGCGGCAGCCAAGTCATCTGCCGTCTGCGCTTTAGGGCCCAGTTCTGCCAGCACGGTGCGGGCGTTGGGGGTCAGCTCATCCAGCATAACCCCCTCCTGCACCAGCTCGGTGCCGCCGGGTGCAATGTGCAGGGTATCCAGCACATCATCCGCCGTGCACAGGGCGCGGGCGCGGCCGGTGCGCAGCAGCTCATTGGTGCCCTCGCTGGTAGGGCTGTAAATGCTGCCGGGTACCGCAAACACCGGCCTGCCGTACTCTTCGGCATGGCTCACCGTGTTCAGCGTTCCGCTGCGGGTGCGGGCTTCCGCCACGCAGAGGGCTTCGCTCAAACCGGCAATCAGCCGGTTGCGGGCCAAAAAGGTCCCTGTCATTTTGCCCGTATAATCCGGCGGGTATTCGCTCAGCACGGCACCTCCCAGAGCTTCCAGCTCCGCGCGCAGGGTCACGTTCACCGCTGGGAAGGTCTTGTTGATGGCCGTGCCCAAAAAAGCAACGGTCTGCTGCCCGGCTTCCACCGCCGCGCGGTGGCCTGCGCCGTCCAGCCCTTCGGCCAGCCCGCTCACGATCACCACACCCCGCTCCGCCATTGTCAGCGAAAGATCCCGGCAGGCGGAAAGCCCATATTTTGTGGGGCGGCGGGTGCCCACCATGCCCACATACCGCCGCCCGTTCAGGCAGGCAGGGTTTCCGGTACCGTACAGCACCAACGGCAGGTCGGGCAGGTCCCGCAGCCGCTGGGGGTAATCGGCGCTGTCCGGTGTCAGGATAAAAATATTCAAATCATCGCAGCGCTTTTTCAGCCCCGCCATTTGGGCCGGGGCCACCGCCTGCATAAATTCGCGGGCTCTTGCGCTCAGGTATTCCGGCAGGTTCCTGCCCGCTTTTACCTGGCCATACAGTTCGGCCGGGTCCGGGTATTCTTCCAGAAGTCTGCCCGCCAGGTGGCAGCCGGACCCAAGCGCTTCGGCCAGCCACAACCAATACAGTGTGCTGTCCATACCTTATTATACACCTCTGAAGTGCCAAAGCAAGACGCTACCTGCAACCCCGGCGTTCAGGCTTTCCACCAGGTCCGTCATCGGGATGCGCACCGCCATATCGCAGGCCTGCACGGCAGCGTCCGTCAAGCCCTGTCCCTCACTGCCGATCACGGCGCACAGGCCGTCCGGGTAGCTCTGCGGGGCTTCGTCCAGCGGGCGGGAATGGTAGAGCGCCGCAGCCAGGCAGACCACGCCGCGTGCGCGCAGCTGCTGCAATGCCTGCGGCAGATCCTGCACCGGGGCCACCGGCAGCCGCCCGGCTGCCCCCATGGATGCCCGCAGTGTTTTGGGGGCAAAGGGTGCCGCGCACCCCTTGGAGAGCAGCACACCGTCAAAGCCAAAGGCCGCCGCGCTGCGCAGCAGGGTGCCCACATTGCCGGGGTCCTGTACCGCTTCCAGTGCCAGAATACGGCGTCCCTTTGCTAAAATATCTGCCGCCTGCCAGCCGGGGTGTTCAAACACGCCGAACACATCCTGGCTGGTTTTGGTTCCGGAAAGCTTTTGTGCCACCGGCTCTGTTACCAGCACAGTTTTGCCCGCAAAGGCTTCCAGTTCTGGGGTATGGGCCAGGGCCTTCTCGGTGGCATACAGGGTTTGCAGGGTACAGCCGCGGGCCAGCTCCAGACAGAGCTTGGGGCCCTCAGCAAAAAACAGGCCATCCGCCGTGCGGAGCTTTTCTTCTTCCCGCAGGCGGCAGGCATATTTGATTTTGGCGTTTTCGCGGCTGGTGATGGTTTCCATCTGGCACCCCCGTATGATCTCCATATAAACAAAATGACGCACGCGCGCGCGGCGCATGCGTCTTTGAAAAAGCTGATTCTTACAGCGCCTTCTTGGCGGTCTCGACCAGAGCGTTGAAGCTGGCGGGATCGTGGATGGCCATCTCGCTCAGCATCTTGCGGTTCAGCTCGATGCCGGACTTCTTCAGGCCGTTCATGAAGGTGGAGTAGTTCATGCCCTGGGCACGAACAGCGTTGTTGATGCGGGTGATCCACAGGTTGCGGAACTGGCGCTTCTTCTGCTTACGACCAACGAAAGCATAGTTGCCAGACTTCATCACAGCCTGTTTGGCCATACGGAAATGCTTGCTCTTGGAGCCGTAGTAGCCCTTAGCCAGCTTCAAAGTTTTGGTGCGACGCTTATGCGTCATGGTTGCGCCTTTAATACGAGCCATGGTAATATCTCCTTTTACACAGTCACATTAAGTCAAGTCAGAAAATGATTCAGTCGAATCAGCCGCCGTAGGGCATCATCTTGCGGACAGTAGCCTCGTTGGTCTTGTCAACGTACTTGGGCATACGCAGGCCGCGGGTGAGCTTGGTGGTCTTCTTGGTCAGGATGTGACGGCGCTTGGAAGCGTTGCGCTTGATCTTGCCGGAAGCAGTCATCTTAAAGCGCTTTTTGGCACCGGAGCAGGTCTTAAGTTTCATTTTAGCCATTTTCTTTTCCTCCGTAAGATAGAGTATTTACTTGGTCGGGCTGGGGGACAGGAACATCATCATGCTGCGGCCTTCCAGCTTAGGCTGCTTATCAACCACAGCCTTGCCTTCCAGCGCCTGTGCAAAGCGCTGCTCCACATCAATACCCAGACTGGTGTGCGCCATTTCGCGGCCGCGGAACCGGATGGAAACCTTTACCTTGTGGCCCTGCTGCAAGAACTTTGCGGCCTGGTTGACCTTGGTGTTAAAGTCGTTGGTATCAATGTTGAGCGAAAGGCGGATCTCCTTCAGCTCGATCACTTTCTGGTTTTTCTTGGCTTCCTTTTCCTTTTTCTGCATCTCAAAACGGTACTTGCCGTAATCGAGAATTTTGCAGACAGGGGGCTTGGCCTGGGGAGCCACCTTGACCAGGTCCAGATCCAGCGCCTGCGCCATTTTCAGCGCATCGCGGGGGCTCATAACGCCCTTCTGCTGGCCGTCCGCGCCAATCAGGCGGACTTCCTTATCACGGATCTGCTCATTGATTTCCAGTTCCTTGGAATTGCTGTTGCTCGCGATTGGAATACACCTCCGTTACAAGTCTTGAAAGATTGAAATGAAAAAGCGGCTGCCCCTAAAAGCAGCCGCCTGAATACGAAGTTGGCACGCAAAAATTGCGTGATCTTTGTATGACCCGGAGCCCTTTGGCCCGCAAGGTGAACGACGGCACACTGCCGGACGCTGCTTTTTTTACCTCAAATACTATACCACAGCACAAACGCTGTTGTCAATACAAAAGCGTAAATTTCCCCACAGTTTTTTTCGCAGGGGCGCATTTTGTCGCTTCGGGTTCGTTATCAGCCCTTCACGGCCACGCACTCGATCTCTACCAGTGCACCTTTGGGGATGCCTGCTGCCTGGAAAGCGGCACGGGCGGGGTACGGCTCGGTAAAGAACTCAGCGTACACCTCGTTCATGGCGGCAAAGTCTGCAATATCGTTCAGCAGCACCGTGGTTTTTACCACATCAGCCATGCTTGCGCCTGCAGCGGCCAGAATGTTGGAAATATTGGTCAGGCTCTGGCGCGTCTGAGTCTTGATGTCCTCGTCCTCTTTCGATTTGCCGCTTGCGCAAGGATAAATCTCCTCGAGCTCGCTGATCGTAAACGGTGCTTCCTCCGGGTACTCTCCCGTAAAGGACTCATCAAAATAAACAAGCTCCGGATGGCGCTCCTGCAGCTCGGTGATGATCAGTCCCATCTGCAGACCCCAGTCTCCAAGATGAACGTCACCGATCATGTTGTGGCCCATGAAGCGTCCCATACGCTTGATGCTCTCGCCGATGATCGCGGAACGGAGATGGCCGACGTGAAGCGGTTTTGCCACGTTTGCTCCGCCGTAATCTACGATGATGGTTTTCGGATTTTTTGCTTTCTCTACAGAAAGATCTTCGTCGTTCTGCATTTTGGAAAGATAATCTGCCAGAAATTCCGGGTTGATTTTCAGGTTGATGAATCCCGGTTTTACGGCTTCAATTTCACCGATCACGCTGTGATCGGTCACTTTTTCTACAACTGCTTCAGCCAGCTGGATCGGTGCTTTGTGGTATGCTTTTGCAGCTGCCATTGCGCCGTTGCACTGGTATTCGCACAGATCCGGGCGGTTGGAAACGGAAACCCTTGCATAGGACGGGTCCATCTCCGCAGCGGTAAAGGCTTTTACCAGCTCTTCCTGGATAAGATCGATCAGTTTTTTCATAATGTTTCCCTCATTTTCTTCTTTACTTCAGAATCATCT